>Ga0182024_10025273_pt1 | contig 10499 bp, 6 predicted proteins | sample P32metaG_FD_120480 | JGI IMG/M metagenome (GOLD analysis project Ga0182024, IMG submission 120480) | Permafrost microbial communities from Stordalen Mire, Sweden - P3-2 metaG (Illumina Assembly) | ecosystem: Environmental > Terrestrial > Soil > Wetlands > Permafrost | place: Sweden: Stordalen...
GCGCGGAACGAATGCGCTGCGGTACATCGAACATGGACTGGAGCTTGGTGTGCATGAGCGCTTCAACTGCCGTACCCGTCGCCCTTGGTACGGGGTCGAGCCGGTTGCACCAGCCGATTTCTTTACGACGTACATGTCGCGCAACCGGGCTCGCATCGTGCGAAACCTGATCGGCGCACGGTGCATGACCTCCCTCATCAACGTCTGGGCTCAGTCCGGCGTTGACCCCGAGGCTCTGCGACCGTCGCTCGAAGACTCCACCAACGCACAACTCCTGCGCGAGTTCGGCCGAACCTACGGAGGCGGCCTCGCCAAGATCGAGCCTGGCGATCTGGTCGCCTTGCCGATCCGTCCACCGGCCGGTGTCGAGCCGCCGGGCGAGCGGCAACTGCTCTAGGTTCTTACTTGATCCCCAAGTACGGCGCGAGATCACTGAGTCGATGATCCCACGCCCAGTCGATCCCGGCCGCGGCCTCAAAGCCGAGGTACGGATGATCGAAGTAGCCGAAGAGCTGGAGAAGGAACACAGCACGATCGTCGTGCGCTCGCTTGAGGGCGTCGTGCTTGTTGGACTCCTCCTTGCGCCGCTTGTTCACGTTCGTAAAGTCGCCCGCTGACTTCATCTCGATGCAGGCCTGTGGCAGTCCCACGTCGAGCGGAGACACGATGCAGTCCACCGGAAGGTTCTGCGGTTGACCATCCGCCCGAACCACCCGTACGTTCCGAGCGAAGCAGAACGTTCCAGGTGGCATTTCGAATGGAAGCTCGAAAGACTCCTCGAACTCCTCGCCTTCGAGGTACGCTCGCATCAACTCCTTCTGCCTCGCCTCCTGCGCATTGCGGAGCGCTGGCAGGTAGAAAGCGGTAGCCAACCGCTCGCCGATGACCAACAGCGCCTTGTCACGCTCTTCGGCGGTTGGCGCACGGTTATCTTTGAGCCAGCAGAAGAGCCCTGGGTCGAGCAGCGGCCGAAGAAAACCACACATCACCTGGAGCTGCATGTCAAGCCGGCGCACCCTGGCCGGGATGGCTCCGGCTCGCTCCATCGCAGTGACGAGGCTCTTGTTCGCTCCGGAGAAGCCGACAAAGCGATCCCTGGCCATCGGAGGCGACACGCACATGCGGGCGACGAAGAGGGCACCCGGACGAGCAATCAGCGAGTCTGCGTCGAATGCCCGGAAATCGTCCGTCGCCTGCATCGCCTCGGCGACCTCGACGACGGCACGCCCTCTCGCATCCGCGAACATGCCCGGCGACTCGGCGAGATACCACTCGTCGTACTCAGCGACGCTTTGGTCGATGTCCGGTTGCCACTCCGCGTGATCACTCAACCAGTTCGCCATTGGGGCCATATTCGCCTAGAAGCGCGGCCATCCTGCGCGCCGCAATCAGTTGCCCACGACCAGCGAGCAGACTGGGACACGAGCCGGCCTCACGAAGGGACACAATGGGTCTCCCACCTTCCACCTCTATCCGGCTCACGGCGACCTTCGATCCTGATGCCCGCATATGAACACCCACGTCTCGCCAACACCAACCCTGAGCGGTATGAGCACACCAACGAGCGATCATCCGCTGCTCAGCTTGCCCCCGGGACTGGAACAGCGACCCGTCTGCGTGAAAGGCAGTTGTTGCGCCCGAGCGCGGTCAGAATGCCAGGCGAGATTCCTCGGGGCTCAGTTCACTTGAGTCTTGAATGAGGTCCTCAGTGGAGCGCTCGGGCTGAACTGGCGCATTCTCTTCGACTGAGATGACGACCGTATCTAGCGGGGTCTCCGCTACCGCCCTGGGCAGCATGTGGTCTGAGGGTAGGAGCGGTAGGAGATCGGGGGGCGAGATTGGCGGCGTATCGATGAGATGGGGTTGTGGTCGTAGTTGGGGTGCCGGGGCCTGCCATGCCTTTAGGTTCTGCACGAGATCGCGGTAGAAGGAGACTGTCTGTGCTCGGGTTTCTCGAACGAAGGAGCCCTCGGCGCGACCGCGCTTCTGTCCCATCGGCCTGGTCAGGGTCAGCTCGAAGGAGCGCGGCTCCCGCTTGCCGTCAGCGGGGCACAGCAGGCTCGCTGGCTGCTCGCGGGCGTGTTGAAGGGTGGTGGCGACGCTCTCTCTCGCGCGTGGGTACCAGACCTCCACGCGCAAGTCAGGGCTCGCCTCGCCCAACTGACGTAGTAGCCAGCTGATTCGAGACTTCGGTCGCCCCTCTCCAGGAGCGAGCACCTCCACGCTGACGGAGGTCTGCCGTGACCTCAAATCGGCCCTGATCTTCATGTCGCCGACGGCATCTGGGATACGCACGATCGCCGCGAGGGAGCCGTCTGCAGCAAGCGCCTTGGACACCTCGTCCAGGCGTCCGCTCGTCGTCTGCTTACGGGGGCGCGGAGCGACCACGTCTCGTCCTAGCTCCTGCGCCAGGCTCAGACAGAGGTATTGCGTGAACTGCTCCCAGCGCTCAGCGACATGCCGGACTGTCGGGTCGCCTTGGCGCAGGGTCTGCTCGTGCGCGGCCTTGCGGACTGAAACCCAATGCTCGCCCATATCCTCAAAGCCGTTGGCACCGGACACTTCGCTGCTGAGATAGTGGATGAGCTCGCGCAGAATCCATGCCTGATCGGGATCTGAGACTCCGCGGTAACGACTCTGCACGACCGCCTCGGTCAAGATGCGCCACCACGACAGATGCCACAGCTTGGCGCGGCGGAGCTTGCGCCCGTCCACGCATACCGGTGACTCAGAGACATCGTGGGTGATCTGGTTTGAGATCGTGAGCACCCCGTCAAATTCGTGATCGCGTGCGAGATCGAGATAGCTCCCGACCTGCTCGTCCTTCAACAGCGCGCTGCCGGTCTTGACCTCGACCAAGCACGTCCACAACTTCGAGCCGCGCTCACACCTGATCGCCCCATCGGGAATGAAGGTCTTGCCATCCGCGTCCTTGAAACGGACCTCGGCGAACGTTTCCACGTTCGGCGCCTTGGAAGCACCCAAGTCCTTGAGCAACGCATGCGCGAACTCCGGAACCCCATGCATAACTGCAAGCAAGCACGACGTCGCCCGCTTCTCCTGCTCTTCCTGACTACGAATGCCATAAGTCGGGATCAGACGCGCGTGATGCCACTGTTCACCGAGGCGACCGTCCAGTTTTCCATCAGTTGGGGTACCCATTGTTGGAATCTATCGAGTTTTGGGGGCAAGTACTTTAGAAGTAGATTGGCTATTGCCGCATGGCGGAGCGTCGCGCGTTGATGGCGGCGGTGACGGCCTCAACGATCCGCTTGCCTCGCTTCTGGAACCCGAGCTCGCGCATCACCTCGGTCATCAGTTGGTCCTCAGTCCGCAGGAGTGTGTCGGAGCGGACCCAGTCAACCATCGCCTCCAACTGGGGCTGGCTGTACTCGTTGATCTTCGCCCCTGGGCGAACTGCCGGGCGGGGACTGCGGGCGGGGGTCGACAGGTCCCCGGTAGACGGCGGAGAGGGGACGATACTCGGGGTTTGTGGTGGACCATCGGCGTCCCTGACAGCCGCCTCGTACGCTGCGACGGCTCGCGCGATCTCTGCCTGCTTGTCGTGGAACCAGTCGCTGGACCAGATCCTATGGAAGCGCCAGCCGAGGCGCTCGAGATGATCCTGGCGGAGCCGGTCGCGATCACGGGCAGTCGCCGAGGAGTGGTAGCTTGCCCCGTCGCACTCGATCGCGAGTACCATCCGGCCGGGGCTCGTCGGATGCTTTGCAACGAAGTCGATCAGATAGCCAGAGCAACCGTACTGCGCAACGACACCGATACCTGCCGCCTCGAGGCTGTTGCGGACGTCGACCTCGAACGGGTTCAGAGCGGGCTTATCCAGCGCGGCGTCGCCGAGGTTCGTGCCGCGGCTTGCCGCGTACTGCAGGTAGAGACGCAGCAGCTTCACGCCCTCCGCTGAGCTCCGGTCAGGGTCCATGTCAGACGCGTCGAACGAGGAGACGAGCGTCAGTCGGTTCTTAGCGCGGGTGATGGCGACATTCAGGCGCCGCTCGCCGCCCTGCTGATTCAAAGGTCCGAACCGGTACAGAAGTCGGCCCTCGGCGTTCTTGCCGTAGCCAATCGAAAGGATGATCGCGTCGCGCTCGTCGCCCTGGACACGCTCGAGGTTCTTGACGAAGAACTTCTCCTCCTGGTTCTCCTCGAAGAACCCCTCCAGTTCCGGATGGTCCGCCAGTTCGCTACGCAGCGCCTCGTTGATCCGGTCTGCATGCTTGGCGCCCATGGCGATCACACCGAGGCTCTCCTCCGGGTGCTCGCGGGCATGGTCGAGGATCAGCGCCACGACCCGTTGAACCTCGGCGGAGGCGCTGTCCTCCGAGCCGACATGGCCAAGCTCAAACGGCACGAGAACATGCCGGAGGCACTCATCGCCGCTGACACCAGGGAACGTCGTCAACTGGCGGTCATACAGATAGACGTTAGAGAAAGCGATCAGACGCTCATCACCGCTGCGGTAATGCCACTGCAACGTCCGGGCACGCAAGAAGCCGCCGAGCGCGTCAAGAATCGACTCGAAGTCCCCACCGACGGCCATCCCATCAGACGGCGCATCCTGGACAGAGTCATCAGCGGCGGCGAAGAAGCTCGTCGGTGGCAGTTGACGATCATCGCCGGCGACAACGACCCGCTCGCCGCGGAGGATCGCGGGCACCGCGTCCGCGGGGCGGATCTGGCTCGCCTCGTCAAAGACGACGACATCGAAGTACTTCTTGTCCGAGGGCAGTAGCTGGCTGACGACCAGAGGGCTCATCGCCCAACATGGCTTCAGTGCAGTCAACACCTCTGGCGCTGCTGAGAACAGCTCGCGGATTGCGAGGTGTCGACGCTTCAGACCGGCCTGGTATTGGATGAGCTGCGCCTGCTCCTTGTGCTCGTCCTGTACCCGGATCGCCTCCTCCGCACAGAGCCTGCGGACCCGCTCAGCGGTCGTCTCGATGTGCTCGGCATCCCCGACGCGGAACTCCTCAACGCTGCGGCGATGCTCATCGCCGTTGAACGCGCCAACCCGTGGGTCCGCGAATGCGACCACTTCAAGAACCGAACATAGCCACGTGTACTCGAACACCTCGAGAGCAAGGTCTACGTCGGTCTGGCGGGCGTCGAGGTCAGAGAGGAGATCGCCGAGCTCAAGCGCGTCAAGCGCCGAACGCAAGGCATGGAGGTCCGGCAACCTCGTCAGCGTGTCCTGATCCCCAAGCAGGGCAGTTAGGAGCGCAGCGAGATCCTCAGCTGACAGATCCAGGAGAGCCGGACCCGCCAGCGAACCATCGAGCTCCTGCAGCTCGGTACTCAGCTGCGTGAACTGTGCCGCCGCACCCGCCAGCTCTGATGGCGCCGCCGGTGATCCGGAGCCACCGCACACGCCGCTCCATGCCTCCCGGATCGCGCCCGCCGCCACGAGATGCTCATAGAGCTCGCCTGGCTCGAGCTGCCGGCCGTCACGGACATGGCCGCGGACCGTGTGGCGTGCGGCACGGAACGCACCGGAGGTGACCGTCTTCGTCGCGCGCTTCACCGCCCCCTGCGCGAGCGGCTCAAGAGCAAGGATCAGCTGGTCGAGATCCTCCTCGTAGATCGCGGCGTCGAACGTCGCGCTGGCCGCGTCGATCCTCTGCCAGATCTCGACGCACTCGACCCAGCCAGCCAGGTTCTGAGGCAAATCCACGCCCGTCTCCTCGGCCGCGGCGGCGAGCGTCCGGAACGCATTCGGCAAGGTCCGCTCGGAGAGACGCCCGACGAGCGTCCACACGGCCTGCGCCTGCTCACTGGAGTGGATCAAAGCGTTCGACCACGGCCTCCCGCTGCGGAACAATGTGAGGCCGCCCTTCGCGACATAGGAGCGCATGTCCTCGACGGCCTGGCGATAGCCCGCGTCATCCAGGCGGCTCAGGGTCTCGTCACGGAAACGCACCGGTGAATGTGCAGCCGGGCCGATGCCCATCACGGCCGCACGGGCTTCATAGACGCTGACGCCCCACGGCTCGCGCGGGGTGTGGATCGCGTCCGCGTACCCGTTCAGGCGCTCGCGACGGTTCTCCACGACCTGCTGGGCCGGCTCGTGGTTCGTGCGCGGAATGCTCCCGTTGCCGTCAAGGGTTCTCGCGAGGCCCCGCGCGAACTTGCGCCGCGAGCCGGTGCCGCCATGAAGATCCAGCACCAGATCATCCAGGCCTCGCTGCTGAAGACGCTTCAGCACCGCGTCGATCGCCGCGCGCTTCTCGGCCACGAACAGGACCTTCTTGTGTCTCGCGAGCAGGGTCGCGATCAGATTCGCGATCGTCTGACTCTTGCCGGTTCCCGGAGGGCCACGGACGATCAGATCCTGTCCGGCCAGCACCGTGTTAACCACATAGTTCTGGCTCGAGTCGGCATCAAGAACCAGAAACTCATCAGCCAACGCGACATTGTTCGGGTCCGTGGCATCGACATCGGCCTTCCTGTCTCGGACAGCCGCCTGGGCGTCTCGGTCGCCCGCGATCGCGGCGATCAGCTCATGCTCCAGCATCGCGTCAAGCGCACTCTCAAGGTCATTGACCATCGGCAGCTTTACATAGGAGAAGGTGCCAAGAACGATCCGCGGCAACACAGAAAAGCCGGGAATGCCTGCGGCTCGTTCCGTCAGCCAGTCATAGACGGCCGTCAGCTCCTCAGGTGTGTCCAGCGCCCCTTCGATATCAACACGGTCAAACAGCTCCACCGGATCACATCTGCACTCGAACTCGCTGGCGAGCAGATGCAGCAAAGTCGGGTTGACCTCAAGCTCGCCCACCATCGACAGGTCGAACTCATCCTGGGAGGCGCCCCTCGGCGTCAGACGAGCCGGACAAAGCAGGACCGGCGCCTGCGGCGTCGCTCCGCCGCGCTGGCTCGTCCACGTCGCCATGCCACACGCGATGAACAACGTCTGCAGGCCACGCTCCTCAAAGTGCTCCTCCGCCTTGTTGCGGACCGTGCGAGCACGCCGCACAGCGTCTGAATGCGCCTCGTCCTCGGGGAATAGACGCGACAACGAGACAACCTTGCCCGCCAGCACCTCATCCACCCGGTCACGCACCGCGTCGCTCAAATCCAACGTGCCGCGCTTCAGATCACGGTAGAACAACAGGTTGTTACGGCCCGACAGGTCGACGAGCTGGCCCGTCCAGACCTTGACCTGCGCCCTCAACAGGCTCGCACGGCCGTCCGCGGCCTCGCCGCCGACCTCCTGCACTTCGCTGTCGTCCGTGACGTTCATCGCTTAGATCCGGTGGCTCACTGGAGTCTTTGGTGAGGGGCGACCATGGCGGTTACTAACGATGGACGCGCGATCGTGAACTCACAGTGTGCCTGGATTTGAAAAGTGGCCATGGAATCGACCCTCGGTGAGGGCATCAACACGATACAGCCGGCTGATGCCACCATGTCGAATGCGTCGCTTTGGCGTACAGCGTCCGTCCTGGCAAGCGCGATATCGGCGGACGATGACAATGCTTGTCGTCCCATCGGCCACCACGGTTCCGAGACTCAAGATCCCGCGATGAGTGGACGAATAGACCGTTGTGACCACAGCTCTGGGCGAATCGGAGCGGCGGGCGCTCCGCCTCAAGGCTCGGGCAGCGACGCTGGACGGCTTGCTTGCTCTTGGCGGCGAAGCCCTGCGCAAACCTGTTCTGGATTGGGCGCTAGCTCACGGTGGCTTTACCCCGCGCGAGCTGGCGGCGCCGTCGCCTGAGAAGGCGATTGAACAGTACCCGCGCTTGGTCGACTACTACCTGTCGTGGGCGCTCACCAACCTCAAGCGGGACGGCCTGGTCGAGAACCCGAAGTGGAGCACCTGGAAGCTGACGGGCTCGGCGCTCACTTCAACGGCGAAGCCTGTCGCAGCGGCGGTCGATGCAGAGCGGCTGGCTGAGCTTCGCACAATGCCGTATCAGCAATACCTGAGGACGCCAGAGTGGAGACAGACCAAAGCGGCGGCGCTGCTGCGCGCCGGCAATTGTTGCTCGCTCGACGCAGAGCACACCGACGGTCTGGAGGTCCACCACAATACCTACGAGCGCCTGGGGGCTGAGCTTACAACCGACCTGGCGGTCCTCTGCCATGCCTGCCACCGGCTGCACCACAAAGAGTACGGTCGTCCACGTCGAGAGTCAGCCGCAGCCTCGCTCCCGCCTTGGTCGGGGGCGAACAACCCGGCGGTTACGCCGACCGCCCAGCCGGTCACGCGGCGCAAGCCGTCGTTGCTTCGGCGGCTGTTGGCGAGCTAAGAGCAGATGCCCTCCGCGGCTTGTGTCTTCCGGCCACCATTCAATCTCAAGGACCTACTCCAGATCGCGTACGGCATCGCGGAAATCGATGCTGCACGCGGCAGGCTCGCCCGCCAGCCACAAGGGGCGCTCGGCACCGAGGCAGCCGAGCCGTAAGCATCTTGCGAGGCGCGACGCGAACGCTTGTTTTTCACGCGAAGGAGTAACGCTACGCGAGTCATCTGAGTCATGCGGGATGCTTCCAGCATGCCGACGGAGCCAGTCATATGGACACGTGACGCTCATACCGAGGCGAAGCACGAGCTACTGCTGATCACAACGGGCACGTACACCTCCGAAGCCAAGCGCGAGTCGACCCGTGACGGAGCGCCACCCGTCGATCTGATCGACGGCGATCAGCTCTGCGACCTCCTCAAGGAGTACGAACTGGGAGTCCGCTGCACCATCCGCCAAACTGAGGATGTTGCGATCGTCCCTGAGGTTTTCGCGGAGCTCTAGGCGGGCGTTGTGCCCGAGATCGGGTGTTGTGCCAGGGTCAGACGGTCTTGCTGGCAGGTCCCGAAGGCCCCGTTTCGGATGGTGCGGTGAGCAGTGGTGGGTCCAGTCGGGGCGGCTGGCTCGCGTCGAGGAAGTCCATGACGGTGTTGGCGTTGGCGTCGCGGTTGGTCAGCGCCGGCAGATTCCACTTACTCTCGATCGTCGCCAGCACCGAGGTGTGATCGCAGACCACGTTGCTGACCCCTCCTGGCCTCGAATAGGGCGATACGACAACCGCCGGCACCCGCGGGCCGTACATTGAGTAGTCGCCCGATTCGCCGGCCTGAAGCTTCGGCGGGATGTCGTCGGGCACAACCGCCGGCCGCGGCGGGACATGGTCGTAGTAGCCACCGTGCTCGTCGTAGGTGTAGATCAGCAGTGTCCGCGGCCATGCCGGCGAGCGCAGGACCGCTTCGACGGTTTCGTGCGCCCACTTCTCCCCGTAGTACATGTCGCCGGGGTCCTCCTCGGTCTCGGCTGGGTCGAGTCGCGCAAGGGCCTCTTTGACGACCTTCGGCAGGACATCGAGCGACTCCGTGAAGGAGGCCAGGTCTCCCGTGGCGGGATCGACGAAGCTGACGGCTGGGAGCGTGCCGGCCTCGCAGGCCTCGAAGAACCTGCTCCGCGGATGAATGTGATTGAAATGCTCAACGGGGATCCGTGGAATTACGCTGGTCATCGGGATGTCGGTGAAGTAGTTCGCCCAGCTGATCCCGTACTTCTTCAGGCGGTCGAAGATCGTGCCGTTCGGCGGCGGTTTCTCGAACGCATTGATCAGTTCTCCTTTGCTCGTCGCGGTCCCGCCGAATGCCGTCCCCGCCAAGAGGAAGCGACGGTTGGGGTGGGTGGGTCCGGGGACCGAGCAGAACCACCGGTTCGCGAGCGTGTAGGTGTTCGCGAGCGAGTACTCGAATGGCAGAACCTCCGGCGTGTAGTAGCCCATCGCCTCGCTCGCGCCCTTCTCGGAGCTAACGAAGCCGTCCATCTCGCCGTTGTTGATCTGTTCGTGGGTTGCCTTCCAGCTTTGGGTGATGTTCTTCGCCTGCGCAGTATTCGGACACGGGAACGACCTGACCTCCGCCGGCGGGCTGGCGTCATCGGGATTGCTGTTCTTCGCGTTGCCGGCCTGATCAAATTCGAGCCCCTCGACGTCGGTCCGCGTGCGGCCGAGGTCTCCGAAGATATTGTCGAAGGAGTGGTTCTCCATCATCACGACCACGATGTGGTCGAAGGGCATCTCCTCGTTGACGGTCCCCGGGGGCTTGTCGGGGAACGGCAGACTGCCGGCCTCCCGCGTGAGTGGAGCAGCCGCGGATCCCATCACGCCATCACTACGCGAGCCAACATCCCAGAGATACTAATCCTCCCACCCAACGCGAGCAAGCAGCTCGACGTCCCTTTATGCGTCCGCGTAGGTCAAGCTATACTTGTCTTATGACTGACACCGGACAGCCTGACATGCGGGGACTCGAGGCAGAGGCCTATCAACAGGGCGGTTACTTTAACGCCGGCCAGGCCCGCGCACACGCGGTCAGCCGCCAGCTGCTCGACCATCACCTGCGCCGCGGGCGCTTCGAGCGGGTGCGCCGCGGGCTGTACCGCGTCCAAGGCTTTCCGAGGGATGAGCACGACGACATGCGCGAGGCATGGATGGCGGTGGGCATCACCGATGCGCTTCTCTCCCACGAGAGC
>Ga0182024_10025274_pt1 | contig 10498 bp, 8 predicted proteins | sample P32metaG_FD_120480 | JGI IMG/M metagenome (GOLD analysis project Ga0182024, IMG submission 120480) | Permafrost microbial communities from Stordalen Mire, Sweden - P3-2 metaG (Illumina Assembly) | ecosystem: Environmental > Terrestrial > Soil > Wetlands > Permafrost | place: Sweden: Stordalen...
GTAGAGCAATGGACTGAAAATCCATGTGTCGCCGGTTCGATTCCGGCTCTGCCCATTTTCACTGCGGTGTAGCATCCCCCTCCCTGGCGACTTTTCCCGCTTGCAATCTGTCATAACGCCCAGCCTGGCCGGTAATCGCGGGTGAGCAGATGATCGGCGTCGGGGGCGTTGGTGAATTTCATCGCGGGGCCGTCGAATTCCAGTCGCTTGCCGGCCTGGATGGCAACGTCACCCAGGAGGATGGTTTCGGTCAGCAGGCTGGCGTAATCGAAGTTGGCGGTCGCTTTCTTGTATTCGCCGGCGCGGATGGCGGCGATCCATTCGACCTTCTGGAGCTCGTCCATATCGACTGCCCGGCCCGGCTCGCTGAGCCGGGGGAATAAGACGGGGGCGTGAATCGCAACGCCTTCGGTTTGGTCGTCGAAGATGATCTTTTGTTTCGCACCGTAATCGGACTGGGAGAGCATCATCGCGTCGCGGCCAACGATCAGCGCGCCGCTGTCGAGCAGTTCCAGGTTGCCGGCGGCGCGCGGGGTGGGAAGATTTCGCTTTTTGAGATCTCTTGAGTTCGGCCGGTGGCCCTCGTACCACGTGAGCTTTAGAGCCGGCTGATTTCCGCGAGCGGGGAATTCGTAGACGACGGTCGCCCAGGACGGATAGGTTTCGGTGTTGGCGTCGCCGGTCTGGGCCTCGATGCTGGTTGGATGCGCCAAGTCGAGCCCCATGAACGCGAGGTTGGCGGTATGGCAGCCCATGTCGCCGAGGGCGCCGGTGCCGAAGTCCTGGAAGCCGCGCCAGTTTTGATTGTGATAAGCGCCTTCGCGTTTGCCGTTGCCCAGGTCGTACTCGGCCCAGGGGCGCATCGGCGCTGGGCCGATCCACTCGTCCCAATGGATGCCGGGCGGAAGGGGTGATTCTGGGGGGCGCGACATGACCGTCGGCGCCTGCGGCCATTGCGGGCGGTTCGTCCAGACGTGAACTTCTGTGACCGGGCCGAGCGCACCGGCGCGCAAGACCTCGACCGATCGGCGGAAGGCGTCGGTTGCCGTCCCCTGATTGCCCATCTGCGTGCAGACTTTGTACTGGCGGGCGGCATCGCGCAGGGCGCGGGCTTCGTGCACCGTTCGCGTGAGCGGCTTCTGGCAGTAGACGTGCTTGCCGAGTTTGATCGCCATCATCGACGCGATTGCGTGATGATGGTCGGGCGTGCTGACCGTGACGGCGTCGATCCCCTTGGCCATCTGGTCGAACATTTTCCGGTAGTCGTTGAACCGGACGGCTTCTTCAAAACCGGGCTGCCGGCTCTTTCCGGCAAGACGACTCTCATCGATATCGCAGAGGGCCACGACGTCGCCGAACTTCGCGACGTGAGCGCTGTCGCCGTCCCCTTTGCCGGCGACGCCGATGCAGGCGAAGCGCAGCCGCTCGTTCGGGGATTTGGAGGCATTCGGCCTGGAGTCATCGGCCCACGCGCCGCGGCCAACCACCCAGCCGCTCATTCCGATAAACGCCGCGGATTTCAGAAACTGACGACGATCCTTGCGCTGGTTCCGGCTCATCGCGTTAACCTCCAGATTTGATTACTGATTCAGCCTTCAATAGCTGGCGCACATGAAGTCTGTTGCCGTCGTCTTGCCTGGTCGAACCGAAAAACAAAGAATAGCTTTAGGTCTGAATCCGGGCCCTGTCATCGACAACGCGTGCAATAATTTCGCATCGGAAGGGAATGAAAAACCCGCAGAAAACGCCAAGGAAAATGCGATTGCCGCGGGTAATGGCCTCTATCGGAGTCGAACCGATACTCCTTTTGGGAAATGGATTTTGAGTCCATCGCGTCTGCCAATTCCGCCAAGAGGCCCTTGATTGTTCTTCACTGAAATTACCAGTTTTTCCGGCATTTTCAGCGGTTTGGAAATTTACTCGCGGAATTCTGTTTTGTCCAACCACCTTTAACGACGTTGCCAGTGGCGTAATCGCGTTATGATGCTGACCTCGTGATGCGGCATAAGGCGCACGGTGGGCAACGATCGGAGGCCCTCGCAGGCCTCGTGCCCCTGGAGGTAAGTTCCGATGCCTCAAATCTTGGGCGACGACCTCCTGGCCCGCGACGCCGATGGGCATCTCCGGCAGCGCATTGCCACGGTGTTTCCGCGCCACGACGTCATCGTGTCGATGCCGGGGATCCACGCCACGCAGCGCGTCGCATATGCGGACGTCGTCAATGAGCAACGAGCGGCAAAAGGTCTTCCCGCCTTGACTGAAGATGAGGAAGAGGAACTGTGGCTCACCGCGGTTGATCTGATCATCAATGACAATGCGATCCTCATCCGCCCCGATCCTTCGCAGATGGATCAGGCTTTTGAAGCCGACGAACTTCTGCAGGAACTCTACTCGAAAAAGCAGATCAAATTCCTGCATGTGATGAACCCGCGGGTTCGCGAGGCGATTGAACGTCGCGGCGAATGCTGGCGCATCAGCTCCCTGCCGCGGTGCCCGGAAGAAATGGCGGCGATGATTGGCTCGTCCCGCATCGGCATCGGCGGCCGCGACATGTATTACTACAACAGCGTCACCGGCACCCGCCTGCTCACGCTCCAGGAGTTTTCCGATTTATCGTGTCTCGATGAACCGGAATTTCGCCGGCACCTCGTCGAAATCCAGCAATACACGGCCCGCGAGAACCGGATGCGCAATCCCGAGATTGCGCTGTTCATGGCCAACGCGGCGCCGATACTTTCCGTGCTGAGGGCGTACGATTTTGCCGCCGTTGACTCAGCGACACTGCATAGCGTTTATCGCTCGGTCGAGCATCTGTTCCGCGGCACGGTGCCGGCGGAGTTTCAGCGGGACGAGGTAGACAATCCGCGCTGGCGCAGCGCCATGTACGCGGCCTTGATCGGGCCGACGGACGACGCAGTTTCCGAGGAAGCGCTGCTGGGGCTCAGCGCGGAATTTTTCATGCAGGTGGAATGGGTGCCAGGCGGGCGGATTGAAGACGGGGAATTGATTGTTGATCCGGTCTTTGAAGAAGAAGACGGCCAGACGTCCTGCACATTGGGCCGGGCCGTTTGCGATTTGCGCGCTCGCGCTTTGATCTTCAATATCATGCGGGACTATGGGGATATTGAACACGTCAACATCGGACGCGTGGCTGCTTCGCTGTCGCATCGCCAGGCATATGCGGGCCATCGTAAGGTCTACCTGGCGGAAATACGCCAGTCAGGAAGCTCTGAGCCGCTTCTTCGCATCATCCGCATGCAAAAGCGCGGCGTGTGGGAACATCTCGATCAGGGCAAGGATTTACTGGCGGCAATCATCGATTCCGAGGAATACACCGAGCAGATTCTCGACCGGCGGCTCGCCTGCCGGCAATTGGGCATGAATCTTCCGGCCCATCTCACCGCTCGCAAATTGTGCGAGCGCTACCAGGGGTGCAACGAGCGATATCGCGACACGATGATCTGGTCGACTTATTTCGAGCGGGACTACGTGCCGGGCCTGGCCACTGACAAGACCCCCGCCGGTAAGCTGGCTGACGACAAGTACGCGTTCGCCCTGGCGCGGGTGCTGGGGCGGGCGGCGGCGCCGAATCTGATCGTCGGCCGCGGTGATCCAGTTGGCAATGTAATTTTTGATCAAGGCGATGAACTGGTCATCGAAGACGTGCGCGGCTTGCCGGCCAACATTGTCGTGACCGATCACACCGGCACATTCATGGATTGCGAGCGCGATCTGGAGCAACTCGCCACCGCATACGCCGCGCCGGTAAACCGACGCTCGCCGCACCTTTCAGACGCGCGGGCATTCGGCGAAGTGTTCCTGCAGGCGTTTGCCGAGCGATTCCAGCAGATGCAACAAGACTACCGGCGGCGAAAGCGTGCGTTCAACACGCTTTTCAAATACCAGCGGCGTGGCCAGACCGGCTGTCTGGCCGACCGGTGGGAATGCGTGCTCCGCCGCCTGGAAACCGCCGATTGCAGACAATTGGTCGAGATAATACGAGAGGGATTCAGCCGAGAGGACATCGTGCGTTGACGGCGGGGTTCCTCACGCCGCGGCGGGAACCGGCGTCGGTTTTTCGGGGATGTGATGCTGCTGGAGGCAGAGCGCGACGAACACATGCCGCAACTGATCGAGCGGGATCTCGGACAGAAAATCGTCCGTGAAGTCGAGCGGGAACGAGGCTTCGAAGGCTTTGATATAGTTGATAACCGATTCGCGGTCCATCGCCGCGACAAGACAGATCAACTCTTCGACTTGTTCTCCCGCGAGCATGTCGTTTCTCCTCGTCCGCATACTTATGATAGCCCGGTTACGTGAGAATCAGATGAACTGAATTATCAGATGAACAGATCGAGACAGGCGCCGCGATATTCGATGCCGCCGGCTCTGTGATTCATATCGGGGGGACGATAGACAAGCTTTACCTTCGGTGACGATTGCAACGGATTTTCCCACGGCACCACCGCCCACGGCGGCTGCAACGGCTCTTCGTTCGCCGCCGGCGTGGGATGCACGACGATGACATTTACCTCGCAAACCGGCTGATGTTTTTCGGTCGGTACAGAATGCTGTGCGGTGACGTAATAGATGGGCCGGGCGGTATAGCCGGGCGCGGGAACGACGACACGCTGCGGCTCATACGAGTCAGCCGGGCGATAGAAATTCGTCGTGACCGCGGAACTGGTGAGCGGCTGCGACGTGGCTTCGGCACCGGCCTCTTTGTCGGCGGCGCGGATTGCCCTGATTACAGAGTCGACGGCGGCAAACTGCCCCGCCGCGATGATGAGATCAGCAATGCCGGCCACGTCCATTCAAAAGCAAAGCGCGGACGGCAGCCGTGCCAGAGCGATACGGCTTCTGCAAAAGTTCAGGAACTCCCCAGAAAACTGCTCACAATAAAGTTGAGGTAGTTGCAAGCGCCAAATCGGTGCGGTCCGGTTAATCCAGATGATGCCGCGATGCAACGCGCGATCGATGCGGCGTGGCATCGCGCGACTTCATACAATCCTGGTTGATGCGCACCGACGAATTGGACTTTGAACTGCCGCCGGAACTGATCGCCCAGGTTCCACCGCCGCAGCGCGGAGATTCTCGGCTGCTGCACTACCGCCGGGCGGATCGATCGATCGGGCATCGCACATTTTCGGACCTGCCTGGTTTGCTTCGAGCCGGCGACCTGCTGGTCTTCAACGATGCCCGGGTGTTGCCGGCGCGATTCATGCTGATGAAGCCGACGGGCGGAAAAGTGGAAGGGCTTTATTTATCGGAGCAGGCACCGGGTCACTGGCGGGTGATGCTGAAGAACGCCGGGAGCTACGCCGGGCGCCTAACGTTCGCGATGGATGAGTCAATCACCGCAAGAATCGTCAATGTACTTGGGGGCGGCGAGTACGACATCGAGTTGACTTCGCCGATCGCGGCCAGTGAGTTGCTCGAACGCATCGGGCGCATGCCGCTGCCGCCTTACATTCGACGGGACAAGGATCGCGACGAGCGGGATGACCTGGATCGTTCGCGTTATCAGACGGTTTTTGCGGCGAAGAACGTCGCCGTCGCCGCCCCTACCGCGTCGCTGCATTTCTCGGATTCGATTCTCGAGTCCCTGAAATCTCGCGGCGTGAAATCCACCTTCGTCACGCTGCATGTCGGCATGGGAACATTTAAGCCAGTGACGGCGGATGATCTTGACGTTCACGAGATGCATAGCGAGCGATATTCAATTGATCATGCCGCCGCACGGGCAATCTCACTGGCCAAGCGAGAGAAGCGAAGGGTGATTGCCGTCGGCACTACCGCAGCGCGCGTTTTGGAAAGCCAGCTCAGTATTTCTTCCCTCCACCAGTACTCTGGGGGAGGGTTAGGGAGGGGGCCAATCACGAACACCGAAGCGGCTCTCTCCACCAAGCGAGAACCCCCACCCCAACCCTCCCCCAGAGCACTGGGAGAGGGAGAAGAGGAAGCAGAGATCGTCCCTCATGAGGGCGAGACTCGCATCTTCATTCGGCCGCCCTACCGCTGGAAGTATGTCGATGCGCTGATCACGAACTTCCATCTTCCGCGCAGCACGCTGATCGCGCTGGTGGCGGCGATGACCGGGCTGGACGAGCAGCGCCGCATCTATGCCGCGGCGATCGCCGAGCGATATCGCTTTTTCAGCTACGGCGACGCGATGCTTATTGAGTAGACGCCTGGCTGTCGTGCTCGGCCAGATGCTTTACGGCATCGCGGCCGCCGGGGCTGTCGGCGTTGACGCGAACAGCAGCCTGCCATTCGACCAATGCCCCTTCAAGTTTGTAGTGGGCCTCAAGCGACCTGGCGTCGTAATCGAGCGCTGCGGCGGCAGCGCGCGAATCGAGCCGCTTTTCGCGAGCCGCCTGCTCGGCGACTTTCGCGACCGTGGCCAGGTCGGAAACGCCCGTCGCATGACGACCGATGAACTCAGGCAATTCGTAATTCGTCACGCCACGAAGGAAACGAACTTCCAGATCATCCGGAGCGCCGGCGACCGCGCGGTCTTCCATATCCAGCCCAGCCCGCGCAAGTCCAACTTTCTCCCACGGCAGGCTCGCCTGCCTGGCTTGCAGCAGCGACACGGCGCCGGTGTAGACGACGACCTGCATGTCCGGCGAATCCCCACCGCCGAGGCTCTCGAGAATCTGTCGCGCTGGCGCCAAGACATCCGCATCCCCGGCAACGGCCCGATAGAACAAGTCCTTCGCCTGGGTGAGCTGCGTTTTGAACGCCGGCTGCGTCGCCGCGACGCGCCAGGCGGCGGCCTGCTGCTCAGGGGGCTGATGAGCACAGCCGGCCGCAAGAAGCAGTGGCGAGACGATACCAATAAGCGAACGACGATGCGGTTGGTTCATGTTGCGCATTAAAAAGGTCTGCCGCACTATATTACGGCAGACCTTCATATCCTGATCACCCTCTTGGAGGCAGCGCGATAAATCAGATCGTCGGAAGCTGATACTTATCGCGACGCGGGCGCTCGCGCCAGCCATTGGCCTCGGCGTCGCCCGGGAATTCCCACGCCTGCGGGTCCCACTTGAGCTTGCGGCCATGCCAGTAGGCAAGGTTGATCAAATGGCACACCGTGACGCTGCGAGCGCCGATCTCCACGTCCGCGATCGGCCGCTTGCGGGTCTTGATGCAGTTCATCCAGTCTTCACGATGGCCGGGGCTCTTGAAGTAGAAGATTTCGTCTTCGTGGATCGGCTCCAGAAGAATTGAATCCGGCTCCGTCAGAATCTTTTCACGGTTGACGAAGAGCTTGCCGTTCTCACCGAAGAACTGAATACCATTGGTTTCCTTCAGATGCTTGGTTTGGCCGGTCTTCGGATCGGTGTACTCTCCCTCATAGACGACGTTCTTGTGGGTGACGACGATGTCGTCGCCGCCGCTGACTTTCGATCCGCGGTAAATCACCTGAACACCATACTCGGCTTTTGAATCCTCTGGCGGAAGCGCTTCAACCGGGCCGGAATGATCCATGCCCAGCGCCCATTGAGTGATGTCAAAGTGATGCGCGCCCCAGTCGGTGACGTACCCGCCAGAGTATTCGCGGTAGTCGCGCCAGCCGGGATTGAATGGGTAATCGTTGGGATTCGATGCCTTGCGGCAGAGGACATCGTTGTAGCCGCGTTCGGGAGCCTGGCCCTGCCAGACGTCCCATTCGATATCCTTGGGCGTTTCTTGAGTCGGCAGATCGCAAGGCTTGCTCGTCGCGCCAACGCCGACCCAAACTTCCTTGATCTTGCCCAGGCGGCCGTTCTGAATGTATTCACAGGCCTGGCGGAATGGGCCTTCCGAACGCTGCTGGCTGCCGGTCTGGAAGACGCGCTTGGTCTTGCGGATGCCGTCGAGGATGTATTTGGCCTCGGCGATCGTCAGCGTCAGCGGCTTCTCGCAGTAGATGTCCTTGCCCGCGATGGCCGCGGACGCGGCAATTGATACGTGCCAGTGATCCGGCACGCCGATCACCACCGCATCAATGTCCTTGCGATCCAGCAGGTCCTGGTAATGGACGAAGTCGTCAACGGTGGCTTTGCGTTCCAGACGGTCGTACTTTTTTTCCGTCATCGTCTTGGCGCGTTCCCGACGCCCGCCGTGCACATCGGACACGGCAAGCACCTGCGTCGTCGCCAGGCCCGACAGACTGTTCAGATGCCCGCTGGCCTGCTTGCCGATGCCAATGAAGCCGAGCGTCAATCGCTCGCTGGCCGCGGCCGACTGGGCATTGCCCAGGGCGCTGGCAGAAATGATGGTCGGCGCGGCAACTGCCAGCGCGCTGGTTTTGACAAATTCACGACGACTGACCGATTTCCTCGTCCGCATCAGGGGCTCCTGTTTTGTTCAAAAGGCTTGGTGACAACTCCGCTTTGCCAATACATACCATCAGCCGCCGCTTTTGATGAAATCGATTCAAACGAAGAAAAACCCTCACGGCTCGATCGTCGAGGTCGGATACCCGCCCAAGAGCCTGGCCTGAAGCTGCTTGGCGTCGGCATAGGTGTAGGCCGGCCCAACGCGCACTTCGGTTTGGCCGGACGGTCCAACGGCGCGGGCGGCATGAAAGCCCTGCGATTGCAGGTTCGCGGCGATCTTGTTTGCATTCGCTATATCCGTGAATGCGCCCACTTGCACGTAAAACGCCCGCGCGCCCAAATGCAGCGACGCTCGCTCGGCGGAAACCGACCGAGGAAACTGCTGGCGGACGCTGTTGAAGCTGTTGTCAGCCTGATCGAACCGGCCAAGCCGCTGCTGGCAGATGCCGATGCGGTAGAGAGCCCATGCCTTGGCTTCCGAGTCGGATAGATCGGGGAATGCCACCGCCCATTCGTTCATCGCGGTGGTGTAGTCTTCCTGGAAATATGCGACATTCGCGACACCCGAGTGAATCAGCGCGACCAATCGCGGCTCGGCGGGCGCCTGCAGTGCTTTCACATACGCCGCCCGGGCGCTCTGCAGGTCCATCTTCGATTGCGTATCTGACCCAACCCGCTCATTGGACGTGGCCCGTTGCTCGTATACGCGACCTTCAAGATAGAGCGCTTCAGCCGATCCCGGGACGCCCGGCGGATGGTTTCGAAGGAATTTCTCGGCGGCACTCATCGCACCGTCATAGTCGCGCTGGTTCAGCGCCTGATAGCCCGAGTGCAGCGTGACGCGATCCTGCGGCGTCGGCGCATCCGAGCAACCCGCCGCCAGCGATATCGCCAACAGAACCCCAAACACCTTCAGCATCTTTGTTCTATTGCGCATCCGTGCCTCACTCGCTATTCTAATCCATAACCGGCGACGCAGTTCGCGTAAGCCGATTCGGAGGAGTTAATCGCCATGCTATTTGAATCCCTTTTCGCCAGCGCCCGACGGACTCCACAGCATGTCGCGATCGTTGATGATCGGGGCAGCGTCACTTACGAGCAGCTTGCCGCGATGGCCGCTGGCCTCGGGATGTATCTCTCGATCCAGACCCGCCAGCCCCGCGTCGGCCTGCTGCTGCCGCCCAGCGCCGGTTTTGTCGCCAGTTTCTACGGAACGCTGCTAGCTGGCAAGACAGCGGTGCCGATCAATTATCTCCTGGGCGACAAAGAGGTCGCTCACATCATCGCCGATAGCGGCATCGACACCGTCGTCACTATTCCCTTTTTCGCCGGGCGATTGAAGGATGCGCCGTTGAATGTGGTCGATCTGACCAAGCTTCCGCAGACCCCGCCAGCGGTGCAGCCAAAATTTCCGAACCCATCGCCGGATGACGTGGCGATCCTGCTTTACACCAGCGGCACCAGCGGATTGCCCAAAGGCGTGCTGCTGACATACGAAAACATGCAGAGCGATGTTGACGCCGCGATCGAGCACGCGCAACTCAAGGACAAACACACGTTCCTCGGCGTGATCCCACTGTTCCACTCGTTTGGCATCACCGCCATGATGCTCGCGCCGATTCAACTGGGCGCGACGATCATCTACCTGGCGCGCTTCAGCCCGGTCGGCACGATCGATGCCATCCGTGAGCACAAGGCGTCGATCTTTTTCGGCATCCCCAGCATGATCGCCGCAATTGCGCGGCTGAAGGACGCGAAGCCCGAAGACTTTGCCGGCATGTACGCGATCATCACCGGCGGTGAACCGTTGCCAGCCACACTGCGCGAAGCATTCAAAGCACGATTCGGCGTCTCACTTTTTGAAGGGTACGGATTGACCGAAACCAGCCCCGTCGTCGCGCTCAACGTCCCGCACGCAAATAAACCTGGCAGCGTTGGAAAGATGGTTCCGCGAGCGGAAGCGAAGATCGTTGACGACAATGGAAAGGCGCTACCCGTTGGCCAAATCGGCGAGATCTGGCTTAAAGGCCCGATGGTCATGAAAGGGTATCACAACTTGCCGAAAGAAACCGCTGAGGTGCTGACTGCCGATCGATACTTCAAAACCGGCGACCTCGGCATGATGGACCCCGACGGGTATCTGCATATCACCGGCCGCAAAAAAGACATGA
>Ga0182024_10025275_pt1 | contig 10498 bp, 9 predicted proteins | sample P32metaG_FD_120480 | JGI IMG/M metagenome (GOLD analysis project Ga0182024, IMG submission 120480) | Permafrost microbial communities from Stordalen Mire, Sweden - P3-2 metaG (Illumina Assembly) | ecosystem: Environmental > Terrestrial > Soil > Wetlands > Permafrost | place: Sweden: Stordalen...
GGATCGCGAGCATACCGGAATCAAGATCGCCGGTTGGGACTACCGGTACTACGCCGAGAAGGTGCGCAAGGCGAAATACGATCTCGACATGAACGAGGTCAAGCCTTACCTGCAGCTCGAGAAGCTGCGCGAGGGCATGTTCTGGGCGGCAGGACAGCTCTACGGATTCACTTTCACCCAGGTGTCCGGACTGCCGATCGCCAATCCCGACGTGCGCGTTTGGGAAGTGAAGAATGCCGCCAACGCCCACGTGGGATTCTGGTACTTCGATCCGTACGCGCGCCCGGGCAAGAATTCCGGTGCGTGGATGAGCGAATATCGCGGCCAAGAAGACCTGGACAGCAAAATCTCCCCTATCGTGTCCAACAATACTAATTTCTTGAAGGACGAAAGCGGCGGCCCGCTATTGATCAGTTGGGACGATGCGGTGACGCTGTTCCATGAGTTCGGCCACGCATTGCATGGCCTGAATTCCGACGTCAAATACCCGTCCCTTGCCGGCACCAACGTGGTGCGTGATTTCGTCGAATTTCCGTCGCAGCTCAATGAAAATTGGCTCTCCACTCCGGAGGTGCTGTCGCGATTCGCTCTGCATTACCAAACCGGAAAGCCGATTCCGCCGGAGTTGGTCGCGAAGATCAAGAAGGCCAGCACTTTCAACCAGGGGTTTGCGACCGTCGAATATCTGGCGTCCGCGCTGGTCGATATGAAGCTGCACTTGGCCGGCGATCGGCCCATCGATCCGGGTGAGTTCGAGCGCACGACTTTAGCGTCGCTCGGCATGCCCGCGGAAATGGTCATGCGCCACCGCACCCCGCAGTTCTCGCACATTTTCTCGAGCGATGCGTATTCGGCGGGTTACTACAGCTATCTGTGGGCCGAAGTGCTGGATCACGATGCATTCGAGGCTTTTACGGAGGCCGGTGGTCCGTACGACAAAGCCGTTGCAAAGCGCCTGCACGATGACATCATGATGGTGGGCAACGGCGTCGATCCTGCCGAAGCGTATCGGAATTTTCGGGGCGCCGATCCGAAGATCGACGGCTTGCTGCGGGCGCGCGGATTCGCACCTCAACCGAAACCAGTTCAAGCAAATCAAGTTCAAGCGGAGTGATCCTTATGCCGGCGATGGTCCAAGACGATTCCAAGCATCAATTGATCGTGCCGAACGCGTTGCACCACTACACGGTCAATATGGCGGACTTGCCGCTTTCGTGTCCGATGCCGGGCATGTTGCTGTGGAATTCGCATCCCAAGGTTTATCTGGCGATCGAGTCGACAGGTTGGGCCAAATGCTCCTACTGCGGCGCCGAGTACACGCTCAATCGAAGCGCTGCCGGTACCGCCGACATCAAGGCGGAGACCGACGCTTAAGTCTTGTATCGGGCCTTAAGCTTTGTATTCGGCGTAGGATTTTTCTTCGACGATGCTGGAGCCGAGCTTTAAATTGATGCGCCGCTTGATGGCCGCGCGCTCGTCGTTCTCGAAGTAGACGGCTCTCGCGAGCCGAATGAATTCGGCATCGAATGCTTGCGCCCTTTCCTTGTCGCGGATGTCGTCCTCGATCACCCACAGGCGTTCGTTCACCTCGAGCAACGCGTTCACGTCGGCTTCGATGCCGGGCTTCGCGTAGGGTGAGCCTCGCCAAGTTTCTTCGAGCGCCTGCAATTCTACGCGCACGTTGGCGAGTTTGTTCGGATCGCTCATGCGCGTTGATTTGATCCGCAGGATCGTGATCTTGTCCAGCAATTCGCCGGGCGATATGGGAACTCTGACATCGTTCATGGCGGCATCTTAGCGAATATCCTGCGTCAGGAGCGCGTCGAGTTTCGCCGTCGCATCATTCACGGCAATCAGGTCCATGACGCCGGGGCGTTCAATTTTGGTCGTCCAGGGGATTTGCGCGGCGGGCTTGCCCAGGAATTTGCGCGCCGCCTCGTCGTACTTGTCGACGCACCACTGACGGCTGTAGTAGGGGCCGGCCCGTTGAGGATTGGTGGCGGCATATAGGCCGATCACCGCCAGCCCGACCATGCTCGCCATGTGTACGGGCCCGGAGTCGGGCGACAACAGCACGGTGCTGTGCGACATGAGGCCCAATAATTGCGGCAGGGTGTCTTTGCCGATCTGATTGACCAGTGCCGTCTGCGACGCCGCGGCAATCGCCGCGCCCATCTTGGCTTCCGCGGAACTGCGGCCGCCCACCAGCACGACGCGCATCTGATGAACATGGGCGGCATGATCGGCAACGGCGGCGTATCGCTCGGCCGACCAATTGCGCATCGCGTGGCTGGAGCACGGACTGATCAATAGTGTAGGGCGTTGGTCGGTGACGATCCGGCGTGCGTAGTCAAGCGCGCTCTGCGGCAGGGGCACGTCCCACCGAGGAGCATCAGGCGCAATGCCGCAGGCGCGTACAAAGCCCATGAACGAGTCGAGCACATGCTCCGAAGCGGCAGGCGCAATCTGCGCATTCGTAAACAGCCACTGCAGTTCGCGCGCGCGCCGGCGGTCGAAGCCCAGTTTGATGGGTGAATCGACCAAGCGGCTGAGCATGCTGGCGCGGAAGGACAACTGCATATCGAGCAGCAAATCGAAGCGCCGTCCGCTTAAGACCGTGCGCAGCCGCCACCACTCCCGAAGAGTTGCGCCCTTATCGAAGGTGATAAACTCAATTTCCGGAAGTAGCTCCGTCATCAGCTTGGCTTCGAGTTTGCCGATGATCCAGGTAAAGCGGGTTTCCGGCCAGGCCGCTTGGAAGGCTCGCAGCGCCGCCAGTGCGTGGCAGGTATCGCCGATTGCCGAGAGACGCAGCAGACACACGCGCTGCAGCGGCGGTTTGAAGCTTAAGGTGGTCATAAGAATGATAAAGGGCGGCCAACGCATTGCCACTGCAACGGGCGTCATGCTGGCTGATCCCAATGGCCTTGGCAATCCACAGCAGAGCGCCGCCGAGTCACTGTTCGATCCGGACTACTGGTCTGCGCGCGGCGAACTTGGCATAGTTTCGGGCGGCCGCGGCTCGGCATGGCTCGTAGGGCCGGCAACTGAAGCGTGGGTGCTGCGTCACTACCGCCGCGGAGGTTTCATCGCCCGGCTATCCCAGGATAAATACTGGTGGTCAGGCGAGGATCGGGTGCGTGCCTTCGCCGAGTGGCGATTGCTTGACTACCTTGCGCAGCGTGGTCTGCGTGTTCCCAAGCCCGTCGCCGCTTTCTATCGACGCGCCGGCATGACCTATCAGTGCGATCTCATTACACAGCGCATCATGGATGCGCAATCGTTGAGCGCGGCGCTGGCGCGAAGCTCCATACCGGAGAGTACCTGGCGGGCCATCGGGGCCGCGATAGCACGCCTCCACAGTCACGGCGTCGATCATGCGGACTTGAATGCGCACAACATCTTGCTCGATGGTAGCCAGGGTATCAGCGTGATCGACTTCGATCGCGGACGGCTGCGCGCGCCGGGTCGGTGGACATCGCGGAATTTGCGGCGACTACACCGCTCGCTGGCGAAGATATCGATGAGTTTGCCGCCCGATCGATTCACGCCGGCAGAGTGGAAGCAGTTGTCGGCCGGATATGAGGCGGGTTAGCGGTTGCGCTTTATTTATTCCTGGCTGATTCGATTTGCCGCGCCGTTCGCCTTCGCGGTCCTGCTATGGCGCGGCCTGCGCGATCGCGGCTATTGGCAGGGGTTGGCGGAGCGTTTCGGGCGGGGTGTGCCCTTGTCGTCGCCGAGCATTTGGTTGCATGCGGTTTCCTTGGGCGAAATGTCGGCCGCTGCACCGCTCGTGCGTGCATTGCATTCACGATACCCGCAGCTTGCCCTGGCGGTGACCGCGGCAACGCCCGCGGGCAGAGCGCGGGCGAGCGACTTGTTCGCCGAAGTGGCGGACATTCGCTTCTTGCCCTACGACACGCCGGGCTCGGTCAGACGCTTCCTGGAGCGGATTCGGCCGCGCGTCGCCATCATCATGGAAACCGAACTCTGGCCGAACTTGTTCAGCGAATGCGAGCGCCGCCGTGTACCCGTGTTTCTCGCCAGCGCTCGTCTGTCGGCGAAATCGGTGTCGCGCTATCGGCGTCTGGGCAAATTGTTCTCGGGCGTATTCACCCCGAACGTGGCAGTCGCGGCGCAATCCGCGGACGATGCCGAGCGATTCAGATCGATCGGCGCCTCCGCAAATCAAACCCGCGTCATAGGCAACGTGAAATTCGACGTACGGGTGGATGCCGGCGGCATCGAGACGGGAAAAATCCTGCGTGCCGCGTATGGCGCCAAACTCGTTTGGATCGCCGGCAGTACTCACGCCGGCGAGGAGGAGCAGGTGCTCGCGGCGCATGCCCTGCTGCAGGCGCATCGCCCTGACTCTCTATTGCTGTTGGTGCCGCGGCACAGGGATCGCTTCGCCGCGGTCGCTGACTTGCTCGCGCGCCGCGGCGTTAAATTCGCGCGCCGCAGCGGCATGACGCGCCCGCTGCCGATCGATACGCAGGTGTTGCTGGTGGACACGATCGGAGAACTCGGGGCCCTGTACGCGTCGGCCGACGTGGCCTTCGTCGGCGGCAGCCTGGTGCCGATCGGCGGGCACAATCTGCTTGAGCCTGCGGCGCTGGGTCTGCCGGTGTTGACGGGACCATCTCATTTCAACAGCAAAGAAATTGCGCTGCTGCTGCTGCGCCGTGGCGCGGCCTTGGAAGTGGCAAATCCTCAAGAACTGGCGGCCGCGCTGCAGCGGCTGCTCGAGGAGCCCGCTGAACGCCGACGCATGGGCAACATCGGAAAAGACATTGTCGAGTCGAATCGCGGCAGCGTTGATCGGTTACTGACCCTTATCGAACCTTCGCTGCCGGCGGCACATCAGTCTGGATCGGCGGCGCAGGGGTATCCGTGAGCAGCGCGTTGATTCGCTGCAGGCTTTGTTCAGACAGCGTGCCGGCCGCCTGCTGCAGCTTGATCACATTCAGCATGTAGTCATAGCGGCTGTGGGCATAGTCCGTTTGCGCCTGAACCCACTGCTGCCGCGACTGCAATACATCGACGGCGGTGCGCGTTCCCGCTTCATAGCCGGATTCGGTGGCGCGCAACGCAATCAGGTTGGACTCGACGGCGTGACGCAGCGCCTTGACCCTCGATATTTCGGAGAGCACCCCAAGATAGGCGTCGCGCGCATCGTGCTCGGTCTGTCGTGCCACCCGCTCGAGGCGCTCTTTGGCTGCTCGATGCTGATAGACAGCCTGGCGAACTTGCGAGGAAACCAAGCCTCCCGAGTAAATCGGAATCGTCAACTGAATACCGATCGAGCGCTGCCGTTCGTCCAAGAACGTGCCGCCCGCGGGACTGCCATCGGGGTACACGTCGAACTGGTTGCTCGTGAGCTTGCCGGCGCTGCCCACCAGGTCCAGCGTCGGGAAATGCCCGCCACGGGCGACCGAGACGTTTTCGCGCGCGATGTCCGCGGCCAGGCGGCTCGATACCAGCGATAGGTTCTGTTGCAGGGCCATCTCGACCCACCGGTCCTCGCTGATCGGGTCCGGGTTCGCCGTCTCGAAGGGTTCGAGGGGACCTGCCAGGCGGTCAAACGGGTCGCCGATGATTTCCCGCAGCAGTTCCTGCGTGGAGGCGAGCGCTCGCTTGGCGGCAATGACGGCCGCCGCGGTGCTGTCGTGGGAGGCGCGCGCTTCCTCCACGTCGGTGACGGCGATGAGTCCGATTTGATACCGGGCCTCGGCCTGATCGAGCTGACGGGTAACCGAAATCAGCGCCATTTGCTGCGCCTCGAGGTCATCCTGTGCGCCGAGCACATCGAAATACCGCTGTGAGACGCGCTCCATCAGGTCCTGTTGGGCGGCCTGGTAATCCGCTTCGGCCTGCGCCACCTGAGAATCCGCGCGCTTGAGCGCTTCCCAGTTCTCCCAGCGAAACAAGTTCTGCTTCAAATCGATGGTGTATTGATGAATGGTGGTGTCGACCTTGCCGCTGAACGGGAAGGATTCGGTCACCGTCGCGGGCGTACCCGCCGCTGCACACGGTGCGCCGGCCGGTATCGCGGGACCGCACGGGGGCAGGGCGAGCGTCTCGGTCTGGTTGATCGACCCCGTGTCGCGTTCGCGCGAGATTTTGCCGTTACCGGCCAGCTGGGGCAGCAGCGCTGACAGAGCTTGCGGTTTGGCCTCCAGGGCGGCCAGGCGCGTTGCCTCAGCCTCCCGTAGCTGCGGGTCGTTTTGCAGTGCGCGCTGATACACCACCAACAGATCCGCTGCCGGAGCAGGGCTCGCGACCAGGTACAGGGCAAATGCAGTCAGAAGTCGCTTCATGAATTACCCATTTGGCACATCCCCAGGCCGGTAGTATAGTGTTATATACTACTATATCACTAACTCAAGGCGGGTCAATACTGTGGAATCCTAGGGTCTATAACCCGGGACCAGGCCAAAATTCCACCGGACAGGTTAAATACTTTTCCGAATCCCTGCCGCTCGAGAAAATCAGCCACTTGCGCGCTGCGGCCGCCCGAACGACAGATCACTACCGTCTCCTTCTTCGGATCCAACTCGCCGATCCGGTCGGAGATCTCGCCCAACGGAATGTGCACGGTGTCCGTGGGTACCGGCGCCAGGGCGACCTCCCAATCCTCGCGCACATCGAGGAGGGTCATGTCCTCGCCGTTCGCGCGCCGATCGAGAAATTCTCGCGGGCTGAGTTGACCCATGCCTAAAACACAAACCTTTGGGCCGCCGTCGCGTTGATCAAAGGTGCAATGACGGTTTCGAACAAGCTTTCCCGAATCCACTCGGCAGTATCGACCCGACGCACCAAAATGGCATCCATGACCGGCGCCTCGCCCACGACGGCGAACAGCCGTCCGCCGATGCGCAGCGATCGCTCGAACCGTGCGTCGTAGACCGGCAGCGAGCCGGTGACCGCGATTGCGTCGAACTCGCCCAAGGGGGCGGCGGCGAACGCATCCCGAGTCTCAAACTCCACGCGCGCGTTCGGCACCGCGCGTAAGTTCGCCGTCGCTGAGGCGGTGAATTGGGGATGAATGTCGATGGAACGGGCCTTGGACCCCAACAAACTCAAGCAGGCGGCAAGATAGCCTGTGCCGCTGCCGACCTCGAGCACGCTGTCGGAGGCGATTACCCCTAAGGCTTGCAAAATGCGGCCCTGAATTTTCGGGGCTAGCATGGACTGGCCCAATCCGATCGGAATGGGCACGTCGGCAAATGCCAGCTCACGGTATTCCGGGGGCACGAACGCTTCGCGCGGCACCACGGAAAAGACATCGAGCACTCTGGGGTCGAGTACTTCCCAGGTTCGAATCTGCTGATCCACCATTTGCCGGCGAGCGGTCAGGTTATCCATGATTTCTCGTGCGCGATTAAGGCCGCTGATTATGGTCAATTTCGGCAGGCTACGCGAGCCCCTTGCGCTATTCTCCGCATTACGATGGTTCGCGACGTGTCCAGCTCATGAAGGGGCGTCCAAATATCAAGCGTCGCTAAGACTCGTCGTTATTGAGGTCAGCGTTGATCCTGTCTTCCCTTGCGTTGTGGTTGATGACCGCGGCCATTCTGGCGGTGGGCGGAGTCGTGCTGCTCGCGTGGAAGCGGCGTCAGGAGCGCGCGGTCAACGATTTCTCGCGCCAAATTCAATATCTCGTCAACGAGGGCGGCGCATCCGGCCGCATCGCGCTCAACGCCGAGCCGGGCGCATTGGGTAGGCTCGGCGCCGCGGTGAATAAGTTGCTGGAGGATCTCGAGCTGCGCGGCGCGCAGCTTCAGGATCGCGAACAATTGTTCCAGCGTCTGGTCGAAACCGTGCATGACGCGGTGCTCGTGCACCGCAAAGTGATTCTCTTCGCGAACGCGCGCTTCTTGGCGCTGCTGGGCATGAAGGCTGCGGATGTGGTCGGCAGACCGCTGACCGAATTCATCGCCCCGGAGTATGTCGAGTTGGTCGACAACAATCTGCGGCGGCGCTTGAGCGGCGATTCGGCGGCGGAGCGCTACGAAATTGAGCTCATGGACCGGCAAGGCCAAGTCACGCGTGTGGAACTCTCGAGCACCGTGATCGATAGTTCAGGGGAGCCTGCATTGCTGCTCACGGCGCTTGAAATGATGCCCGGAGCCATCCCGGCTGTGGTCTCGCAGAAGCCGCGCGCCATGGCGACGCTCGATGCCATGGGCGAGAGCGTGATCACGGTCGATGCCGAAGGGCGCATCGACTACATCAATCACTCCGCGGAAGCGTTGCTGGGTCAGCAAGTCATTCACGTGCTGGGCAAAACTTTTCCGGAGGTTGCCTCGCTGGTGGATGAGAACGATCGGCGGTCGCTCGGCGATCCGGTGCACAAGGCTCTGACGACCACCGGTCAATTGATCGCAGGAAGACGCGCGCTGCTGGTGCCTGCGAATGGTGCGGAACGATTTGTGGAGATCAGCGTCACGCCCTTGAGGTCCGATGGCAAAGAAATCTCAGGACTGGTGCTGGTGCTGCACGACACCAGCGAACTGCGCGGTCTTACACGGCAAATGACCTATCAGGCCAGCCACGATGCCCTCACCGGGTTGGTGAATCGGCGCGAATTCGAACGACGGCTGCAGGAGGCCGCGGACTCGGCCCTTACCAGCGACATTGGCCACGCGCTCTGCTATCTGGATTTGGATCACTTCAAAGTCGTCAACGATACCTGCGGTCACACCGCGGGGGACAACATGTTGCGCGAGATTGCATCGCTCATCAAAGATACGGTGCGCGATTCGGATACCGCCGGGCGCATCGGCGGCGATGAGTTCGCGCTGCTCCTGGTCGGTTGCCCCTTGGAAAAGGCGCGCCAGATTGCCGACAACGTCGTGCGCTCGGTCAACGACTTTCGATTTGTGTGGAAGGACAAGATCTTCAGTGTGGGCGTCAGCATCGGTCTGGTCGAAATCGGACGCGACAGCGGCACCATCGAAGACATCATGAATGCCGCCGACTCAGCCTGCTATGTGGCGAAGAAACAGGGCGGCTTGCACGTCCATGTCTACTCGGCCCGCGAGGAGGCGAGTGCGCGGCATAGCGGCGAGATTCACTGGCTGCTGAAATTGCAGGGGGCGCTGCGCGACAACAAATTCGAACTCTACTTCCAACCCATCGTGCATGCCCGTGCCGGCGGTGTGAGCGGTCCGGCGCTCGAAGTCTTCGTGCGCTTGGCATCGGAGAACGGCCAACCGGCAGCGCCTCCGGCGGAATTCATCCGGGCGGCCGAGCGGTATCGCTTGATGCCGCATGTCGATCGCTGGGTGGTGCAGGCGGTGTTTGCCGCCCTCGGCCGCGGCGGCTTGAAGTTGCCGCCGGGACGCAGCGTCGCGATCAACATTGCCGGCCAGACGCTGGGCGATAACGAGTTTTTGGAATTCGTGGTCGACTGTTTCGATCACACCGGCGCATCCCCAAGCGATATCTGCTTCGAGGTGACGGAGAGCTCGGTCGTCGCGAACCTGGATCATGCACAGCGCTTCATCGGCGTGCTGCATGGCATGGGTTGCGAATTCGCGCTCGATAATTTCGGCAGCGGCTTGAGTTCATTCTCAACATTGAAAACTTTGCCGATGGATTATCTGAAGATCGACGGCTCCTTCATCAAGAATCTCGGCGGGGACAGCGTGAATCAAGCCATGGTCGCGGCGATGATCGAGCTGTCGCGCAGCTTGAATTTCCGTGTGGTCGCCGAGCACGTTGAGGATCAGTGGGCATTGGATACCGTGACGGGAATGGGTATCGACTTCGTGCAGGGTTTCGTCGTCGGCCGGCCGCAACCCCTGTCGATGATCCCGAGCGCCTAGCTAAACGGGTAGGCAACGCGCTTATAACGGGCCGACACCCGCTCATAACAAAATCTATGGTATTTCTCCCGTGCTTAGGAGGAAAATCCCTCATCAGCCTTAAGAGTCTCGTGCACGAGGTGCTAAATGCGTGTTTTTGAGGACAATACCAAATCCATCGGCCACACGCCGCTGATACGCATTAACCGCCTCGACGGCCACAGCGGCGCCACCATCCTGGCCAAGATCGAAGGCCGCAATCCGGCCTACTCGGTGAAATGCCGCATCGGGGCAGCCATGGTTTGGGACGCGGAAGAGCGCGGCACGCTCAAACCGGGAGTGTCGATTGTCGAAGCCACCAGCGGCAACACCGGCATCGCGCTGGCCTACGCGGCTGCCGCGCGCGGCTACGGCTGCGTGCTCACCATGCCGGACACCATGACCATGGAGCGCCGCAAGGTCGTGGCGGCGCTGGGCGCGAAATTGGTCTTGACTCCGGGTGCCAAGGGAATGAAGGGCGCGATCGCGAAGGCCGAAGAGTTGGCAGCCGCCGATCCGCAAAAATATATTTTGATGAAGCAGTTTGAGAATCCCGCCAATCCGCGCATTCATGAGAAAACCACCGGCCCGGAAATTTGGGATGATACCGATGGCAAGGTGGATATCTTCGTGAGCGGCGTGGGCAC
>Ga0182024_10025276_pt1 | contig 10497 bp, 10 predicted proteins | sample P32metaG_FD_120480 | JGI IMG/M metagenome (GOLD analysis project Ga0182024, IMG submission 120480) | Permafrost microbial communities from Stordalen Mire, Sweden - P3-2 metaG (Illumina Assembly) | ecosystem: Environmental > Terrestrial > Soil > Wetlands > Permafrost | place: Sweden: Stordalen...
AACCAACACTCCAGCATCCACGCTCATGACCAGAGTTCATCACAAACACTATCCCGCTAACAGGTGTGTTGCTCGGTCGCTTACGGTACAAAGCCCACCTACCGTAGGTTAGCAACGTCGTCGTAGAAGCGGGACCAGGTGCGGGGAGCGACTTTTCGCTCAAGAAGCGACCGGGAAAATCCTTCAGTCCATTCTGCGAACTGATCCTGGCTGGGCTTGAGGGTCAGGTAGACTCGGGCGGCAATTTGTTCGAGGCGGCCCAATCGTCCCTGGTCCAATACGGAGGAAACAAGGTCAACGCAGACATACCGAGCCACCTCAGATGCCTTGAGGACCGAAAATTGGCCTTCTGGCCAGACTGAAATCTCTGACACGCTACTCCAGACGTCGGCACCCTCGACGCGGATAGCTGGAATGATTTTCGCACCCCTGATCGTGCTTCCGGCTCCTACCAGCGCATGGTCGAGCTTTGCAGCTTCTATGCCCGTCCAGGCGATCAGGTCAAATACAGCTTGGGCAGGCACAGAGAGTTTTCGTTCAATGATCGAGAGCGCGGATACAACACATGCTTCTGCTGCGGCCTCGATGAGCATTTCATTCAGGGGTAGCGCAAGGTCAGCATTACGACGATCGATGTCCGCGAAAAAAGGGGCGTCAAGATTAGTTAGGGCCTCCTTGACTTTCCATTCCTTCCGGACAGATAGTGGATACTGCCCGTCGAATGTTCGTTCCTTGCAGATGAAAGCCGATTATCGCGCAAATGGAATGAGTGCTTGAACTGAGCATCCAGGGCGATATTCAGGCGGTGCAGCATTATGCTCGGAGTGTGCAGTGACTGCGGGCACCGAACCCTATGAACTCGCAGGCGTATACAAGGTAAGGAGTTACATCTTGATGGTTTACCGCAACAAGGCAGGGAAGAATTAATGGGCGCCGCTGGGCTTCTCCCGCATCAGGCTCGACCGATAACATTCTGGCAATCGACGAACGGCAAGAAGGTGGTCATGGCGGTTACAGGCGCCATGATGTTTCTGTTCGTGGTCGGACACATGCTTGGCAATCTGCAGATGTTCGAAGCGCCCGAGCATATCAATGCCTACGGACACTTTCTGCACAACCTGGGTGAGTTGCTCTGGCTCGAGCGCGGCGTGATGCTGCTTGCCATCGCCCTGCATATCACCGCGACGGTGCAACTGGCACTGCGCAGCAAGGCCGCGCGGCCCATCGGCTACTCGCGCAAGGAGGCGATCAACTCCTCCTACGCCTCGCGCACGATGTATTGGAGCGGGCCGATCGTCCTGGCCTTCATCATCTTTCATCTGCTGCAGTTCACCGCCGGCTATATCCATCCCCATGCCACGTTCACGCAGGGCGACGTGTACAGCAACATAGTCTCGGGCTTCCAGGTCTGGTGGGTCTCCGTCTGGTACATCTTCGCCATGCTTTTGCTTGGGCTCCATCTGAGTCACGGCCTCTGGGCCATGTTTCAATCGGTTGGTCTGGCGCATCCACGTCACACTGTGGCTCTGAAGAATGCGGCCCGCGCGACTGCTATCCTCATCGTTCTGGGTTACATCTCCATCCCGATAAGCGTTTTGCTGGGGTTCGTAAAATAATGAAACTTGACGCAAAAATTCCTTCCGGCCCGATCGAACAGGCATGGGCCAAAGCCTGCTTCGATATGAAGCTGGTCAATCCAGCCAACAAGCGCAAGCACTCCCTCATCGTGGTGGGATCCGGCCTGGCGGGTGGCTCTGCCGCAGCATCGCTCGGCGAACTCGGCTACAAGGTCAAGTGCTTCTGCTTCCAGGATTCACCCCGGCGCGCTCATTCCATCGCAGCGCAGGGTGGCATCAACGCCGCCAAGAATTATCCAAACGACGGCGAGAGCGTCTACCGGCTGTTCTACGACACGGTCAAAGGCGGCGACTTCCGCGCCCGCGAAGGCAACGTCTACCGGCTGGCGCAGATAAGCGGAAAGATCATCGACCAATGCGTCGCGCAGGGCGTTCCGTTTGCCCGCGAGTACGGCGGTTCGCTGTCCAACCGCTCCTTCGGCGGCGCCCAGGTTTCGCGTACGTTCTACGCTCGAGGCCAGACCGGCCAGCAGCTTCTTCTCGGCGCCTATCAGGCGCTCGAACGCCAGGTGCAGGCCGGCAACGTCACCATGATCCCGCGCACCGAGATGCTCGATCTTATCGTTGTCGATGGCAGGGCGCGCGGCATCGTGGCGCGCAATCTGATCACGGGAATGATGAGCGTGCACATCGCCGATGCGGTGATACTCGCGACCGGCGGCTACGGCAACGTCTATTACCTTTCGACCAACGCGAAGGGTTCGAACGCCACCGCAATCTGGCGCGCGTACAAGCGTGGAGCGCTGTTTGCGAATCCATGCTTCACGCAAATACATCCCACGTGCATCCCGGTATCCGGCGACTACCAGTCCAAACTCACGCTGATGAGTGAGTCGTTGCGCAACGATGGACGCATCTGGGTACCGAAGAAGAAGGGAGATCCACGGCCTCCCAATGAGATTCCCGAGGACGAGCGCGACTACTACCTGGAGCGTAAGTATCCAAGCTTCGGCAACCTGGTCCCGCGTGACGTTGCTTCGCGCAATGCGAAGGCGATGTGCGACGCAGGCTACGGCGTCGGCAAGACTGGCCTTGGCGTCTACCTTGACTTCGCCGACGCCATGAGCCGGCTGGGCGAGAAGACGGTGCGCGAACGCTACGGCAACCTCTTCGACATGTACCAGCGCATCACGGACGAGAATCCCTACAAGGCTCCGATGCGCATCTACCCGGCTATGCACTACACGATGGGCGGTCTGTGGGTGGACTACGAACTGCAGAGCACCATCCCCGGACTGTTCGTGCTCGGCGAGGCGAACTTCTCCGACCACGGCGCGAATCGCCTGGGCGCAAGCGCGTTGATGCAGGGGCTCTCCGACGGCTACTTCATCATTCCGTACACCGTTGGAAACTACCTGGCGACTAACACGTTCGCGAAGGTTGAGGAGTCGCAACCGGAAGTGAAGGAAGCTGTCGCAGCGGTGCAGCAGAAGATCGACAAGCTGCTCTCCATCAAGGGCAAGCGAACGGTCGATTCGTTCCATCGTGAGTTGGGCAAGATCTTGTGGGATTATTGCGGCATGGCTCGCACGGCTGAAGGGCTTGAGTCGGCGATCGGAAAGATTCGCGCGCTGCGTGAGGAGTACTGGAAAGACGTCACGGTCCCCGGCAGCGGCGACGATCTGAACGAGAGCCTGGAAAAAGCGGGGCGAGTGGCCGACTACTTCGAACTGGCCGAGTTACTGTGTATCGACGCGCGGGACAGGAACGAATCCTGCGGCGGCCACTTCCGCGAGGAATACCAGACTCCAGACGGCGAGGCCCAGCGCGACGATGAGCATTACTCCTACGCCGCGGCATGGGGTTATCGGGGGCCGGATGCGCCGCCCGAACTCAAAAAGGAACCCCTGGAGTTCAACTACGTTCACCCGAGCCAGAGGAGCTACAAGTAATGAAACTCACGCTGAAGATCTGGCGCCAGAAGAACCCTAATGAGAAGGGAGCCTTCGTTCGCTACCCCGTGGACGATGTGGACCCAGAGATGTCGATCCTGGAATGCCTGGATGTGCTGAACGAGTCGCTGATTCTGCGCGGCGAAGTCCCCGTGGCGTTCGAGCATGACTGCCGCGAGGGCATCTGCGGTTCCTGCGGTTTCATGATCAATGGCATCGCCCATGGCCCTGAGCGCGCAACTACTACCTGCCAATTGACGATGCGCCATTTCAAGGACGGCGACGAATTGACGCTGGAGCCATGGCGCGCCAAGGCGTTTCCGCTGGTCAAAGATTTGGTCGTCAACCGCCAGGCGTTCGATCACATCATCCAGGCCGGCGGCTACGTTTCAGTCTCGACCGGCCAGGCGCCCGAGGGGAACAACATCCCCGTCGGCAAGGAAGTCGCAGACCAGTCGATGGACGCTGCAGCTTGCATCGGATGCGGCGCGTGCGTGGCGGCCTGCCCGAACGCTTCCGCGGCGCTGTTTACCGGGGCCAAGATAACGCACCTCGGAGTCCTGCCCCAAGGCGAACCCGAGCGAGAGCGCCGTGCTCTCAGCATGGTTGCTCAGATGAACGAAGAGGCGTTCGGCAACTGCACCAGCATCGGCGAATGTACGGGCGTTTGCCCCAAGGAGATTCCACTGGAGGTAATCGCCAACATGAATCGCGATTATGTCTGCGGCAGCTTCAATCGGCGTGAAGACCTGCCCGCGCCCGTGGCGCCCGTCGTTCCTGCGTGAAGCGGCGAATAACATCGCCGTACTTCAGCTATTTGCTTTTGGTCTGAGCTGCGGGTGGATGAAAAAGCCTCAGCAATTCGCGGCTTGCGGCCAGAGGCGTGACGAATCCGTCGCGGACCTCCCGTCGCAGCGCAGGCAGGCGCTCGGCTACGGCCGGCTGGGTTTGAAACATCTGTGCAAGCCCCATGGAGATGAGGTCATCCATCCACTGGAGGTCGCCGCGGGTGCGCCGTTCGGCGATCTTGCCTGACTCGCCAAGCTGGGCTTCGTGGTCCAGCACCATCTGCCAGATTTCCGCGACGCCTGTGTTGTTGATCGCGGAACAGGTTAGAACGCGTGGAGTCCATCCATCGCCAGATGCCGGAAACAGGTGCAGTGCGGACGCATACTCGACTCTTGCGCGGTCCGCTTTCTGCAGATTGTCGCCGTCGGCCTTGTTGATCGCCATGGCGTCGATCATCTCGACAATGCCGCGCTTGATGCCTTGCAGTTCGTCGCCCGCTCCGGCCAGCATTAGTAGCAGAAAGAAATCGGACATTGAGCGGACTGCCGTTTCAGACTGGCCCACGCCGACCGTTTCGATGAGGACGTTGCGGTAACCAGCCGCCTCGCACAGCAGGATAGTCTCGCGGGTGCGACGTGCGACTCCGCCAAGGTGTCCGCCGGACGGCGAAGGACGAATGAACGCATGTGGCTCGGCGGACAAGCGCTCCATCCGCGTCTTGTCGCCCAGGATGCTGCCGCCGGAGATTGGGCTGGATGGATCGACGGTGAGGACGGCTAGCCGCTCGCCGCAGTCGCGTATCACATGCATTCCGAGGGCATCGATGAAGGTGCTCTTGCCGACGCCGGGAACGCCAGTGATGCCGACGCGGCGGGACTTTCCGGTATGCGGAAGGATGGAATCGAGCAACTGCGCGGCCCGTTCGGCATCCGCCGCGAGACGGCTCTCGATCAGCGTGATGGCGCGGGCGAGGACGACGCGGTCCCCAGCCAGGACACCTTCCACATACTGGTGCAGCGACAGCCGCCGGACACCCGCTCGGGCGGCGGGAAAGGAACTAGGCACGAATATTGCTCGTCAACGCGTTCAAGATCACCTGCGCGCAAATGGGGATCACGGATCCGGGCCCGAATACTCCAGCCACGCCCGCCTGCCGCAGATAATCATAGTCCTGCGGCGGGATGACTCCGCCCGCGTAGACCAGAATGTCGCCGCGGCCGCGGCGTTTGAGTTCGGCGATCACCTCCGGTACCAGCGTCTTGTGGCCGCCCGCGAGGGTCGAAACCCCAAGGACGTGGACATCGTTTTCGACTGCCATGGTCGCGGCTTCGACGGGCGTCTGGAACAGCGGGCCCACATCGACGTCGAAGCCGAGATCGGCGAAGGCTGTGGCGATGACCTTGGCACCGCGATCGTGTCCGTCCTGCCCCATCTTGGCGACGAGGATGCGCGGGCGGCGGCCTTCCATCTCGGCGAACTCCTGCGCCATCGCAAGCGCTTTCTGGAACTCGGGATCGCCCTGGCTCTCAGAGGAGTACACACCTGATATGGTACGGCTCACCGCCTGGTAGCGTTTGAACACTTTTTCGAGCGCATCGGATATCTCACCCAGCGTGGCACGAACGCGGGCGGCTTGTACGGCGAGTTCCAGAAGGTTGCCCTCGCCGCTCTGCGCGCTGGCGGTCAGAGCTTCGATCGCCTGTGCGACTGCCTGGGGATTGCGCGTGCGGCGGATCTCCGCGAGGCGGCGTAGCTGAGACTCGCGGACTGCCTGGTTGTCCACCTCGCGCACGGCCAGATCTTCTTCCTTCGCCAGCCTATACTTGTTCACGCCGACGATGGTCTCGCGGCCGGAGTCGATCAGCGCCTGGCGCCGCGCCGCCGCCTCCTCGATCCGCATCTTGGGAACGCCGGTCTCGATCGCCTTGGTCATCCCTCCCAGGGTTTCAATCTCCTGGATATGGTGCCATGCCTTGTGCATCAGTTCGTGGGTCAGGCTCTCCACATAGTAGCTGCCTGCCCACGGATCGACGACACGTGTGATGCCGGTTTCTTCCTGGAGATAGATTTGCGTATTGCGCGCGATGCGGGCGGAGAAATCGCTGGGTAGCGCAATTGCTTCGTCGAGCGCGTTAGTGTGCAAGGACTGCGTGTGACCGAGCACTGCGGCCATCGCCTCGACGCAGGTGCGTGGAATGTTGTTGAAGACGTCCTGCGCGGTCAGGCTCCAGCCGGAAGTCTGCGAGTGCGTCCGCAGCACCATCGACTTCGGATTCTTCGGGTTGAATCCTTTGATCAACTTGGCCCACAGCACGCGTGCTGCACGTAGCTTCGCGATCTCCATGAAGTGGTTCATGCCAATCGCCCAGAAAAAGCTGAGACGTGGCGCAAAGTCGTCGATGTCCAGGCCGGCGGCAATGCCGGTGCGAATGTATTCCAGTCCGTCCGCCAGCGTGTAGCCGAGTTCGATGTCCGCCGTCGCGCCTGCCTCCTGCATGTGGTATCCGCTGATCGATATGCAGTTGAACTTGGGCATATTCGCCGAGCAGTAGCGGAAGATGTCGCCGATGATCTTCATCGAAGGCGTCGGCGGATAGATATAGGTGTTGCGGACCATGAACTCTTTGAGGATGTCGTTCTGAATAGTGCCGCCGAGTTTTTGCGTGGGGACGCCTTGTTCCTCCGCGGCCACGATATAGAAGGCCATGATCGGCAGCACGGCACCGTTCATGGTCATCGACACGGACATCTGGTCGAGGGGAATCTGGCTGAAGAGGATCTTCATGTCTTCGACAGAATCGATGGCCACGCCGGCCTTGCCGACGTCGCCTACCACGCGCTCGTTGTCGGAGTCGTACCCGCGATGCGTCGCGAGATCGAAGGCGACAGAGAGACCCTTCTGGCCCGCAGCGAGGTTGCGACGGTAGAAAGCGTTCGACTCCTCGGCGGTGGAGAAGCCCGCGTATTGGCGGATGGTCCATGGATGCATCGCATACATCGTGGAGTACGGCCCGCGCAGGTACGGCGCAACTCCGGCGGCATACTCCAGATGTTCCATCGCGTGGAGATCGTCGGCCGTATACCAGGGCTTGATAGGAATCTGCTCTGGCGTGATCCACACGGGCGGCTGCTCGTCGGTGGCGGCGGTGATGGCCGGTGCGGACGGAGCTTCAAACTCTATCTTGGAGAAATCGGGTTTCATCAATTCCCCATTTCTAGCCGGTCCTGCCAGTAGGTCAGGATCTCGACGGCATCGCTTGCGATGTGAATGAATCCCTGCACTCCGGCGGCTTTCAGCGCGTCAATCTGGTCCTTGGGACTACCTGCCACGACGACCGGAATCTTTGTCGCGGAACAAACCTCCTGCGCGAACGACAAGTACTCGGGATCGGAGCTGCAAAGCACGATTAGATCGGCGTTGGTCCCGGCATACTCCTCGGATTCGGTAATCTCGAACCCGGCGCAGCCGAGGAAGTTCAGAGCGAAGTTGGCACGGGCAGTGCGCATCTTCACATCGCCACGCTTTAGCAGAAGAACTTTGGGAAGGTGGCTGGTCTTGCTGGCGTGCATCGCGGTGCGCTGGCGAATCTTCTCGAAGGGCTCGGCCAGGCGAAACTGCGGGAACGGCGCAACGGCGGTCGTGGGGCTGGGAGTAATTTCAAGAGACTTGCCATTGAGGTCGGGATAGTTATTGACTCCGACGAGCGCCTTACGCCGCGACGAGACGGCTTTCTCGCGGGCCGCCCGGGTCTTGGCAATCTCCTCGGCCAGCCACCCGGCGCGCAAGGCCTGGCTGTAGCCGCCGCCTGCCTCGATGCGCTGGAAGAGCTTCCATGCTTCGCGGGCCAGTGATGCGGTCAGGCTCTCGATGTAGTAGGAGCCGCCGGCGGGGTCGGCCACCGCATTCAGATGAGCCTCTTCGGCTAGGACCCGCTGCACGCCGAGCGCCAGGTGCTCCTCGAATCCGAAGGGCTGAACCGTCAGCGACTCGCAGCCGCCGATCGCAGCGGACATGGCTTCCGTCGTGACGCGCAGCACGTTGGTGCAGGGATCGCAGAAGCTCTTGTTCAGTCGCGATGTGCGCACGTGCAGATTGATGCGGCATGATTGAAGGTCCGCGGGGCTAAAGGCTGCGACAGCCTGCGCCCAGAGCATGCGCGCAGCACGCAGCTTGGCGATCTCGAAGAAGTAGGTCGAGCCAACCGCGAAAACGAATTGGATATCGCGCGCGGCAACGTCCACCGGCCGGTCTTCGCAGAGTTGTGCCAGCTTTTCCACGCCAGCGGCGAGCGCGATCCCAAGTTGCTGGATGGCATCCGCGCCCGCTTCGTGCACCAGGTCAGCGCGAATGGCATCCGGCGACGGCACCGCTTGCTGATCGATCTCGCAGGGTCTTCCGTCTCCGCGGACAAACGGGAACTGGCCGGGGATGGAGTCTGTCTGCAGGCCGAGATCGGCGAGGCTCTCGCTGCGGTAGTACGGGCGGACGGCGAGGCCTTCGTCCGAGCGCCACACCAGCCTCTTCTCGTAGTCCGCGCCCTTCAGGTCCTTCTGAATCGCAGCTTCCCAGACCGCCGTTGGAATCGGCGGGAAGTCCTGCCCCAGATTCAGAATCTCGGTCCCCATCCCGGTTCCTGTCCGGTCGTCAGACATGCGCGCCGCCCTCCTGGACCACTTCGAGCAGGTATCCAAACGCGGTGGCCTCGGTGGTCTTCGGATGAACGAAGAAGACCGTGGTGCCCCGCGAGCCTTTGCGAGGAGCGGCATCAATGATCTTAAAGCCATTGTCTTTCAAATAGGCGAAAGCTTTTCCGATGTCGGCCACACGAAACGCCACATGCGCCAAGCCGCCGCGACCACCGTTCTTTTCGAGTTGCTTCGCCACCGGCGATTCGGAGGTCAGCGGCTCGAGCAACTGGACAAGGTTGGGACCGTCGCCCACCTGCAATAGAACTTCACGCACCTGGTCGCCGCCTAGCACGTCCTCGCGATGCACTTCCTTGAAGCCCATCGCCTTGTACGCGTTCACCTGCGACTCCAACTCGCCGGCCTTCACTGAGACTGCGACATGGTCGAAAAACAGAAAGCCCGGCACCTGCTCCATTGCTGCGTTCATCACTCAAACTCCACGAGAATTTGCCCGGATTGAACACTCTCTCCGGCTTTCACCTTGATTGCGGCCACTCGGCCGGCCACGGGCGCGGTGACCTGCGTCTCCATCTTCATGGCCTCCAGCACCAGTAGCACATCTCCGACCTGTAGGGTCTGGCCCGGTTGCGCGATAACGCTGGCCACGATGCCGGAAACCGGGCTCCGGCAAACCTTGGATTCAACCACCGACGAGTTTTCAACCGGAGGCGCGGCGGTAGACGCGACAGGCGTGCGGGCTGCGGCCGATTCCACTGCCTGAAGGCGCGCATGGCCGACGGGAGCTTCCGACTCTGCAACCTCGACATCCACTTCGTATTGCTTGCTATCGATCGTGACCTTCAGTTTCATAAATCTCTTAGTGGTACAACCGGTGCGACGCTTGTATGGTCACGCGGCCCTGTTGAGCCCAGGCGCCGGTGCGAATGAGGCGGATCTGGCGGATGTGCGCATGCACGCCCAGCCAGGCCGCAAGAGCGGCGGAGATGGCAAGCACTTCCTCTTCGGAGATGCCTGCCTCAACCGCCATGGAGGATGTTGCGGGAGGTGCTTCGGCGACGGACGCTTTTGCTTGGGGTGCGCTGGGAGCCGGCGCCGACTCGGCTCCGCTCGTCGAGGCAAGCTGCTCCAGACCGGCGACCCGCTCGGCCAGATTCGCCAACTGAGCCAGGATGTCCTGAAGCGTCGCGCGCAGATCGTCAGAAGCAGATTCGCTCATCGTCGTTACCCGTGTGTCGTTTCCCGCATCGGCGATTTTCACAGTGGCATCAACCCATGCTTTTTGGGCGGGCGAAGTTCCCGCTTGGTCTGAAGGTATTCCAGCGCCTGCGAGACGTGCCGGCGCGTCTGCGATGGTTCAATGACAGCGTCCACCAACCGCCGCCCGGCCGCAACGTATGGGTTGGCGAAAGCCTCGCGATAGCGCTCGACCAACTCCGCGCGCTTGGCTTTCTTGTCCTTGGCCTCCTGGATTTCTTTACGGAAGACGATCTCGGCTGCACCTTCGGCGCCCATAACGGCGACCTCCGCGG
>Ga0182024_10025277_pt1 | contig 10497 bp, 10 predicted proteins | sample P32metaG_FD_120480 | JGI IMG/M metagenome (GOLD analysis project Ga0182024, IMG submission 120480) | Permafrost microbial communities from Stordalen Mire, Sweden - P3-2 metaG (Illumina Assembly) | ecosystem: Environmental > Terrestrial > Soil > Wetlands > Permafrost | place: Sweden: Stordalen...
CGTAAGATGCGTGAGTTTCCATCGTCGCTTGGGCTGTCCGGCTCCCTGCTGATCGCGCATCCCGATTTGGTCGACCCGAATTTCCGCCGGAGCGTGCTGATCATATCTGCGAGCGATCCGCATGAGGGGTCGTTCGGGCTCATCGTCAATCGGGCGACGGAAAAGACGGTGGGGGAATTGCTGCCGGAGCATGACCTAGGGGCACTGGGGGACCTGCCGGTGTTCATTGGCGGGCCGGTCGCGCGGGATCAACTGACCTTTGCGGTGTTCGAGTGGGCCGATGAGGCGCTGCGGGTACGGACCCATCTGCTGCTGGATGAGGCGCGGGAGCTCGCCGCGGACGGCGGGGGCGTAGTGCGCGCCTTCCTGGGATATGCAGGCTGGTCAAAGGGGCAGCTCGAGGATGAGCTCGAGAAGAAGGCGTGGCTGGTGCAAAAGCCCGACGAGGAGATACTGGACATCGAAAGGTGCCTCGATCTCTGGCCGACGATCATGCGCGAGCAAGGGCCGTGGTTCCGGCTGCTCGCGTCCGCGCCCGATGATCCCTCGCTGAATTGAGGGTAGGCTGGAGGCGGGAGGAAGGGTTTTTTAACCGCGGATTATCACAGATTATCGGGGATTTTTTTAGGGCGGTGCGGGCTCGACGCCGGTCGGGCAAGGGCTTTGTATTGGGCTCTCCTCCAATTGAAAATGAGATGCCAGGCCCAGACTGGACGCCGGGCGGTTTTACGGCATATTGCCGGGCACATGTCCTTTCGGCGGCGCGTAGAGTGCTTTTTATTTTTCGTGGCGCTTGTCGCCTACGGATGGTTCAACCAGGGAGGGGGATGGAATCAGAATTCGCGGTTTGCGGAGGTGCGGGCCATCGTGGATGGCGGTGAGCTGGCGATAGACAATTACTTTTGCTACCAGCGCGTATCCGGGAAGATGCTGCGGCGTTACCCGGTGGTGAACGGGGATGTGACCATCGATGGGAAGACGAGCCGGCTTTGCTGGGTGGGCGAGGATGGAGACCTGACACCGGTAAGCGGGCTGAAGCACCCGGATAATGTGGACGAGGTTGCGATCGCTGAAATCGGGTGCTCGGGGGATGTTTCCTTTGCGAAAGGGCATCTTCATCCAAACAAGCCGCCGGGGCTGAGTTTCGTGGCAGTGCCGGCCTATTTCGTCATTTCGCATTTTGAGCGATTCATGCACCGCAACCCGGATAGCTGGTGGCTGCTGGATGTGAACGCCTGGCTGACTTCGGTCTTTAGCGTCGGGTTGATCTCGGCGGCCGGGGTGGTGCTGGCGTTTCGGATCGCCCTGGCTTTGAGCGGAGGGCGGACGTGGCCGGCATTTTGGACGGCGGTGGCGTTTGGTTTTGGGACATTATTTTTTCCGTTTGCGACGCTGCTCTTTGATCATAACGTCACCACCATTCTGCTCGTGGGGGCGTTTTATCTCCTCTTCCAGCGTGAGCGCTACGGGTGGACGGTGCTGGCTGGGCTTCTTGCCGGCATGGCGGCGATTACGAATTACGTGGCGGCAGTGCCGGTCGGTTTGCTTGGCATTTACATGCTGGTGACGCGGTGGCGGAGTGCGGAGTTGGCCGCGGCCGTGCGAGGCGCGCTCTGTTACGGGGCTGGGCTCCTGGGGCCGCTCCTCGCGATCTGCGCGTATAACCAGGCCTGTTACGGGTCGCCGTTTGCTATTTGCAATGCGTTTCAGAATCCCGGGTTCATCGAGAAGGGGCCCGTGTTTCTCGGCATGTTTGGCATTCCGAATCCCGGCGTGACGCTCATTTTATTGATTTCGCCGTTTCGCGGCATTTTTTACGGGGCGCCGATCCTGGCGATGGGAGTGTACGGGTTGTGGAGCATGCGCCGGACGTTTTACGCGGAGATGTGGCTGTTCATCGGGATTGGGCTCACCTTTTTGATGGTAAACAGTTCATTCTATGGGTGGCATGCGGGATATGCCTGCGGGCCGCGGTATTTGATTCCGGCGACCGCGTTCCTGGTGTTGCCGGGCGTGTATGGGTTTATAAAGATGCCGCGGATATCGGCCGGGCTGCTCGCGATCTCCATTGGGATCAATTTCCTGTTTGCCGCGACAGATGCGGAGTGTCCGGCGGGAGTGGGGGATCTGGCGATGACGAGCGACCGGGAGATGTTTTTGTACAGTCCGCTCACGGAGTATGCCGCGCCGTTATTTTTCGAAGGGCGGGCATGGCCGATCCTGAACCTGCTGATTGCCGAGAAGGTGAACGGCGAGCGGGAGCAATTCACGGAGAACGGGATGCCGCCGGAGGCGCAAAAGCCGATCCTGACTAAACTCGAGGGGGACTTGCGGCAGGCGGCTGCCGAGGGCAACGAAGATCCGCTGATCCTGGCCACCTATGCGGGGCCGGTCTCGGTGAATCCAACCGGCGTGTGCGAGGGAGGATATTACAGTTTGTTCGATGCCGGCTCGCCTCAGGCCCGGTGGAATTCCTTCAACGTCGGCGAATTCTGGTTTCCGGAGAGCCGATGGAGTGTCGTGCCATTGCTTGCCTTGGTGGGGCTGCTCGGGGTCGGGCTGGCACGTGAAGCGGTCCGGGCGGGAGCAAGGCGGAGTGGCATTACGGGCTACGGCGGGGAATTGGCCGCGGAGGAAATTGCGGTCGAGTAAGTCTTGCGGGCTTTGCCGGCGGAGTAGTGTGGCAGTCCCTCGCGCAAGAGGGAGGCCTCGGCGGCTCGCCAGCTTTCCGATCCTTCCAGGCTTTGGGTGAGCAACGCCTCCGTGAGGTCGGTCATCGGAATCTGGCGGGACCGGGCTTCGTGGTATAGGACAGAAACAAGGAACCTGCTGATCCTCGGGGTATAATAGGGACACTTCCGCGGCATGGGACATCGTTCTGCCCGAACGGATAGGACATAGGCTGTCCCACCCTTCGCCTTTTGTGCGTAGAGAGGCGTATTTTATGGGAACTAGCGCTCGCCCGCTCGGGCCGCCCGCCCATGCACCCAATCCTGGCGATACCCGCTCTTGTAAGCTGACTTTAGCTTGGAATTGGCGCGGGCGCGGCTTCTTCCCCTTCCACCAGACTCAGGAAGATGCTCTCCAGTGCGCTTGGGCCCGAGGTCTGGCTGCGGAGTTCATCGAGGGTGCCCAGGGCGATTAATCGGCCGTTGCCGATGATGCCGATGCGGTCGGCGAGTTCTTCAGCTACACCCAGTTGGTGGGTTGAGAGGAAGATCGTAGTCCCGGCGCGGCTGCGCGCCTTGAGTTCGTCCTTTACAATCCGGGCGTGCATCGGATCCAGGCCTACCATCGGCTCGTCGATGATGAGGACCTTGGGATTGTGGAGCAGGGCGCTGGCGATGACGAGGCGCTGGCGCGTGCCGTGGCTGAGATTTTCCGTCAGCTCGTGGCGGTAGGCATCCAAGCCGAAACGCTCGAAGAGCGCAGCCGTCCGCGACGCAATCTCAGTGGGCGGCACCTCGAACATCTCGCCGATGAAACGCATGAACTCGGCGGACGTGAGTTTTTCATAGAGGAAGGGAAAATCCGGGACGTAAGCGAGGAGTCGCTTGGCGGCTTCCGGCTCGCGCTGGACATCGCGGCCCCCGATCCAGCAGGAGCCGCTCGTTGGGCGCAGGAGGCCGGCCAGGAGCTTGATGGTGGTGGTTTTGCCGGCGGCATTGGGGCCGAGAAATGCGAATAACTCGCCCTCGGCGATATCCAGCGTGAGATCGTTGACCGCTTTGAGTTCGCCGAAGCATTTCGTCAGGTTCCGGATCTGGATCATGATTACTCTTCCGGGGTTAGGGTGTAGCCGAAACTGGTTTTGGCGGAGACGATCTGGCCCACTTGGGAAACGTAAATATCGATGACGGGAGAAGCCCCCTCGGTCACGGAAACCTGGTAAACCTCGACCTTCTCGCCGCTGAGCGTGATCTCGGATTCGCGCGCGATGACGGCAGGCTCCGAAATGCTCGATAACGAGATGGGCGGCATGGTGCGCATGCCCAGGTTCTGAGCGAGGATGGTGCTGATGCCGGAGGCGTCCATGGGGACAGTCTGCGACGCGACCGGGCGGGTCTCGAATGTAATCTGATAGGAGAGTTTATTGGTAACGGCGTCTCCATAAAGGGTAAGGCGGTAGGGAGAATCGCGAAACGAGAGTTCGGCGCGGAAATCGCGCACCTTGAGCGGGACGCTCATATCGATGACGCCGTTGAAATTGAGCCGCTGGCCGGTTGTGCCCGGCAGTGGGATCAGGAGAGTCCCGGAGTAATTCAGCGCCCGGGCATTGGTGCCGGTGGTGGCGGGGCGGAGATAGATGGTGCCGACCGGTGCGTTCGCCCCGTCGTGGACGGTCAGGAAGGAAGTCTGGCCGTGGATGAACATCAGGCGCATGACGTAGGAGACAGGGACATCGAGGATGTCCGTGGCCTCCGGATGGGTCTCAATCCGCACCAGCATGGCCATCATCACAAGCCAGAACGCGATGATGCCGAAGATAGCGGCGCGGTAAAGCATGGGGAAAAGGAAAAAACCCGAAATTCGAAATCAGAAATTCGAAACGCTGGGCGCATGGCGCGCCCATGGTCGATTGAAATGGGACAAATGGGTCTTGTACGGCTTATGAAGCTAATCTGGATTCGAATTTCCTTCAGCCCTTCTCTATCAGCGCGTAGGCGTTGTGATTGTGAATCGACTCGAAGTTCTCGGCTTCGACGCGGTACCAGATGATGTCTTCCTCGGCATTTGAGCGCGCGGCGATGTTCCGGACGAGGTCCTCTACGAAGACGGGGTTCCGGTATGCGCGCTCGGTTACTTCCTTTTCGTCGGGGCGCTTGAGAAGGCTGTAAAGGTCCGAGCTGGCGCAGCTCTCGACGAGGCGGATGAGGTCCTCGATCCAGATCGGCCGCTTGAACCGGACGGCGTAGGTGACCTGGCCTCGCTGGTTATGGGCGCCGGAATCCGAGATGGCTTTTGAGCAAGGGCAGAGGGTTGTGACCGGGACGACGACGGTAAGGACGAAATCGAGTTCCCCTTTTTGCAGCCCGGCGCTGAAGCGCACGGTGTAATCCATGAGGCCGACTGCGCCCGTGACGGGCGCCCGTTTTTCGAGGAAAAAAGGAAACTCGAAATCGACGTGCGCCTGCTGCGCATTGAGGCGGTCCAGGAGGCCGCGGGCGAGTTTCTGGATTTTCTCGATATGGAAGACGGGGCCGTATTCGTTGAGCGCCTCGATGAAGCGGCTCATGTGGGTGCCCTTGTAATGGTGGGGCAGGTCCACGGTGAGCCCGACGGTGGCGATCGTGTTCTGGGTACGGTGAGCCTTGTCCAGGACGGTGATCGGGTACCGGAGGTTTTTGACCCCGACACGGTCGATGGCGATCTTCCGGTGATCGATTTCGCTCTGGGTGTCCTTAAGCTCTACAAGAGGCTGCATTGGGAAGGCGTGGGATGTGCGAAGGGTTTGGGTTTAACCGCAGATTAACACAGATTACCGCGGATTTTGGGAGAAACTTTGGTGCCCGGCGATTCGCATCGAAATTGTGGCAATCTTCCCCCGCCTGGCTCAAGATGTCCGGCTCCCATGCTTGAATACCATGACCTGCTGCGCCTCGTTCTGGACCGGGGCGCCCTGAAGGCGGACCGGACGGGGACCGGGACGTACTCGGTATTCGGGGCGCAGGCGCGGTTCAGTTTGCGGGAGAGTTTTCCTTTGCTCACGACGAAGAAACTCCACCTGAAATCCATCATTTACGAGCTCCTCTGGTTCCTGCGCGGGGAGTCGAACGTGCGCTGGCTCCAGGAGCACGGCGTGACGATCTGGGACGAGTGGGCGGACGCCGAGGGCAACCTGGGGCCGGTCTATGGCGCGCAATGGTGCGCGTGGAAAACCGCGGACGGCCGGGTGGTGAACCAAATCGACCAGGTGATCGATCAGATTCACAAGAACCCGGACAGCCGGCGGCTGATCGTGAGCGCGTGGAATGTGGGGGAGATCGGGAAGATGGCCCTGCCGCCGTGCCATGCGCTCTTTCAGTTTTATGTGAGCGAGCGGGAACTTAGCTGCCAGCTTTACCAGCGGAGCGCGGACCTCTTCCTGGGGGTGCCATTCAATATCGCCAGCTATTCGCTGCTCACACTAATGGTGGCGCAAGTGTGCGGGCTGCGTCCCGGTGATTTCATCCACACCTTTGGCGATCTCCACCTTTACACCAACCACATCGAGCAGGCGCGCGAGCAACTGACCCGCACGCCGCGCGCGCTGCCGCGCATGAGCCTCAATCCCGCAGTCCGGGATATCCACGGATTTCGCTACGAGGATTTTGAACTCGCGGGTTATGATCCCTATCCGGCAATCCGGGCTCCGATAGCTGTATAACGATGGCTCTGCGCGCCATAGCAGCGATGTCCCTTAACCGGGTCATTGGGAAAGAGGGCAGGATTCCGTGGCACATCCCGGAGGATTTCAAATGGTTCAAGCGGACCACCACAGGGCAGGCCGTGCTCATGGGGCGGAAGACGTATGAATCGATGGGCCGGCCGTTGCCGAATCGGCGGAACCTGGTGGTGACGCGAGGCAGGGATATTGACGGGGTGGAAATTGTGCGGGACCTGGCAGCGTTTCGGCCGGAGGATTATCCGTGCGATGTCTGGGTGATCGGAGGGGCTGAGATTTACCGGCAGATGCTGGACAGGTGCGAGTTGCTCTATCTTTCGGTGATACCGAGGGAAATCGAGGGAGATGCGTTTTTTCCTGAATTCGAGGATCGGTTTGAACTTGTCGGGCCGGTCCTCAACCAGCCGGAGTTCGAGGTGCGGGAGTATCGGAGGAAAGCATGTACTGCGTCGTAGGATCCGGCCCGGCGTCCATATCGGCGGCAATGGCGCTCGTGAAGCGTGGGCTGAGGGTGACGATCCTGGACGGCGGCAAGAAGCTCGAGCCGGAGCGTCAGGCTGTGCTGGACAGGCTGGGAGCGCAGAAGCCGGAGGCGTGGTCCGCGGCGGACCTGGATCGGCTGCGGGGCGATGACCAATCGACCCGGCACGGCGCCATTCACTCAAAGCGGACTTATGGCTCTGAGTACCCATACGAGGATGTGGCGGAGCCGCTGATGGAAGATCGGGATCACAGTCCATTTCATTATTCGATGGCCCGCGGCGGGCTCAGCAATGTGTGGGGAGCATCGATGCTGCCATCCCACCAGCGGGATATGGAGGGGTGGCCGATTACATCCGGAGACCTCGCGGAGCATTATCGGGCGGTGTTGGAGTTCATGCCATCGACCGGCGTGCGGGATGAGCTCGACGAATTACTGCCCGCTTATGTGGGAGCGGAGCAGCCGCTCGAGCCGTCGCGGCAGATCGCGGAGTTGCTGGCGGATATGCGCAAGCGGCGCTCCGGGCTAAAGCGGGCGGGGATAAACTTTGGGAGGTCGCGCGTGGCGGTTAACGCGATCCCGTGCGTTTACTGCGGCCTCTGCCTGTATGGGTGTCCCTACTCCCTCATTTACTCCTCGGCTCAGACGCTGGCCGGACTCATCGAGAAAGGGATGGTGGATTACCGTCCCGGGCATGTCGTCGAGCGTCTGGAATCAGATGGGAGCGGTGTGGTGGTGCATGCGCGCGATACGAGCGGCAGTGAAGTAAAGCTCTCCGCGCGGCGCGTATTCGTCGGCGCCGGGGTGCTGCCGAGCGCGTGGCTTGCGCTCAATTCGCTGGGAGTCTTTGATGAGCCGGTGACGATGCTGGACAGCCAGTATTTCATTTTTCCGTTCTTCCGGTTTTTCCGGACGCCGGGGGCCGGCAGGGACGCGCTTCACTCACTGGTGCAGGCCTTCCTTGAGATCGACGATCCGCGTGTGAGCCGGCGTCTGGTGCACGTGGAGGTATTCAGCTACAGCGATTTTTTGAAACGGGCGCTCATGGCGACGGGGCTGCGCTTTGTGCTCTGGAACCGCTGGATGCAGGCGCAGATGTTCGACCGGCTGCTGGTGCTGCAATGTTTTCTCCACTCCGATGATTCGTCGCGATTGACGCTTCGGCTGTTGCGGGACGGCGGCGGGCGGCCGAAGCTCGAGGTGAAAGGCGAGGTCGAGCGCAGCGCATATTGGTCAAGCATCCGGGCGGGGCTCAAGCTCGCGGCCAACGGACTCAAGCTCGGCGGTCTGCCGGTGGTGCCGGCCATGCAATTCGCGGAGCCCGGGCGCAGCTACCACTCGGGCGGGACGTTCCCGATGCGCCGCGCGCCGGGACGGCTGGAGACGGATGTACTCGGGCAATTTCCCGGACTGCCAGGCGTGCATTTTGTGGATGCGTCGGTTTTTCCGGGCATTCCTGCCACGACGATAACCCTCACCGTTATGGCAAATGCGCATCGCATCGCCACGGAGACCGCGTCATGAGCAAGGCGGCCGTCACCGGGGCGGCTGGGTATGTGGGCTCGGCGATTGTGCGATGCTTTCGCGGGCACGGCTGGGACGTGCTGGAACTGGCGCGGCGCACCGGGAATTTCGAGCTTGGGGGTGAGGTAACGGTGGATTGGACCGGGGTCGGAGTATTGGTGCATTGCGCGTGGGATTTTGGCTTGAAACGGTGGGAGGATGTTGAGCGGGTGAATGTCCAGGGGAGCTTGCGGCTAATGGAGGCTGCGCGGGATGCGGGCGTGCAACGGCGGATTTTCATTTCGTCGATCAGTTGTTTCGACGGCTGCCGGTCGATGTATGGACGCGGGAAGCTGGCTGTCGAGCGGGAGGCGGGCCGCCTGGGCTTTGTCGTGGTGCGGCCTGGACTCGTCTATGGGGAGAGGCCCGGCGGGATGATGGGGGCGCTGGAGAAGGCGGTGGCCAAGCTGCCCGTGGTGCCGCTGATCGGGGACGGCTCAGCCCCGCAATATCCGGTGCATGAAGACGATCTGGCTGAGGCGGTCTTTGCCCTAAGCCAGGCTGCCGGCGCCCCCTCGGCGCCGGTCGAGGCTGCCTCCGGCGAGGCGATACCTTTTCGCGAGATGCTCCGCCGGGTCGCGGCCCGGCATGGGCGCAAGCCGCTCTTCGTGCCGGTGCCGTGGCGTCTGATTTACGTCGGATTGAAGACGATGGAAATGGCGGGCTTGAATCCACCATTCCGTAGTGACAGCCTTATCGGATTCATCTTTCAGAATCCGAATCCGCATTTTGAAGCGGCGCACCAGATCACGCCGTTCAGAAAGTTTCAGTGAAGACATTCCTATTCTCGGTCGATTTCGAGGAGTTCTACGCGGCGGAGCGGCAGGAGACCTTTCGCCGGACGCCCCTGCCGCAGCTCGCGGAGCGCCTGCTCGAGTTTCTGCGGCGCGCCGGGATGCGATGCACGTTTTTCGTAGTCGGAGAGATCGCGGAGCGTTTCCAGGAGACCGTGCGGGCGATAGCGGCGGAGGGGCATGAATTGGGGTGCCACACCCATGCCCATCGCCCGCTCAATGAGCACACGCCGGCCTCGCTGCGGGAGGATTTGCAGCGCAATCTGGATGCCGTCCGGGCTTGCACCAGGTGGCCGGTGACCGGGTTCCGCGCTCCCATACTTTCGATGACTCCGAAGACCGAATGGGCATATGAGGTGCTTGCGGGACTCGGCATTACATACTCGAGTTCGGTGCTCCCGGCCCGCAGCCCCCTTTACGGGTGGCCCGATTTCGGAGCCGCGCGGCGGCAGGTCAATGGAGTAATGGAAGTGCCGGTGACGCTCGCCCGGGTGGGGCCCATGCGGGCGCCGGTGGCCGCAGGGACCTATTTTCGCTGTTTGCCGATGTCGCTGGTGCGGCGGGCCTTTGACGAATGCGCCGCCCGCGACGAGGCGGTCACCGGTTATTTTCACCCGTATGACATAGACACGGCGCAGGAACGGGTGATGAGCCGGGGGGTAAACGGGAGCCGGCTGATGAATGCGCTGCTCTATGTGAATCGGCGGCGGACGATTGAAAGGCTTGAGTCTCTTATCGCAGGCGGGTTTAAGATCGTGCCGTACAGTGATTTCCTCGCCAGCCATTGAATCGCCGCTCGTCGCGCTCTCGCAACCCAAGGTGGCCGTCGTCCTCCCATGCTACCGGGTGCGGGATAAGATAGTCGGCGTAATCGATTCGTTGATCGGGCGCGTGGATTACATTTTTGCCGTCGATGACCACTGCCCGGAGAAATCGGGTGAATGGCTGCGCGAGAATTGCCGGCATCCCTCTGTGAAAGTGCTTTTCCACGAGGAGAATCAAGGGGTCGGCGGGGCGATGGTGACAGGCTACGAGGCGGCGCTGGCGACCGATGCGGAGGTGGTGGTGAAGATGGACGGCGATGGCCAGATGGATGCGCGTTTCCTGACCCGTCTCATCGCGCCGCTGCTGACGGGGAAGGCTGATTTCGCGAAGGGGAACCGGTTTTTCGATCTGCGGGCTCTCCAGTCGATGCCGGCGGACAGGCGCATCGGGAATTTTGGGCTGACGCTGCTGACCAAGGCGGCGAGCGGGTTCTGGCATTTGTCGGACCC
>Ga0182024_10025278_pt1 | contig 10497 bp, 11 predicted proteins | sample P32metaG_FD_120480 | JGI IMG/M metagenome (GOLD analysis project Ga0182024, IMG submission 120480) | Permafrost microbial communities from Stordalen Mire, Sweden - P3-2 metaG (Illumina Assembly) | ecosystem: Environmental > Terrestrial > Soil > Wetlands > Permafrost | place: Sweden: Stordalen...
CCGAAGCAATTTCAACTTCGCCCCCATCGGTTTGATTTCAAGCTGACGCCGGTCGCAACGGCATCGGAGACGTTTCGCATTTGGGAGCTCACGTTTCCATCACCGGTGGTCACGGACGAAGTGAACAACAACACCGTTCACTGCGAGTATTTTTGTCCCGTGGCGCCGGGGCCTCACCCGGGCGTGATCATGCTGCACATTTTGGGAGGCGATTTCGATTTGGCTCGGCTCTTCTGCCGATCGCTCGCGCAGCACGGCGTGGCCGCGTTGTTTGTGAAGATGCCCTATTATGGACCGCGGCGCACTCCGGGTTCAAAGGCCCGCATGGTGTCGTATGATCCGGAATCGACCGTACGCGGCATGACGCAGGCCGTGCTCGATATCCGCCAGGCAGTGGCCTGGCTGGCCGTGCAAGACGAAGTCGATCGCGAGCGGTTGGGCATCATGGGGATCAGCTTGGGAGGCATCACCAGCGCGCTGGCGGCGGCCGCGGAGCCCCGGCTGCAAAATATCTGTTTGATTCTGGCCGGCGGCGATATTGGCCAGGCGGCTTGGGACTCACGCCATTTGGCTCCGCTGCGCGCGCGCTGGACCGCCCAGGGCGGAACCCGCGAGTCGCTCGTCGAACTGCTCACTCCGATCGATCCGGTGACCTATGCGAAGAATGTGCGCGGCCGGCGAATCTTGATGCTCAACGCCGAGCACGACGACGTGATTCCGCCCGCCTGCACCGATTCGCTCTGGCGGGCAATGGGCAAACCGGAAATCGTCTGGTGGAATGCCACCCACTTCACCGCCATCCAGTTTCTGTTCGAGGGACTGGAACGCGCGGCCCGGTTCTTCCGCGACTCGCCGCTGCCCGCGCTTGAAGCAGCACGCAGCGGAGAATAGGGCGGGACCTCCGAGCCGGCGGCCAATCCTGGCATGTTTGGCCAGGCAATCGATCGTCCCTAAACCGATGCGCCCCTTGCATTCCGGAGCCGTCGGTTTTATAAGACATCCTTGCGCCGTGGTGGCGGAATTGGCAGACGCGCCAGCCTCAGGAGCTGGTCCGGGTAACCGGGTGGAGGTTCAAGTCCTCTCCACGGCACTTACTGCCTATCCGCAAACCGCCGGGGACTGTCCCAATTTTGTGCCAAACGCTGAGTAAGACTCGGCTCGAAGCAAAATGGGACTGTCCCCTTCTCCCAGGCGGTTTGCGGATAGGCCTCCCTTTTTAGCCAGGGACCTACGTGCTCAGCCACCGCACGCGTGGCACTGGCCCGGCAAGACAGTGAGACTTACGACCCACCCCTCGGGTCGTAAGTCTTTTTTATTCTTTCCAGCCCAAGTCGGCCCGGCCCAAAGCCCGGATTCCGGCGGCCGCGGGATTGAAGTTGCCCCACGCTCCATCTAGCCTGAAGTGTGTAGATTCACTTTATGCCACTTTCGCAGGCTGTAGGAGGAATAGCGATGAATCGCTTGAGGGGACTTATTTTAGGAGCAGGGCTAATCTGCTCCCTCGGCGCCGGGGCCAGTTCGGCTCATGCCCAAATCTTCGCGCCGTCTTATGGTTTTGCTGGGGGAACCGGCCCCTATAACATGTACATTCAAGACACCCCTCCCTTCTACGCGATCTATCCGCCGGTCTATTACAGCCAGCCGATGTCGCGGGCTTATGGCTTTAGTCCCTTCGCCTATCCACCCGGCGTGCCGACGCCCCAGAACCAGGTGACGGCGCCGCTCGGAGTGCAAACCTCCGCGGTTTACGATTCCAACGCCATTCCGGCTCCTGCCGACGCCTTTGCACAGGCTCCGTTGACGATCGAGAATCCTTTCGTTCGTAAGCGAGCAAAGTGAGCGCGGCGCGAATCCGTCTCGCACTGTGGGCGGTTTGACGATCACCGCGTGTCCCCACGGCGCTATCGCTCGACCCGCCCCAGCGCGTCTGCGGAACTCTCGGCACATTCATAGTTTGGGCGTCAACTTCCGAGGCGATGGCCGAGCCCCAGCGGGTGCCCGACCACTGGTTTCCTGCCGCGCGGCATCTTATAGTGCATCGCTACAAGGCCACCGGACCGGCAGATCGGTATCGCGGGAACGGTCCGGCCGGAAAAACAGTGTGGCCGGAGAAACAGTGCAGCCAGAGAAGGGGCCATGACTCGCGACGGCTCTGGGGACTTGAACACACCGAAGCCCGGCGATGCCGGTGCCGGCCAAAAAGAGCGACGCGAGGTCTTCTACGCCGGGCACGTCCAAGGCGTCGGATTTCGCTACGTCACTCGCTCGATCGCCGCGCAACTTCCTGTCGTCGGCTTGGTTCGCAATCTGCCCGATGGGCGGGTGGAACTGGTTGTCGAAGGATCGCGACAGACGATCGACGAATTGCTGGCCCGAGTGGAAGCAGAGTTGGGGCGTTACATCCGTGGAAAAGAAGTCTCGGTTCGAGCGACCGCCGGCGAGTTTTCCTCTTTCGACATCGTGCGATGACCAGCGGGCCATCGACAGGTCCGATCAGGAATCGGCCCAAATTGGGCCTGGTGGCCGAACACTCGGCCGGTGCATTGCGTAGTGGGGCCGGACGCCTGCATGTTGGGGGTTGGACCCTCGGCCGGGGAGCGGCTCGACAAGACTACCGAAAAAATCGCAACCCATTGATGATTGAGAGTTTGGCGTGATCGCAGGGCATGGATTGTTATTCGGGACCGTAAGCGTCTGGTTGACCCCGTTGTGGCTGCTTAGCGTCGGCGTTGCCTGCGGTTTGGTGGTCCTGGCGATCGCCTACGGCATGGCGGCGCTCGCTTCGCCTCGTCTGGCGGCGTTTATTCGAATGTCGGTGGCGGAGGGGATTCTGCTGCCCCTCACCGTGCTGGCCATTTTCCTCACCGCTTTTGCGCTGTTGACCACCCCGGTCGTTCCCTATCGGGAGCTGCTGGGGGCTGTGAGCCGAATTCCCGTCGTTGGAGACACCCAGACCGCGGTCACCATCGAACCGGCGACCGAGAAATTCTCGATCCCGCTCGAATCGCTGCGTGTTCGCCCGGTCGAACTACAGGGCTTCGAACTGCGCAGCGATGGCTCTTTGTTGGTCGTGACCCATGTTAAAAAAGGGGCCGGTCACGAAGGAGAAGTGAATCTGACTGCCGGCAAGGTCTTTGAATGGCGCAAGTCGAGTCCGACGGAAGAGGCGATGGCGCCCGACCTGATGGATTGGTCGGCCACGAATTTGACCGACAAGCCGATTCACTTGCAGATTCTTACTCACACCGACATCGAATATCCCGAAGTACGCGTCGTGCCGGCCGTCGCCTTGGGGCTGATCGCGATCTACGCGGTTTATTTGGCCATCGGTTTGGCATTTCCCAAGGTGGCGGCGATCGCGGCCACCACGTCCAAGGAGTCGATGGGGCAGCCGCTGTTCCCGGTCGCCGTCGGGCTGGGAGCTTTTGCCATCCTGTTGTTCGTCATCATTCCGTACAACACGTTTGGCGAAGACGTAAAGATGTTCAAGGACAGCGGGCTGACGTCGGTCATGCTGCTGGCGATCCTGGTGGCGGTTTGGTCGGCCAGCGTGTCGGTCGCCGACGAAATCGAAGGCCGCACCGCGCTCACCCTGCTCTCCAAGCCGGTGCGCCGCCACCAATTCATCCTGGGAAAATTCCTGGGCATCTTGTGGCCGGTCGTGCTTCTGTTCGTGCTGCTGGGCGTGTGGCTGCTATTTTGCATTCCCTACAAGGTCGTCTACGACGCCCGCGAAGTGGCCAAGCTCGAACCGACGTGGCAGGTTTGTTACTGGGAAATGATCAGCACCGTTCCCGGTTTGGTGCTCGCGTTTTACGAAGCGGTCATTCTGGCGTCGATTAGCGTTGCCATCTCAACCAAGCTGCCGATGCTGCCGAACCTGATCATCTGCACCGCGATCTACGTGCTGGGGCATCTGGTCCCGACGCTGGTCAATTCGTCGGTGGGAAAATTCGAGATCGTGCAATTCGTCGGGCAGTTGATCGCGATCGTCTTGCCCGTGCTCGACCACCTGAATATCCAGGCGTCGATCGCCGCCGGCAGGCCGGTGCCGCTGGAATATTTAGGCTGGACGGCGGCGTACACCGTCTTGTATTCGACGATTGCCATGCTGGTGGCGCTGGCACTGTTCGAAGATCGCGATCTGGCCTGAGAAGGTGGCCGCGGCCGGGGCGAAATCGAGAGTGCGCCGGTCCGGAGCCGAGGGCGATTGGCTCTCTAGCTGGCCTGGCGCCGACCGCGTAGCGGCTGATTGAGCATCGGCCAATGAGGTCCCCGCAGCACCGACGGCGGCGCATCGGGGGCCGTGGCCCGGTTGGCTCGCTCGCCCCAGAGATGGGCTTGAATCGCGGCCAGGACCCGTTCGGCCACGACCAGGGCGTCGCGACCATCGGCTCCGCTGGCCCGCGGTTCGCGGCCGCTACGGATGCTTTCCAGAAAATCCTGGTGTTGATCGGCGATGGCGTTGCGCGGTTCGACCGCCAGTTCGTTGCTCCGTAGATGCGTTTCGTGCAACGTTTCCCGCAGCGTGGCGCGCTCGGGCGCCGACATCGCAGCCACGTCGATTTCGTGCCGCAAGACCGCCGAACTGGGGCTGACCACGCGCGCCGTGCGGGCGGCAAAGTCGATGTCGGCGAAGCTTTCGCTCCCCCAGATCTGCATCTGACGCCGGGGCGGACCAAAGTGGACCCGCGACGCACTGAGGTGGGCCACGCAACCGTTCTCGAATTCGAGCCTGGCGTTGGCCACGTCCTCGTGCCGGCCCAACAGTGCTTGCCCCATGGCGAACACGTTGCGCACGTGAGCCCCGACCAGGTGAAGCATCAAATCGATGTCGTGAATCATCAAGTCGAGCACGGCGCCAATGTCGGTCGACCGAGCGGTGAATGAGCCGACCCGGGTCGCCTCGATGAAACGCGGGTGTCCGAGATAAGGTTCGGCCGCGACCAGCGCCGGATTGAATCGTTCGACGTGCCCGACCTGGAGCACGGCCTTGCGGCGGCGGGCCGCGGCGACCAGATCGTCGGCCTCGCGCACGCTGCCGGTCAGCGGCTTTTCGACCAGGACATGCAGGCCGCGATTGAGAAACGCCAGCGCGACGTCGCGGTGCGTGTAGGTCGGAGTGGCGATGATCGCCGCGTCGACTTCGTCGACCAGGTCGTGATAGTCGGCAACCGCGGTCGTTTTGCAGGCGGCCGCGACTTCAGTCCGACTCGCGGCATCCGCGTCGGCCACGCCGACCAGCAGGACGTCGTCCCGCTCGGCCAGCAGCCGTGCGTGGATTTTTCCCAGGTGACCCACACCGACGACTGCCAATCGCAGCTTGCTCACGCGGCTCTCCTCCGTTCACGAGCCCGGCCATGCTTGCCCTCTTGCTGGTGCTCGATGAACGACAAAAGCTCGCTCACTTGCGGCCCAAGTTGGTCGTTGCCGCGCAAGATTTCGCGAGCGTGGTCCAGGCCGACTTTGGCGCGATACACCAGCCGATGGGCTTCGGCCAGACAGTGGATGACTGCGGTTGAAAAATCATTGCGTTTCAGGGCCACGACGTTGATGCAGCGGGGCCGGGCCGGATGCCCTTCGACGAGCATGAAAGGAGGTACGTCGTGCAGCACGCGGCTCAATCCTCCGACGAAGCTATAGCCGCCGATCGAGGCATAGTGGTGCACGCCCACCCCGCCCGAAAGCGACGCATGGTCGTGAATGTGGACATGTCCTCCTAGCAGCGTGCCGTTGGCGATCACGATGTGATCGCCCAGTTTGCAGTCGTGAGCGACGTGCGAGCAGGCCATCAGGAAATTGTGGTTGCCGATGGCCGTGATGCCATCTTCTTTTTCGCTGCCGCGGTTGATCGTGACCGATTCGCGGATCAGGTTGTGGTCGCCAATGACCACCTGGGTGTCGCCGCCGCGGTAGCTGATGTCCTGCGGCTCGCCCCCCAGCACGACGCCTGGGTAGATATGATTGTGGCGGCCAATCGTCACGCGGCCCATGATCGTGACGTTGTTTTCCAGTCGCGTGCCGTAGCCGATGCGGACGTCGGGTCCGATGACCGAGAACGGACCGATTTCGACTTCCGCGTCGATTTCGGCACGAGGGTGGATCGACACGTTTTCAGCAATGAAACCAGCCATACCGTTGCTCCCGGAGCTCAACTGTGCGGCGCGCGAGCGGTTGCACTCGCCGCGCCGCCGGGGCTCACACAGATCGGAAATTTCCCTGCGATCGATCCCGCCTCAAGCGGACCGACGCCATGTCTCGACAACTTCTTCCTCGTTCAGCAGGGCACGCACCAACTCGGCGTTCAGACGATGTCCACTGCGGTGAGCGATGATATGACCGACGACGTCGCAGCCGGTCAAGGCCAGATCGCCCACCAGGTCGAGCGTCTTGTGACGCACGCACTCATCGCGAAACCGTAACGGATTTTGAATCGGACCGTCCTTGTCGAACACCAACACGTCCTGATGCGTTGCCCGCGTCCCCATCCCGCGCGAAATCAACCACTGGGCTTCTTCTTCCAACATGAACGTGCGGCTGCCGGCCAATTCGCGGCGAAACGAGTCGGGCGTGATCGCCAATTGCAGCGTCTGGCGACCGATCGCCGTGTGGTTGCCGTAGTCCAAGCGGAATTTGACCGACAGGCCGGTGGTCGTGCTCGGCCGGGCTTCGACCCAACTGTCGTCGTTGCCCAATCGCGTCACGCTGCGCACCACGAGGACCCGCCGGAGCGCTTCCTGATCCTGGGTGCCCACCGATTCCAACGCCACCACGAACGGTTGACTCGATCCGTCGCAGCCGGGCATTTCGGCCGCGTCGACCCACACTTCGCAGTTGTCGATCCGCAAACCAGCCAAAGCGGCCAGCACGTGCTCCACCATTTCCACGCTGCCGCCGCCGGACGAAAGGGTCGTGCGACGGGGGGTTTCCACGCGGTTCGGTACGAGCGCCGCGATTCGCGGCTGCGACTCCAGATCGCGGCGAACGAACACAACGCCCGTGTCGACCGGTGCCGGACGAAACTCCAGGCACACGTCGCGACCGCTCCAAAGTCCAAAACCCTTGACGACGACGGGCGCCAAAATGGTGCGTTGTTTACGAAGTGCGTACATCCAGGAAGTCGACCGTTGGCTAGAGATTGACAAAGTCCAGCAGTCACACGCCACGCGCTGGGCCAGGCCCCTGGCACGCCCGCGGATGCTGGGCAAAATTAACGACGGGCCGGCGCACCACCCGGAGCACCCCCACGCGGTTGGCTGGCGACCGCCCGCTGATCGAGTGAATCCAGAACGGCTTTGGTAATGTCCGGACCACCCTGGTACACAAATGGTCGCTGAACGTGCCGCTGAATCGTCGCGGGCACATCGATGTCGACCTTCTCGCTGGGATAATCCATCACCAGCAGCAGACCGTTGGCCTCGGCGTATCGTTGTACCTCTTCGGTGATCTCGCAGTAGATCACGTACATGGCCTTCATTTGGCGTTCCTGAAAATCGCGCTGCTCGATGCTGGCCCGAACTTTCAGATCGGAAATCCGCTGCGTGATTTCCTCTTCCCGACGCTTGAACTCGGGAGTGCCGGGTTTGAAGTCCTTCAACTTTTCCTTGAGCGCCTCGATCTGGGCGTTATCCTTGCGCAGAGCGGTGTCGGCGGCCATCCCGTCCTTTTGCAAATCCTGGACGATGGTCTTCGCCTTCTTGTAGTTGTTCATCACGTAATTCAAATCGATGACCGCCACGACCCCGGGCCGGCCCATCGCCACCGGACGCCCAGCCCCCATTCCGGGGCCAGCGTTTGGCTGTCCCGCCGGTGGCTGGAATCCCGACGGCGGCTGTTGTTGCCCGGCGGGAGGTTGGAGGCCCGACGGCGGCTGTAACCCCGACGGGGGTTGTTGCCCGGCTCGCTGCTGAGCGAACAAGTCTTGGGCTGAGAAGGCCAGCAGGCTGGCTACACAGACGGCGAACAAGAATGTCGTTTTCACGATTCAAGCACTCCTTGCTTCATCGGTTGAGCGGGTCTTCCGTGACCTGCGTGCCGACAGCAGACATCGGCTGACATGTGCCTCGATCGTGATGCCCCTGGGCAGCTCAATCGAGGCGGTATTGTGTCCGGAAGTGAGAAACAGGTAAAGGTCAAAATACCAGCAGATTTCCGCGTTTCTGATCAGTTCTTGTGCTGCCTCGAAAACGACGCTCCGGGAGCATCCCGCGTCGCTCGCGGCAAACATTTCCAGTCGTCCCAGCGCGCAACCGGCTCGCTACCGCCGTGCGATTCACAGCCGACCGACAGCAGGCTTCGGTCTGGCCAGCCGGCTTCCGCCGAAAATCGCCCGCCGTCAGGGCATGTCGGCCGCCACGTCCGCTTCCGCCGGCGCGTGAGTTGCATCGTCCGGCGCGGCTTCCGTTTGGTTCGAAGCCGCCTGGCCCGCCGCTGGAGCGGCCAATGTCGGCTCTGATTTATACACCGGCACTCCGGGCATACCGCCGAGCACCGAGCCTTGCCGTGTCATGAAGCCGCCCGTGGGCCGTCCGTCCGGACCGATGGTCGAGGCACAGTAATCGTAAGGTGCCTGGCACATGGAGCAACCGACGCAGGAGGCGATCAATGCCATCCACACCAAGCCGCGGAGTTTCCTGTCCATGGATTTGCCTTTGCCGAACGAGCAGCATGCAGTGGGCTTGCAAGTAAATGGCTCGTGACAGCGTCAACGTATAACGCGATCCCGGCAAGCCTCCAGGATCAAATCGGCTGCGCCGCCCCGCCAACGTGAGAAACTTTGCCGGCTAGCACGATTCTAGGAACCTTGCCGGCGTGCTAGCGCGACTTCAGCCAGCGATACCGCGCCCGCCGAACGAGCGCGGTCGATCTGTCATAGAAACTCGAATCGCGCGCAATCCGCGAGCGCAGTCGATCAAGATCCCTTGCTTTGGCAGAAGAGCCGGATCACTCGAGGCGTCTTACCGCGACTCGAGCGACCACGATATCGACAGAAAATAGAGAACCGTCGCCGTCAGGATGATCCCGACCACGAGCCAGTTTCGCCATTTGGAGAAGGAGAGACGTCGGCGACCGCCTTCATCGACCGATTCGAGCAATGCCTCGGCCACTGCCTGCCGGGCAGCAGACAGCGCGGTTCGCCGGCGAGGCCTGACCGGTGGCTGGCGCAAGGGAGCAATCATGAACGTGCCTCGAAACTGCCCTGATTCGACCAATGTTCGACCAGCTCCACGACGTCGGCGAAGCTGTCCAGTCGGGCGTCGGCTTCGACCGGTTCCTGACAGTTGAAGGCGATGGTTCGCAGGCCGTAGGCCGCCGCACCATCGAGGCTGCGACGGTCGCAGCCGATGAATGCCGTCTCGGCGGCAGGCAACTCCAGGGCAGCGAGCGCCGCCGCGTAACATTCCTCGGCCGGCTTGGCCACGCCCAGATCGAACGACGACAGGACTTGCTGGAAGACGCCCCGCAGGCCGAGCCGTTCGATCTTTTGCGTCAACACCGCGGCCGGTTGGCAAGCATCGCAAAGCGCGACGAGCGGCAGCCCGCGTTTGGTCAAAGCAGCCAGCGCGGCGCTGACGGTCGGCAGCGGCCGAACGTTTTCTTCATAGGCATGGCGTTGGCAACGAGCGACCGCTTCGACCTCGTCGATCTGTCCCCAAGACAGGCCGGCCGACAGTAGAAACGCCTGGAACGCTTCTTCGTATTGTCGAAAACCTCGTTCGACGTCGATCAAATACTCTCGTTCCCAGCGTTGGAAAAAAGCCGGATAGGTGGCCGGCACGTGCAGCCGGACGAGCAATCGCACCAGCTCGCGCCGCCAAAGCGTCGCGTCGTAGAGAACGTTGGCCATTTCCATGACCAACCCGCGAACGGCCGAACCCGTGCCATCGGCGGAGCGCGCGTGGGCCCCCTCGAACCGCGAGACCACCGGAGGGCCGCTGGTCGTCGCACACAAAGTGGCAGTCGCTCTGCTGACAAGCCCCGTCATGGGCCACCCATCGAAAAGACCGTGAAATTCCGACCCGCTGGACGCCCGCTTCTCTGCGTCCCACGTTTTACCGCTTCTCAGTGGCTTGTCTCGTAGGGCGGGTGCAGCGGTTTGCGTTTGCGCGCCGCTGGCTGACGTTCGAGCAAGCCGGCGAGATGGTTCCAGTCCCATTCCTCCGGCCCCAGCGCATCGTAGATGCCCTGAATCTCTTCCCAGTTTTCCTGCCCATCGATCCGCAAGCGGACGTCGGCGCGGTCGAGTCGCGGCGAAACTCGCAGCAATCGAACGCGAAACCGCTGAGGATGGCTGTGCAAATACTGGGTCACGCCCTGACGATCCGCCGGACGCGTTGCCTCGGCATCGGCCCGCGCGATCGCGCTGGACGAGCACCATTCGGCGAATGGGCCCAACGACGACAAGATCGTCGGTTGACCGTCGCTCGAGCAGTAGCTGATCTAATCGCTTTCGGGATGAGTCGCGGCCGTAGTGACCAGTCGATCAATCATCACCGG
>Ga0182024_10025279_pt1 | contig 10496 bp, 7 predicted proteins | sample P32metaG_FD_120480 | JGI IMG/M metagenome (GOLD analysis project Ga0182024, IMG submission 120480) | Permafrost microbial communities from Stordalen Mire, Sweden - P3-2 metaG (Illumina Assembly) | ecosystem: Environmental > Terrestrial > Soil > Wetlands > Permafrost | place: Sweden: Stordalen...
AAACACGCTCGCGTGCCTTGCAGAACCGAAATTGTTGATGATATCGGTGCGGCGCTCGCGTGCGGTTCGCGCAGCCAGCGCAGTAGTGCTCGTGAGGGGTATCGAGCCTACCACTTGGAGTTGCTTTGGAAGAACGAACTTCAGGACCTTGCCGGTTGGGGTTAGCTGCAGCACCGCGACTTCGTCGGCCCTCACGCGAAACAACTTGCCGATTTCAAGCGCCACTTGTTCCAGAGCTTCGCCATCGAAAGGAGTCTGCTGCTTTTCGAGGCGGTCGAGCAAGCGCTCAAGATCAGTCGCGCTTCGCGTATGCATTCTGCATCCTTCCGGGGCTGTGATTTCGAGCCAGTTGTCATTATAGCTAAGGGTGCGCCTTCGACGTCGAATATGATCCAAGGTGTCCAACTTGCGCCAATACAAGATTTTCCGGCAATATAACTCTCGCGGCAATACGATTCTTGCGACGATACAATCGTTGCGACAATACAATCCCTGCAATCCTTGCGCCGATGCAATCCTTCCGGCGATACGATCTTTGGGTCGATGCGATCACGCCACAATGCCACGCGAACCGTGACGCCGTTTTGCGCCTAGACGATTTACCGTGGCGCGCTACGCGACGGCAGACTCGCTGCTGAGGTAAAATGCAGCATCACGGCCGAAATGCATTCCGAACATTCAGGCTGCCGGAAGTTTGCTTTTGACCGCTTATTTGCATTGGACAGGGGGAAGAACATGGCGAAACGCAAGCCGATGTGGGCAGTGTGGATAGTCGCTGCACTCGGAGTATTTGCCGGTATGGCTGGAGCCGGCATCATAGTGGGACACGCGCAGGCAGCACCCTCATCACCTGCGGCTGGATCGTCGGCCGGTTCGGCAGCACCAGCGACCGATCGCGAGCCCGGTCTGTACTGGATTATGCAAACCGATATGGGCACCATCTCCTGCAAGCTGTTGGAGAAGGAAGCGCCGGTTACCGTCGGCAAGATGGTCGGCCTGGCGATTGGCAAACTGTCCTATGTGGATAGCAGAACGAAACAGACGGTCCATAAGAAATTTTTCGACGGACTCACGTTTCACCGCGTGATTCCGAATTTCATGATTCAGGGTGGCGATCCACTCGGCAACGGCACGGGCAGTCCAGAAGGCCCGGGGTTCCCTTACAAGAATGAAACCGCGCCAGGGCTCAACTTCGATATGCCGGGACGTCTAGCCATGGCTAACGCCGGACCGAACACCAACGGAAGTCAGTTCTTCATCACGGAAGTGGCTAACCCGTCGCTCAATGGTGGCTACACGATTTGGGGACAATGTGATAACCCGGACGTGGTAAAGGCCATCGCACGCGTCAAGCGCGACAGCAATGATAAGCCGGTGACTGCGGTCCATATCGTGCATGTGACTGTGCAGCGTGTCGGTCCTGCGCCGGCCAACGCTCCAGAAGTGATGTCTTCCTCGGGCGCAGCAAAGAAAGAGCCGGCGCCTGCGAGTGCGGCGCGGGCTCCGAGTAGCCAGCAAAAATAACCTCAAAAGCGAAAGGCCCTCCGGAGGGAGGGCCTTGGCCTGACGCGATCGTGTGGCGGGACTTTCGACTTCCGCTATTTAACTTCCGCTATTTAGATGTCGAGTACACCCACCAATTCGCGCACCGAGGCCGCCGATTTTTGCAGTTCCTTATTTTCTTCCGGCGTCAGCTTGATTTGAATGATCTGCTCGGCGCCGCGCGCACCGAGCTTTACCGGCACGCCGACGAACAACCCGTTGATGCCATACTCGCCTTCGAGATACACGGCGCAGGGCAGAATCTTTTTCTTGTCCTTCAGGATCGCCTCCACCATTTCGAACACGGCGGCTGACGGCGCGTAATAGGCTGACCCAGTCTTGAGCAAGTTAACGATTTCGATGCCACCCTTGCGAGTCCGCTCGACAATCGCATCAATGCGCTCTTTTGGCAGCAGATCTGGAAGCGGTATTCCCGCTACCGTCGAGTAGCGCGGCAACGGAGTCATGTCGTCACCATGGCCTCCGAGCACAAAGGAGTGTACATTTTCAACTGACACGCCGAGTTCCATGGCGACGAAGGTGCTCATCCGCGCTGAATCCAGGACGCCGGCCATGCCAATCACGCGATTTTTCGAAAAACCGCTAATTTTGTAGGCTGCCTGCGCCATCGCATCGAGAGGGTTGGTAACCACGATCAGGATGGCATTCGGCGATAATTTAATTATGGCTTCCACTACGCCCTTGATGACATCGTAATTGGCCTTCAACAGGTCATCTCGGCTCATCCCCGGCTTACGCGGGAATCCGGCCGTGATCACTACCAGATCGCTATTGGCGGTCTCGCGATAATCGCCCGCAGCGGTGGAAATACCCTGCACGCGCGTGTCGGAGCGTGTCACGGCGGTGGATTCGAGCATATCCAGCGCCTTGCCTGCTGGAGCGCCTTCCAGAATATCGGTGAGCACCACGTCGGCCAGGCCGCTATCCACAATACGCTGCGCGGTGGTCGACCCCACAAAACCTCCGCCTACTACAGTGACTTTACTACGCATCCAGAGACTCCTTTGATCGAGGATTTAGTAACGATTACTCGTATTCGCCGTGAAAATTGCCGATTCATATGGCGAAAGTGCACGAAGGCAAGAATGCGCGAAGCGATTGCACCGGTCAATCCACCGGTCGGCGCGCCGCGCTAACCGGCGACAACTCCGGTGTGCATGTTTTCGATAATGGCGCCGGCAAATTCCGAGGTGCTCAGTTTTTTAGCGCCTTCCATCAGCCGTTCGAGGTCGTACGTCACGCGTTTCTGCCCAATCGTACGCTCGATGCCATCTTGGATCAGGTGTGCTACCTCGACCCAGCCCATGAATTCAAACATCATAGCCCCGGAAAGCATCACAGAACTCGGATTGATCACGTCCTTGTCCGCATACTTGGGCGCCGTGCCATGCGTCGCTTCGAAAACCCCATAACCATCGCCGATATTCGCTCCCGGCGCCATCCCCAGGCCGCCCACCTGCGCGGCCGCCGCGTCGGAGATGTAATCGCCATTGAGATTTGGCGTCGCCAGCACCTGATATTCGTCCGCGCGTGTCAGGATTTGCTGAAAGATCGAGTCGGCGATGCGATCATTGATCATAATTTTCTGCTTCCACTGGCCTTTGCCATGGGTCGCATAAATCGTATCGAGGACGCCGCGAACCTCGGCATATAGTTCGGCGCGCAGTTTTTCGGTTCCCTGATCGAGGCCGGGCTCAATCATCGCCGCATTTTTTTCTACGGTGAGGCTGGCATTCTTATCCTGGTTATCGATGATCCAGCTTTCGCGCTCGGTGACGATGTCTCCGCGGAATTCTTCCTTGGCTACTTCATAGCCCCAGTCGCGAAACGCGCCTTCCGTGAATTTCTGGATGTTGCCCTTGTGCATCAGCGTGACGATCCGCCGCCCATTCTTTATGGCATAAGCGATGGCTGCGCGCACCAGTCGCTTGGTGCCCGTCGGCGAAATCGGCTTGATGCCCACGCCCGAATCCCAGCGAATCTGCTTCGGACCGCCCGCAAGCATGTCGTTATTAAGGAAGTCGAGCAGTTTTTTTACTTCCGGCGTGCCCGATTTCCATTCGATCCCGGCGTACACATCTTCCGTATTTTCCCTGTAGATGACGATGTTCATACGCTCGGGATGCCGCACCGGCGAAGGCACGCCGGGGAAGTAGCGCACCGGCCGCACACAGGCGTAGAGATCCAAAATCTGCCGCAACGCAACGTTTAACGAACGTATCCCGCCACCGACAGGTGTCGTCAGCGGCCCCTTGATGGCGATACGGAAGTCGCGAATGGCGTCCACGGTCTCTTGCGGCAGCCATTCGCGAAATTGGTTGAATGCCTTCTCCCCCGCGAACACCTCAAACCAGACGACGCGGCGCTTCCCGCCATAGGCTTGCTCGACCGCGGCATCAAACACGCGGCGCGAAGCCTTCCAGATGTCTCTTCCGGTGCCGTCGCCTTCGATGTACGGCACGATTGGCCGGTCTGGAATGCGGAATACTCCGTCGGAATACTCGATACCTTCCCCATCTGCAGGAACCCGTTGAGAGTTGTAGGCCGGCTTCATGAATGCGATACCTCGAAATGTTTTGTTGGACGCGCCGGGCGCGTGGCCATCGCTTAGAGCGCTTCGGAGCAACGCGGCGCGCCAAAACAATAACACACTCTTTCTCCCGTCGCACCGCCCGGTATAAGCGCATTTTGTTATTTGCGCGAACCACGCTTGTCATTCGTAAAGACACGCGTGTATCAGCAAATAGCACGAGGAAATGATCAGAAAGGAAGCAAGATGAGATCGGCGAGAGGATTGCAAATGCACGCCCTCGGTGACGTGTCGGAATTCAAATCGTGACTTGATGCGATGAGGCAGACTCAATCATGGAAAAGTGTGCGGCCCCTCATTTGCCGACATTAGGACGATTTCATGTGTTCATCGGATGTCGCACTTCTATAATTTGTTGAGCCCGTCCAGGCCCGCGACTTTATATGCTTCCGCGAAAGTCGGATAGTTGAAGACCGTATCGCGGAAGTATTCCATGGTACCTCCGAGACTCAGCACCGCCTGGCCGATATGCACAATTTCCGCCGCATTTTCCCCCATCGCGTGCACACCCAGGATTTTCTTGGTGTCCGGATGAAAGAGCAGCTTCAGCAGCCCAGTATGATCTCCCACGATCTGCGCTTTCGCGAGCTCTTCGTACTTGGAGATGCCCACCTCGAAAGGAACACGGGCATTTGTGAGCGACGATTCCGTCTGCCCTACCATGGAGATTTCTGGAATTGTATAAATTCCATAGGGGAGCAATTCTGGCGCCGTGCGCCCTGGCCTGCCGAACATGTGAGAACTTGCCAGCCGTCCCTGTTCCATCGACGTTGCCGCTAAAGACGGAAAACCGATGACATCGCCGGCCGCGTAAATATGCGGGTTCGCGGTCTGGAAGTACTCATTGACCTGAAGTTTTCCGCGCGGACCGGCGCTCAGCCCGGCGGCTTCCAGGTTGAGGAGATCGGTATTAGCCTGGCGTCCCACGGCGTGCAGCAACGCATCACCGCGAATGCGCTTGCCACTTTCCAGGCGGGCGGTTACGCGGCCGCTGTCGTCGAGCTCCACACCAGTGACCTTCTCGCCGAGACGAAAGATGGCGCCCTGACGGCGCATGTGGTAAGAGAGGGCTTCGATGATTTCCGCGTCTACAAAATCGAGCAGGACGGGCCGCTGTTCGATCAAGGTTACTTCCACGCCCAGAGCGGTCAGCATCGAAGCGAATTCGAGGCCAATCACTCCTCCACCGACAACGATCATTTCTTTCGGGATCTCTTCCATCTGCAAAATCTGATCGCTGGCGAGAATGCGTTTCCCGTCAAAGGGTATTTCCGGATGGTCTGCAGGACGGGTGCCGCAGGCGATTAGAATGTTCAGGGCGTTCAGTGTGTGAAGTTTTTCTGGCCCTTGTACCTCGACGGTTTGAGAATCGATAAAGCGCCCCGTGCCCGCCAGGAGGTCAATACCATTGCGACGCAGTTGATCGCGCACGACGCTGGTCTCACGTTCGACCACTTGGGTGACGCGGCTCGACAAGTCGCGCATGGAGATCCGGCCCTTTACCGTGTAGTCGTTCCCATAAAAAGAGCGATGGCGGAAGCCGGTCAAGTGCAGAATCGCTTCTCGCAAGGTCTTGCTGGGAATAGTTCCGCCATGAATGCAAACGCCGCCGAGCATTTCGCTGCGGTCGATGATCGCGACGCGTTTGCCGAGCTTCGCGGCGGCGATCGCCCCTTTTTGTCCGGCGGGGCCGCTGCCTATGACCACCAAATCGTATTGATCGGAAGGCACTGTGGTTTCTCCACGGGCGTGGAGCGGGACTCGCATCCTGCGCTCCAGGCCCTACAACGATACCAGTAAGTCGGCGATTCATGAGGAATGAAACTTTGGACGCTGGGGCGGAAGCGAGCAGTCAGCGTTTCAGATCGCGATTGCAGCCATGTGAGCCAGAGAATTCTAGGGTGTTACATTTCCGGAGTTGTGACAATATGCCTGATCTCAAAATACGATAAGAAGCAACCCAATGCCGACTGTCGCCGGCTTGCGTGCTGAGGCTCCCGCTCGATGCGAGCACGAGTGCTGTGCGGCTGTAGCCCTGCCGTGATTCCTACGTCCGATCACGCGATCACGGCGATCACGTCCACAATCGGCATCGATGCAACAGCGAAAAGAGCGCTAGAGTCTGTTGGCGAATGCCTCCCTGCCGAATTCTCTGCAATTAATTTGGCGGCACTATGCGTATTTTCTGGATACTGTACGGCCCACTGCGCTGCGAACCAGATGTCCACCTGCTGAATGCTTTTGCGAGTGCACTCTCTTAGAGTGCTGTACTCAGCGCCGTGCCGTCCGGCGTGCCTAGTCCGGTGCAAGCATCCCAGCCTTTACCGCTGGGGTATTTCCCCTGCAAGTCGCCGTACACATCATTGTTTCCCGTGCTTACATCATGGAATGCATTTGCCGAGGCGGCTGTTCCATACAGCAGGGGATTGAGAAAACCAACCGGCTGTTTCGCTTGATTGGCGCGCTGCTGGTTGAGGAGCGCAACCAGACTGGCCCAAAGCGGAGCTACGGCACTGGTTCCTCCAATGACCGCCGCTTTGCCATCCAGCACAATCTCGTATCCGGTGTCCGGATCTGCGTTGCCGGAAACATCGGGAACTCCGCGTCCGCCTGTGCTTTTCGCCGGGGCGGGCACGTTGATGCTGGCCTGATACGCTGGCTTAGCAAATACATTGCTGACACCGCCGCCCGTTGCGCCGCCCTTTGGACCGTCATTCCACACGGTTTCGCGAATGCCTCCGGTCGTCGCCTCAAGCGTCGTGCCCCCGCACGCGAGCGCATAGGGATTCGACGCAGGAAAGTCGGCGTGCGGCTGGTGATCCCAGGCGGTTTCCTGCATGTCCGCCGAACCGTCGTCACCGGCAGCAGCGCACACAGTTACACCGAGAAGGGTCGCCTCTTGAAGCGCCTGGTCGATTCCTGTCAGCAATTGTTGTGCGGAGGATTCTTCAGGGCCGCCCCAGCTGATGGAGATAATCGATGGTTTCCGGACATCGTCATGAATCGCCGTGGTCAACGCCTGGATAAAACCGTCCGTTGTGTTGGTGCCGAAATAAACTGCGATGCTTGCTCCAGGTGCGATGGACCCGGCAACTTCGATATCGAGTGTTACCTCGCCGTCGCCGTCCGGGTCAGGACCTGGCACATTGGCGCCCCCATCGACGCCCACCGCTGTAACGTTGGGCGTGCTGAGGCTCAACCCTGCGAAGAAAGCATCGAGGTCGGATTTCGAGTAGCCTACCCCGGTCGAAGTACCATTCTTGTCGACATCGTTCAGCTCGATAAGCGCGATTGTCTGACCCTGGCCAGTCACCCCCCCAGGGAAGTTATAAAGTTTCGCTACCTCGGGAGGCGTAAAGCTGCGCGGGCTGGCGCTCTGTGACGCAGTAAGCTTCCGCGAGTTTTTTCGTCGCAGTTTTTGCGATTTGCGGCCTGTTCCCCAGGTTCCGCTCTGGATGCGGTAGTGAGGGGTCACTACCGGCCGATCGTCAAGCCCGAGAACGCGCTCGACGATACCCGCGAGGTCACTAGGCACATAAATGGATCCCGTGCGTCCGCGATAAGTGACCGCGCCAGCCTGATAGCGTTTCAGTTTTACCCCAAATGCTGAACTTAAATCGGACACGCTTCCCGAGAGCTTCACCGTTCGTCTGGGAACGCTCACTTCCGAGACGGTAAGGTTGTGTTGATGAGCAAAGGCATCAATCGCCGCAATGTCGGAGGAATCTGCGCCACCCTTCTCTGCCAATTGCTCGCGCGTAAGATACTGTCGTGCATCGAGTGGCTGCGCAGCCATTTGGTTGACGCTCTGTTCCAGGTCCGCTCCGGCACGTCGACGCAGCTGGATGGTAATCTCAATGCGCTGATTGGGGTCGACCGTCCCAACTATCTTCGCCCCCGGGAGTAGCTTCCGCTCGCTTCCCGGGACACTTACTCTGGCGCTCACATTGGAGCCACGCGGAGTTCGAGAACCTTGTTTCTTCGCCATCGCTTTCCACCTCACATTTTCAAATACGAGCCTATGCTAAATCTCAGCTGGCGAGAATTCGTATGACCCGCCCGCATATGGCATTTATACCAGCTCGCAGATCCGCCCGCAGATATCCGCTGCGGTATCCTGCATGCCTTAATAGCACGTCGATAAAGCTCCTGCCAATCATGTGCTTTCAATTCATTCGCGCTGGGAGTCGCGCATCAATTGGTTCTTCGGGCGGTTCTTCGCGACGTGGTTTCGAGTGATCTCATACACGGTTACGTCCTCGCAGAGATTTCGTTAGAAGCCAATTTCACGACAGGGAAGCTTCCTACGACGAAACTCTTATCCGTTTTATCGATGACGGCAATTGCAAGTCCTTTTTGGTTGAGACAGACCCCGGAGGAATAGAAAAGGATCGGAAAGTATTCTATGCCAAACCCGCGATCTACTACAGAATAAAGGTGTCTCCACAGCGCTGCACGCGCTGGCGTCCGTGGTGATTGTGTGGGCCGACCCCGGCGTCACCAACTTGCAAGCGGTGAAAACGAACAACAAAGATTCCCTTGGCTAAAAAAAGGCGATCGCGCGTCCGGCGATGGCAACGCCAAACCAAAGAACGACAGCAACAAGAGCCGTCATTTTGCGGGCCAGTGGAGGAAAGCGGTGTTCGTCGGCGCGCGTGATCCTTTGCAGGCCTGTGAATTGGAAGAGTAAGGCCAGGAAAAGAAATAGCATTTTGTATCGAAACGCGACATTCCCCCAGCATTTGGTCGCTTCCGAAATGAACAGAAGCGCTCCAGTCGAAAGAGCCAGGGTAAGTCCTCCAATCGAAAAAGGCATCAGTTCACGCGCGATTCCGGCGACGGCCTTCCTTTGCAAAACGAAACCGGAAAGGCGGAGCGCCATAATCAGCACTGTGCCCAGCAGCAGGGTCAAGCCGAGGAGGTGAAAGACCTCGGCGATGGTAAAAATCCACTTGGATTCGCGAATCGCGTGGGCTGGCGGAGTTTTTTCAATCCATAGAAAGTAAGGATAGAGACGGTCCCACACAGTATCAAACCCCTATAAGAAATAGGCCATCAGACGGCCCGCTGCGATGATTCCCACCCACAAAGTGAGGGAAACCAGACCTGCTATCCGGGCCTGGGCCGGCGGGATAGGCGCCTCGTCCCATACCGCTTGCCGTCGGTCGATCGTGAAGTGGTAGATAGCGATATTGAGGCCCGCGAGCAGCAGCATGATCATCTTGGCCCAGAAAAAGGGACTTCCATAACAGCGCAGCGCCAATGACCAGGTAAGCAACCCACCGGTGACAAACATGAGTCCAAATCCGGCCAACATAAACGGCCGAATCGGCCGGAATACGGCTGAAACAGACTGGTCTCGCAGAATCCATCCAGCAAGTCTCAAGTCAAACCAAATCACCAGCCCGACGGATAGCGCGAGAGAAATCACATGAGTTCCTTCGACGATTGGAAACACGTAGTAAGATTCACGAAGCGCCGTGGAACTGCGCGTAGCATCAATGTACTGGAAAATTTGTAGAAGTGACATTTATGCTTCAAAAATTAAGCGATAGTACCACAGTGAACGATAATTTACGGCTGGGGAGTCGGCGGTCCCGCGCAGCCGCGTGTGAAAGAAACGCCTGTTGACACCTCCATACCGCTATTATACAAGCTTTGAACAGGGCATAGAGTATCGGGGAATACGAGCAATCCGCATCAGAGGAGGTATAGGATGCATCGTAAACATTTCGCGTTGGTGGTTGCATCGGTAGCTATCGCGAGCCTGTGGGGGCCCATTTCACTTAGCATTCATGCGCAGAGGCGCTCGCAAACCGATGGTGACACGACGTCTCCACCAGCCGCCAAGAGTGGGACCACGGCCGCGGAGACCGAGTGCCATGGCAACAGTTGCACGGTTCCGCTCGGTGACGAGTCAGCCACCAAGAGTGGCACCAGCGCCCCGGCCAAGCCTTACGACTGGAAGAAAAGCTTCGCGGAATACAAGGTAGGCAAAGTGCCACGGACGGCCGATGGCAAGCCCGACCTGCAGGGTATATGGAGCCGCACCACCCTGGTGCCCATGGAGCGGCCGCGGAGCCAGGACAAGAAGGAAATTGACGCCCAAACCGCCGCGAAGCTTGAGGATGAAGCGCAGCAAAAACAGTTCGACCTTCGCACGGAACCCACCGATACTCCTCCGGGCGAAAAGACTACGGATGCCTACAACACGTTCTGGAGAGATGGTTATTGGTTCAAAGTGCCGATGACAAGTCTGCGCACGTCCCAGGTTGTCGATCCACCAGATGGGCGACTGCCTCCCATGACTATGGCTGCCAGGGTCATACAGAACCGCGCCGCC
>Ga0182024_10025280_pt1 | contig 10496 bp, 8 predicted proteins | sample P32metaG_FD_120480 | JGI IMG/M metagenome (GOLD analysis project Ga0182024, IMG submission 120480) | Permafrost microbial communities from Stordalen Mire, Sweden - P3-2 metaG (Illumina Assembly) | ecosystem: Environmental > Terrestrial > Soil > Wetlands > Permafrost | place: Sweden: Stordalen...
GCTGCGGTCGTGCAGACGCTGCACAACTACCGGCTGATCTGCCCCGCCGGTACGTTTTTTCGGGATGGCAAGACCTGCGAGGAATGCCTGGGGCGATGCTCTCCCTGGCCGGCGGTGGTGCACAAATGCTATCGCGGCAGCCTCGCCGCCACCGGCGTCGCCAGTGTGATGCTGACGGCCCACCGCGCCGCCGGCACCTATCGCGCGGCCGTTGACCTGTACGTCGCCCTCACCGAATTCGCCCGCCAGAAGTTCATCCAGGGCGGATTGCCCGCCGGCAAGATCGTCGTCAAACCCAATTTTGTCGGCACCGACCGGGGCGCAGGCGACGGCGCTGGGAACTTCGGCCTGTTTGTCGGCCGCCTCGACGCCAGCAAAGGGCTTGATGTCCTCTTAAGTGCCTGGTCGAAAGTCCCTGGCGATGCCAGGTTGAAGATCCTTGGCGACGGCCCGCTGGCACCCGCGGTTCGCGAGGCGGCTTCCAGAGACAGCCGAATCGAATGGCTGGGGCGCCGGCCTCTGGATGTCGTTTATAACATGATGGGCAACGCAGCGTTTCTGGTGATTTCATCGCTCTGGTATGAGGGGCTGCCGCGGACGGTCGTCGAATCGTTTTCCAAGGGGACGCCGATCATCGCCTCGAAGCTCGGTGCGTTGGAAGAGCTAGTCCGTCCGGACGAAACGGGATGGCACTTCAACCCGAACGATGCCTCCGATCTGGCCAGACAGATCTCCTCTGCCTTCGCCAATCCCCAGATCTTGCGGCAAATGCGCGGCTTCGCCCGCCGCGAGTACGAAGCTAAATACACTGCCGAAGATAACTTCCGGCAATTGATGGCGTTATACGACCGCGCGCTGCGGGTTCGCAGCCATAGCGACCAAAGGGCGAATCCGACGGCTTCATACCGTCGCCCCCAAAGCGTGTGAGTTTTTCGTGGCACGGCCGTCCCGGCTGCCGTCCCGGCTGTGGCTTTCTGCTCGAAAACACAGGCGGGACGCCCGTGCCACAAATCAAATCACACGTTCTGAGCGCAGCGAAGGTCTCTCCGCTCAGCTCCCCGGTGAATAAATCCCCCGACGAGCAAAATCCGCGCCATGCTCAGCTCGGTTAATTCCCGTTTCATGCCCGGAGTTCGATAAACTTTATACGGCAAATCAATTTATGATGCGCCGCTCCATTTAGATAAGTTGTTATTTGCGAAAGAATTGCCCGAGATATTTGCAAGATGCAGTCCGTTCCGCTAAAATACCGGACCTATGGGCATTCGAGCGAAAGTTACGCGGAATTCTCCTCGTCGCGCTTCATTAGCTGTCCCAGAGCGCCCGGGCCGGAATGACAGAGCTGCCCGCAACAATCGCGCAGAACGGAACCCTCGCATCGAACGCATTACCACTCGTGTCGAGTCAGGTCGCCCCCCTCGGATATCCCCGGCTGCCGACAAAACCTCCCCGGCACCCGACCCCAAAGTAACCGGACATGCTAACGGCTTGAGCGGCTATGGCAAGGCCCTTCGCTTCCTCTCCACCTTGAGCGATTTCGAACGCCTCCGCATCGTCCGTTACAATACGCAGAACTTCGACCTGGACCGCATGCGGACCCTGCTCAAGAAGCTGGGCAACCCGCAGGACCAGTTCCGGACCGTCCATGTGGCCGGCACCAAGGGCAAAGGCAGCACCTGCGCCATGATCGAGGCGATGCTCCGCGCCAATGGCTACAAGACCGGGCTCTATACCAGCCCCCACTTGATCGACATCCGCGAGCGCATCTGCCTCGACGGCGAGATGGTCCCCCAGGCGGAATTCGCCCGCCTGGTCCGGCAGGTCGAGCCGATCGTCGCCCGCATGCGCCCGATGCCGACCTACTTCGACGTGCTGACCGCCATCGCTTTTAAGTATTATGCCGATCACAAGGCCGAGATCGTGGTGGTCGAGACGGGGCTGGGCGGCCGGCTGGACAGCACCAACGTCATCAAGCCCGAAGTGACCGCCATCACCAGCATCAGCAAGGACCACATGGCCCAGCTCGGGTCAACCGTGGACCGGATCGCCACGGAAAAGGCGGGTATCTTCAAGGCAGGCGTTCCGGCGGTCAGCGTCCTGCAGGACCCGGCAGCCGAGGCGGCGCTCAAGCGCGTTGCCGATGCCGTCGGCGCGCCTCTGGACATCACCGGCAAGGGGATCGAATTCAGCTATCGCTTCGAGTCGAGCCGCATGCTCGGCCCCCACAACCGGGTCTGCCTGACTACGCCCAACAGCAAGTTCGAGCACCTGGCCGTCCCGCTGCTCGGCGAGCACCAGGCCATCAACTGCGGCCTGGCCCTGGCGGTGATCGACCGGCTGAAGGGCCGCGGCATCGCCATCAACGACGCCCGGGCCATGGAGGGGCTGGCCAAGACGACATTGCCCGGCCGGATGGAGATGTTGAGCCAGACGCCGCGAGTGATCGCCGACGCCGCCCACAATGCCGCCAGCGTTGACGCCATGATGCGGGCCATCGGCCAGCACATCCCCTACGACTCCATGGTCGTCATCTTCGGCTGCTGCAGCGACAAAGACGTCGCCGGCATGCTCGAGCGGATCACCAGTGGGGCGGACAAGGTGATCTTCACCAAGGTCGACAACATCCGCTCCTCCGACCCCAACGAGTTGGCCGCCCGCTACATCGAGCTTTACGGCAAGATGGCCCAAGTCGCCCCCACGCTGGAAGAGGCGATGGGCATCGCCAACCGCGCCGTCACCAAGGAAGATCTCATCTGCATCACCGGCAGCTTCTACCTCGTCGGCGAAGCCAAGAAGCTCTTCGCCTCGAAGATCGCCTGAGGATTTTTCCCTTTTTCAGGGTCAGCCCAGCGTTACGCCGCTCATGGGGGTCGCCGAATCAGGCCAGGCGCAGGTGCCGCGGGGGGCACAATCGTACCGCATTCAGGGCATCGATGGGGTGTGGCGCGCAGGTCATATCCACAAATAGCGCACCTTCCCCGAAATCGTCGGTAGGCTCGCTGGACGAGACGCCGACATCGAACATAACACACAGCAAATACGGCGAGGAAGGCCAGCCCAATCGCCCAGTCCGGTGCAACTACCGTCCATTCTAGTGAGTGTGGTGCCGGCCAGTCGAACCTAAATCCGATCCAGGAGGGGGCGGGGCTTGATGAACGACCCTGGATGTCCAAGGATCGCGGCTCGGTGGGGTTGTAGAAGAAAATCCCGCGTTGGGGCCGACTTCGGGGCCAGTCCGGATGTTGGTTCAAATCGAGAAGCTGCCACTTGAGTCTGCCTTGGCTGGAGACCACAGTGTTGAGGAATCGAGATTGGTCCCAGGAGAGGCCATCGGAAAGAATGTAGCTTCTCGGAAGAAGCAGAAGCAGTCCCAGAACGAAAATGGCCGCCATCAGTGCGAGCAAGACCGTAGCTGCGAGCATGGCCCGCTGAAGAGCGCACCGCAATCGGTCGAGAAGGGACATGGAATCTCAAGAGTGTTCCGTCAGGGCCCGCAGAACGTCCGAAGAACAAGTCTTCAGAAGATTACCGTGGCGGCCAGCCCCCGACAACGAAAAGCCAAAGAACCTAACGGGACATTGATGGATCGTTAATCCTCCGCACGACTTTTGACGTGGAAGATTTCCGGGGCAAAGGTTATGACGGGATCATGTCAGCGAGCCGCATCGCGGCAGCGCCGTCGCCGATAGAATCCTGAAAGGAGCTTTGACAAATGAGCCACGCACTGGAAGTCGGGAAGAAATTGGCCGAGTTGTGCCGCCAGGGCAAGTTCCACGAGGCCATGGACCAACTTTACAGCCCCCATATTGTGAGCATCGAGGCCTTCTCTCCCCCGCCCCGGCCGGCGCGCATGGAAGGGATCGCCGCCGTGAAAGGCAAGGCCGAGTGGTGGGAACAGAACCACCAGGTCCATAAGGTCGAAGTAGCCGGCCCGTGGCCGCACGGCGATCGCTTCATCGTCCGCTTCACGCTCGACGTCACCGCCAAGTCCGGCCCCATGGCCGGCAAGCGCTTCACCATGGACGAGGCCGGACTTTACACCGTCAAGGACGGCAAGATCGTTCACGAAGAGTTCTTCTACCACATGGGCGAGTGACTGCCCGTTTTACTCCCGGCAGGCCGCGCGTTACAACGCATCAGGAAATTGTTCCATCCACTTCCTGGAGATACCTTATGCCGCGATTTCACCTCACTCCCAAAGCATTGCTGCTGGTTGCCCTGTGCAGTCTTATGGGAATCGGCACAACCGTCCGTGCTGATGACGCACCGTCCGGCAAGCTCGTCGTCACCAAGGCCACCTACGGCGACCTCCCCGACGGCGCCAAGAGCGACGTCACCGAGAAAGTGGTGGCGATGGTCAAGGAAGACAAGCTGAAGGTCGATGCCACCAACGACAATTTCGGCGACCCCGCCGAGGGCATCGTCAAGAAACTCACCGTCGAGTACACCATCGACGGCGTCGCCCACAGCAAGACGGTCAATGAAAACGAAACGCTCTCGGTCTCCGGCAAGCCGTCGAAGCTGATCATCCGCAAGGCGCTCTACGGCGACCTTCCCGACGGGGCCAAGACCGACGTGACCGCCAAGGTCACCGACAAGGTAAACGACGATGCCCTCTCGATAGACGCCAGCAACGACAACTTCGGCGATCCCGCCGAAGGCATCGTCAAGAAGCTCACCGTGGACTACACCTTCGAGGGCAAGGAAAAATCCAAGACCGTCAACGAAGGCGAGACGCTTGCCATCTCTGACAAGGGTGAATGAGCCATCGATGAACGATGCGGTCCGCACAGCATTGCAGAGCGGGGTCGCCATCCCGGCTCACCCGCTGGCGCTCACCTCGCGCCGGAAGCTGGACGAGCGCCGCCAGCGAGCGCTGTCGCGCTACTACATCGCCGCCGGCGTTGGCGGGCTGGCGGTGGCCGTCCACACCACGCAATTCGCCATTCGTGAGCCGCACGTCGGCCTGTTCCGCCCCGTGCTGGAACTCGCCGCCGAGGAAATGGACCGCGCCGGCGGCCCGGCAGGCGGCAACCCGCTGGTGTGCGTCGCCGGAATCTGCGGGCCGACGTCCCAGGCCGTCGGCGAAGCGGAACTAGCCCGGGAGCTGGGCTATCACGCCGGCCTGCTGAGCCTCGCGGCCCTGGCCCGGTCGGACGATGACGCCCTGATCGAGCATTGCCGAGCGGTAGCCGATGCGTTCCCGATCATCGGCTTCTACCTGCAGCCGGCGGCTGGCGGCCGCCCGCTGAGTGCCGCCTTCTGGCGGCGCTTCGCCCAGATCGACAACGTGGTCGCGATCAAGATCGCCCCCTTCAATCGCTACAAGACGCTCGACGTGGTGCGCGCCGTTGCCGAGTCAGGCCGGGATGACATCGCCCTGTACACCGGGAACGACGACAACATCGTGTTGGATCTGGTGACGCCATTCAGGTTCGCAACTTCTGCCTCTTCTCCCTTCGCACCGAGAGAACGCCGTGTCGTCGGCGGCCTGCTGGGTCATTGGTCGGTCTGGACGAAGCGTGCCGTGGAATTGCTGGAGACCTGCCGGGCCGTCGCCCGCGGCGATTTGCCGCTCACGCCCGAGTTGCTGGCCTTGTCGGTCGAGGTGACCGACAGCAACGCCGCGTTTTTCGACGCCGCCAACGACTTCGCCGGCTGCATCGCCGGCCTGCACGAAGTTCTGCGACGCCAGGGTCTGCTGGAAGGCCTCTGGTGCCTGGACGAATCCGAGTCCCTCGGCCCGGGACAACTCCAGGAGATCGACCGGGTTTACGCCGCCTATCCCCATCTGAACGACGATGGGTTCGTAGCTGCCCATCGAGATGAATGGTTACGGGGATGAGGTTTCTTCTGATCTTGCAGCGGGAAATCCACAGTCCGGCAACCCATTTCCCTTCGAAGGACGCCTACCATGAGCCAGCAACCGCCCTTCGCTCCAACGCCCCCCGCAGTGCCGCCCCCGGCGTACGGTTATTCTCCGTCGGCCCCGACGCCTCAACGAGCAAATGGGATCGCGATAGCGAGCCTGATCTGCGGGCTCATCATGTGTGTCCCGGTGATTACCGGGTTGTTCGCCATCGTCTTCGGCTGGCTTGGGGTTCGCCGCGCCCGCGACCCACAGTCAGGTGGCAAGGGGTTCGCGGTCGCGGGCATAGCTCTCGGGATTGTGAGCATCGTCGGGTGGGCTGTCTTCGGAGCCATAATGATGGCCATCGTCAACGCTTCGGCGCCCGGCCGCAACGTTGCCCGCCAGTTCCTCAAGGATATGAGTTCCGGAAACGTCGCCGCCGCGAAGGCGCAGAGCGTTCCTGGCATGAGCCAGGCGGAACTGACTTCCGCCAGTCAGCAATTGCAACCGTGGGGCGCGCTCAAAGACGTGACGTTTACCGGCATCAATATGGAAGCCAATGCTGGCTCGGATACGACGCTCCATCTGAACGGGACGGCGACGTTCGCGAATGGGAGGCATAACTGCGAAGTAAAACTAGTCAAACAGAGCGGGATCTATAAGGTCAAAGCGTACAGTTTGGAACCTTAACTGAGATGCCGCGTGGAAAGTGCACGAGGGAATTGAGGTAACAGACGCTACTGGCCGGTCGCCGCCTTTCGTCGGTTCCCCGCGAAGCAGGCGGAGCGAGCTTCGTGGATGGTCGTCGCGATGGCTAATTTTTCGGCGATCGCGCGCAGCCTTTCGAGGTCGTTCGTGCGCTTGACCCGCGCGATCAAGCTTTAACTTGCGCTGCCGAACTTCGCCCTTAACGACAGAGCAATGCCGGTCTTAAGCCCGAGGGCCTCGCCCTCGCGGCGGCCAACGGCCTCGCCCTCGCGACGGCCTTGGGCCTTACCCTGCTTCACGCCCCGCTCTATGCCCTGCTTCATGCCCCGCTCCATGCCCAACCGTTCGAAACTGGTGACGTACGGCATTTGCTTCTCCTGCTCGAAAGCCTCGATCTCTTTCTCGACCCGCAATTCTAGCTCTTGAGGACACACCTCGAATCCCACATTCATTGCCCGGCGTCAGCCGGCCCGCCGGTTTCTGGCGTGCCCATGGGCTTCAGCGCTTTCCAGGCGCTCAACATCTCGTCGGTGCTGAGCGGGTCGATCAAGCCGTTGGGTTGCAACTTGCGGCCGCTTAATAGTTGGATGACTCTTTCCAGGGTGGCGGGGTCGCGCGAGTCGGGGGCGAAATCGACCTCGATCGGCTTGAGGTCGTGCACCAGCAACATTCTGTCGCCCCGGGGGAAAACGGGGGGCGCTTCTGATTGGAAGGGAGACGGCATCGCGAAGGCGGCAAGCGGCTCGCTCGTTCGGGCATCGTAAATGCGTGCCTCATGCGCGAAATCGCTGGTGGACCAGACGATCAGGAGCAGCCCGTCGGGGCTGAACCGCATTCCTCCATGGGTCGTGAACGGGTCGAAGCAGTCGATCGGGAGCGGGGAAACGCTGCCGTCCGAGGCGCTGCGCACCTCGATGGTTTTCCCGCTCCATACGGCGATCTTTGAGCCATCGGGAGAGAAGGCCGCCTGCACGTAGCGCAACGGCGTCGCAGCCGACCAGACCTCCCGGCCTTTCGCGATCTCGTAGAGCGTCAGGGACGGCTGGCCGTCCGGGGTTGTGCCGCACAGCAGGAGATGCCGGGCATCGGGGCTGAAGCAGGCGCAGTCCACACCTCGCGGCAGAAGGGGAGACGCCGGCTTGCGGGCCGCCACATCCCACACGTAGAGGCCCTGGCTGAAGTAGCCGTTCCATCGAGGCCGTTCGGCCAGCAGGACCAAGCGGGCATCGCCGCTGAAGCAAACTATGTTCAGTTTTTCCGCGCCGGGGAACTCGAGCTTGACGCCGCTGGCGGCATTCCAAGCCTGGCGGCGGTTCAGGGCGGGACCGACCTGGTCTTCCTGGTCATATTCCATCACGATCCATGCGCCGTCCGGCGAGAAATGGACGTCATAGCATTCGCGCTTGGGATCGTCGGGGACCGGACGGAACGGCGCAAGAGCCGGCTTTCCGTCCGCGCAGTTCAGGACCGCGGCGAGGATTGGCTTCCCCTTGGCCACCACGGCAATCCGTGCACCATCCGGGCTGAACTGGGCATGCCGAACGTGCCCCAACGGCGACGAGGCCTGGATGCTTCGGCCGGTTTGCAAGTCCACGATCTCCAGATCGCCCTTTACGGCCCCGGGCGGCTTGACATAGGCCAGTTCGCGACGGCCGTCGGGAGAGAGCGCGAGTATAGTTTGTATTTCCGGTGTTTGCGGGTAAGGCGATTGTTCCGCCGGCGCGACCGTGTCGCGAACCTGTGTGACGACCGGCTGACTTGACTGCTGGCTGGCGATGGCCACGCTGCCAGCGTCCGGGCTGAAGAACACGCGCTGCAGGTTGTCTGCGAAGATCATCCGCGGCGTCAGTGGGTGATGGTCGCCGGCAGCCCAGAATCGCACGGCATGCCCCGCATCGAGGCTAGACGCGCTCACGATCGCGCGGCCGCCCGGGGAATAGCCGATTTCGTCGATGCTGCCGCCGGGCGACATCTCGGTCCGCGGCTGGCCCGACTGGGCGTAGCGGAAGCTGACGCTATCGCCGTGGTTGATCCAGATCATGTCGTTGCCATCGAACCCGCCTTCAGGCGCGATAAACCAGGTTCCGCCGGAAATCGCCAGGTTGGAAAGGAACTGTTCGTCGCTAAGGGGCTTGCCGGAGCGAAGGTCCCACGTTCGCATGACGCCGCAGCCCAGACCGCCCCACAGGGTAAGCAGCCGGCTGGCGTCGGGACTGAAGATCGCCTGCCCTGCAGTCGTGGTACTGACATTAGAGTTATGGCCGACCGGCGCGGAAAAACGGAGGGTCCCCGTGGCGATGTCCCACACTTTGGCGAACAGGTCGCTGCCCCCCCCGTGCGGCGCGTCTTCACCGCCGGAGACAGTGGCGATTTGCGTTCCCGCCGCATTGAACTGGTAGAATTCCAAAGGATTGTCGGCAACCCGGGGAATGGTAATTCGCGCGCCGAGTTCTGAGCCGGTGCCTACGTCGAACGACTCGATGACATCGGCGGCCGGGCGATCAGGCCCGGTGCGGTCTATGTTATATAACACAGCGGCCCTTCTGCCATCAGCAGAGTATGCGACGTACCGTGGCTTAATGGGCAGCACGCCGGTGCGTCCCAGCGCTGTGAGCCGCGCCGGGTCCCAGAAAGTCAACTGAACGCCGCCGGGGACGTCGACGGTCTGGACGAGCCGGGTGACCGGCGTGGTGACATCGGTGAAAACCGTGGCGTGGTCGACGCCGGTGGCGCTACCGGGGGATGCTGCGGCGATATTCGCCGCAGGTGATAGATCGTGGCGGACCAGCCGGCTCCCGTGGAATTCGCGATAGGCGCCACCCCAGGTAGATGAGTCGACGCCATCCAATGCAATCAGCGCCTCGCCGTCGGCGGAGAAGGAAAGCGGCGTATCGCCGGTGAGGAGCAGGCGGATGCGCGGCAGTTGGCGCAGGCCCAGGGCGATGCGGGTCCGCAGCACGCTTTGCCGCTGGGGGTTGCTCTCGTCGCGCAAGGCGTTAGCGAACCAGAGCAGCGCCGCGCCATCGTCTTGGGCGCTGGTTGCTTCTATGCCGCGTGTAATCGATGTCTGCACGAGGCGGTCGCGGCTTTGCTGGAGAGCGGCGGTCTCGCGGGTCAGGGCGTGTTGGACGCGGATGTAGCTCACGGGGAATGCCCACGCCAGCACCGCCAGCAGGAGCACGGAGACGCCGATCAGTGCCGCCAGGCTGGGCCTGCGGCGAGCCCACTTGGCCACGCGCTCGGATCGGGAGGCGGGCCGGGCGACGATCGGCTCGCCCTTGAGCCATCGTTGCAGGTCGTCGGCCAGCGACTGCGCGGTCGGATAGCGCCGCGCCGGGTCCTTCTCCAGGCATTTGAGGCAGATGGTTTGCAGGTCGGCGTCAATTTCCGGCTGGGCGGCGCGCGGCCGTTGCGGCTCGGAATCGAGGACCATGCGGAGCGTTTCCGCGGCCGAGGCGGCGGCAAACGGCGGGCGTTTGGCGAGCAGACGGTAGAGGACCGCCCCCAACCCATAGACATCGGTGGCGACGGAGACATCGCGGGCCCGCCCCGCCGCCTGCTCCGGGGCCATGTACGCGGGGCTGCCCAGCACGTCGGCGGTGAGCGTCAGCCCGGAGTCGGCCGCAAGGCGCTTGGCGATGCCGAAATCGACGACAAACGGTACGCCGGCCGCATCCACCAATACATTTCCCGGCTTGAGGTCGCGGTGGAGGATGCCGCGCTGGTGCCCAAAGTGGACCGCCCGCCCCACGGTCGCGATCAGGCCGGCGATCTGGCGTTGGGACGGCTTGTGGGTACTGGCCCACTGCTCGATATTCCGTGACACTTCAGCCGCGTGCAGCAGCTTTCGCTGGCAACGGGGGTAATTTCCCTGTTTGAAGCATCTCCCGCAAGGCGGCGACGATTGTTGTGGTGGGATCGTGGCCTCGCAGCTTCA
>Ga0182024_10025281_pt1 | contig 10496 bp, 10 predicted proteins | sample P32metaG_FD_120480 | JGI IMG/M metagenome (GOLD analysis project Ga0182024, IMG submission 120480) | Permafrost microbial communities from Stordalen Mire, Sweden - P3-2 metaG (Illumina Assembly) | ecosystem: Environmental > Terrestrial > Soil > Wetlands > Permafrost | place: Sweden: Stordalen...
CCAGATCGGACTCAACGAAGAAGAAGCCGTAGCCGACTACCTCGCCGCCCTGCGCGAAAGCCAGATCCAACAGCAATCCATCCTGCCGGATTTCCGATCGCCAGCCAGTAGGCCCAATGCGCCGGTCGCGCCTCAACTTCGCGAAAATGTCATCGCCGCTCATAGCGTTCGTAGTGACGACATCGACGACGCCGGCGTAGACGAAGCTCACCACGAAGATCGTGGCACCCGGACGCAGGACAAAGATTTTTCCCCGTCAATCGTTTCCCCGCCTCAGCCTCGCGAGCGTTTCCCCCAAAAATATCCCGCGGGGAGCCCCGGCGACCAAGCCGTTCAATCTTCCGCCCCAGTGCCATGGGGCAAGCTAGCGCTAACTTTGCTAGTCGTAACTGCAGCGTTGGCCATCTGGAATTTTCGCCGCCACGCCCAGCCCGCGCCAGCTTCGCAACCCGTAGCCTCGAATCAATCTCGGCCGGCCCCAGCGCCGGCTAGACTCTCAACTCAGACCTCCGGTGCCACCAATTCCCACACGGCCGGATCTGCATCGCCCGAGAGCAGTCTGTCCGCAAAGACAGTATCTCCATCACCGGTCTCATCGCCCGCCGCGCCACCGCCCACAAACCGCGGATCGCTAACATCGCCCGCGCCGCCCGCACCCACACCTGCAGCAAGACTGGACGCCAAGCTACCAGCCTCGCCCCAGCCTGAAATCAAGCCGCCAGCGGTCCACGCGACAGCCCGGTTCGCTACGGTAAAACCGCCCCCTCCCTTCACCCTGCTAATTCGCGCCGCCGAAACCACCTGGGTCTCGCTAGCGGCCGATGGCAAACCCATCGCCCACGAAACTCTGATTGCGCCCGCGCACACCTCGATCCGCGCCACGCACGAAATCGTGGTGAGAGCCGGCAACTCCGCCGGCATCAGTTTCGTTCTGAATGGAAAAGAAATCCCCGCCCAAGGGAACGAAGGCGAGGTAAGAACCTACACGTTCGACGCCACCGGCCTGCAGACAATACAAACGACAACGCAGCAGCAACCACCCGCCGCCAATCGTTAAGACCGCTTTCCAGAAACCGTCCGGGAAGCGAAGCAACCCTCCACGAGTGAGTGAGAACTGAGAACTGAGAACTGAGAACTGAGAACTGAGAACTGAGAACTGAGAACTGAGAACTGAGAACTGAGAACTGAGAACTGAACCCAGCCCTAAGCCACCTTCCGCAACTCCTTGCGCAGCGCCCCCACATCCTCACTGCCATTCTGCTTGAAGACTTTTCGCGCCTTCTCCAAGTGTTCTTCGCTATCCACTTTCGCAATCACCAGCGAATGCCCGCGCCGCAATGCCGCGTGATAGAACCGCACATCATCTTTCGGAACCCCGTCCTCCATCGCGTGCTCAGCCACGTCGCCGGCCTTCGCGCCAGCCGCCGCGCCTCCCAATCCCAAAAGTGCGGCCGCACCCAATCCAATCGCAAATATCGGACCCACTCCCGGGACCAACAAGCTCGCAACCGCGGCCCCACCGGCTAATCCCGCGCTGGCGCCCACCGCTCCGCCCATCAGCGCACCCACCGCTTTCCCCATGCCATCATCTTCAGCATCGGTCGTACGGACGCTATCCAGCTTTTCCTCTGTCGACACGAGCACCGCGCTATGTTCAGGCGACTCGCTGCTCAGAAAGACAATGGATCCCTTGTTCACGCCCACGCTCAACAGCCCCTCAACCGCCTGCTGCGCCGCAGCCACCGAATGAAAAATTCCCACCACGCTTTCCATACGTCCTCCAGAGGCAAAGTCAGCTTCGCCTAGACTTAAGAGTGCCAGCCGTCCGAAAGAGTTGCAGTAATCTTTCGCCCGATGCGATCCTCGCAAACCATCATCTCATCGCCCGCATCCAATACCAGCGCAGACGACTCCAGCGAGGAACCATCATGGACGAAAACATCTCCCGCCAAATACTCGACGACCTGCTTCCCTCCCTCGAAGCCCTGGACACCAAAGCCTCAGCTCTCCTGCAGTTGCTGAAAGACAAAGGAATCGCCACGCCCGAAGAAATCACGGCCCATCTCGATCAGGCCGCAAACGGCAGCAACGTAAGGTGGCTCGCAGCCCGCGTCCGGTTGGAGTATCTGCTCTCCTCCGCCGCCAAACCGCAAGAAGAAGCGGCGGAAAAGAAAGCTGGAAAGAAAGAGGAAGCCGCTGAGAAGAAATCGACTGAGCCAGCAGACACCAGCGAGCCGGCCTCTCAGGCAAGTAAAGAAGGAGAAGCAAAAGAGAATCAGAAAAAGAAGAATCCCGAAACGTCTGGAGCTAAAGCGCCATCCGCCGAAGAAAGTGCGGATACAAAACAAAGTTCGGGCACGCAGCAAGACAAAGAAAAGCAGCAACAGAAAGAAAACCCGACCCCGGCACCCACCTCTGAAAAAGAGGCCGGAAAAGAAAAAGATAATACAAACAAAGAACCCGGCGATCCCGCGAACAAAGCCGCGTAGGCTCACCCCAATCGCAAACCGTCGCGCCGCCTAACCTTGGTTACCAAAGGCACCAGCCACGTCAGAAAGTTCTTGCGGCCAATCTTCTCAGACGGCTACTCTTGCCCGCATGACGACCCTCTCGAAAACTTTCCTCATAACCCTGATTCTCTCCGCCTTTGCTCTGTCGCAAGGCGCACCCAGCAAGACCCAGACGAATTCATCCAAGCCCGCGGCCAATTCCGCAACCTCACAGAACGGAAAGAACCAGAAAGACGCAGCCGCCAAAGACTCCCATCCAAGCACCATGTCGGGAAATCACAAAGACATGATGATGGGCGTCGCAGCTGACAAGAACCAGGGCCCCTCAACCACCCACAGCGGCAATATGATCGGCAATCACAAAGACGTAATGGAAGGCACAGCCCCCGCGCCAGCCGCCGGAGGCAAAACTCAGCCCGCAACCACTCCCGCCGCCTCGCCAGCCGCACAGCCGGCGCCCGCGCCCAGCCGGCCCAAGAAATAGAAACTTAAGAACGTAATCGAGCGCGGTGATCGGCCCCGCATCACCCCACCGGCTCCCAACCTTCAGGCAGCATATCGAACGCCAGCGTGTCGCGGTAGGCAAACTGATTGCCTTCCATCACCGCGACCGGCGTCAACATATGCCAGATGCGGTCATCGTCGAACACATAAGACTCGCCCATTTCGCGCATCGTGAAGCGATCCATCTCGCGTTTCTCATTGTCGGTGATGACGACTTCCCCGCCATCAGCGCCGCATCGCCCCACCAGATGCGTAGCAATATATTTCTCTCCGTCCTTATGCAGCCCCGGCGGACTAGTGTCGCAAGGCCGTCCCGGCGTAGCCGTAAACCTTATTAAGTGGACGTTCACCAAATACTTCGTCCCCACAGTCGACAGCGGTAATGAATAAAGCTGCTGCGCAATCATCTTGCGAACACCTACAGAACCCGCGACCTCCGCCGGCAGCGGAGCATACTCCCGCGGCCGCCCGCCGATGGTCGTGTTGTATTTTTTCAACTGAACATACGGCGTGCTCTCTTCCGTAAACCAAACCTTCACCCCGCCCTCAACAATCTCAGCCCCAGCACGATTCAAAGATCGATACCGATCGCCCCCGTCGTAATACCTGTCCCGAGGCATGGACCAAGCCGCACGCGCCAACTCATCCATAGCACGCGCAATATCCAAATCAACTCTGAGAGCCCGCCGGCTAAACCCGCGCTCAATCAATTCGCCACGCGACCTGCCATCAGTCGCCACCGGAATAAAACTATCTTCACCCATAACGATTCCCGAGAAATAAAGTGTAAGCACCTTTTCCGGCACCATCATAAATGAGGTTGCTCCGCCTTTCGCCGTTTTCACGTAAACCTGAGGTTCCCCGTCCAGGTTCCCCTGGAAGTACCGCCGTTAATAACCTTGACATACCTACCGGGTCGGCGCATCCTCTGGACGGGGAATGAGCAGGTCTAAGCTCTATGGGGCGTGGGGCTGTCACGCGCAGATTGTGTTTGCGGTCATTCGTTTCCGCACTCCTGCCAAACCTGCGGTGAACTGACATTGTGGATGGTTCACCGCGTTCGCTCATCATAGCTGTGTGCCTAGTTGCGTGCCCAGTATAGTAGGCTCGTCGGACGACCCAGTAAAAGAAAGGTAAGCAGAATGAGGACCGGAGCAACACTCACGATCGTCCTTTCGGTAACGTGTGTCTCTATTGCCCGTCCGGGCGCACGGAGACAATCCCGATGCGGAGGGGAAATACAGATGGCTATCCGGCTAGAGGACGGTCCTCGTCTGTCCAGGACATGTTCGGTCGAAGGTCAGGGAGCGAGGACACTATGACTCATAAGCTGTTTGCGACACGGCACCCGCATCGTTTGGCCGGAAAATTCCAATGTTGGCCGAGCCTTTTATTGGTGATCCTGCTCGTGTTCGGATGGAAGTCCGCCTTGGCACAATCCTCGGCGGGCTCTCTGAATTGCGGCGCCCCAAGAGGGGGGATCAATCCCAGCACCAGCAGCACTCCGGCCACTACAAAGAACAATTCCAAAGTCGATAAATTCAACGCCATCCAGCAACAGGGAGTTAAGAACCAGCAAGCCATCCAGCAGGCCGGGGGCAACATCCTGAATCTGCTCCAGATGCTTCACACCAGCAAGCCTGACACTCAGCTCGATCCAGACGACACACCCGCGCCAGACCCCGCTGCGGCCGCAGCCGCACAGCAGCAGATCATCAACGCCGAGGCCGCGGATCTTCTGTCGTCGGCGAACTCCCTCCTGCCCTCTCAACCGAGCGCGGGGCCAAGTACTCAGCCGAACTCGAATGCCGCCGTATCGGCACTCCTGGACGAAAATACTCCGTCCAATGCGGCCACAGCTGCTGTCAACTCTCTGCTTGGGGGCGCGGCGCCGCAGGATACGGGCGCAACCTCAACGGCTACCGCGGTTGCGGGCCTCCTCGATAACGGCACGCAGCCAGCCGACGCGAATAGCGTTCCACCTCCGCCGGCGGTGAATGTTCCACAGGATCCCAGCGCGCAGCAGCCTGGAGATCCGTTCTACCAGCCGCCGATGCCAGACAAGTCGCAGTGGTACACCCCGCCGACTCCGTTACAGGATTCGGCAATGAATGCCGACCTTCAGGATTCTGTGGACCAGCCCAATCCATCCATGTTCAATACGTTGAGGCAGCAGTTGCAGTCAGGCGTTCAGACGGTAAGACAAGAGGTTCGTGATGAATTGAATAGCCTGGTTGCTTCGGGAAAGTCCTTGATTGCACCATACGTGAATGACCCTGGGCTCCAAGCCGCCTATCACGTCATTTCGAATGGCCCAACTATGCCTGTGACACAGCCAACGGACTCCGGAGACACAATGGTGAACAATGTAGCCGGATCGGCGCTGTTGACCAGTGTCCCCATTTTGAAAGTGACCACAACCACTCCGGTCCAGATGCTCACGAACCCCGTAGGGACGTACAAGAACATCAGTGCCCCTGCGGATCAAATGAACAGCCAGGCCGTGGGTGTCCTTGGCTTTGCACAGTCGAACCTCCCGACCCTCAATCCGGTGGGACAGCAATGATCAGTCGTCCTCACTCTGTGACTAACCTGCTCCGCGCCTGCGCCATTTTCGTTGCGCTGGCTATTCCGGCAAGCCTGGGTGCGGCGCAATCCGCGTCTTCTGCGGCGACACCGACGCAAAGCTCTCCTGCGCCATCTTCTACTCCTCAGGTGACCGGAGCGCCAGCAGCCAAAGCGGAGCGAATCTGCCTCAAGACAGAAGTGGAATTTGCCCGCAACCACGATCAGACCAAAGCCTGGAATGGATTTGTGGCCGCCAACCAAGCCGATCCAAGCTATGCGCCGGCATGGTTCAATCTCGCTGTCATGCTCGAAAACCAAAAGCAATGGATGCAGGCGCAGGATGATTTCAACCGTTACCTGAAGTTGGCCCCCAAAGGACCGGACGCAGCGCGGGCTCATGAACAGGCGGTCCTGCTGAACAAATACATATCCGGCGACATGACGCCCGAGGACATCAAGCGCGTCGATTACGACGCTGCGATCCAGCGGGCGCGAGCCTTGATGTCGGCCGGGTTCAACCGCGAGGCCATTGCCGATGCCGGACAGGCGCAGGCATTAGACAGCTCCCGGTGGGAGGCTTACGCTGTCGTGTCGCTCTGCATGTTACGCCAGCACAAGCTTGGGGAGGCTGCAACGATGCGGGACCGTGCCGTGGAGCATGCTCCGGCGGACAAGCGCGAACAGGTGCGTGCCGCTCTTTCGCCGGAAGCCAAAGCCACAGGGGAAGCACAGAAGTAGCGTGCGAGATTTCTCCCGGAGAACGGCACCGTGTGGAGATGGTTGGGTTGTTTTGTTGTTTGCCTTGGTTTGTTCTTCTGCCGATTGGGCGCATCGCCCAGACGGTCCTGACTGCGCCCCATTCGTGAATCAGGGCCACGCACAGTTGGAGGCTGGCAACAACGATTTAGCTCTAAATACCGCGAATTCCGCAATCAAGCTAATGCGGGATCGAACTAAGCAGCACCGGGGAGAATGGACCTGATGATTAGAAGTGCATTTCGGCTATTGGCCATATTGACGCTGTTTGTGTCGGCCGCCGTAGCTCAGGCAACCTCCGACTACGACTTCGTTGTGCAGAAGGGCAAAACGCAACTCCAGGCAGGCACGGCCGATCTCGCCTTGGCCTCGGGCGAGGCGGCCATCAAGATGAACGCCGACCGCTGGGAAGCGTATGCCTTGGCCGGTGGGGCGCTGATGAACCTGAAGCGCTACGAGGACGCGGCGGACAAGTTCAGCCACGCGATAGATCGAGCGCCAGATGGGAAGCAATCAGCCCTGCGCGACCTGCGCCGTCAATGTCTACTGGCGGAATCGGGAACTTCGCCCGCGCCCAAGGAATCGACTTCGGCAACAACTACCCAAGCCGAAATCGTGCTGTGGAAGTCGATAGAGAACAGCACCAATCCGTCCGATTTTTCGGCGTACCTCAAGCAGTACCCCCAAGGTGCCTTCGCGGTTCTGGCGACGTCGCGACTCAACCAGACGGAGCAAAGGACGGCACAACAACAGCAACAACAGGCGGCACAGCAGACGACTGCACTGCAGAACTCCGGGCTGGCCGGCGCGACAGCCACGGTATCCAACGGGAAAACTATAGTTCATCTGTCAACCGGGGACGTTTGGCTCGACACATTTGAAGGGCAGGAGGCACTTAGCTTCCCTGCGGATTTTTACTGCAGATCGGTTGGTGTTTTGGGGCAGGTGGGTTACTGCGCTAGCGGCCGAATCTACGTTACCAACCAGCAAGTCGCGTTTCAGGCAAGCGACGGCAAGACCGAGCTGTTGTCCCAGAGATCTGCAACATTGATCAAGTCAGAAGGGGGCCGGGAGGGCGATACCTTCAGTATCTACGACGGCCAGGGCAAGCGCCACAGATATGGTACCGACAAATTTGATTCGCCGCTGGTAGTATTTTTGCAAACGGCGATGAGAGAGTTTCCGGCGGCATACAAACAGGTGGAACACTTGGCGGCAAGAGAGCAGAACCAGTAACGATATGTCGATTTCTCCGGGAGTACCTCGCGGAGCTTCCAAATAAAACCTTCGCCGCCCTCGCAAACTCGGGCATCGATCAATTGCAATCCCAGGTACAGGCCGTCGCTAACGAGATGTGTGAAAGGCAAAGAATGAGGGGAGTAATGAAGCGCCTTTGCTTCCTCCTGATATGCGCTCTATTTGTGTCGGTCGGCGCCTCGGCACAGACAACATCCGACTACGACATCCTTGTGCAGAAGGGCAAAACGCAACTCCAGGCAGGCACGGCCGATCTCGCCTTGGCCTCCGGCGAGGCGGCCATCAAGGTGAACCCCGACCGCTGGGAGGGCTACGCCCTCGCCGGCGGCGCACTGATGAACCTGAAGCGCTACGAGGACGCGGCGGACAAGTTCAGCAAGGCGATCGAGAGAGCGCCCGAGGCGAAGCAAGCGGCGCTGCGCGGCCTGCGGCGCCAGAGCCTGACAGCGGAACCGGGAGGCCCACTGGCGGCGAAGGACCCGGCGACCACGACCCAGGCGGAGATCGTGCTGTGGAAGTCGATCGAGAACAGTAACAATCTTGCCGACTTTCAAAGTTATTTGGATCAGTACCCGCACGGTGCGTTTGTCGTGCTTGCTCAAAGACGCTTGGCAGAAGCCAAGGCGCAGGCTGAGCAGGGGCGGGAAGAACAAAAACTGCATGCACGTCAAGAACGAGACGGACTAATCGCGACATCGATCTGGCCAGATCCGTCTACAGGTTTGACGTGGACTAAGTCTCCCGGCGCTCCAATGAGTTCAAGTCAGGCCCCCTCCTATTGTGGAAACCTGAACGTTCTCGGATACGCTGGTTGGCGGTTGCCGACCATTGACGAGCTTAAGGGCATCTACGATTCACGGCGGAACGGGCACATCCATGATGCTGATATCCTTCTCACCCCGACTTTTTGTGGATGGGCCGCGAACAGCGACGGGAAGGTTAAACTCTTCAGCTTTGGGGTCGGGAAAACCTCCGGATACATGCATTGTGGCACCGTTGACCGAGGCGCTCTGTGTGTCTACCCTGGAACCATAAAGTAGCGAGCACGTTTGCTTCAGAATCTCCCTCCAAATGTGAGGATAGACGGGACGTTCGCTACTTCTTCACGCCGCCTGCCACTGGCCGCCCGAATCCCTCCACCCACCCCAATAATTCCGCAATTGAATTCACCACGCGGCCTTTGAGGCCAAACCCATTGCATGACCCCGAGCCGTCTGTTAGCCTTTTTATAGTCATCGTTCCATAGCTTGATCGTAGCAACCGCGTGCCGAAACTTGCCCTGAGCGAAGCCGAAGGAGCCTGCCCTGAGCGCAGCCGAAGGAGCTTGCCCTGAGCGCAGCCGAAGGGTCCGCGTACCGCGCCACAACTGAAGTCCAAAGCAGTTTCTAAGGAGAACAAATTTTGCCCCCAACCACAACATCAAAGAATCGCATTTTATTTACCTCCGAATCCGTAACCGAAGGCCATCCCGATAAAATCGCCGACCAGATTTCCGACGCCATCCTCGACGCCTGCCTCGCCGAAGACACCTTCAGCCGCGTAGCCTGCGAAACCCTAACCGCCACCGGCCTCGTAGTCATCGCCGGAGAAATCACCACCAAAGCCTACGTCGATTTTCAAAGCGTAGTCCGCGGAACCGTCCAGTCCATCGGCTACGACAACGCCCTCCACGGCTTCGACTGCAACACCTGCGCCGTAATCTCCAGCATCAACAAACAGTCCGGCGATATCGCCATGGGCGTAGACACCGGCGGCGCCGGCGACCAGGGAATGATGTTTGGATATGCTTGTGATGAGAATTTGGAGTTGATGCCTACTCCGATTTCTTTGGCGCACAAGCTTACTATGCGGCTTTCGCAGGTGCGCAAGAATGGAACGCTTCCCTTTCTTCGTCCGGATGGAAAATCACAAGTCACGGTTGAATATGATGCACAGGGTAAGGTGCTGCGGGTGGATGCGGTTGTGATTTCCACGCAGCATTCGGAGACCGTGGGCAATGAAGAGTTGCGCGCGGGAATTCTCAAGCATGTGATTCAGGCTGTGATTCCTCCGCATCTGCTCGACGAGTACACCAAGTACCACATCAATCCTACGGGAAGGTTTGTGATTGGCGGGCCTATGGGCGATACCGGACTGACTGGGCGGAAGATTATTGTCGACACTTACGGCGGCATGGGGCGGCATGGCGGCGGAGCGTTTAGCGGCAAGGATCCGACCAAGGTGGATCGCTCGGCGGCTTATATGGCGCGGCACATTGCTAAGAACATTGTCGCGGCTAAGCTCGCCGACCGTTGCGAGGTGCAGCTGGCTTACGCGATCGGCGTGGCTGATCCCGTCAGCGTGCGCGTGGATACTTTTGCGACGGAGAAAGTGGATCCTGCGATTATTCCGGATTTGATTCGGGCGCACTTCAAGCTGACTCCGCGGGGGATTATCGAGTCTCTGGATTTGCGGCGTCCGATTTATAAGAAGACGGCGGCTTACGGGCACTTCGGGCGAAATGATCCGGACTTCACTTGGGAGTTAACTGACAAGGCAGGTGCGCTGGCTAGCGATGCTGGTGTGCGGGAGCCGGCTCATGCGGGGCGCAAGTAGGCCGCGTCAGGGCGGCTTTAGAAGACCAAGATAGACGCTGCGGTGGAATCCCACCCTTGCGCAAAGAACGCGCAAGGATGGGGCACCCTCCGCGCGCAAGTAGTCGCGGCAAAAATCCTTTACCACGGAGGGCACGGGGTTCACGGGGTAAATCCCTTGGATCCTTGCGTTTTTGTTTTCCGCCTAACCCAAGGTTCAACTTGGGAGATGGGCCGAAGGTGCCACTCCCTAAAGAGCCGGATGGGTGTGCTGAATTTTCTGCTTTGTCGTGTATTCTGACTGAGCAATCAAAATTACTCTCTCGCA
>Ga0182024_10025282_pt1 | contig 10495 bp, 10 predicted proteins | sample P32metaG_FD_120480 | JGI IMG/M metagenome (GOLD analysis project Ga0182024, IMG submission 120480) | Permafrost microbial communities from Stordalen Mire, Sweden - P3-2 metaG (Illumina Assembly) | ecosystem: Environmental > Terrestrial > Soil > Wetlands > Permafrost | place: Sweden: Stordalen...
GACACTTTCTCATGAGTTCGGCTGGCGTTCTGGCGGCCGCGCGGCGCGCCATGCCCAGCCCCAACGATACCGTTCGCGTGGCCTGTGTCGGATTGCGAGGGCGCGGTAAGGACCACTTGAAGGAATACGCCCGAATCGCGAATGTCGAAGTGGCCGCGCTGTGTGATATCGATGAAAAGGTGTTGAATGAAGCCGCCGGTAAAATGCAGAAACGGCCGGCCACCTATTCAGACCTCCGCAAGCTTCTCGAAGACAAATCCATAGACGTAATTTCCATCGCAACGCCGAATCACTCCCACACGCTGCAAACCATTTGGAGCTGTCAGGCGGGCAAACACGTATATGTCGAGAAGCCATGCTCGCACAATATGTTTGAGGCCCGCCAGATTGTGGCTGCCGCGCGAAAGTACGACCGTCTGGTGCAGCAGGGTAGCCAAAGCCGGTCGTCGCCGGCGTTGCAGGAAGCGGTACAGGGCATGCGCGACGGTTTGCTGGGGGAAGTCTACATGGCGCGCGGCTTGTGCTTCAAATGGCGCAACACAATTGGGCATACGCCGGTTGAGCCGGTGCCGCCGGGCGTGGATTACGATCTTTGGCTCGGGCCAGCGCCGCAGCACGCATTCACCAAGAATCGGTTTCACTACAACTGGCACTGGTTCTGGGATTACGGCAATGGCGACATGGGAAACCAGGGCATCCACGAGTTGGACATCGCACGTTGGGGATTGGGCGTGACCTATCCCACCAAGGTCACCGCGATGGGCGGCCATTTCATGTTCGATGACGATCAGGAAACGCCCAACACCATCACTGCATCCTACGAATTCAACGATGGCGGCAAGAAGAAAATGATGGAATTCGAAGTACGCCATTGGATGAGCAATCACGAAGGCGGCATCGGCGAGGCTCGGTCCGGAGGGAAACCCGATTCGAACACGATTGGCAATTTGTTCTACGGCTCCAAAGGCTACATGGCGATCGAAGGCTATACCACTTACAAAACCTGGCTCGGCAGAGAGCAGGAACCTGGACCGACACGCACTGCGGGCGAGAATCATTTTGAGAATTTCATCAATGTGGTGCGAAGCCGCAAGCGGTCGGACTTGAACGCTGAAATCGAAGAAGGCGCGATTTCCACAACGCTGATCCACTTGGCTAATATTTCCTACCGCGTGGGGCGCACCTTAAATTTCGACGCAGCTTCCTACAAGTGTAAAGGCGACTCGGAAGCGAACGCCATGTTCACGCGCGAGTATCGGAAGCCTTTTGTGGTTCCGAAATTCGCTTGAGAGTTGGCAGGCGGAAGCGCCTGCCCCACTTAGCTCCGAAGTTGGGTGGCGCAGGCGCTTCCGCCTGCGTTTGCGAGTAACTCGGCGACAGCTACCGCAGCCTGCGCGCAGTCTCCCCGCGAGACATCAAAATGCGTGACGGCGCGAACCTCGCGCGGCGTAGATGCTTCGCTCATCAAAACACCGTGAGGCTTGAGGCGGGCGATGAATTCGGCGGAATTGAGACCGGTATCGCTGACATCGAAGACAACGATATTGGTCTGGACACGCTCCGGGTGCAATTTCAACCCGCTCAGTTTTGCGAGTTCCCCGGCCAGGAATCGCGCGTTGGCGTGATCTTCGCCCAGGCGATGGGGCATTTCTTCCAGCGCGATCAATCCTGCGGCAGCCAGCACACCGACTTGCCGCATCGCGCCGCCCAAGCGCTTCCGATACAGCCGGCCGCGCTCGATCGCTTTCGCTGGGCCGACCAGCATGGAACCAACCGGAGCGCCCAGACCTTTCGAGAGGCAGAACATCACGGTATCGGCAGGGGCTGCAAGCTCGCGCACCGGCCGATTCAGATAGCAGGCTGCGTTGAAGATCCGCGCGCCGTCCATGTGAACCGGAATGCCATGTTCGTGAGCGTTCGCGCAAATCTCTTGCAGCACGTCCATCGGATAAACAGTGCCGCCGGCCATGTTGTGCGTATTTTCAATTTCGATGAGGCCTGTGGGTGCGCAATGCGGGCTCGGGAATCGCAACGCGTCGCGGAGCTTGGTCCAAGTCAGGATGCCGTCCTCGACATACACCGGGCGAACCAGGCAACCGGCGAACCAAGCCGTCATCGAAAGTTCCCAGTCCAGGATGTGAGCGCGCGATTCGCAGACCACTTCCTGGCCATGTTCCGTGTGGATCTTGATGGCGATTACATTGCCCATGGTGCCCGTCGGCACGAACAGGCCTGCTTCTTTGCCGAGAATTTCGGCCGCGCGCTGCTCCAAGCGGTTGACCGTCGGATCTTCTCCGTAAATATCGTCTCCGACTTCGGCCTCGGCCATGGCGCGGCGCATGGCTGGAGTGGGGCGAGTGACGGTGTCGCTGCGAAGGTCGATGCTCATGGTGTGATGAATTCGGCGAAGACTTCGTTGGAGAGCAGGACGCCGCGATTCGTTAGCCGGAGTTTTTCACCTTCCCTCGCGAGCAGCCCCTCGGTAAGGAATCGCTGGATTGGCGCTTCAAAACGGGTCCATTCCGCCGGTTCGGGACGAATCCCGTCCGTGAGGCGCAGACCGACGAAGAAGCGCTCTTCGGTGCGATTGGCCGGTGTCGAGCCCAGCCTCGGGGATTTCGCCCGGACATATTCGCTCGCGGATTCGACGTTTTGAAAACGCCGGGCGCCGTCGAAAGAATGCGCGTCGGCGCCGAAGCCGATGTAAGGTTCCAGCCGCCAGTATTTCAAGTTGTGAAGCGATTCAAAACCCGGTCGAGCGAAGTTTGAGATCTCGTAGCGATGAATTCCCAGGCGTTCTAACTCGGCCACGGCGGTTTCATAAAGATCCGCAGTCAACTCGTCGGCGGGAACTTCCGGCGCACCATACCGCTTGCCGTTGAGCAGAACTTCGTTACCGAGCCGGCTGTCTTCGTCGACTTCGAGCATGTAGATGGAGACGTGGGGAGGTTCCAGCTTTTCGATCCACGCCAAAGATTCGCGCCAACTCGCGGCAGTTTGGCCGGGCAAACCGGCAATCAGGTCAATATTGATGTTGGTGAGTCCCACTCCGCGAAGCGTTGAAACTTCGGCGGACACGATTTCCGCCGTATGCTTGCGGCCGGTTCTCGCCAGCTCGCGCGGAATGAAGGACTGTACGCCCAGGCTCACTCGATCCAGGCACGCGCGGATCCAAGCATAGGCGCGTTCCTCGGTCACACCGCCGGGCGCAACCTCGATGGTCGCCTCACGCCAGGGCCGGCCGGGTATTGCATTCAGGATTCTATCGAGATCGGGAGGCGCCATGCGGCTGGGTGTGCCGCCGCCAAGATAAACGGTCTCGGGCTGCCATGGCCAATCCTCAGCCGCGATTTCCGAGCAGAGCGCTGCCAGGTAATCCTGCTCCAACTCAGCTGGAAACACGCCTGACGCGAAGTTACAATAGGTGCACTTCTGGGCACAAAACGGATAGGAGATGTAAACGCCGGGCATCTACAGAGAAACTTCTTCTCCCAATTGCTTGGCGATGGCTTCCTGGATCAGCTCGGTGAGTGACTGGCCGGTAGCGGGGAGCACAAACGCGCTTTCAACGCTGTCCCAATCCAGTTTATAACTCTTGGAGTGCGCCGAAACCCAGATTTGGCTGACCGGGGCGTTGGGGCTGATGACGAATTTCGCCGGAGGAGATTCAAATTCGATGGCGAGCGCGCCGGAGTTGAAGTCCACCTCAAATTCGGCGACATCGGAAGCGGCGGCCAGCTTTTTGTAGAGCGAGGTCAGCGATTCGTCTGCTAGCTTTTTGAACTCCTGGTCGTCCATAGAGAGGTGGCTCGAACCTCAATTCTAGCGGAAAAGCGGGAATCGTGACCGTTGGCGACTGGTTATGAAGGATTTAGCGACTTTGGAGGGTCCCGGCGCATCTGCTAATCTTGGACCGGCACTGATCATGGAAGCAGCTTGTTTACGCCACACTGAGATTCCGCACACCTCCAAGCTGTTCTCCGATTTCCAGTACCATTTCGATCGGGTTTCGCGCTTTTATTCTTACCATCCCGGTGATCCCGCTGCTTACGTTGCAGCGGCAAAGGAGCTGGCGTATCCGGCGGACCGTCGCGCGGAATTGGTGACGATGTTGCGCGCGCGTAACGGTAACAGCGCGTCGCTCGATTTATTGGCGCGTCCGGAGACGGTAGCGGTGGTGACGGGTCAGCAGGTGGGTCTGTTTTCCGGTCCTGCATACACCATTCACAAGGCGCTGACGGCGGTCCGCTTAGCTGAGCAGTTGAATGCTCAGGGAATTCCCGCTGTCCCAATCTTCTGGCTGGCCACCGAAGATCACGATTTCGCCGAAGTGAATCACAGCTACATTTTTGGTCCGGACCATCGGCCCGTCGCGCTGAAAGTGGATAGTCAGAACGGGACGGAACGTCCGGTCGGCACTATTCCCGTTGTCGCGCCGCCGTTGGATCAGTTGAGAGAGACGCTGGCCGCTTTTCCGTTTGGCGCGGATGTTGCCGGAATGGTGGCCGAATCCTACCAGCCGGGCGCGACACTTGGCGCGGCATTTCAAGCATTGCTCGAGCGATTGTTAGCGAAGCGCGGTTTGTTATTTATCGATCCGCTGGATCATGGCGTGCGCCGAATGGCTGCGCCTTTATTGCGAGAAGCGTTGCGCGACGGTCCGAAACTTCAGGCGATGCTTTTGGAACGAAACCGGGAGCTCGAAGCCGCGGGGTATCACGCCCAAGTTCACGTGGAGGCGAAAACTTCGCTGGTGTTTCTGCTGGAAGGGGAACGGCGCATCACGTTGCGGCGTCAAAACGGCGATTATGCCTCCAAAGATCGCCACTATTCGACCGCGGAATTGATGGATCAGGCGGAACACCTCTCGCCCAACGCGCTGCTGCGTCCGGTGGTTCAGGATTATATTCTGCCGACCCTGGCGTATGTGGGCGGTCCTGCGGAGCTGGCCTACATGGCGCAATCGCAGACGCTCTATCAAGATTTGCTGCACCGCATGCCGGTGATGCTGGCGCGCAGCGGATTCACGCTGCTGGATTCGAGGACCTCCAAGCTGATGGGTAAATACCAGCTCACGCTACCGAATCTTTTCCACGGCGAGGATGGTGTGCGCGAGCTAATCGCACGAAAGCTGATTCCACCGGCCGTAGCTCGCGAGTTCGAAAAAATTCAAACAGCCACTGCCCGATCGCTGGATGAACTGGCGGTAACCCTGCATTCTTTTGACGCCACGCTGGCCGCGGCAGCCGAGAAGAGCCGCGCGAAAATCCTTTATCAGCTTTCGAAGCTGGAAGGCAAAACCGGACGGGAAACGCTGAAGCGGGACCAGCGCGCCATTGAGGATGCCAGCTATATGTCAGGTTTAGTCTTCCCCGAGAAACATCTGCAAGAGCGATTCTATTCGATACTCCCGTTTGTCGCGAAGCACGGTTTGGGCTTGATGGACACGCTGTACGCAAACGTCAATCTGGATTGCCCGGATCATAAAGTGCTGGTGGTGAACTGAGGCCTTCGGCCGTTTCTGGTTTCTCGTTTCTGGTTTCTCGTGTTACGCTCGGAATTCAAGTCATCATGAGAATCAATAGCGTGAAGAAAGCACTGGCCGATGGCAAAGTGCAATTGGGCTGCGGATTCGGCCAGCTTCGCTCGCAGGATGTCGCGCGCATTCTGGCGGACGCGGGATTTCAATGGGCGTTCATCGACACCGAACACGGCGGATTCGATCTCGAGACAGTGCAGGATATCTGCCGCATCTCGGTGCTAGTGGGATTGTGTCCCATCGTGCGCGTGGCGGAGCTCCAGTACTCATTGGTCACCCGGGCACTCGATGCGGGCGCCCAGGGGATTATTTTCCCGCGCGTTGAGTCAGCGGACGTGCTGGCCAAGGCGATCAGTTGGATTAAGTATCCGCCGCTCGGCATTCGAGGATTCGGATTGACGGCGCTGCAGGTGGACCACGAGAAAGTGACCATCCCGCAAATCATCGAGCACATGAATGCGAACACGATGGTGGTAATGCAGATTGAGACCAAGCGCGCCGTAGAGGCTCGCGACGAACTGTTGGCGGTACCGGGAATCGATGCAGTGATGGTGGGTCCGGCGGATCTTTCGGTTTCGCTCGGCGTGGGCGGCGAGTTCCAGCATCCGCTGATGGTGGAAGCCATGGAAAAGATTCGCGACAGTTGCGTGGCGCATGGCGTGGCGCCGGGGACGCAGACTCGTTCGGTGCCGCAAGCCAAATTCTGGCGCGAGCGCGGCATGCGATTCCTAGGCTGCAGCAACGAGACTGGAATGCTGTACGAGCGCGCGTGCGAGTTGGTGCGCGAGCTGAGCTGAGGCTGGTATACTCGAAGTCGTCCCACCTGATGCACTCGCTGGAGTGGCGGAACTGGCAGACGCACGGGACTCAAAATCCCGCGGCCTTCACGGTCATGAGAGTTCGACCCTCTCCTCCAGCACCAATTATTCCAATTTGAAATCGGCGCGTCTCGAAGGCCCAAGCCGCGGCCCCATTGAATCGAAACCCTGAACGAGCGCAGCTTCTTTATTTGAAACGTCTTCTTCCGCCTGGGCGGCGGGGCGGTTCACATTCATGAAATCGCCGTCCGAGGCTCGATGGTGAGCTGTGAAGCAAATGCAAGTGACGTGTTCATCGTATTGACCAAGACAAGCGCCTTAGTCAGAACAGGTCAAGAGTCGCGGTTAACCAAGAGGGTGCCTCGTCGGCTAGGAAGCAGATCTCGCCGTTACGCGCCTCCAAGACAAGGGGATGGCTCGCGTCAGTGGAGGTATTGTCATACACCCAAAGGATGTCCATCTCCAGAACAGCTCGCCGGAGGTTTCGTAGGCTCGCCTCATAGATTCGCCTCAGCGTGGTCTCTGAAGCGCTGTGGCCACCAGCGTCGGCGCGGGCCTTGACTCGCTCAAGGTGGCTTGCGAAATCCCGAAGAGCAAGGTATCGCATCTCAATCACGAATCCAGCCTGCTTAGCGACGCGTGCCTGATCGAATGTTACGTCGCTGCGGAGCGTCGGCTCGATCGCGAAGCCGATGCGTTTCTCAATCGAGCCTGAGATGAATGCCTCGAACTCACGGTTGACAATCTTGCGAATCTCGTTCGAGATGTTGACATATGAGCCGCCGTTTAGTTCGGCGGCGCGATCATCGGCATTGAAGTAGGAGACTCCAAAGCTGGAAACGGGATATAGGGTCGATTTACCGCTCCCGGGGGGACCGGCGACCACTATCATTCTGGGGATCATCAACCGCCGAAATCACGATCCTTACCTTCTTGCATGTCGGCGGGAAGATCCGTCCGAATTCGGCGACCTTGGCGGTCAATGATGCCCTGCTCCTGAAGCTTGCGTACAGCCGCCTTGCCGCGCTCGACAGCCACAGCATGATGCGGGTCTTCGGTGGGTCTCTGATTCCTGGCCTTTGGAAGCGGAATCGTCTTCACACTTCATAGTTTAGCTCCTTGTGCGATTCGCCGCGCGACTAGCTCAACGAAGCTCGAACAGGGCGCCTGGGTCATCGCCAGAAATCACGTACTGTTGTCAAAGTCCCCCCCCGGCCGCCATTCTCAGGTTCATCAGCCCAGCACCATATATTCTATTTTGAAATCAGCGGGTGCCGAAGGCTGTATCCAGCGACGAACCTGCTATCGTGAAATAGAAAGCTGGCAGCGTGTGCAGTTGTAGACAATCACGATGACCGTCACCGTCAAAAATAAGAAACCGCTTGTGGTCCCTCCCGCGGTCCGGCGGCGGGCCGGCCTGAAGAGCGGCCAGGAAATCGAATTCAGGGTGTCCGGCAGCGTGATCACGATACTTCCAAAATCCCCGGCTGCGGACGACGAGTACACGCCGGAACAACGACGCATCATCGACGCGCGCCTCAATAAGGCCGATGAAGACATCAAAGCCGGCCGTGTTCACGGCCCCTTTTCCACTCACAGAGAGTTCATCACCTCCCTGCACAAGGAAGCCAAGAAGCTGAACGGAAGAAAAACCAAGCGTTCTGTCTGATGAAGCTCCTCCGCACTACGCATTTTGAGCGGAGTTACGCAAAGGCACCGAATGCAATTACGACGAAAGCAAGGATCGATGGCAGGCCAGGGTCAACGACGACTGGCGTTTTTATTTCATCATTAAAGACGACGCCTACATACTCCAGGACATCGTCCGCCATCCGAAATGATTTCCGCGCGTCAACAGCGGCTATGATCGATGGATGAAACGGGCAGCTAAGGAACGAAGCGTATCGAAGCCGCTAATCGGTCCGTGAGGGAGTTTGTGCTGGAAAGTGCGCTTGCGGGTGCGGAACAAACGTTGCCCGATCGGCAGCGTTTCGGCTTGGGCGCTGGGCATTGGAGAGCTTTTCGGGCGGCTCTTGCTGCGCCTCACCGTCCCTCGCGCCGATTGGCAAACCTTTTAAAGGAGCCGAGCGTATTTGACCGCGGCGGGGTGTAGCGCCAAGGGCGCTTTACGAGCATATCTACTTCAGTCCGATCACTGCTTAAGCGATTTCAAATACGCGAGAACCGCTTCGGCATCCGGGCGCGTCATGCGAAAGGGCGGCATGGGAGGGTCGGGGCGAGCGCCAGTGCGGGAGATTCCCGTCATGAGCAGGCGGACGAACTCTTCATCGGTGCCCGGCGGTCGGCCGGCTAGCCGCGGTTCCACTACGGCCCAATTGGGAACAGGGTAGGACGCCTGAATCTGTGTGGGTCCGCCTAGCAACCAATTTTCGCGCTTGCCTTCCCCGTTCTGGTTCCACGGTGTGTGGCAGCGGCCGCACATCGCCACCGATTCGACAATGTATCTGCCGCGCTCGATGGCGCCGGCGTCCGGAGCCTTCGTCTTCTTCGCATCCTGGGCTACCACGCTCCGCGAGGGCGCAACGGCGAACAGGAGAAAAACCGCGATCGCGGTTCCAGCAATTGTCTTCATAGGGAGGATTCTATCAAGTAGCTTGTCACTCGCGCTAACGTCAGGCGCTAACATCTTAAGTTGAAGCTCGCATCCGGAACTCGAACGCTTGCGGCGGCAATCTGCGCCATCGCTCTGGCCGCGCAGACTGTAGATCCCGAAGCTCGGCGCCGTCAAGCTTTCGAAGCGGGCGAAGCGGCCATGCACCGCGGCCAGTGGGCTGAAGCGGAGAAGAAATTTCTAGAAATCGTGGCGATGGCGCCGGGCGATGTGGGCGCGCACGCCAATCTCGGCGTGATCTACATGCGCCAGCAAAAATGGAAGCGCGCGCTCGACGAACTCCACGCCGCCGAGAAGCTGGCTCCGCAAATTCCTGGAATCCGTCTCGATATCGGCTTGGTCTACTATCGCGAAGGCGAGTATCACAAAGCGATCGCGCCTTTCGAATCCGTGCTGCGGGATCAGCCGGATTCCGAGCAAGCCCGGCATCTGGTGGGCCTGTGCTATATGTTCGACGAACGCTATGCCGATGCGACCGCTGCGCTGGAGCCGTTGTGGCCTTCGCTGAACGGCGATTTGAGTTATCTGTACGTGCTGGCTGTGGCGGCCGGCAATGTCGATCGGCACGATCTGGAAGAGAAATCGCTGGCGCGGTTACTCGAAGTGGGCCAGAATTCGCCCGCGCTGCATTTGTTGTTGGGCAAAGCGTACTTGAATCGCGGCGACGACGACAAGGCGCTGGCGGAGCTGGAACAGGCTGCGCAGGCCGACGCGAAATTGCCGATGGTTCACTACAACATCGGCATCATTTACAAACGCAAGCGCGACTTGGACAAAGCCAAGGAAGAATTCCTCAAGGACATCGCAGTGGAACCGGACGTGGCTTACAACTACGACGAACTTGGAACCATGTGCCTGGCCTCGGAACAGAATGTCGAGGCGCGGCGCTACTTCGAGCAGGCTCTGCACCGCAATTCGCAGATAGGAACATCGTGGTACGGGCTGGCGAAGATCGATAAAGCGGAGAAGCATTACGCCGAGGCGCTCAAAGCGCTGGATTCGGCCGGCGCCATCGATCCGAAAAGCGCCAGCGTTCACTATCTGCGCGCACAAATCCTGACGCAATTAGGCCGCAAAGCCGAAGCGCTAACGGAATTTGCAACTGTGCGCCGACTTCAGAGTGAAACGGCCGGCAAGCTGGAGCGGGACATTAGCGGCGGCAAGTATCGCGATCCTCAGCTTCCGACCGAAGTGAAGTAATGTGGAACAGAAATAGTATATAGTGGACCTCGGATGCAGCGCCGCTCATTTTTGATTCAGTCGTTAGCCGCTGGCCTAAGCGCGCAGACAACCACGGCCCTCTCCGATCGCATCGGGATCTCGAGTTGGAGCTTCCATAATTTCTTTTCCTCCACGCTGGATGAGAAGCTGCCGAAGCTGACGAAATCGTGGGACCTTCGCGATTTTCCGGAAATGATCGCCGACCGCTATCGCGTGCATCAGCTCGAGATGGTGGCGCCGCATTTTGAATCGACCAAACTTTCTTACGTGCGTGAAGTGAAGAGC
>Ga0182024_10025283_pt1 | contig 10495 bp, 10 predicted proteins | sample P32metaG_FD_120480 | JGI IMG/M metagenome (GOLD analysis project Ga0182024, IMG submission 120480) | Permafrost microbial communities from Stordalen Mire, Sweden - P3-2 metaG (Illumina Assembly) | ecosystem: Environmental > Terrestrial > Soil > Wetlands > Permafrost | place: Sweden: Stordalen...
ATCCGGGCCGCTTCCTCACGGAACTCCGGTGAGAAGTTCCTGTATTTCTTCGGCACTTGATCCCGTCCTTTCCGGTGAAGATCCTAAAGGATCCGCAGTCCGGAAGATCAAGAGCACCCCAAAGCCTTCGAGGGTGGCTTGTTCCTCGAACCGGGCCTTGCGGAGGCGGCGGGTGATGGACATGGTGTCCCGGCGGGAGATCTCGTCCTCGCACAGGACCTGGAGGAAGTCGATGTGGCCGAGTTCCCCGGCGCGGGCCTGGGCCAGGCGGGCCTCGATGGTGGCGAGCATGCCGGAGAGTTTCAGGGTGCGCAGTGCCTTGTCCAGGGCGCCGGTCTCGATCGTGGTGGTCATGGTCGTGCCGTCCTTTGGTTCGCGGTGACGGGGCGCACGGCGGCGTTCCCCGGTGGGGTGCTGTTGCCAGTCCTGCTGGGCTGGGCCTATGCGCTGAAGCGCTGCTGGGCGGCCTGGCGGGTGATGCCGAGCCGGGCGGCGATCTGGGTCCAGGACCGTCCCTGGGATCTGGCGCGGGTGACGGCGGCGTGCAGGTCGCGGCGGGCCTGGCTGGCGGCGGCGCGGGCGTCGGTGACCCAGTCCAGGACGTCGATGGCCGGGCCGGGCGGCAGCGCCGCGGGGATGATGCCCTTGCCGAGGGTGGAGCGCGCCGCGGCGCACGAGCCGCACAGCGCTACCGGGCCGAGGCGGACCTCGGCGGTCAGGGTGCAGTGCGGCCGCAGGGCCGGGTCGCCGGCGTAGTAGCAGCGGACCGCGGCCGGGGTGTCAGGCCCGCGTTGACGCCGGCGGGCCGGCGGCGAGGCGCCCTGGTGCGTGGTGAGGCCGGTGAGGCTGGTCACGACGCCGCCTCGGTCCCGGGAGCACCGGTGCGCAGCGCGACGACGTTGCCTGCGGCGGCGAACAGGGCCTGCGGTCCGTGCAGGAACGCCGCCGCGCCGCCGTCCCCGGCCGGGACGGCCACGGGGTCCTGCTCGGTGCCGGCAGCCAGGATGCCCTTGACGGTCCGGTAGGACGGGTCGCCCGCAGCCGCGGCCTTCGCGCAGGCGGCCTCCAGGCGGCCGGGCTGGTGCTTGTCGGCCAGGTGCAGCACGCCCTGCGCGGCGCGCAGCCGGTAAAGCGCGTTCTCGGCCAGTAGTTCCGCGATCAGCGCGGCGCACGCCGGGCCGACCCCGGCGGCCTGCCGGCGGCACCACGCCGGGGTGCGCAGATGGAACGCGATCTTCTCCGGCGGGTAATCAGCCAGGTCGGTCTGCTTGCCCCGCGGTTTCCGCACATGGGTCTTGACCAGCTCCCCGGCGGAGAACAGCTGCACCATCGTGGCGGTAGACCGGGCATCAAGGGTCTTGCCCAGGTGCTTCCACGGCACCGAGTACAGGCTGTGGCCGACCTTCACGTGGATGTCCGGGCCTACCTTGCACCGCGACCACTCCGAGAGCACGAACGGGTCCTTCGGCAGGGGCGCCAGCTTGTCTTTCTCCGCCGCGGCGAACACCGCGGCCGGGGCGGCGCCGTCCAGCGGCCGGCACGACCGCCGCCCGGCAACCTCGGTGCACCAGCGGACCGCCTCGGCCTGCATCTGCTCCAGCGAGGTGAACTCCCGGCCCCGCCAGAAGCTGTCCCGGATATAAGGCATCGGCCTTTCGATCTGCGCTTTATCCCGGGGCTTGCGGGACCGGGCCGGGTCTACCAGGCAGCCGTAGTGGGCGGCCAGCTCGCCATAGGAGCGGTTGATCTTCGGGTCATACAAGTCCGGCCGGTCCACCCCGGTCTTGAGGTTGTCGGGGACCAGCCGGGCGGGCACCCCGCCGAAGAACTCCATCGCCGCCACATGACACTCGGTCCACGCCCGCTGATCCATCCTGATCACCGGCCGGGCGAACAGGAACCGCGAGCAGCACAGCACCATCGCGAACACGTTCACCGTGTGCCGGCGCCCGGTCCGCGGATCGGTCCAGCGGCCCATCTGCCCGTAATCGATCTGCGCTTCCTGCCCCGGCTCAGCCGGCGAGAGGCGCAGCACCGTGACCTGCGACCGGCGGACCTCCTCCGGCAGGTTCGCCGCCACATACCGGCGCACCGAGGCGACCGACACCGCCAGCCCCCGCTCATCAGCGAGCCGCTGATGAATCGTGGCCACCGTCACCCCGGCCGCCAGCTGACCGGCGATGTAATCCCGGTGCTCCCCGATCGCCGGCCACGTCACCTGCCGCAGCGTGGTGTCAGCCAGCTCCGGGAACCACTCCCGCGCCAGCTCCGCCCACTCCTGCTGACTCACCGGCGGGCCGCCCGGCACCATCCCCGCGGCCTCCGCCGCGGCCACGTACTTGCGCACCGTGTTCCGCGACAGCCCCAGGCTCCCGGCCACCTCGTTCTTCGACCGGCCCGCATGCCAGTGCACGAAAATCTCGCAGATATCGATCACGTCGAACGTCCTCCTCGCCATCAGCCCCCCCGCCTCCACGACGAAGGGGGAATCATCCTGACTTCCCGATGACCAGGTCCACCCCGACACGCACGCCATGACCATGGTCAATAACGTGATCGGGATGATCAATTACGTGATCGCAGCACGCCCCTCACTGCTCAATTACATGATCGCTGACAGGCGGCCACCGGCAGGCCAAGTTAGGACCGCCTGCCGAAGTCGCACCGGCGTCTCAGCATGAGCGGTGTTCCGGTCGCCGATGATCGAATGGGATGGCCGTGTCGCGCTGGACAGTCCGGGTGACCCTCCACTGAGCAGCACCACACGGCCATGCGCGCCCTCGGCGGCAGATGAGGGCGTCTGGTCGGGGGCTGAGGTTGGGGACTCGTCTGCGGCAAAGGTGCTCGGGTACTGGTTATTTATTTGCCTTGTATCCTTTGACGCGATCAAACCATTGTTTAAACCGGTCAAGCTCGGTCTCCATGTCAGCAGGCTCGGGGGCCACGAAGTTAATCTCGGGATCTTTGTCATGGCGAGGTGCCCACTGGGAACTCTGGCCGTAGCCCGCCTGGAATTCTTCATTGTCTTGCTCAGTGATCTTGCTTAGGATACGGAACTGCCTTGGCCGCACTTCCGAGGTACCCCGGTCGACAACCTGATACACAATCTCCAGATTGACTGCGCGCTCCCACGTTTCCGACAGGAAGCCACCCCATAGCTGGCAGCGCTGCTCGTACTCCTCCTGCAGGATCGTCCCGCGGTCTTTAGTCAGGCGGCCGAGCTCAACTCGCAGATAATCTAGGCGCGTCGGCACGTCTTTGGCCTTCCACGGAAACTTGTCAGTGCAGAATCCGATTTCTTCGCCGCGCCGCTGTATGCAGCGCTCTGTGACCGCGACGTGCGCTTCCTCAGCGCATTTGACAAGTGCCCCCACAAAGGTCACCTCATGAGTGAAAATAACAACCTGTCGTGACCTAGCCAGTTCGGCGAGCCGTCGCGCCACAAGCGTCCGCCTTACGTGATCGAGTGATGTCACCGGATCATCAAGCACGACAGCAGACTTGGTGGCGTCGAACTCGACCTCGGTGATAAATCCGGCCAGGCCGAGCGCCGTCTGCTCACCTTCGCTGAACACCTCGGTGACCGGTCGCCTGACGGCAGCTCCCATCAGGGACGGCTGGTGCTTCAGGCGCCCCTTGACGCCCGCGGTGGGGTTTATCGTGATGCGCCGCAACCGGAACTGCTCAGTCTCGCGGGTGAAACGATCACGAACCAAGTCAGTGACCTGTGACTTGATGAGGGCAGTTGCCTTCCGTGTAATGGCGGCAGTGCTGGTTCCGGCCTGAGCCGTCTCAATCCTGGCGCGAACCCGGAGACGTTCGGTCTCTCGCTTGACCGCCTCTCTCGAGCCAGCAAGGGCGGCCCGGGATTGTAGGACCTGCACTTGCACCGCCAGCCGGTCAAGAGAGTCCTGGAAGCTGGCGGCGTCCACGGCTCCGGCTGCCGCCAGCAACTCAGCCGCCCGTGCGCGCAACTGGGCCGCTGGGCCGCTGGCGAGTCCTGACGGCAGTTCGTCGATGACACGGTCAGCGAACCTGCCAGCCTCGGCGAGGAGTTTCGCCGCCGCAGCCAGGTATGCCTCGGCAATGCCAGCGAGCTCGGGCTCACTGCCGGCAACCTGTGCCCTCGCTGCCTGCACAGCCGGAGTGACGTCCCCGAGCCCGCCGATAGCAGCACGTAGGTTATCGAGATTCTTCTCGGCCACCGCCGCGTCCCGCTCGGTGGTATCGGTCATGAACGTCTGGAACCGTGCGAGGCGCCCGCGTCCCGCCGACGACAACTCTTGCTGGCACAGCACGCAGAAACTGCCGTCGCCCGTTACCGGAAATTCGTGACCGTGGTATGCCTCAGCCTCTGAGAAGGCCTTCGCCGCCACCCACAGGGACCGCCACGTCTCCGATCCCACACCATCTACAGGTTCAGCCTCAAAGTCATGGCTGGAGGCGAGCGCCGCGGCCGCACGCATTTCGGTCGCGTGGCCCCGTGCCGCCTGTAGCTTCCCTAATTCATCAGCGCTCAGCGAGGTCGCAAGGTGGTCGCAGTGCTCAGCGAGCAGGCTCACATCTTTGGCCAGACTCCTCAGTCGGATCTTTTCTTTTGCCGGGTTACTGACCTTCAGCCGGGCTTCCTCCGTCAGGAGCGCGCCGAGATCCTCGGCGTCCTGGTCCGACATGACGCAGGCAGCATCGATGTCTGCGCATGTGGTGTCTTTGCTCAATCTTGCCAGGAAGGCATGCGCCGGACTGCCGGCGGAAGTGGCAGGCAGATCGGTCCGGGCAGCAGCATTTGCCCGCAAACGGGAACCCAGTTCGGCGGACGCCGCGTCGCAGATAACGATGAGCTGATCGAGCAGCACCAGTGCCGAAGGGCGGTAGGTGAGCTCTGAGGTTGTCGTCAAATAGGCCTTGCCGCAGGCCTCATCCCAGAAATGGACTTGCCGCAGCGCCTGATTGGCTTCGCCGGGCCACTTCCACTCCTCCTCACTGAGGCTCGTGCCTACACGGTAGTCCACAAGAGCTGCCATCGGCGCAAGCGGGCCTGCCTCGAACACATTCCCGAGGACTTCGCAGGCCACCCGGGCGCCGACGGCAGACTTCAGCAACCTGGCGTAGCCGGACTTTCCGCATGCATTATCGCCGTAAATGATCGTCAGGCCATCCTGGCCGAATCTCAGTTCCTGGCCCCCGGCGAGCGCATTCACCCCCGCCAGGTCGCGCAGTGCGGTGAGATATACCCCGTCGTCCGCGACGGTTCCACCAGGGACATCGGCGGCCGCGATCGGGACAAAGGCCGACTTTTCTCCAGCTACGAGGTTATCGGCGATCGCGCCAATAGCTGCATGATCGAATACCTCTTGCTGGCAGAGACGTGCGATGACATCCTGCTGCCAGGGCGGCCGAGTAGCCGACCACGCCGCCAGTTCAGCCTCAACAGAAATATGCCGAGTTCCCGCACCCGGCACCACCGAATCAGCCATCACCGGATAGCCACCGACAGGTAGTCATGTTTAGTCCTAGTCTGGAGGATCCATGAGCGGTCACCCATTCGCCCATATGGACACAAATAGCCTTCACGAGCAGACCGTCCCTGTGGCCTTTCACCGTGAGGCTGAGACCATATACGCTCATGTACTGATCCCGGAGACGGCACGCCGAGGTGAACGGCAAGAAATGCCTCGGGCTAGCTCACAGATCCTTTTGATCTTGGGAGCATGCACCTGAGTTCGCAGCAGTTCGCTGGCCCAGGCGACGAACTCGCACCAGGACCTGGGGGCTCTGCCGCAAGGAACCTGGGCCAGCCGCCCCCCGGCAGACGAAATCTCGTGTTCCATGCCGGGCGGCCCCGGCGAGCCGAAGACAACCGCCAGTTGCCGAACGACCATCATCGCGGCCATGAGCGGGTGTCTCCGACGCGTCGCCGGCGGGGGTCATCGGGCGGCCCGCAAGGGCGAGGTTGCCGACGTCTGCGGAGGGCGTCGAGGGGACTATCGACGTCGTGCTCGCAGGCACCGGACGGAGGCACCCGTTCTTCTCCGCGTGCGCGCCCCGCGGTTGCGGGGTTAGCGTGAACGGGTGGCGGTCGACCTCTTCGCGGGGCTTGCGGTGAGCGACTACCAGCGCGCGCTCACGTGGTACGAGCGGCTGCTGGGCTCCGGACCCGCGTTCTTCCCGAACGCGACGGAGGCGGTGTGGGAGCTTGCCGAGCACCGGTACCTCTACATCGAGGAGCGGCCCGCGCGCGCCGGCCATGCACTGCACACGGTGTTCGTCGATGACCTCGATGAGCGGGTCGAGAGCATCGGCGCCCGGGGAATCGAGCCCGCCTCGCAGGAGACGTACGGCAACGGCGTGCGCAAGGTGATCTACCGCGACCCCGACGGCAACGAGATCGGCTTCGGCAGCCCCCCGCTCCGGTGACCGGCGTCCTGACCGCGGCTACGACAGGACGTTGCGCGAGCGGCCCCCGGTACCGTTGCGGCCAGTCGGCAGCTTGATCGACTCGACGGCCAAGCGCAGGGACCTGGTGATCTCAAACCGGCAGGACGGGTCTTTGTGCGACGCTGAGCTCATGCGACCCACGCTGTACGAGTACGCCGGGGGTGACGCCGCGTTCCTCCGCCTGGCGCAAGCGCATCACGCGCGCTGTCTCGCCGACCCAGAGCTCAACCACCCCTTCTCGCATCCTGGCCAGCACCCCCAGCACGTCGAGCGACTGGCGGCGTACTGGGCGGAGGTGCTGGGTGGCCCACCGTCGTATTCCCGGTCGTGCGGTGACCAGTCGGCACTGCTCGGCATGCACGCGGGCAACGGTGACATGTCCGATCTCGGGCGTCGCTTCGTGGAGTGCTTCGCCGCCGCGGCTGACGACGCTGGCCTCCCCGCCGATCCTGAGTTCCGGGCCGCATTGCGGGCGTACATGGAGTGGGCGGCCGGGCACTTCACCGGCTATCCCGATCGCGACGCCGCGGTGCCGTCAGGACTGCCCATGCCCCGCTGGGGCTGGGACGGGCTGGAGCTGGGCTGATCGTGAACCGAACTGCATGCGATCGCTGACGCGTAACTGCAGCTGCTCTGGTCCGCCCCGAAAGCGGCAGATGAGGATGGTCACCTCGGCGACGGCGATGCATAAACATTCAAACCTGAGTTGGGCCACCTTTCGGGTTTGGCGAGCCGCGTAAGGTGCTGACCTGGTTGTTGGCTGTCCGGTGCTGCTGAATTTGCGCACTAATCCCGGACCTGATTGGCTTAACTTGGTGCGCAGGCCAGTTCCGGGCATTTAGCTACGACGAGTTGATGGCGGCTGCCACGTCTCAGGATCCGAGAGCGAACGAAGCCGACCCAAAACAGCGCGGACCGACCGGTCCTGCCGCCGGTGGCCTGGGCTGCGCACGATCGAAGAAACGGCCAGCAGCGGCATTCCGTATCGCCGCCGGTCAATAATGTGACCTTATGCCCGTATCGCTTTGCTAGCCTTCGGCACATGAGCCAGCTTTCTCTTCGGCTATACCAGCTTGCCCGTGCCCTTGACCAGCGGTTCGTGCCTAATGTGCCCCAGGATGGCATTAAGGAAGGGACGACCGAGGCGGCGAAGAACGAGGCGGAGAAGCAGCGCAGGTCGCGGGCGCTGACCGCGCTGGCCGCCGTCATGCTCGCCGGGATCCCCGATGAGGATGCCGCCGAGCGAGTCACCGACCGCTGGTGCGACGACGGCATCGACGGCTTCGCCGTGCCCGAATGCCAGGCAGGGCCGCCCGTGGTCTACCTGGTCCAGGCCAAGTGGTCAGCCAAGGGGAACTACAACTTCGGGACCGACGAAGTGCGGACCCTGGTGGACGGGCTCCGGAAGCTGCGCAAGTGGGAAGACCTCGATCCGCAGAACCCGATCCGGGCATTCAAGGGCGAGATCTGGCCGGTCGTCATTACGCCCGAGGTGAAGTTTGTCCTGGCCTGGGTGACCAGCGGGGAGAACAGGCCCTCGGACGGCGTCAAGAAGTACGCCGGGCAGCAGGCCGTGGGGGCTGCCGGGGACGAGGGGACCGTCGAAACGCGGTTCCTGGTCCTGGAGGACTTCACCAGGGAACTGCTGCGGGCCGTCACTCCCGCAGGGGTAGAGGTGACGGGCGAGTTCATTCACAGCCGGGGAACGGACGTCCAGACACAGTCGTTGCAGGGGGCCATCAGCGCTAACGTCCTCGGCGAATGGTATAAGCAGCACCGCGAGGACCTGCTGGACGACAACGTCCGCGTCGCGCTCTCACATGACAGCGGCGTCAACGCCGAAATCGTGCGGACCCTGCTGGAAGACCCCTGGAACTTCTGGTTCTTCCACAAGGGGGTCACCGCGCTCTGCGAGACCTGGAAGTTCTCGGGGGCGGACGCGCGGGTTGCCCCGGTGACCTTCCGCGGCCTGCGGATCGTTGACGGCGCCCAGACCGTGAGCAGCATCGCCGCCGCGCTGGAGCAGGCGGAGCAGAAGGGGCCGACGGCAGTCGCGAACATGGCCAGGGCGGAGGTACCGGTACGGTTCATAAAGCTGGAAGGCCGGGAACCCGGGTTCGGCGCCCGGATCACGTTCACGAACAACCGGGCGAACCCGATCACGGCGCGCGACATGCTCGCCATGCATGACGTGCAGCAGCGGATACGGGACGACTTCGCGCTCGCCTTCAGCTGGGCCTACCTGATCCGGGCGGACGAGGACGCCCCCGAAGAGCAGGACACGTGCTCAGTCCTCGAAGCCGTGATCGCGATAGCGTCCGCCCGGCTCACCGCCCCTGCCCTCGTCGAGGCAGCCGCCGACATTGAGGCGATCTGGCCGGGAGACCGTGACCTCTATAGGCGGCTGTTCCGCGCCCGCACCAGCACGGCCGAGGTCTGGCGCCGGGTCCGGACAATGCGCATCATCCGGGCCGAGCTGCAGAAGAACGGCGCGTGCACCACCGAGCGGCAGAAGCAGGTCGCTGTCCTCGGTGACCTGCTCATCGCGCACATCGTGTTCGGGCGCCTCGGAAACGACGGAATCGAGGACATCGCTTCCGGGTGGGACAGCCAGCTGGCGAACGTGCCGGGCCACGTGCACGCGGCGCTGCGGGACCTCACCGCCAGCGTCGAGGGCAGGCTCACGAAGAAGGGCGCGCCCACGCCCGGGAAGGGCTTCAAGCGCGTGGCCAGTGTCCTGCAGGACGACAAGTGGCTGGCCATGGAGGTCGAGCGCATCCTCGGATCCGCCGGGTCGGCATCGCCAGGCGTGACGGCGCCCCCGGCCGCGTGGCCCTCAGCACCGGAGTTCCGGCTGCCCATCAGGGACGTGCACGAGGCGCGGGGCCGCCGGTGCGACGGCGGGTTCCTGGTGAGCGCCGGCTCCATGGCCGGCCTCCGCGACTGGCCTTCTCTCCAGACCGTGCAACTGCGCCATTGGCGGAACCTGCGCGGCTCCTTGGGACTGGTTCCCTCCGGCGGGTACCTCCGCCTCACCCGCGATGCCCTGTTTGAGTCTCCAAGCCAGGCCGCCGCCGTGATGATTGGCCGCTCGGCGAACGGCCCCGACCAGTGGATTGCCCCCGACGGCCGCTCCTACAACATGGTCTTCCCAGCTAGCTAGGCTAAAACGGCGAGCCGCAAGTCACCGGGCTGTGAAAGACAGGTGCCCCAACGGCGCCCCAGGGGTGCGGTCAGCATTAGCCGCGCATGGGAGCGCACTAACTTGGCCCAGGTCCGGGGGTGACCTAGCCATACCGGCCGCCTGCCCGATGCCGCCAGGATCGGGAAACACCCGCACGCGAACAGCGGCATGAGCGGAAGACTAGCTCTGCCCGGCCGGGCCCGAATGGGCCGCATCCTTTCTAACCTGCGGCCAGGGCGGCGGGAGGACCCTGACAAGGGTGGGGCCGAGAACGAAGGTAAGCGTGCGTTTCTCGCGCGGCAATCGTCTTGCCCGGACAGCGTTAGAAGCGGAAGCGGGTCAGGCCGCCCGGGTCAGTCGCCAAGACCACGGTCGCCGAGCGCGGCTCGATGCGGTACACCTGCCACGGCGGTGGCCCTTGCGACGGCGCGTTGAACGGGGCGGTGATGCCCGGCCCGCTCTCATCGGGCTCCGCCGGCCAGCCGTTGTCCGCCCACGCCTTCGCAATGCGCGCCAATGCGTCCGGCTCGGTTACCCGCACCGCGTCACCCTCGATCACGACGTCCGCGTCGCGGATCGACATCGCCACCGAACACCGCGGATCCCGCGCGACGTTGCGTCCCTTGCGCGTACTCGCGCCCGTCTGGAACCAGAACGTGCCGTCCACCCAGAGGGCACCGACCGCAGTCACATGCGGGCTGCTGTCCTCGTTGATGGTGGACAGCCACGTCGTACGCGAGTTCGCCGCATCCGGCGACGGTGTCGACCCCGCATCGAGCTTCCCGGCAACGACGGCCCAATCCACCGGCGGCAGCCCGTCCGCTCTCCCCAGATTGATGATCTCCATATACCGAACCTACCTGGCCGTTCTTC
>Ga0182024_10025284_pt1 | contig 10495 bp, 12 predicted proteins | sample P32metaG_FD_120480 | JGI IMG/M metagenome (GOLD analysis project Ga0182024, IMG submission 120480) | Permafrost microbial communities from Stordalen Mire, Sweden - P3-2 metaG (Illumina Assembly) | ecosystem: Environmental > Terrestrial > Soil > Wetlands > Permafrost | place: Sweden: Stordalen...
CCGATCGCTTCCACCTGGTAATGGACGTAATCGATCGCTTGCCGCAGACCGGGGTGGCGGGACTTGAGCTCAAAGGCAGGCTCGAGCGCAAACTGATCGCGCACAAGCAGTACATCGATCAGTACGGCGAGGACATGCCGGAGATCCGCAACTGGAAATGGGACGCCAGCCTGTGGTCGGGCACATCTACCTGATTCGGCATGGCGAGACGGCCTGGTCGCTCAGCGGTCAGCACACCGGGCGCACGGATGTGCCGCTTACTGCCCACGGCGAGCAGCAGGCCCGGCGCGTGGGCGAGCTGCTGCGGCCGGTACGCTGGTCGCAGGTACTCGCCAGTCCGTTGCAGCGTGCGCGCCGCACCTGCGAACTGGCTGGCCTTGGGGAAGCCATGCGCGTGGAGGCGAATCTGCGCGAGTGGGATTACGGCCAGTACGAGGGACTGACCAACGCGCAGATTCGGGCGCAACAGGCGGATTGGGACGTGTTTCGCGACGGTTGCCCCGGCGGGGAATCGACCAAGCAAATGCGCGCCCGGGCCGATGCGGTCTGTGCGCAGCTGCGGGCGCTGTCGGGAAGCGTGGCCGTGTTTTCCCATGGCCACTTCCTGCGCTCCCTGGCAGTGCGCTGGATCGAGCTGCCGCTGCTGCACGGCCGAAATTTCGGGCTGAACGCCGGGGCCGTGAGCCTGCTCGGCTATGAACATCGCAGCGTGCATGAGCCGGCGATCGAACTATGGAATCTGATGCCGCCATGCGTCGCTTAGGCATCCTGCATCGCACCTATTACAATTTCTCCGGCACGGTGCAGCTCGGCCCGCACCGCTTGCTGCTGCGTCCGCGTGAAGGGCACGCCGTGCGTCTGGAATTCTCGCGCCTGGAAACCACGCCAACCTCCAGCATCCGCTGGGTCCGAGACGCCTATGACAACTCGGTCGCGATCGCGACCTTCGATGAGCCGACGAATCAGTTGCAGATCGTCAGCGAACTCATCGTTCAGCACTTCGATGAACGGCCGCTCGATTTCCTGGTAGCCGACTATGCGGTGAACTATCCGTTTCTCTACGAGCCCGACACCATCGCGGTGCTGCGGCCGTACCTGCTGGCTCCCGCGCCCCCGGATCAGACTGCTTTGCAATCCTGGGTGGCAGGCTTCTGGCGGCCCGGTGAGCCGATACAGACCTACACTCTGCTGCTGCGAATGTGCAGCGGCATCCATCGCACGTTCTCCTACCAGGTGCGCGAACAGCCCGGTGTACAGACGGCTGCCGACACCCTCGCGCGCGGCATAGGGTCATGCCGCGATTTCTCCACCTTGTTCATGGAGGCGGCACGCTCGCTGGGTCTGGCGGCGCGTTTCGTCAGCGGCTACCTGTACGCTCCGCCTGCCGATGGCAGCAGCGGTGCCACCCATGCCTGGGCGGAGGTCTATCTGCCGGGCGCGGGGTGGAAAGGATTCGATCCGACGATCGGCGCGGTGGTGGGCAGCGACCACATCGCGGTGGCCGTGGCCCGATTGCCGGATGAAGTCTCGCCGGTGAGCGGCTCATACTTCGGGCCGGTGGGCGCCGATCTTGAGGTGGGCGTCTGGGTGACCGGCCTGTAGCCGGAAATTGCCGCTCTAGGTTCGCTGTATGAACGCGCGATCCGCCTTCTTGGCCTTCTTAGCCGCGCGCTTCTCTTCCAGGCTCTTGGCAGGCTTTTTCTTGCCTTCCTTTTTTTGATCCATTCCCTTGCTCATGGCGTCGGCACCGGTTCGTTGACTCCAGGTTTGCGGCCCTTGCGCAGCATTTTTTCGTCATTCTTCTTTTTCTTGGCCTGCTCGCGCTGCTTTTTTTGCTGTCGATAATTGGGTTTGGCCAAAGAAACTCTCCAGGCGCGCGCAGGCTGTTGACGCAGTGTCATAATAGTCTACTCCCATAAATGGCGCGCCGCTCGGATTGTGAGATGAGCCTATGCATCACGCTTGAGGACGTTCGAGCCGCCGAGACTAGGATCGCCGATCAACTGTCGAATACGCCGTGCCTGCGTTCGCGCACGCTGTCGCAGCTGACCGGCGCCGAGATCCACATCAAATTCGAGAACCTGCAGTTCACCGCTTCCTTCAAGGAGCGCGGCGCACTCAACCGCCTGCTGCAGCTGAGTGACGAGGCGCGGCGGCGAGGCGTGTGCACCATGTCGGCCGGCAACCATGGTCAGGCGGTGGCCTATCACGCGCACCGGCTGGGTATTCCGGCGACCATCGTGATGCCGCGGCACACGCCATTCGTGAAGGTTCAACACACCCGCTCTCACGGCGCCACCGTGGTGTTGCACGGCGATACGCTGGCGGAAGCCTTCGAGCATTCGCAGCAGATACTGCACGAGCAGAACCTGACGTTCGTGCACCCGTACGACGATCCACAGGTGATGGCGGGTCAGGGCACCGTTGCCCTGGAGATGCTCGCGGCGGAGCCGGATCTGGAGCAGCTGGTGGTGCCGATCGGCGGTGGCGGCCTGATCGCCGGCATGGCCGTCGCGGCCAAGGCTATATCCCCGGGCGTGGCAGTCATCGGCGTGCAGAGCACCAGTTATCCGTCGATGCCGGCAGCGCTCGCCGGCAACGAGGCGGTGTGCCACGGCAATACCATCGCCGAGGGCATCGCGGTGAAGTGGCCGGGTCTGCTGACGCGCGAGGTGGTGCGCGCGCTGGTGGATGACATCGTGCTGGTGGATGAGAACGAACTCGAGGGCGGCATCGCGCTGCTGCTCAACGTCGAGAAGACCGTAGCCGAAGGCGCAGGCGCGGCCAGCCTGGCTGCGATCCTGGCGCAGCCGGAGCGCTATCGCGGCCGCAAAGTCGGAGTGGTCCTGTCGGGCGGCAACATCGATCCGCGGCTACTGGCCTCGGTCATCATGCGCGAGCTGGTGCGTGAGCAGCGGATTGTGACGCTGCGCATTCCGATCGCCGATCAGCCCGGGGCGCTGTCACGCGTGACACATGTGATCGGCGAGCAGGGCGGCAACATTCTCGACGTCTTTCATCGCCGGCTGTCGAGTAACCTGCCAGCCAAGTCGGCGAGCCTGGAATTGAGTTTCGAGAGCCGCGACTCGGGCCATGCCGAGTCTATTGTGGCAGCGGTACGCGCTGCCGGATTCGAGCCGGTGGTGCTGCCGCCCTGAAACGAGGGCATCGGCCAGATGATGCGATCGTTTTTCAACGCCACTGTCCAGCGCGAATTCCCGGTCGTTCGATCAGGACATGAGTTGCGGTGGCGACGATCGTCAACGCCAGTGCTGCAATAATCACCACGGTCCAATAGCTCCAGGCAGATCCGTTAGCAAACGCTCGAACAGACGCAGACGCAAACACCAGGAAGAAAATCGGACCCTGAAGCAAGTAGACGCCGTAGCTGATATCGCCGAGTCGTTTGGCGGGTCTTGTCAGCAGAAGGCCAAACAACGTGCCGTCGAACATCACCAGTACGAAGGCAACTCCCAGTATGAGGATGGGGAGCGTGCTGCATACGTTCTTGAACAGCAACAAGACCAAAGCCAGGCAGCCGACAATCCCTGTGGATAGAACCCACTGCGGTATCAAGGTAGTTGTTGACGTCACCGCCGCCGCGAACCCCGCCCGTTAGCCATCTCGCCACCTCCATCACCAGCAGGCGCGGTGGCTGTTCGAGGTGCCAATGCGTGAGCACACCGACAGTCGCCAGGATGACGACGGCTTAAGATAGATATAACGGGACTATCCTGAATATGCGGCCCACATAGAGTTTCGTGAGATTTGGCCTCCCCTGTGCCTTCAGTATTTGCGCCAAGAAGAGATAGCCCGTGATCATGAAAAACATCGCCACTCCGACCTGGCCGAGGTTCGCGTAGAAACGTGACTGAGGGAGGTCCCATATCCCGGTCAGCAGGAACTGATGGTAGATAGCCGCGTGGTGGAAGAGGACGCTGAGGGCCAGCAGACCCCGCAGGCCATCGATGCTGCGGACTCTGCCCGGAACCGTCTTGGGTGGCGTATCTGCCCACTTCAGGAGCGGTGTACCGGCAAGCAATAAAATGGTTGCCATGCCGGCAAAGTATGGCCAGACAGAATAAAATTTCATTCAGGAGGAGGGCACGTGCCCTGTGGCGGCCGCGCCGCTTGGAGCTACTTCTTACGCAGCGCAAACAACAGCGACGCGGCGGCCACGACAATGATCAGGCCGATGCCGTCATGGCGCGTGGCAGTGGCACAGATCAACCAGCCATTAGCTGCACAAGCTGCGATGGGTATCAGCGCCCCGCCTGGAATGACCCACGGCTGACCGTCGCCGCGCACCTGGCGCCGGCGCAGCCGCATGAGTGCAATCGCGCACAAAATATAAAGCACGAACGCCGACAGGTTCGAGAAGATCGCCAGATGCTCGAAGGTACCCGAGAGGGCCAGCAGGGCGATGGCTGCTCCATGCACGATGATCGCCAGGTGCGGGGTGCGGTAGCGGGCCTGGATCGCCGTCAGGCGCGCTGGCAGAAAGCCGTCGCGTGCAAACGCGAAGATCGTGCGTGGCATCGACAGCATATTGGCGCTCAGGTATCCGAGCATCGACACGGCCGCGGCGATGATCATGGCGCTGCGGCCGTTGGGTCCAGCAAACACGGCAGTCGCCTGGGCCAGAGGCGTGACCTTTTCGGCCGCCAGTTGCACGCCGTCGATGCCAAGGGCCACCCACTGAATCCCCAGGTACAACAGCGTCGCCGCACCCAGAGCCAGGAAAGCCGCCAGTGGGATGTTGCGTGCCGGTGTGCGCACTTCACCGCTCAGGGCCAGGGCGGATTCGATGCCGGTAAAGGCAAAGATCACCACACCAGCGGTGCCGAGTACTGCCGGCAGCGGTGGTGTGACCTGCCAGTGCCAGTTCGAGGGATGCACGAAGGCAGCGCCGACCAGCACGAACAGCAGCAGCGGCAGTATCTTGACGATGGTGATGACCTCCATTGTCTTGGCGCTCTGCTGCACGCCGCGTACGTTGATGACGGTGAACAGCGCCACCACGCCCAGGATCAATGAGGTCACCAGGAGGCGCGAATCGCTTCCCAGCAGAGCGCTCACCGTTTTCGCGAACAGCACCGCTACTGCAGCACCGCCAAACAGCCCCACCAGGAACAACAGCGCCCCGGCCACGAAGCCGACCAGCGGCCCCAGCGCCATCTCTACATAGGAGTAAACGCCGCCGGTCAGCGGCACCCGGCTGCCTGCCTCGGCGAGGCATAGCAGCGTCAGCCCCATGCTCAGCATGCACACCAGATAGGCCAGGGGCGCGGCGGCTCCAAGTCGCGCCACCGCCACGGCCGGCAGCGCAAAAATACCGCTGCCGACGGTGAAATTGAAAATCGTGCCGGCGAGCTGCCGCACGCCCAGGACGCGTTGCAGTTGTCCGGAACCGTGCATCGCGCGAGCGTATCAGAGCCGCCGCGGCAGCTCAGCGGCTTTAGGCTATGCTGTCATTGGATGCCCCGACCAGATGTGACGCTCCAGGACATTCGCGCCGCCCAGGCGCGTATCGGCAAGTGCGTGTTGCGCACGCCGGTGCTTGAGAGCGCATTGCTCAATGCCGTCTGCGGCGCCCGGTTGTACTTCAAATGCGAGAACCTGCAGCACACCGGCGCCTTCAAGGCGCGCGGCGCCAGCAATGCCGTGCTGGCGCGCTCAGCAAGTGAGCTTCAGGCCGGCGTGGTCACCCATTCCTCCGGCAATCACGGCGCGGCCGTGGCGCGCGCGGCACAGCTGCGCGGCGTACCGGCGCGCGTGGTGATGCCGCACAATTCCTCGGCGGCCAAGCTAGCGGCGGTACGCGCCTACGGCGGCCAGATCACGCTGTGTGCGCCGACGCTCGCAGCCCGCGAGGCTGCCGCGGCACAGATCGTCGCCGACACTCATGCGCTGTTCATTCATCCGTACGACGACCCCGACGTGATCGCCGGCCAGGGGACGTTGGCGCTCGAATTTCTTGAACAGATACCGCAGCTGCAGTGGCTGCTGTGCCCGATCGGCGGCGGCGGCCTGGCCAGCGGCATCGCGGTCGCAGTGCACGGCTTGCGCCCTGAAGTGCGGTTGGTCGCCGTCGAGCCGGCCAGCGCCGACGATGCCTTTCGCTCGTTCGAGACCGGGGTACTGGCCCCGCCGGTTCCAACCCATACCATTGCCGACGGCCTGCGCGGCGCGCTGAGCGCGCGCACCTTCGGCTTCATACGGCAGCACCTGCACGCGATCGTGACCGTGGACGAGCAAGCCATCGTGCAGGCCATGCGCGAGCTGTGGCAACACCTGCGGATCATCGTCGAGCCATCGTCGGCGGTTCCCTACGCCGCGCTCGCCGGGCGCAAGCTTGACGTTGACGATGCCCACGTCGGCATCGTGCTGACTGGCGGTAATGTCGATATCGATGAGCTGCCGTGGTGAGTAGTACGCCGCTCGAAGTCGCCGTCATCGACGACTGGCAGAACGCGGCGCGAGCGGCTGCCGATTGGTCAAAGCTGGAGACGCGCGCGCGGGTACAGTTCTTCAGCGAGCCATTCACCGATGAGGACGCCGCCGCAGCAGCTCTGGCCCCCTTTACCGTGATCGTGCCGATGCGTGAGCGCCTGCCGTTTCCGCGCAGCCAGCTCAGGCGCCTTCCGCGGCTGCGATTATTGGCGCTGACCGGCTACGGCACGCGCCACGTCGATATGTCGTACTGTGCCGAGCACGGCATCGTCTGCTGCGGCTCCGGGTCCTCCTCCCCCACCGGACCTGCGGAGTTGACGCTGGGTCTGATGCTTGCGGCATCGCGCCAGATCGCGGCCGGCGATGCCGCTATGCGCCACGATGGCTTTCAGGGCGGCATTGCGCTCGGACGCACGCTCGAGGGCCAAACCCTGGGTGTCATCGGCCTCGGCCGTATCGGCGCGCGCGTCGCCGCTTATGCGCGCGCCTTTGGCATGCGCGTGATTGCCTGGAGCAGCAACCTGACGGATCAGCAGGCGCAGCAGGCTGGCGTACTGCACGTGAACAAGGATGAGCTGCTGCGGCAGGCCGACATCGTCAGCGTGCACCTGGTGCTGTCAGCGCGCTCGCGCGCCACCCTGGGTGCGGCCGAGCTGGCGCTCATGAAGCCCGGTGCGCTGCTGGTGAACACTTCGCGCGGAGCGCTGATCGATGAGGCAGCGCTGCTCGATGCGCTGGGCAGCGGCCGGATTCGCGCGGCGCTGGATGTCTACGACCAGGAGCCGCTGCCGGTCGGGCATCCCCTGCGCACGGCCCGCAACACGGTGCTGACACCGCACCTGGGATTTACCACCGAACGTACGTTCAGCCAGTTCTATGGCGAATCGGTCGAGAATATTCTGGCCTATCTTGACGGACATCCGATTCGCGTCGTGACTTCCTGAGCGCACGGGCCGGCGGTGCGCTACCGTGCTGATTGGCGTCCGCCAATCACGTATCTGTATTCACCCACTGGAGGTCTGCATGAATCGAAGCTGGCTGCCGCTGAACGCGCTCGCATTGAGCGCCGCGACATTGACCGCGCTGGCCGATACGCCGCCGCCGCCACCGGCGCAAGGCTGGTCGGGCAAGGGCGAGGCCGGCTATGTCATGTCTCGCGGCAATGCCGATACCGATTCCGCCAATGCCAAGCTGGATCTGGCTGATGTGTTCGGGGATTGGAAGCAATCGTTTCATCTCGAAGGGCTGTACGGACGCAGCGATGAAATCACCTCGGCGGAGCGCTGGGCGGCCCTGGTCCAGTCCGCTTATCAGTTCACGCCGCGCGCCTTTGTCTTCGGCGCCCTGCATTTTCTGCAGGATGAATTCAGCGGCTTCCAGTACCAGGCCAGCATTACTATGGGTGTGGGCTACAAATTCCTGGACACGAACAGCGACAAACTTACCGCGCAGGTGGGCGTTGGCTACCGGCGCCTGCGTCCGGAGGTGCTGACCCTCGATGCGGCCGGCAGCGTGATCGCGCGCACTCCGGAGGAATCCAGCGGCAACGCCATCGGCACGGCCGGCTTCGATTTCACGCATATATTCAATGCCAGCACCAAGATCACCGACAAATTCCTGGCCGAATCCGGCTCGGACAACACCTCGCTGGAGAACGATGTGGCGCTGGTGGTCAACATGTCGAAGAAGCTTTCCCTGAGCGCCGGCTTCACATTTCAGGACAATACCCAGCCGCCGGCCGGGCTGAAGAAGGTCAATACCCTGACGACGCTGAATCTGGTCTACGCATTCAATCAGTAGACGTGAATGCTGACCGGTTCGCCGCTGCGCACGCTGGCGCGGAACATGGCCGGCGTATTGTAGCGAATCACGATTTCACCGCGGTGATCGACCGCAATGAGTCCACCGGAGGCGCCCAGCTGCGGCAGGCGCTGCTCGATCGAGGCGCTGACGGCATCGCTGAGTGATGCCCCGCCGTAGCGCATGCGGGCGGCGATGTCGTACGCCTGCACCGTGCGCAGAAACCACTCGCCGTGACCCGTGGTCGAGACCGCGCAGCTGTGATTGTCGGCGTAGGTACCGGCGCCGATCACCGGCGAATCCCCGACGCGCCCCGGGCGTTTGCCGGTCATGCCGCCGGTCGAGGTGGCGGCCGCGAGCTGGCCGTGACTGTCGCGCGCGACCGCGCCCACGGTACCCAACGGCGGCTCATCGAGTGCGGTGACGTTGCTCGGCTGACCGGTCAGCGCCGCCAGTTGCTGTTGCCGGCAAAGTGTAATGAAGTATTCGTTAGCCACCGGCACGAATCCGATCTCCGCTGCGAAGCGCTCGGCACCGCCGCCCGCCAGGAATACGTGCGGGGTATCCTCCAGCACGCGCCGCGCCAGCCGCACCGGATTCCTGACGCACGTGACCACTGCCACGGCGCCGGCGCGCAATTTCGCGCCATCCATGATGGCGGCGTCGAGCTCGACGGTGCCATCCAGGGTGAGCACCGCGCCGCGTCCGGCGTTGAACAAGGCATCGTCTTCGAGCACCGTGACCGCGGCTTCGACGGCGTCGAGCGCGCAGCCATCGTCCGCGAGTATGGCCTGACCTGCCGAAAGGGCCTGCGCCAGCCCCTGCTGGTACGCGCGCTCGCGCTCGGCGCTCAGTTGCGTACGCGGCAGTGCGCCGGCACCACCGTGAATGGCCAATGCGTACATCACGCAAGCCTAGCATGCGGCCGACAAAGCGCAGGCAGGCGTGGTGAAAGTCGGTTAGCCTTTGCCGAGCATGAGCGCCGTCGAACCGGGCTGGCAATTCGCCAGCGATAACACTGCCGGCATTTGCCCGGAAGCCTGGGACGCGCTGGCGGCGGCCAACATCGGCTATGCGCCCAGCTACGGCGACGATGCCTGGACACAGCGCGCCTGCGATCTGATTCGGGCCTTGTTCGAACATGCCGAAGCGCAGGTGTTTTTCGTATTCAACGGTACTGCTGCCAATGCACTCGGATTGGCGGCACTGTGCCAGAGTTATCACGGCGTGCTCTGCCACGAGCAATCGCATGTGCAGACCGATGAATGCGGCGCTCCGGAGTTCTTCAGTCACGGCGCCAAGCTGCTGACGGTCGGCGGTTCGCTCGCCAAGCTCTCGCCGGCCGCCATGCTCAGCGTCATCGAGCAGGGCCATGATCTGCACTCATCCAAACCGCGCGCCGTGTCCCTCAGCCAGACCACCGAGTGGGGCGCGGTGTACCAGCCGGCGGAGATTGCGGCCGTGAGCGCATTCGCGCGCGCCCACGGCCTGGCCCTGCACATGGACGGCGCCCGTTTCGCCAATGCCCTGGCCGCGCTGAGTGCAGGCGGGGCCAGCGCCGCCGATGTCACCTGGCGCGCCGGTGTCGACGTGCTCAGTCTCGGCGGCACCAAAGGCGGGCTCAACACCACCGAGGCGGTGGTCTTTTTCGATTCAGAGCTGGCCGCGCAATTCGATTATCGTTGCAAGCAGGGCGGACAGCTGGCCTCCAAGATGCGCTTCCAAAGCAGCCAGTGGGTCGGGGTGCTCGAAAACGGCGCCTGGCAGCGCCATGCCGCGCACGCCAACGCGCTGGCCGCACAGCTCGCGTCCGCGCTGCAGCCGGTGCCGGGATTGACGCTGCTGCGTCCGGTCGATGCCAATGCGGTGTTCGTGGACATGCCGCCACAGCTGGCGCAGGCCATGGCGCGCGAGGGCTGGCATTTTCATCGCATGGGCGAGGCCGGTTATCGGCTCATGTGCTCCTGGGCCACGCGAGCGCAGGACATCGCGCGTTTCGCCGCCGACCTGGCACGTCTACAGCGGCAGTGACGGCTCGACCGCCGCCTTCCAGGCGAGCAGTCCGCCTTCGAGTTGCAAGGGATCCTGCAGTCCGGCGCGGCGTGCGAGCGCGCAGGCCTTGAGACTGCGGGCGCCGCTGCGGCACATGAACACCACGGTAGGCTGCTTCAGCAGCCGTGCACTGTTGTCCGCGACCTGCGCGAGCGGAATGTTGATGGCCCGCGGCAGATGACCGGTGGCG
>Ga0182024_10025285_pt1 | contig 10495 bp, 8 predicted proteins | sample P32metaG_FD_120480 | JGI IMG/M metagenome (GOLD analysis project Ga0182024, IMG submission 120480) | Permafrost microbial communities from Stordalen Mire, Sweden - P3-2 metaG (Illumina Assembly) | ecosystem: Environmental > Terrestrial > Soil > Wetlands > Permafrost | place: Sweden: Stordalen...
AGGTTTTTACGCGAGAGGAAGTTTCGCTCCTCGACCTTTTTCTGGGCGTTGAGGATGCCCTTGGTGATGCGCTTGTCCTCAATGGCCACGCCCTCTTCCATGCCGAGCCAGCCCAGGACTTTGATGACCCACTCGCCGGCGAACATTTTCATCAGGTCGTCTTCGAGCGAGACATAAAACCGGCTCGATCCCGGATCGCCCTGCCGGCCGGATCGGCCGCGGAGTTGGTTGTCGATCCGGCGGGCCGTGTGCCGCTCGGTGCCGATCACGTGCAGGCCGCCGACGACTTTCACATTCGGCTTAAGCTGGAAGACCTGCGAAAGCGGATTATTCTCCTCGGTCGAATCCACTTCGATCGTCTTGCCCGTCCCGCGTTGCACGAGGACGTACTTTCCCCCGGTCTTGTCGGCCGGGGCGTTGCTGATGTCGTAGAACGTCTCGCGAGCCGGCTTAATGTCAGTCCCGCGGCCGGCCATGTTGGTGGCGATCGTCACGTTGCCGACGACTTCGCCGAAGGAATTCTTGTGCGTCTGCCCGGCCAGGGCGACGATCTGAGCCTCGCGCTCGTGATACTTGGCGTTCAGCACTTCGTGGTCCACGCCGTGCTTCCGCTTGAGCAAAATGGAAAGCATCTCGCTTTTTTCCACGCTGGTAGTGCCGACAAGGACGGGCCGGCCGACGTCGCTGAAGGCCTTGATCTCGTCAATGATCGATTCCCACTTCTCCCGCTCCTTGCGGTAGACGCGGTCCTCGTTGTCGCTGCGGACGAGCGGACGATTGGTTGGGATGGTGACCACTTCGAGTCGGTAGATTTTGCTGAATTCCTCTGCCTCGGTCTGGGCAGTGCCGGTCATCCCGGAAAGCGACTTATAGAGCTTGAAGAAGTTTTGCAGCGTGATGGTGGCAAGAGTCTGGGTTTCCTGCTTGATCGGCACGCGCTCCTTGGCCTCGACGGCCTGGTGCAGCCCGTCGCTCCACTGGCGGCCAACCATTTTCCGGCCGGTGTATTCGTCGACGATGATGATTTCCATCTCGCCGCGCTGGCCGCGCTCGATCACATAGTCCTTGTCCTTCTCGTAGACCACATGGGCCCGCATGGATTGCTCCATCAGGTGCGGCCATTCCATGTTCGACCCGACGTAGAAGCTGCCGACGCCGGCGATGTCCTGGGCGGCGGCGATCCCCTCGTGCGTGAGGTGGACGCTCTTTCGGTCCCATTCGACCTCGTAATACTGGGTGACGCCTTCCTTCTTCCTCTCGGCCTCGGCCAGCGCCTGCTCGCCTTCCGTGCCGCGCTTGTTTGCCGCGGCCTTCTCCTCCTTGCTCTTGGTCTTCTCCGCGTCACCCTCGGCCGCCTTGATGGCGCGCTTGGCGGCGTCCACTTCCTTCTCGATCGCGTCCCAGGGCTTGTTCAGTTCCATGATCTTGCGCGCCACGGCATCCGCCGCCCGATACTTGGGCGCATCGTCATGGGCCGCGCCGCTGATGATGAGCGGGGTGCGGGCCTCGTCGATCAGGATCGAGTCCACCTCGTCCACGATCGAGAAATCCAGCGGCCCCTGCACCTGAAGATCGACCCGCTCCTTCATGTTGTCGCGGAGGAAGTCGAAGCCGAACTCGCTGTTGGTGCCATAGGTGACGTCGCACTGGTATTGCTTGCGGCGCGTGTCGCCGCCCGGCTCCATGTCGGATTGGATGAAGCCGACCGACAATCCCAGCGCCTCGAACGCCGGCCGAATCCAACTTGCGTCGCGCTTGACGAGGTAATCGTTCACCGTCACGACGTGGCAGTGATTGCCTTCGAGCACGCGCATGAAACAGGCCAGCGGCGCCACGAAGGTCTTGCCTTCCCCGGTGGCCATCTCCGCGATGCGGCCGTCATAGAGCACCAAGCCGCCGATAAGCTGAACGTCGAAGCAACGGGCGCGGAACGGCGGGCGCGACTCGGGATAGACCTTCCGCACCGCGTTGTACAGCTCGGGGGAAATCGGCACGGTCTTCCACGATTCACCCGAAGCGATCAGCCGCCGCTGGATGTCGTCATAGAGCTCGAGCATCTTGTCATCGAGCTTGTCCGGGTCGAACTTGGCCAGCGGGTCTTCTTCGGGATTGAAGATCTGGCGGATGCCGATGTTCCGGTCCATCGCCTCGCGGACGAGGGCGAAGCCCTCGGGGAATACGTCCACCGACTTGAGCTTCTTGCTCGTGAGCCCGACCCGCAGCTCGGCGGTGCGCGCCTTGAGCTGCTCGTCGGTCAATACCTGCACCTGCGCTTCCAGGTCGTTGACCTGCGTGACGATGCGGTGATAACGCTTGAGCAACCGCTCGTTGCGGCTGCCAAAAATCTTGGTGAGAACTTTTCCGACTGTGGCTTGCATGGGACACCAGGGGGAGAATTGCCGAATGGGGAATGCCGAATGCCGAATGAAAATAAGGACCGCGCGACAGATGGAATCTGCCCACGCTGCGCAGAAAAAGCGATTAGATGATGGGGGGCGGCAGACGGAACTGAAAAGGCGAGAACTCGCAGTTGCGAACGACTTCGACAACGACGCAAGCCGGCGGGAGCACCGGCCGGCCCAGGACGGTCCGCGTACTGTTCAGGGGACGGACGGCGCTCGGCACGGTTCGACGAAACGGCTGGGAAAGCCGCTCGACGAATCGGGCTGCCATCTCGGCTACCTGCGGCTTGGGCAGAGGCGCGGCGGCAATCGCCTGATCGGCGCAAAGCGCCGTCGCCACTGCCACCACCGCCAGAATGTGCCGTGCTTTGGACATCAGATCAAACGTCGTTCCGGCCATTGTGCGCCGTCTCGCAGCGCCGTCAAGCCAGACTGTAATCATACGCCTTGGGGCCGTTGCCGGTTTTCCAACGGCCTTATGAGTGCATCCGACAAGCGCGGATTTGATCAAACAGTCTCAGCAATGGCCCGGTTTTTTATGTTGCGTCTCTCACAAATGCTCCTAGGATCTGTTGCGAACCAGCACTCAACAGCGACCGGAAAATCACCGGTCCAGCCCCTCCGGGGTCCCGCATTGCGTCTGCTTTGAATTGCCGTTCTTGCCTCGGAGCATCGTTATGGAACTTCCGCGCCGTGCCCGTGGCGATGAGCGTCTCAAGTCCGGTGAACTCACCGCCCTGCGGGCGCGACTTCGCCGGATGGCGCCCAAGCACGACCTGGCCACCGTCATCGCTTGCGCCTTCGATCATCGGACGCGCATGCTGCCTTTCATCTACGCCGACACCCACATGGCCCCCGCCGGCGTGCGATCGATCGGCTCGGCGATGGTCGATTGCGGCTTTGATAAGACCCGCATCGTTCTCCAGCAATGGAACCGCGGCTTTCGCCCCTCGCGAATGCAGCTCGATGGCCGCATTCCCGACCTATTTATGGTTTCCAGCATGGGGCTGCACTCGGGCCGGTGCATGGAACTGATCCGCGACGCCCGCAGAATTGATCCGGCACAAAGGCCGCTCATCATCGCGGGCGGCCCGCACGCGGTTTATCAGCCTTATGAACTGTTCGGGTCCGGCCAGCCGGGATCGAGCGGCGCGGACGTCGTAGTGACGGGGGAAGAGTTCGTTCTCCTGAGCCTGCTCGAAGTGCTCCTATCGATTCGGGGCACCCACGAGTCGATGCGGTCGGCGTTCTTTCGCGCCCGAGACATTGGCGCGCTGGACGATATTCCGGGCCTGGTCTATCCAATTGGCGGCCGCGACGGCGTGCCCGAGGAACTGGTCGACACCGGCATCCAGCGACTGCTCGGCGACCTGGACGAACTCCCCGATTCGGTGCTGGGCTACCGCCTGCTGGAACCGCCTAGCCGCAAGCCCACGCTCGGGCCGCAAGCCGTACCCGCGAACCGAATTCGCAAGCTCAGCCCGATTAGCTCGATCGTGCTGACGTTTGGCTGCAAGTTCGCCTGTCCATATTGCCCGATCCCCGCCTACAACCAGCGGCAGCACCGCCTCAAGAGCTCGGGCAGAATCGCCGAGGAAATGGGCCGGCTCAATCAGGAATATGGGCTCAAATATTTCTTCGGCGCCGACGACAACTTCTTCAACAGCAAGCCGCGGACGCTGGAGATTGTCGAAACCCTCGCCCGCGCCGAATTTAATGGCAAGCCGCTGCGCCGGAACGTGCGATGGCACACCGAAGTGACTGTGCATGACACGCTCCAGATGAAAGAGCATCTGCCGCTCATTCACGAATCGGGATGCCGTGCGCTGTGGCTCGGCGTCGAGGACATGACCGCCACGCTGGTGAACAAGGGACAGAGCGTCGACAAGACCACCGAAGCCTTCGCCCGGCTTCGGTCGGCGGGCATCTGCCCGATGCCGATGATGATGCACCACGATTCGCAGCCGCTCTATTCCGCCAAGGGCAACTACGGGTTGCTGAATCAAATCAAGGTGCTGCGCAAGGCCGGCGCGGTCTCGCTGCAGGTCCTGATGATGACCCCATCAGCGGGGACGAAGCTGTATGAGCAGACTTTCACCGGCGGGCAGGTGTTCCGCCGGGTCGGCGGACGGCGCGTGCTGCCGCACATGTATGATGGGAATTACGTGATCGCCTCCAGCCACGCGCGGCCGTGGCGAAAGCAGCTCAATATCCTGATCGGCTATGCCTCCTTCTATAACCCGATCCGGCTCGCGTCCGCGCTGCTGGGGAAGAAGACCAAGGTGTCAGACAAAGCGGCCGGGATGCAACTCGTCGGGATGCTGGGCCTGGCCCAGACGATCCGCCGGACTGCTGGATGGGCGATCCGTCTAATGTTCGGAAAGATCGAGCGGTTGCACGAACCCCCATCGAGCCCGATCCCGATGCGGAGCATCGCGGGCGAACCTGCGAGCCACGCCCCATTTGGCCAGCCGGTCTCGCTGCGGACCCGCCGATCGCTGACAGTGGTCACGGCCGGGGCTTGATCGGATTTGCACGCCGCCGCCCGGCCCGCTACCGTGAGGCCGTCCAGTTTCAGGAGAAGCAACCGATGCCTCTGGAGCGATGGTCCGAGAAAGTGGTGGTGGTTCGGCTGGCGGACGATCCGCAGTTGACCGAGGATCTGGTCGCCCTCGAACACGTCGCCCAGCACGGCCCCACCAGTGCCGTACTCGACTTCGACGGCGTGCATTTCATCAATTCGTCCAACCTGGCCAAGCTCCTGAAACTTCGCAAAAAGATGACCTCCGATGGCACCAGGCTCCTGCTGTGCGGGATCCGCGACCAAGTCTGGGGCGCCCTGCTCGTCACGGGGTTGGATAAACTCTTCACCGTGAGTGACGACGTCTCCACGGCGCTGGCGACGTTGCAGCTCCAGTAACCCATCGTTCGCGGGCGCAACCGGTTTAGAGCCCGGCTCTAAACTGGCGCTCTCTCGGATCAACCCTGATATTGCGGTTTCCGAGAATTGTCTGCGCCACCGCGGCCCGAGGACGGGCCGGCTCTCCCGGAATTGGGAGGGTATCCAATTTTTCGAAATGGCTGTTACTTCGCCGGATGCTCCGCCGGTTTGTCTTCGTGCGCCGGCAGCTTCTGGATTCTTCCCCATAGATATCCGCCGTGTTTGGCGCTGCTCCAGGTCCCGGCGTAGTGCTCGCCGTAGAACATCACCCGCGCCGTGTACGTGCCCATGCCCGGCACGCTGAAATCTGTCACCGACACCACCGGCGTATCGCCCGCCCACAGAATCGGGACCTCCAGAGGCAAATTGATTACCTTGGAGCCGAACTGCAGGCTGGCATTGAAGACCCATTTGTCGCCTTCCTTCTTCTCCACCTCGCCGAGGGTGTATTCATCCTGCTTGGGCGCACCTTCCTGTCCGATAGTCTCGTAGAAGCCGATCAGCCGGCAGTGAGTGAGCTTCTCGGCCAACTGTTTTTCCAATGTCGCTTTGTCCGATGTAGACGGGTTAGGCGCGTCCTCGGCGCGGCTGGCGGGCGCGCAAAGAGCCAAAGCCAGAGCGACGGCGCTTGCCAGGATGGATAGCTTCTTCATCGTTATCACTCCGCATGAGTTGAGGGCCAATACGGACGTTACTCTGATCGCGTTGGGGCGCGAGCGCCCGTTTCCGGTATCACCCGACCCCGAGCGCCACTGTGGAACCAACGGGCGCAGTGTATAACATCAGGCAGGAGAATCAGGCCATGAGATCCACACTGTTGCGGGCGGCGGTCGTCACGGCGTCGGTCGTTGCGGGAGGATGCGGCCTCACGACACAGCCTCAGCCGCTGGTTCCCAGCCAATTTGTTCGCTCGCGCGCGGGTGTCGGGCCGAATCCGATCGGCCAGCCCGTCGGGCAGAGCGGGGCGCTGGCCTACGGGGAGTTGCACTCGCCGCTGCTTCCCGACGAATATCCCAATCGGCACCCGAATTCCGCGCCGGGTGTTTCACCAATGGTACAGCGCGACGTTCCCGGGCCGGGGGAAGGGGTCGGCGCGCAGCCGAGCCCCGTCGCGGCGCAATCGCCGACTACCCGGCCCGATACGGGCGACGCCACCGGATACCAGGTTGTCGGCACGGTTGTCGCCACGGTGAACGGTACGCCGATCTTTGCCGACAAGGTGCTTTCGTCGCTCGATCGTGAATTGGCGGCCGAAGCGCACAAGTACGGTCCGCTGCAATTCCGTGGTGTCGCCGCGCATGACATTGACGACGAAATCCAAAAACGCATTGACGGCCAGCTCGAAATTGAGCAAGCCACCGTTTCACTCCCCCAGGACGCCAAAACCGAAGCGCAGTTGATTGCGCAGCTTTGGCGGCGGCAGCAAATCGCCGCGGCGGGCGGGTCGGAAGCCGTCGCACGACAGCGGGCGGTCGAGGCGGGCGAGTCGCTCGATGATTTAATCCAGGACCGGTACAACACCGCGCTGGTCCAACTTTACTACCAGCAGCACATCTCGCCTCGGATACAGGTGACCGTCGCCGACGAGAAACGCTATTACGATCAGCACCGCGAGAGCGATTACAGCAAGCACGCCGAGGCTCGCTTCCGGCTGATCCGGATCGATTTTGCCAACAATGGCGGCCCCGAGCAGGCGGCGGCCAAGGCCAATCGGATCATCGACGACCTGAAGGCCGGCGCGAACTTCGAAGACGAGGCAAAGAAGTTCAACGACGATGACTCGCTCAAGCAAAGCGGCGGCGAGGTGGGCTGGATGCAAAAGGGCGGCTTCAAATATGACAACGTCGAGCAGGCCATCTGGGCGCTGCGCCCCAACCAGTTCACCGACCGGCCCATCGAGGTGAGCGATCCGGTCTCCGGCAATGCGTTTTACATCGCGCAGCTCGAGGAACGTCGCGGCGGGAACACCCGGCCGTTCGATGATCCCGAGGTGCAGCGCGGAATCTACAGCGAGCTCTCAAGCCAGCAGTTTCGCGAGCTCCGCATGAAGGACCTGCGAGAACGATTGAGCAGAAACGCCGTCGTCCGCGAACCCCGCGGCCTCGATACCGCCGTCGACATGGCCATGCAACGCTACCCCGTCTGGGCCTCGGCAAAGTAATGCGCCGCGAAGAAGGGGAGGACGCGAAGGAAGCGCGAAGAAGATAGGAATTAACCACGGAGTTAATTCCATCTTCGCGTTTCCTTCGCGTCCTTCCCTTCTTCGCGGCAAGAGTTTACCCAAGTGCGCTCATCGTCGTCGGTGAAATCGATTCGACAATTCTTGTTGCAGTCTCGACGGCGGCGGCGCCGTCTTCGACGGTGACTTCGGGGGGATTGCCGGAATTGATTGCGGCGATGAACGATTCCAGTTCCGCCCGGAGCGGCTCGATGTCGTCAATCTGCAACTCCTCGACGCTAATCAGATCGGAATAATTCAGCTCCGATAGATCCGTGATTTCGCCCGAGCGAATCTTCTGTGCCGCCTCGCGGATGGCATCCACGTTCTTGCCTCTCCGAGCGATCAGGCCGTACTTCTTGCCGTAGTCGAGCGAAACGTAGGCATCGGGACTGAACAGCCGCATGCGCCGCTCGGTCTTGAGCGCCAGCCGCGAGGCGGTGAGGTTTGCGACGCAACCGTTCTCGAAAGTCAGCCGGGCGTTGCAGATGTCTTCGACGGTGCCGAGAACACTCACGCCGATCGCGTCGATCCTGGCCACCTTCGACCCGGCCAGGCGCAGCACGATGTCGATGTCGTGAATCATCATGTCCAGCACGACGCCGACGTCGATGCTGCGGAAAGTCAGCGGGCTGACGCGAACAACCTCGATGAACCGCGGCCGAATGTCGAGCGTTCCCACGGCGCGCATGACGGGATTGAATCGTTCGATATGCCCCACCATCGCCACGGTCTTCGACCGGGACGCAGCCTCGGCGATGCGCCGGCACTCGGCCACATCCCTGGCCAGGGGCTTTTCGATCAAGCACGCGACGCCGCGGCCCAGGCATCGCTCGGCCAGGTCGGCGTGAAACGCCGTCGGCACCGCGATCGTGACGGCGCGCACCGCATCGAGCATTTGCTCGATGTCTGAAAACGCCCGGCAGCCGAACGAGTCCGCCACCGCCGACGCTGTCTCCGGCGATGCGTCGTACACGCCGACCAACTTCACCCCCGGCATCTGCGAGTAAACCCGCGCGTGCAGCCGCCCCATCCGCCCGCACCCGATCACTCCCACCGCCAGCGGCGAACCTTCCATCATTGCTTGTGTCACGTCCTCGATCCTATCCGCAGCCCTGGGCATTGTGGAGACGATGATTTGAGGATGAAACAAAGACAGAAGAGATATATCCGCAGATTGCGCAGATTTTCGCAGATTAAATGCAGCGGGCGGTGATTCGATAAGACCCCACGTATTTGACCCCATCTGCGAAAATCTGCGCAATCTGCGGACATATCTCTTCTTCGTCTTCCCCTGTCGCGATGCACTATGAGGCTGGACGAACCAGAGGCTCCGCGGTCAATCCTGTTCCGGGTTTGGCGCCACAATCCGGTCAAAGACATCGATCAGCAGCCGGTCGTAGGCGTCGAAATCCGCCTTCTCCGGCAGGCAGCTCTCTTCAAGCGCCCGATCGAGTTTCGACGCCTCGCGTTCCCAATCGGCGATGCACGTCTCGCTATCCTGATAGGCCAGCCCATCCCGGATCCTGCGAAGCTCCTCGGCGTCCGGGCGCGGGAAGGTCATCGTCCCTGTGCGCAGCAGCTCGGCTCCCTGCCGCGCCAGCCGGAAGCCGTGCATGGCGAATTTGGTGTCAAACCCATGCGCCCGGGCGATCTCGGTTCGCCCGGTCTTGTTGGCTTGCTTGACCATCATCTTCTTGAGCTGCGACAGCGCATACCCGTGATATCCCGCGTGCGCCCGGCGGCTGATCAGCGGACGCGTCCGCGCGGCGATCCATTCCCAGGCCGGACTTGAACAAATCACTGCCGGCCCGGACTCCGGCACATACAGCGTCTCGACCACATTGGGATTGACGTTCACTGTGAGGTGCAGCCACTTGCGAAGATCGTAAATGACGACATCCAGCCCGGCCTCCGGCATCTGCGTTTCCACCTGCTCGAACGACCGCGCCCCGACCCAGTACGACTTCGGAGCCAGCGTCACGCCACGCACGTCCCAGTCGCTGTCTACAGCGTTCGTGCCATAAAGACGCGACCCCGCAATGTGCAGGAACAGCAGATTGTCCATCACCCAAGCCATCTCCGTGTTCCGCGGCACGATCGCTCGCCGGACGGCTTCCAGGAGTTGTTGGTGGCTGTAGGGGCTCATGGTTTAGGATGGACCTTCATCCGCCAGCGATCGCGCCGATGATGAAGAACGGTTCGGCCCCGCTCGCGACCTTCTCGGGCAGCAGCGTGTCGGGCGATTCGTGAGACAAGTCTTCTTCGCACGCGAAGAACCGCACGAGTCGCCGCCGCTCGTGCGTCACGTGGTCGCGGATCGTGCCCCGCAGCATGGGAAATCGAGTTTCAAGGGCATCGAGGAGCATCCGCTGGCTGAGCGGGGCGGGTACCTCAAGCTGAACCTCGCGGCCAACCCGGGCCAGTTCGCGGAGATGTTGGGGGAGAACGACGCGGATCATGGGAACGGGGTTGAAGGGTCTCGGCGATGCAGCGAAAGAGCAGGATGAGGAGGAAGATTAGGAACAGGATTAAGAGCAAGAGCGGGAGAAAGATTATATCGAGTACCCCTGCTCGTTGACCAGCTTCACCGCCGAAACTTTGAACTCACGCGTGAATTCCCTTCGTGCCATGGACGCTCCTTCTGACAGGGATTATCCTGCCTTGCGGCGCGCCCATCAATCGTGGAGAAGCCCAGATAATGTACTTAGCCCCTTTGAATTTTCCTTAGCCCCTTTGAATTTTCCTTGACTGTCCCGTTTTCTGGCCCGTTTTCTGGCCCCCCAGCTTGACGTAATCGTCGAAAAAGAGCTTGCGGTTGCCGGCGCTGTCCCGCTGGCAGCCCATGTCCTTCAACTTGTCCAGCAGCGGCAGCAGGCGGGTGAAATGCTTGAGCCCCTGAACGTCCGTGTCCTTCAACGGCATCTCCATGCC
>Ga0182024_10025286_pt1 | contig 10495 bp, 13 predicted proteins | sample P32metaG_FD_120480 | JGI IMG/M metagenome (GOLD analysis project Ga0182024, IMG submission 120480) | Permafrost microbial communities from Stordalen Mire, Sweden - P3-2 metaG (Illumina Assembly) | ecosystem: Environmental > Terrestrial > Soil > Wetlands > Permafrost | place: Sweden: Stordalen...
GCCTCGCGGATCATATCGGCGGCGCGGACATACAGGCCCATGTCGGCCGGGTCGTTTTCGCTGCCCGATATCGACCGGTTGAGGGTATCCAGCACCACGATGCCAGGGCGCACGTCCGGGAATTCCTCGCGGATCGATTTGACCACGGCCGCGCCGTCCTGCGGCAGCACGATGCGATCCGCACTCAGATAGAACGGGATGTCCGGCGCGCCGTGGTCGAGCCTGAAAGCTTCGATGCGCCCGGTAAAGCCTTGTTGCCCTTCGAGCGCGAAGTAGACCACCGGGCACTGCTTGACCCGCCGGCCGCGGTATTCCCAGCCCGCCGCGATGTGCGCCACCATATCGAACACAAAGAAGCTTTTGCCGCATTTCGGCGGCCCCCAGACCACGACGAGGCCGACGTCGGGAATAATCCCTTTGACGAGATAGCGCGATGTGGTGGGCATTTTCACATCGGCAAATCGCGTAAAGGTCAGCCGGCGCCCGGCGGGCTTGGCGGGCCCAGCCGGTGCCAAGCCGGGCTCGCCGTCGGTTTCGGCGGCCGCAACATGGACTTCCGCGTGGTCCAGTATGTCGCGGAGTGCGTCTAGCCCCTGTTCCCGGGCGATCGAATTGGCATCGGCACTCATGCGGCGGCGCTCCGACTTTGGGTCTGCGGCGGGACGATCAGGCGAATTTCGCGGTTGTCGCGGGGTATCGCCGCGGCCAGCTTTGCGGCATTGGCGCAGCCCGTGGCGTCGGCATCGGAAAACACGGTCACGCATTCGACATAGGCGGGGACCAGGCCGGCCAGCGCCGGCATGCGCGAGGCTGACCCAGCTGCCCAGGCGCCCAGCCCGGTAGCATCGTGCAAGGACAGCGCGTCTTCGATGCCTTCGGCGATCGTCAAGCCCAAGCCGTCATTGATCGGAGCGACAACGATCGGGAAGCCAGCCGACTTGCCGATCATGATCTTGTCGCGACCGGTCCCGGCCTTGCCACTACCGTCCGGCTTCAGGCTGGTCAGATGCACACCGCGGATTGCCGGTTCATCGATGGTGATTTCGCCGGGCCCGGTCTCCTGCACCATGCCGAACGCGGCGATCATGGCGGGCGGAAATTCCCCGGCCGGCGCCAGATAGCCGAGCGTCCCGGGCAATCGTCCACGGAAGCCGCGCGCGTTGCGCAGATAGGTTTCGGCGACACTGCGGGCGATCGGCCGGCGGCGCTGCCACAGCGACAAGGCCTTGTTCAACCGTTCGCGGGCCTCATCCTGCTCGCGGCGCTGAACCTCTTCGGCAATGGCAGCGGTATCACCCGTCGAACATATGGATCGGGAGGCACCGGAATCGCTCGACCAGCCCGCTTCGCCACAGCGCGCGCAATGATAGGTGATGAAAGCAGGATCACTGCACCACAATCGCAGCGTTTTGCGGCGCTGGTTGACGGCGCTGCGGCGCTCAGGCCCGCACAGAGGGCAGGGCGCGTCGACCGTGCCGAACCGGCCTCCCATGATGGTGCGGGCGTGCTCGAGCGCGAGCGCTGGCGCCGTCATTGCTCGCGCTCCAGTAGCCGCAGCAATACCGGGGCATGGTCGGGGCGGGCTGCCAGCCAGGCGCGCAAGCGCTCCTTGTCACCGAGCCGGACCATGTACCAGAAGGCATCGACGACAGCCGCTGGCGGTGCTTCCTGTCGGCCGAACGCGGCTGGCGGCCCATATTCGCGAACCGGGCGTCCGCAGATTTGCCCGAGATGCTTTGCCGCGGCGCGGGCGTCCTCAAGATTGAAGGTGAACAATCCGGCGATGGCCCAGCCTTTGTTTCCGACATGATAGACATACAGGCCCGGTTGCCGCTCATAGGCGCTCAGCCAAATCACCTTCGGTCTCGCCGGCACCGGTGCCGCAGATGCGGCGGCCTGTTCCAGCATCCGGCTGAAAATTGATATGTCGCTCATGCCTCGCCCCCGTCATCAGGGAGCAGGCCCAACTCTTGCGCCTTCCGGAGCGCTTTGGTGATTGCCTTCGCCAAATCGGGAAGGCGCAGCACCACGACGGCAACGCCTTGCTGCATTTCGTGAATGCGAACGTCGAAAATGATGCGGCCTTCGAACGTCGATAGCGTCGAAACAACCGCCTCATGCCGTCGGCTGCGCCAGAAAGAATCTACCTGCACAGCATCGGGTAGGGTTGGGCCGCGCGCGCTCATGAGGCGACACGCCTGATCGAATAGGATTTGCCGTCGCGGCCGATACGGTCAACGTCAGGTGCGTAGTCCTGCGCACCTGACTCACGCAGCAGCGCGCGCTTTCGGCGCCGATAGAAGGTGGATCGATCGCAGCCCAGGTCGCGCCAAGGTTGCGGCCGGATAGCGCAGCGGAGTTTGATTTCCGTCCGTGTGAGGCGCCTCCGTTGTGCAGCCTCGCGCAGCAAATCCCAGAGTGCGGACCGGATCGCGGTGGGCAGTTCGCAAACGAAAAACGGTTCGAGTGCGTCGCCACGTTTGGTGACATCGGCTACTGGCATGTTCATTGACCTTGTTGCCCTGTTGAAAAGCAAACGCTCCGGACCCTTGCCCAGGTCTCGGAGCGTAACTATGCGGCGGCGTTATCTTGATTTTCGGACTGCGCCTGGCGACCGGCTCGAATCATATTGTCGATGGTCGACCGCGACAGGTTGGAAAGCTCCATAGCCTGCTTGGCGGTGATTGCTACCGGGCGCACGGCCTCGGGCAGCGGGTCGGTAATGCCGATAACCTCAAAGAAGGAAGCCCGGACAATCAGGGTGCGGGAAGCAACCTTGACCGTGCGAACGGGCGGGGCGTTGTTGACTCGCATGTGCTGGCCTCACGATTTGCTTTGGCTTGTGAAAGCAAAGATGAGGCAGCCCGTTGGGACAGACTACAGGGGTGTTGTCCCAGTCGGTTAGGAGGGGATAACCAAGAGCGCATAAAGCGCTTCCCGGCCGACAATCAAAATCCGTTCGGTTTCTGAATAGATGTCCGCCGGCACGTCGACCGCGGCCGCTAGAAATCTGTCCGCATAGGTCCGCGCGGCCTTCTCGTTTCGGCGCGTCCATTGCCGAAGTTGTCCGGCGGTGACCGGAAAATCTGGCGCCTCGATGCCCGCGGAAACCGCCCGTGAGGCTTCCCACTGTGCGACGTCCGCAGTTTCCTGATAGGCCAGCACAAGCCCGGCAAACATCTCGATCCGCCGCTGCTCGTATATGCCAGGGCCACCAGGCCGATAGGTCGCGGTTTGTAGGGCCGCGATATGATCCCAAAGCGGGTGATTTCGCCCTGTTGTGAGCGCGTCGATAATACCGTCCGCAACGAGGGCGCCAGTGTAGATAAGCGCTTCTGGGTCATTTCGATGCTTGTGCAAGGCGGGCTCGATGGCCTGCTTGAGAGCGACCAGCCCGAACGCGACCGCACGCACGTCAGGATTTGAATGGGTCGCCGGCTGCCCTGCTAACCGCGCGCGGTACAGTTCGATGATGTCCGTTGCGAATTGCGCCCGGGCGGCGGCCTCGATTTTTTGATCCTGTTTCGTGGCGATCTTTTTCAGCACGGCTCGGCCTCAATTCGCGGTGGCGATCGGCGCGAACGCCAGCACGTCGGCGGAATGCTCGCGCGTCGCGAATGCCGCCCATGCGTCCATCAAGGCCTTGCGTTTTTCGAACAGATCGCCGCGATCATAGGCGCGCTCGGTTTCGTCACCGACCAAATGTGCCAGCGCCTTTTCAACCACCTCGCGCTGGAAGCTGGTTTTATCGCCCGCCCAGGTGCGGAACGTCGAACGGAAACCATGCGGGACAACAGGCTTGCCCGTTTGCGGGTCGCTCCACTTCGCGCGGCCTGCCTTTACGTTCGCCGCGTTCATGCGATCGATCAGGGCGCCGGTAGCCGCGTCGCTCAGCGGTTTGTCGCCGTCGCCAGCAAAGAACACGAATTCCCCGGCGCGGATTTTTTCCATCCGCGCCAGCACGGCGAGAGCGGCGGTACTCAGCGGCACCTTGTGCGCCTTGCCGCCTTTCATGCTCTCGCCTGCGATCGTCCACACGGCGGCGTCGCGGTCGAACTCGCTCCAGCGCGCCGCAAGCGCGTTGCCCGGCCGGCTCGCAGTCAGGATTTGAAATTCCAGCGCGGCCGCGGCGATGCCTTCGCGCGCGCGCAGATCGATTAGGAACGCGGGCAACTCGCATAGGGCAGCGCGGCCTGATTTTGCACACTGGCAACGTCGGACGTTTTTGCCAGCGTCGCATCAAGGTTGCCTTTCCACCGCGCGGGGTTTTCGCCGACATATTCGCCGTAAGCCTTGGCTGCGTTGATGACTGATTCGATGCGACCACGCAGGCGACTTGCGGTTTCGGTTTTGGTCGACCAGATCGGGTCAAGAATTTTCATCACCAGCCCGGTATTGACGAACTGCACCGGCAACTCACCGATCACCGGATAGGCGTAGGTTTTCAGTGTCGCCGCCCATTGGTCCGCATGTTTTTTGTTTTTCCAGCCCTTGCGCTTGGAAGCGATGAGACGCTCAGCGGCAGCGCGAAAGGTGATCGCCTTGGCGGCCTCGACTTTGGCGGATTGCTTTTTCGCGGCCTTAATTTCGAGTGGGTCAATCCCTTGTGCGATGAGCTGCTGATGATCCTTGCGAAGTTCGCGTGCCAACTGCAGCGGGATTTTTTTCCAGGATCCGAGCCCCATTTCGTGGGCGCAATTTGCAAGCTGATACTTCAACAGCCAGCTTTTCGACGTCTCGCTGCGCACCTGCAGGACCAACCCAACGCCGTCGAGATAATCGCCTGGCTCTTTGAGCTGCGCCACGATCGCGTCGGACAGTTTTAGCCCTTTCAATTCGGCGGGCGAGAGCTTGGCCATGGAAATTTTCCCCTGTTAATACCCCAGACTAACACGTCAAGCAGAGGCAAGCAAGGGCAGGCATTAACAGGCAAGAATAAGGCTGTTACATGCTGAATTTGCTGGTGAATTCTAAGCTATCGCAAGCAGGGGAAAGCAGCTTTGGCGCGGAAGGGGTGGGATTCGAACCCACGGTACCCTTGCAGGCACGCCGGTTTTCAAGACCGGTGCCTTAAACCACTCGGCCACCCTTCCAGCTTCGTAATCCCAGCGGCTTAGCAGAGACGTTGGGAGCGTGAAAGGGGCGACGCCGGCGGGAAGATCGCGCGGCGGCGGTACCCCGGCTGCCGGTTCGATCAATGGCAGCCGTGGCTGCGGTAACAACCGTGCGGTCCCGCGTGGCTGGCGGGCGCTGCGCTGCACAGCACGGTGATCGCGATGACGAGAGAGAGCAGAAATTGCCGCATCGACATGGTCCTTGGTCAACCCCCCCCTTAAGGAACGGCCAATCCCTCGGTCCAGTTTCATTCCGGACGCTGAATGGTGTCGCGGCCCCTATGTTGGCCGGTACCGGGCAAACGGGTCTGCCTGATCATGATGGCCTGGCGCAAGCTGCGCCGGCTTACCGGCCTGTGAACCGGAGCGAGGCGAGGGCAGGCACTACAGCCGCGACCGGTAACCGTCGACGGCGTGGGCGATGAAAATGCCGGCGCTCATGATGCCGAAGAATGCGGTGACTGCTTCCAACATGATGACGATCCCTGACCCAGCGCTCGGACCTAACGGCATGGGGCCTTACACAGTCAAAAGAATTCCTCTCGCCGCCGGATTTAGCAAACCGATGGTGATTTTTGGGCAACAGCGGCCCGGCGCTCGAGGCCGGCCGGCGGCGGCGGGCCGGGCAACGATTGATTCACCACCTTGAAGGCTCTCCCCATTTCCGCCGCGTTCGGGCTGCGATATGTTCATCACTTGATGCGGAAATGGGGCGCGTCGGGGATGCAGCGCGGTTTGAGGCTCGCAAACGGGCCATGGCCGCCGGAATGGTATTTGGGGCGTATGGGGATTCGAAGGTCAGATCCGATGGCTCGGGCGGCGCGGGGCGTTGCCGCGGCCGTGGCCTGCCTCGCGCTCGCCAACTGCGCCTCTTCGGGAAAATTCGCCAACCGGGTCGACCCCCGCTACGGCGTCTCTTCCAGCCCGCGCGTGGTCGCCTTTGGCGAGCCGGTGCCGAAGGGCGGCGGCACCTACCGGGTCGGCAAACCCTATATCGTCGGCGGCCGGGTCTATTTGCCGGAAGAGGACGTGAACTACCGCGAGGAGGGCCTGGCGTCCTGGTATGGCGATGATTTCCATGGCCGGCTGACCGCCAATGGCGAAGTGTTCGACATGGGCGCGCTGACCGCCGCCCATCCGACGCTGCCGATGCCCTGCTACGCCCGCGTCACCAACCTCAGCAATGGCCGGTCGCTGATCGTCCGCGTCAATGACCGCGGCCCGTACCATGGCAACCGGCTCATCGATGTCTCCAACAAGGCCGCCGAACTGCTTGAATTCAAAGGCAATGGGGTGGCGCGGGTGCGGGTCGAATATGTCGGGCGCGCCCCGCTCGACGGTTCCGACGACACTCTGCTGATGGCGACCCTGCGCACCGGCGTCCCGGCGCCGGCGCCGTCTCTGGTCCGGGTGGCGTCCGCCCGTTCGTTCGTCCCGGAAATGTCGTCGGGTCGGGCGATCCGCGGCGAGGTTCCGATGCCGGAAGGGCGCCCCTACAGCCTCGGCAGCACGCCGGCGGACCAAGCTTCGATCAATGCGACGTCCGAGATGTCCGCCTCCGCCCGGACGCGCTCGAATCGCCGCGTCCTCGATAATCCGCGCGCCGTGTCCTACGAGGACGATGACCGCTAGCGCTTCGAGCGTCAGGCCGGTCTCTGCCTACGCGCCGATCGACCCGCACGGACCGAGCGAGGTCCTGGCCGGTCGCGGGCTCTATTGATTCCCGCTCGGCGCGGCCGCTGACCGGTATTTTCCCCAAGCAAGGCGATCAGCCAGCAGCCGCGCACGATAGGGTTGTTTGCGCCGGCGCCGCAATCTGAACGGCGCACTGCAACGGCCGTCATGGCCGTGTTGTTTGCGGTACTTCCAGCTGTTAGAACGCCGGGACTCAAGGCATCGCCCATGGCAGTCGCAACCTCATTTTCCGGCAGATCCGCATGCTTCTGGCGCCGCTTGATCGCGACCGCCGTGCTGGTTGCCGTTGGCGGCAGCAGCGTGGCCTTCGCCGCCAATCAAAGCGTGCAGGGCGCGAGGAAGGAAGACGCCGGCTTTGCCGGCGATGCGCCGACCGCGATCCTGATCGAAGCATCCAGCGGCAGCGTGCTGTCCGAAAAGAACGCCGATGAGCTGCGGGCGCCGTCCAGCATGATGAAGCTGATGACGGTGGAAACCGTGTTCCATGCCATCGAGAAGGGCGATGTCAAGCTGACCGACGAATATCACATCAGCGAGCACGCCTGGCGTACCGGCGGCGCGCCGTCGGGCACCTCGACGATGTTCGCAGCCCTCAACAGCAAGGTCTCGGTGGACGACTTGCTGCACGGCGCCATCATCCAGAGCGGCAACGATGCCTGCATCGCGCTGGCGGAGGGAATCGACGGCAACGAGGGCAGCTTCACGGCCGACATGATGACCAGGCGCGCGCGCGAACTTGGCCTGACGCGATCGACCTTTGCCAATTCCAACGGTCTGCCCGACCCCGGCAACAAGATGACCGTGCGCGAACTGGCACAACTGGCGCGTTACATCATCCAGGTCCATCCCGAGTTCTACAAGCTGTTCGGCCAGCGCGAATTCACCTGGAACAAGATCCGCCAGCAGAACCGCAACCCGCTGCTGACGTCGCTCGAGGGCGCCGATGGGCTCAAGACCGGATACACCAAGGAGGGCGGCTACGGCATGGTCGGCTCGGCGGTGCAAAACGGGATACGCTTGATCGTTGTCGTCAACGGCCTTGAGGATTCCGAGGACCGCGCCTCCGAAGCCAAGAAGATGCTGGAATGGGGGTTCCGGAATTTCGAGGCGCGAACCCTGTTCGCGGCCCGGCAGACGGTCGGTTATGCCAGGGTGTTCGGCGGCGACAGTCGATCGGTGAAACTCGCGAGCCCGGATCCGATCAAGGTCATGGTGCAGAAGAACGGCACCGACAAATTGCTTGCGCGCGTTGTCTATAGCGGGCCGGTCCGTGCACCGATCGAGGCTGGCCAGCGCATCGGCGTGGTGCGGATCTGGCGGGGCGCCAACCTCGCCGAGGAGACCCCGATTTTTGCCGCGGAATCGATTGGCAAGGGATCGACGATGCGGCGGGCGATTGACGGCGCGAGCGAGCTCGTCATCGGGATGTTTCGCGCCGGCGCCGAGAAACTCTGACCATGGCCGAGACTGCGGTCAAAAGAGCTCCCGGGCGCGGGCGGTTTGTCACCTTTGAAGGCGGCGAGGGATCGGGAAAATCCACCCAGATCAAGGCGCTGGCGCAACGTCTCGACGCCGCCAAGCTGCGCGCCATCGTCACCCGCGAGCCGGGCGGATCGCCCGGCGCCGAAATCATTCGCCATCTCGTGCTGTCCGGAATGGGCAAGTTGCTGGGCGCTGAGGCGGAAACGCTGTTGTTTGCGGCTGCCCGCGACGATCACGTCCGCACCGTGATCGGGCCTGCGCTCAATCAGGGACTCTGGGTGCTGTGCGACCGGTTTTCCGATTCGACGCGCGCCTATCAGGGCAGGCTCGGCAACGTCGCACCGGCGGTTCTCAACGCGATGGAGCGGGTGACCATCGGCGATCTCAAGCCCGATCTGACCATCATCCTCGATGTCCCGGTGGAAGTGGGCCTGCAGCGCGCCGCCGCGCGGCGCGGCACCGGCGTCCCCGACCGGTTCGAGGCCGAGGACGTCAGGTTTCACCAAGAGTTGCGCGACGCCTACCGGCAGATCGCGGCAGCCGAGCCGCAGCGATGCGTGCTGATCGACGCCAATGTCGATGCCGCCACGGTTGCCGCGGCGATATGGGCGGCCGTACGCGATCGCTTGTTCGCGGTCGATGCCGGCAGCGCGGTCAATTCAGCATGAGCGCCCGTCAGGTCGAGCCGCAGCTGACGGCGCTGCATCCCCGCGAAAACACCGCGCTGTTCGGACACCGCGACGCCGAGATGGCGTTGCTCGATGGCTATCGCAGCGGGCGGATGGCGCATGCCTGGTTGATCGGCGGCGCGCAGGGCATCGGCAAGGCGACGCTGGCCTATCGCATGGCGCGGTTCGTGTTGACGCATCGCCAACCGCTGGCCGCCGAAGTGCAGCGCGCCGCGACGCTGGCGGTTGATCCGTCCCAATCGGCCGCGCGGCTGGTGGCGGCGGGGGCCCATGGCGGCCTGCTGGTCCTGGAACGCACACTCAACGACAAAGGGGTGATGCGGACCGTGATCACCGTCGACGAGACCAGGGAGACGATTTCGTTTTTCGGCTCGACCGCCGCCGTCGAGGGCTGGCGGATCTGCATCGTCGATACCGTCGACGAACTCAATCCGAACGCCGCCAACGCGCTGCTCAAGATCCTGGAGGAGCCGCCGCAGCGATCGCTGTTCCTGCTGGTCAGCCACGCGCCGGCGCGGGTGCTGCCGACCATCCTCTCGCGCTGCCGCAAGCTGGCGCTGCGGCCGCTCGCGACCGACGACGTCATCGCCGCCGCCGCCCACGCCGCCAGCATCGCGCCCGACGATCCGGCGCTCGCCGAAGCGGCCGCGGCGGCGGAGGGCAGCGTCGCACGCGCGCTGACCTTGCTCGGCGGCGACGCCGTCAAACTGCAGCAGCGGACCGCGGCGCTGCTCGCCACCCTGCCGCAGGTCGATCCGCGCGAGTTGCATGCGCTCGGCGACGCGCTCGGCGGCAGCGACCGGGTGGCGCTGGCGGCCTTCATCGACAGCGTCGATCGCTGGGTGAGCGAGCGCCTGCATGCCGACGACGTCAATGCCAATGCGAACCTGCCCCGCCTTGCACGGCTGGCGGAGGTGTGGGAAAAGATCAACCGCGCCGCGCGCGATACCGAAGCCTACAATCTCGAACGGAAACCACTGGTTTTCTCGGTGTTCGGGCTGCTTGCGGAAGCCACGCGGTAGATGCGCCGCGGATTGTCCTCCCCGACAGATCAATGTGAGCAGCGAAGGAATTTGGTGTGGCGACGGCCAGGAAGAAAACTCCCAAAAAGCGAACAGCAAACAAGGTTCGCAAATCGCGGCGCGCCAGCCAGGCCTCCACCGCGAAAAAGCGTGCCAGGCCGGGCAAGCGGGCGGTGAAGAAGGCCGCAAAAAAAACCAGCAGGACGGCGAAGAAAGCAGGCCGAAAGTCGACTAGTAAAGCGTCGAAAAAGACCAAGGCCGGCAAGTCCGGGGCAACGCCGCGGCAAACCAAAATCGTTGGGAAGACGGTCAAGAGCTCGACCAACGGCTCGAAAGCGGAAGCCGCGACCGCCGCCGCACCGGTTCAGCCCCGCGGCAACCGCTACTACATCACCACCGCGATTGCCTATCCCAACGGCACGCCACATATCGGCCACGCCTATGAGGCGATCGCGACCGATGCGCTGGCGCGCTTTCAGCGGCTCGACGGCAA
>Ga0182024_10025287_pt1 | contig 10495 bp, 9 predicted proteins | sample P32metaG_FD_120480 | JGI IMG/M metagenome (GOLD analysis project Ga0182024, IMG submission 120480) | Permafrost microbial communities from Stordalen Mire, Sweden - P3-2 metaG (Illumina Assembly) | ecosystem: Environmental > Terrestrial > Soil > Wetlands > Permafrost | place: Sweden: Stordalen...
GCCCGAGCTGTCCTCCGATACGGCACCGATGAACACCGCACTGGCTCCAATCACTTCCGCCCAACTTACGGCCACCGAAAGGAAATGCGCATTGCGGAACGGCACATACGTCGGCGGAATTTCCCCGGGCGCCGCTGCCGTTTCTCCCTGGGGCACCGCAATCGTCTCATCGGTCAGCGCCGATCCCCCGATTTGAGCAAAATAATCGAGGCTGACGACCAACCGCTCCTGAACGCAATAATAATCAGCTATCGACTCAAAGGCTTGGCGTTCACGGCGCTCCGTGAGCTGCCCGTAGCTTGCGTGCAGAAGTGCCACACTGTGCGATTGCCGTGCGATGGCAGCGGTAACGCACGAATCCATGCCCCCGCTCACCAGAACGACTGCCTTTGCCTGATCTGTCATTTAGACGTTCGCGACCCCATGCCCGTTTCGGCAGATGTGGCCGAAAGCACTGCGATAGGTACTGCGGCGAGGCTCACACGCCTCTCGTCGCCGGATCCCAAATGAATTTATGCAGCTGTAGGCTCAAGCGCACCGGAAGCCGGTCGGCCAGAACCCACTCCGCCAGGATTCGTGGATCGAGCCCCGGCCAGGTTCCCAGGGGATCCGCAAAAACGGGTGAAAAGAGCGCCTGACGAACGCGGGTAGCGAGGCTGTGCTGCTGCACAAAGCCGCGTGCAAACTCGTAATCGCGCCGGCTGGAGATGACGAACTTGACTTCGTCCTTGCCGTCCAGCTCCCCAAGGTTGTCCAGGCGGAACGTCTCCCCTTCCCCGGAGTCAGGACATTTCACGTCCACAATTTTGACCACTTCACGCGGGAGCGTTCCCACCCAGCGCTCGCCGCTCGTCTCGACAAGCACGGTGTAACCAGCAGCGACCAGCCGCTGCGCGAGCGGCACCGTGTCGGGCTGCAGCAATGGTTCGCCACCAGTCAGTTCGACCAGCGATGTCGCGGCGTCCGATGTAGCGGCGTCGGGTGAAGCCGGTGCGGCGGGCGCGGAGATTGCGGGCGATTCTGCCGCAGTCGCGGCGGAATCGTTTTCAGCACGCGGGCGACCCGCGAGGCGCGCAACACGTCCGAGCACCTGCTCGACGCTCATGTGCTCACCGCCATGGAAGGCATACGCGGTGTCGCACCACGTGCAGCGCAGGTTACATCCGGTAAGGCGCACGAAGATGCAAGGCAGGCCCGCGTAGGTGCTTTCCCCTTGAATCGAATGAAAAATCTCGCTGATTACCATTACTCTTTACCATCACATCATTGTGAGTGAATCGCCCGTGAATCGCGCCTAAATCGCCCGCGACTGTCTACGGACGGCGCGACCGGCGAGGTTTAATGCTCTGGTAGTGCCGCACCAGAACCACAGCCACGACGAACAATCCCAGCGTGCCCAAAAATGGCGCAGGGTGAATGGCCATTCCAAAGCCGCGAAAAATAAAAAAGTACAACACGCCCACAACCGCGGCAGGTACAAGAATCAATAGATAAGCCCGGCTCATAATTAGCTTGTTATTCCCATACCTGTTCCCAGCTCTGCGACCGGCAAACAACTCCAAAAGGTACTGGCGCCGTACCGACCGAAATGCGATCAACGCCACCTCTAAGGTGCCGGCGTATACGTCGCGGAAGTTTCGTCGGTTTCCCAAACCGTGATACTGGTGATGCGCGGCGCGTTGGGCAAAGGCGGCATCTGCTTTGCAGTTTCCTCATAGAAAAACTTGGCCATATTTTCCGCCGACGGGTTTATGGCATCAAATGGCGCCTGATCGTTCAAAAATTTATGGTCCACGCCGCCAATCAGCTCCCGCAAAATTTTTTTTAGCTGAACAAAGTCTACCAGCAGCCCGATCGAGTCGAGATTTTCGCCGGCGACGTTGACGCGCACGCGATAGTTGTGGCCGTGCGGATTTTCGCACTTGCCCTTATATCCGCGTAAGGCATGGCCCGCGGAAAATGTTTCCTCTACGCTGACTTGAAACATGGTTTGTCTGAACGGAGCGATCTCAATCGCAACTCCCGCCCGGAACTAACCCGTTCCGTGGCGCCAACTTTGGCTTCGGTTCCTGCATGAATCGCCGAACCTCGACCAGGTCTCGAGTCAAGGTGTAGTCCGGCAGAGATTCTATGAAAATTCTACCATATTGCATGCGCTGAATACGGCTGTCGAGTATAGCGAGAATGCCCCGGTCGGTGCGCGTCCGAATCAGGCGCCCAAAACCTTGTTTCAGAGCGAGCACCGCCTCAGGCACTTGATATTCGGCAAAAGCGTTGCGTCCATCCTCGTTCAGAGCGCGCACGCGCGCCGCCACGATCGGATCGCTAGGCACGGCGAACGGCAAACGGTCCACAATCACGCAGGAAAGTTGATCTCCAGGAACATCGACGCCCTGCCAGAAACTTGAAGTGGCGAAGAGCACCGCGCCCGGCGTGGTCCGGAACCGTTCCAGCAATGCCGTGCGAGGTGCCGTACCCTGCAGAAACAAGGGAAAGCGTGAACTCGCGCGCACCAGTTCGAAAATTTGATTCATCTGGCTGTAACTGGTAAACAGGCAAAACGCGCGTCCCTCGGTGCATTCCAGGAGTTTCCCGATCTCTGCAGCCGCCTTCAGAGCGAAGCTCGCATCGCGCACGTCGGGCAGGCCGGCCGGCACGTACAGCAGCGCCTGGCTCTTGAAGTCGAACTCGTGAGGCAGAACGCGCTCGCGTGCGGTGTGAATCCCCAGCCTCTGCTTCAGGAAATCGAAGTGGCCGCCAACGGCCAGGGTGGCGGACGTGAGCACCACGGTGTCGAAAGCCTCGAAAAGCCGCTCGCGTAGAATCGCGCTGACATCGATGGGCGTCGCCGCAAGGAATACGCCCTTGCCGCGGCGTTCGAACCAATATACGTAATTTTTTTCGGTAGATTCGAGAAGGAACTTAATTTCACCGCGCAGTTCCGCCGCGCGCCGCGCAATTCCTGTAAGTTCCTCGCTCTTGCCGGGAAGCGCGGCAATGGCGCTTTCGACCGCTTTTACGGCCGCAACCAGGTCTTCATAGGCCGTTCTGTGTCGTTCGAGGAACTCGGCGCGCGCGGTGGTCTCGAAAGGTGACCGGCCATCGCGCGGCGGAAACGCCTCGAAGAATTCGCGAACCCGGTCACGCAGCCGCGATACGCGGCGCAGCAAGGGCGGACCACCCTGCCGCGAAACTCGCAGCGTTTGCTCGGCGTCGCGTGCCAGTTCTTCGAATCGATAGTTCGATACCTGCCGGCCAAAGTAGTCGCTTGCCACGTCCTCGATTTCGTGCGCTTCGTCGAAAATCACCGCCGAGTATTCCGGCAGGATGCTGCCAAAATCATCCTGGCGCAGAGCTAGGTCCGCGAAGAAAAGATGATGGTTCACGATAATCACATCCGCGTCGGCAGCACGCTGGTGCATGGCGGTAATGAAACAGCGGTTGAAGTCCGCGCACTTTTGACCGGTGCAGGTTTCTCGGCGGGCGTCGAGCCGGCCCCAGAGTTCGGCACCGTCGGGCAAAAAACTAAGTTCCGCCCGATCGCCCGTTTCCGTCAGACGCTCCCAATCGCGAATTTGCGTGAACCAATCGAGTTCCTCGAGCCCTTTGAGGACCGGTTGACCCTCCATCTGTTGCAGCTTGGCCCGGCACAAGAAGTTCGCGCGTCCTTTCATCACCGCTACTTTCAAATCCGGCGCGAAATGTTTCTGAACGAAGGGTACATCCTTGTTGAACAGCTGCTCCTGCAGCGACTTCGTCGCCGTGGATATCACGACTCGGCGTCCGCTGCGGATTGCAGGAATCAGATAGGCGAGAGTTTTTCCCGTCCCGGTCCCCGCCTCTACAAGCAGATGCTGCTTGGTGCGGAACGTCTGGTCCAGTAACTCTGCCATTTCAAGCTGAGAGCGCCGGTGCTCGTAACCGGCGGGCATGCATTTTTCGAGCATCCCTCCGGGGCCAAACAGCTCCGCCATGGTCGGAATGCTCTCCGCAGCGATAGCGGTCTCTTGTTCGGTAGAAGCCTGAGGAGGAATGGCCATGGCGAATCTTACCTGTATGCTAGCGCGGAACCGCTTTTACAGCCGATGGTTACCTTAGCATAACCTCGGAGATCATGCCCAAGGGCCGTAAGTCCCCAGAACGGAGTCGGCGGTATAAACGATTCAGGCTAGAGAATTAGGTATGTCAGCCGCCGGCTGGCCCCGAAATGCGCCAAGCGCACAGTTTCGATGGTTTGCTGGAACGAGTGCTGACCCATTCCGTTCGGTCGGGCGGGCCCCAGCCGGGAATAACAGCGTCGCGCGATACGACCCGTGCGCCGGGTCGCAGCTCGGCCCGTAGTTTTTCAGAGACCGCGAAAATTACGGAATCCTTTAAGTACAGCGTCACCACCGTCGCCGGAGATACGTCCGTTGTGCAAACATCTTTCTTCCAGAATTCGACCAGATGCGTTACTCCACTCTGCCGTGCATTCGCTCGCGCCTGGGCGATCAGTTTCGCATCGATGTCGATCCCTACCGCGCGGATCCCGAAGCGCTGTGCGGCCATCACGACGATTCGTCCATCCCCACAGCCCAGGTCGTACAGCACGTCGTTCGATTGCAGCTCTGACATCTCGAGCATCCGTTCGACCGCGTTGTCTGGCGTCGCTTGAAAAAAGCCCAAATCCAGTAGTGATTCACGCTGGGCCGCCGGCCCATGGCCCACCAGAAGGCGGAATGGGCGCACGACGCGATAGAGCAGCCAAGCCCATTGCGGCAACGCGACGGCTCGAAAGTCGTCCTCAGTCGGTCGAGTGGCCGTACGCGCCAGCTGGCGCAGGCTCGTTGCCATTCTTTCATGGGATTGCACACGGAACCGCAAACGTCGTGGCAGGCTCCGGGATCCGGGATTAGCGCCGAAGAGCGCCGATTCTACCTCTCGGTGCAATGCCGCTACTCCACGGTCGCCATCGACTTTCTTGCGTATTTCTGCCGGGAGCGGAGCATCGAGAACCTCTGTTGCGAGCGATAGCCCAAGCAGCCACATCCGCCGGCAGCCCATGCGTTCCGCTAGATCTTCAGCCAGGTTCCAATCTATGCCGCGCGGAACCTGCGTGATTTCTGCGATATCGCAGATCCAGCCAAGGCGGCCCCAGAAATGTTTTGCTCCGTGCACCGCCAGCAAAACCAGTGTGTCCTCAACCGAGAATGTCCGCAGATCGACGCCGCCAAGGGAAACGGTCTGCAAACGGCCTTGTACTTGGTCCCAATCGATGGGAGCGGGAAAATATCTCATGGTCTTTTCGGTGTGTAACTCGACAAGCGCCCGCGGCCTTTCCGAAAAGAAGCAATATTGACCCGGCTGCCCGCTCGCAAGAAAGCGAGCGTCACGAGCCACCTTGGGATTCAAACCGCTCCAATATCCTGCCGTCGCGAGTACTTCATAGGCTTGCATCACTTGATATTGCGGCAATATGAAATCGAGGTCTTCCGAAGACCGCAAAGTGAAATTGCCATACGCCAACGAAGCCAGCGCAGGGCCCTTATAGGGAATGACCTGCAGGCCCCCTCGTTCAAATCGATTCCGCAAATACATCAGATTGCCCGCCAAAATCAGATTGCGGCGAACTTCTAGTCGCATGACGTCCATCAAACTGGCCAGCGTTTCGGCGGGAATCAAGCGACCCAAAGGGCCCGTCAGATGGTGGTACAGCAGAGATTCCACATGATGGCGCGCAGCCAGCAACGTCAGCTTCTGCCAATTGATTGGTTCGGCTAGAATCTGTTGCAAGCGGTCACGATACGCCGGGACCAGGCGGGTACGCGCGCAACACAGGATCACTTGCCACTCTGGTGAAAGGGGCTGCGACGATTGGCGTCCCTTCATGATATTGGTCCCGTCGACGCACCCAGCCGACCACTCAATGGAGGTCACAGCGGTGAGAGTTCATGACGGCGATTTATCCATGCTACGTGAACAACGTCGATGGCCGCAACATGCCTGTCGATGCTGCCGTCTGCCGATCGGCGCGAACAGCACCCACGAAGCGGAAATCTGGGTACAGACATCCAATGCGCCGGAGCCGCCAGGCGGTGGAGGACGCCGGCAGGCTTCTCTCAGAACGGACGAGGGGTATTATCACCTGTAGCAATGGCTGAATTGCTTGTAGTAAGGGAAGCGTGCTAACTTGATATACCTTCTACTCGGCTGCAAGAAGCAACTATGAATACCCATACAAGAATGGTTGATGAAAATGGTCTTGCCGAGGGGGCCGACTGGGCAAGTATCCAAGGGTCTGCCAGATTTTACCATTACGGAGTGTACGGGGCATTATTGCGCAGCCAGATCGAGCTGTCGCTGCTTGAATATCCGAGCGCAAATGGTCTAAGGATTGATGTTTTGGTAGCTGCGGCCTCGTTCTTTTCGGCGGCCGTTGACGGTGTTCGTCTTGAGCGGAACCGGCTATCTCCTTTTGAGTACGCGCACTTACAGGATGGATCGAGTTATGTGCGCTGGGAAGGGCTGGGGGAGTTTTTGGTAGCCTCAGACGGCAGCCGTATCGCCTGCCGCCGTTTCGACGAAGCACAGGGAGAGGCCTTTCAAGTCTACCTTTTAGGACAGGCCCTTTCTTTTGCCCTGGTAAAAAACGGACTGGAGCCTTTGCACGCCACCTGTGTGGTAATAAACGGCGAAGTGGTGGTGTTACTGGGAGATAGCGGTTTTGGTAAGTCGAGTCTCGCAGCATGTTTTCTGCACGCTGGGCATCGGCTGCTCACCGACGACCTCCTCGTGTTGCGGGAAAGTCCGGCCGGCCTGCTGGCCTATCCCGGGCCGCCTCGCATCAAACTTTTTCCAGGGATGGCTCGGAGGTTCCTGGGCCCAATCGGTAAGGCTATACCGATGAACTCGCGTTCGCATAAACTGGTGATTCCTCTGTCTGAAGACAAGATATGCACGACGCCGGCACCTGTGCGGGCGGTTTACGCAATTGAGAGCCCTCGTCTCGGTAGCGAGCCGGGCATCCGCATCGCTCCACTCTCGTCCAGGGAAGCTTTCGTGACGCTCATCAATAACACTTTCAATTATGTGATCGTCTCCGCTGATCGCATGCGGCGCCAATTCCTCGAAAACACGGCGCTGGTGCACAACCTGCAGATAAGTACGCTCGCCTATCCGAGGAAGGTCAGCGCATTATCATCGGTTCGCGATGCAATTCTCATGGACCTCGCTCGACCCGATGCCAAGGCCTCCGTATGCGAGAGCTAACGCGATTTCTCGACCTGTCCGCGCAACGCCGGTCGCTTTTTCTTCAGACCGGAATGGTTGTGGGAGCAATCCGGATAGGACTCTGGGTGCTTCCTTTTGCGACGGTGCAGCGTTTGGTTTTGCGCGCGGGCCAGAAGGTCACAGCCAGCCATCCCGTGGAGCAAATAATCTGGGCGGTGACGTCGGTGAGCCGTCGTATTCCTGGCTCAACCTGCCTGACACAGGCGCTCGCTGCGCAAGCGCTTTTGGGGCGTTCCGGCCACCATGCGACAATTCAAATTGGCGTCGCCAAGGATGAAGAAAGCCGCTTCGAGGCCCACGCTTGGCTTCTGTTTGACGGCTGTGTCATTCTTGGAGGTGAAGTCGACCGGTTCACATCGATCATGGCTGTCGAGGCAAAAAGATAATCTATGCCTTATTCCTTTTCAATGAACGTCGTAGCCGCTCCCGAAGTGATGTTCCAAACAGTTGGAGAAGAATCCGTCCTGCTCAACCTGAAGACCTCGCTATACCTTGGTCTCGATCCGGTGGGCACCCGCATGTGGACTGCGCTGACCGATGCCGAATCCATCCAGGCCGCCTACGATTCACTTTTAGAGGAATACGAAGTTTCGCCAGAGCAGCTGCGCAAAGATCTGGAAGAGTTCCTCGACAAACTCTCCGAACAAGGTTTGATTGAGACCAAACCCCTCCCTCCCTCCTCGCCTGCGTGAAGCCCGAATGAGCGGTATTGTCGGCATTCTGAACCTTGACGGCGCTCCCGTAGATCGCGGTTTATTGCAACGATTGACGGATTTTCTGGCCTTCCGCGGCCCCGACGCGAGCGGTATTTGGATTGGCGATAACGGGTGCGTTGGTTTCGGCCACACCCTGTTTGCGACCACTAACGACTCGGAAATCAAACATCAGCCCTTTTCACTGGATGAAAACGTCTGGATTGTTGCCGACGCTCGTGTGGATGCTCAACGCGACCTGATTGCGGAATTGCGTTTGCAGGGCCACGCACCGCCGGAAAGCGTCAGCGATGCCGAGCTTATCTTGCGCGCCTATCACGTTTGGGGCGCAGACTGCGTCGAGCATCTGCTCGGCGATTTCGCTTTTGGTATTTGGGATGGCTCGCGGCGGCGCCTCTTTTGCGTCCGGGACCAAATGGGCGTCAAGCCTTTTTATTACGCCCATTTAGGGTCACTGGTGATCTTCAGTAATACCCTCGACTGCATTCGCCAGCATCCCGCCGTATCCGACCAGCTGAACGATCTGGCAATCGCCGATTTCTTGCTCTTTGAACATAATCGGGATTCCGCGACTACCTCCTTCGCCGATATTCAACGTCTTCCACCTGCGCACCGCGTCACCTGGTCGCAGGCCGCAAACACTAGAAGCCGCTACTGGACCATGCCGATCGACGAACCGGTTTTCTATCGTCACGCCGACGATTACACCGACCGGTTCAAAGAATTGCTGCGGGATGCGGTCAGTGATCGCCTTCACACCGATAAGGTGGGCATCTTTATGAGCGGCGGTTTGGATTCGACCACCCTCGCCGTGGTGACTAGCGATTTATTGCACGCGCGCAATCCTAGCTTTGAAGTGCAGGCCTTCACGAAAATCAATCCTTCCGATGGCAGCGAAAGGCACTACGCCGGATTAGTAGCAAACAGACTCGGAATTAAAATTAATGACTGCGATTGGGGTGATGTCTCATTTGACCCTGATTGGGAGCAATCGCGCGTCCATACGCCAGAACCGACATACTGTCCCTGGACGCTGCCCGCATTCCAAAGAGACTTCCACAAAGCTGGATCCTTCAGCCGCGTATTTTTCTACGGGGAAGGCCCCGATAATGCACTTCACTTTGAGTGGGAGCCATTCTTTTTTCTGTTGTTGCGTAAGCGACAATACGCACGTTTGTTGCAGGCCACGTTGTCTACGCTGACTTCGAGGCGCGCGCCGCCCTTTTGGGGCCGGATTTCACGGAGAATTAAAAAGCTGATGTCAGCCGCGCCTTCCGTACCCGAGCAAGCGCTTCCCATTTGGCTAAACAGCGATCTCGTATCCCGTCTTCACTTACGGGAACGTTTTATGGAAACTGCGAGCGCGGCGCCCCGGCGGCATCCTCTGCGCCCACACGGCTACGAGTCTCTCCTTTCCAGCATGTGGCAAGATATTTTTGAGATGTTCGATCCCGGAGCCGGCTTGACCCGTTTCGAGGTGAGGTATCCCTATATCGATTTACGCCTATTGCGTTACTTTCTAAGCGTCCCAGCACTTCCGTGGTGTCGCTCGAAATACTTAATCCGCCGAGCCATGCGCGGGATGCTGCCGGACTCAATCCTTCACCGTCCTAAAACCGGTGTACCAATGGCCCCCATGATGGAACGGCTTGGGAAAGTAGGTATGAGGCCGATGCTTGCAGCGCCTGGTCTCACCGGTTATCTAAATCCCGAGAAAATCTCCAATGAGAGTAATAGTGACGCGCTTGCGTTTGCGGTTGCCCTTCGTCCGCGCATACTAAATTACTGGTTGCAAAACTCTCGTTCCGTCGTGCACAATGACCAAAGTCTTGCGGTCAACATGTCTAGGGAGGATACGGCGGATGAAGCCAGACAATAAGAACGAGCGTGTGAACAAGAAGGTGTACAATCCGCCCCAACTGCAAGTCTACGGAGATTTGCGCCAAATTACGAACGCAGTGGCCCATGTTAGCCCCAATTTGGATGGCGGCGGTTTCCCCCATAGTCGAACTCACTGAGGTTTCTCCTCTCTAACACATGTACGAATGAATTGGGACTCGGTTATCGAAACTAGGGCGGTATACGACTCGTTCATGCCCTCTCATCCGTTCTTCCGTAGTGCGGGCTTGTTTGTAAAGACTGACTTCCTCGATCCCCGCGAGTGTGCCCATATCAGGGCGCAAATGCGCGAGGCAGCCCCCCGCAAGGCGTTAGTTTCCAAAAGAATTGGGGACGAAGGCGCACTGGACGAGTCCTGGCGCAAGGTGCTGTGCGTCAGCGTCGAGAAACCGCTAGCGAACTTAGTCAAAACCCGACTCTTGGAAGTCAAGCCAAGCCTCGAGGAACACTTTCGCGTTCCACTTACAGATTGCCAGGGTCCGAATTTTCTGAGATACGACGAAAATGCTTTCTACAAACTACACAGGGATGCGGATTCTGAGGCCCCGCCGGATATCGTTCACCGCAAGGTTTCCGCTGTCATTTTCCTGAATGCTAATTCAAAAGAGCCGTCC
>Ga0182024_10025288_pt1 | contig 10494 bp, 6 predicted proteins | sample P32metaG_FD_120480 | JGI IMG/M metagenome (GOLD analysis project Ga0182024, IMG submission 120480) | Permafrost microbial communities from Stordalen Mire, Sweden - P3-2 metaG (Illumina Assembly) | ecosystem: Environmental > Terrestrial > Soil > Wetlands > Permafrost | place: Sweden: Stordalen...
AATCCGAAGCCCTTGCTGGCATTGAACCACTTTACTGTTCCTTGTTCTCTCACTGATTTACTTCCTTCTTTTTAAGCTATTTGTTTGCTTCTCGACCGCCTCCAGCCGTAAAGCGAAAGAGGCTGCAAGTGTGAACTTGCAGCCCCTTCAATCGAATCTAAAGGTGTTACAAGAGCAACAAACGCAGGACAAACATAGCACGGTTTGGTCCAACACCCTAGCGAAATCGTAGCGAACTGAAACGCTGTTGGCGCGGGAAAAGGCGCTGGCGTTTCATCGCGGTTCCCGCGGGTTCTCGCTTCGTCAGCTGTGTGGCTGCGCGGAATCAACATCTGATTGTTGGACGCGCCGCCTGCGGAGTATGATGGGCCTCCTCAATCGATCATTGAGTCGGCCGTTGGTTCGGCCGTGGGCCAACCCTTGGCCCCGGCGCGTTGCAGGACGCTCTTTTTGGAGGCTCGCCATGAAAAAGAAGCCCCTGATGATTATCGGCGGCATCATCGTAGTGTTGTTCTTGATCGTTCTGGCTCTGCCGCTTTTCATCAACGCGAACCAATTCAAGCCTACTCTGGAAACACAGCTGGCCACCGCGCTGGGACGTCCGGTGGGGATTGGCGATATCAGTCTTTCGATCATCTCCGGCGAAGTCACGGTTTCAGATGTTTCCATTGCAGACGACCCGGCCTTCAGCAAGTCGCCATTCTTGACGACCAAGTCTCTGAGCGTGGGCGTCGAGTTGTTGCCGCTGATTTTTTCGAAGAAGCTTGAAGTGCGTTCGCTCACGGTGAAGGATCCGGAGGTGAATCTGATCCACGCTGCGAACGGAACGTGGAATTATTCGAGCCTGGGCGGAAATGCGAGCGCCGCGAAGAGCGCGCCCAAGAATCCGGCGCCGAGTCCGGCATCGAGCCAGGGCGGCGCTCCCGGCGCCGGAGCGATGAGCGTTGGGAAACTCAGCATTGAGAACGGCAAAATCATTGTGAGCGCCGCGGGCTCTAGCGCCAAACCGAGCATCTACCAAAATGTTGACCTGGAAGCCTCCGATCTTTCCTACACCTCACAGTTTCCTTTCAAGCTGACGGCCACTGGCCCCGGAAACGCCGCGCTAAAACTGGAAGGCAAGGCCGGGCCGATGAATTCGGCGGATGCGTCGCTGACGCCGTTGAACGCTACGGTGGAAGTGCAGCACCTGGATCTGGCCACGACGGGTTTTCTGGATACGTCCTCCGGAATCGCGGGTGTGGTGGACTTCAAAGGCGAACTCAGTTCCGACGGGAGCCAGCTGAATTCCAAAGGCACGGTGAAGGCGAACAAGCTGAAACTGTCCGCGGCGGGTGAGCCTTCTTCTGTTCCAGTGAACATTGATTACGCCACCACCTACGCGCTGAAGAGCCAATCGGGAAATCTGAACCAGGGAGACATCCACATCGGCAATGCGTTGGCGCGCTTGAACGGCGCGTACAACGCCGCGTCGGAACCGGCCAAACTGGATATGCGGCTGAACGCGCAGGCCATGCCGGTGGGCGATCTGCAAGGATTTCTCCCGGCGGTGGGAGTCGTGGTGCCTTCTGGATCGAAGCTGCAGGGCGGCACCCTCACTGCGAATCTGACGGTCAGCGGCCCGGTGGACAAGCTGGTGATTTCCGGGCCTGTGAATTTGTCGAACGCGAAGCTCGCGGGATTCAGCTTGAAATCGAAACTCGGGGCGCTCGGGTCCATTCCCGGACTCGGCGGCGCCGGCGGCGGTGGTGGTGGTGGATCGGATACCGATATTCAAACGCTGAGCGCCACCGTGCGAAACGATCCATCGGGAACGAAAATTGATAATTTGAATCTGGTGATGCCGTCGCTTGGTACGGTTACAGGAAGTGGAACCGTGAGCGCGGCGGGACAGCTCAATTTTAAATTGGTTGCGAATCTGGCGGGTGCCGCGGGCGCGCTCACCAGCGTGGCAGGCGCGGCCGGCAGCGGGGTCACCGGCGCTCTTTCTTCACTCACTGGAGGCGGGGGAGGGAGCGGCGGCTCGAGCAACGGAATTCCATTCATCGTGCGAGGCACGACGTCGAATCCACAAGTGATTCCGGACGTGAGCGGCATCGCCGGAAATGCGCTCAAGAACAGCGTGGCCGGGAGCCCCACCAGTAAGACAAACGTGGCGTCAGGGCTAGCAGGCGGACTGCTGGGAAAAAAGAAAGCACCGCAGTAGAGGCAGGACCTTTCTTAGTGATGCCTGCGCTCGCGATGTAATCGAAGTCCGGCGAGAGGCTGCTGCGCCTCATTGCATCGAATTTCCCGAGCCACTCCGGAACAACGAGGCTTCGGCGTCGCCAAGAAGAGTACGAAGCGAGCGCACTACGAAGCGAATCAGGATCGCGATCACGCAGAGCGCCAGCAAAACAATTACGGTGGCCACGTACGGGTGCCGTGCGACGATCCACATCAGAAAAATTACCAGGGCGTCTTCGGTCGTGCTCAACGCGAAATTCGAGAACGGCTCGGGCGAATGCACAATCGCTGCTCGCGCCGCCGTCTTCCCGCCATGCGCCGCCAGCGCGATCAATCCGCCCGCGAAGGTCGCCGCGACTTGCTCCCACTGAGGTAATTGCGACGTCGCGGCGTACGCCAGAAAAGCCGCGACCGGAACGCGCACGAAGGTGTGAGCGGCGTTCCAGAGCAGATCGAAAACCGGAATCTTGTCCCCGACGAATTCCAGCAGGAACAGCACACCGCAGATCGCGATAATTTTCCAATCCTGCAGCAGGTGCAGCGCGGGCGGCAGCGCCAGGACGTTGAAGCGGCCCAGCAGGCCGAGCATGCCGACGGTGGCGTACACGTTCAGGCCCGCCGAAAAACTGACGACGACCAGAATCGCGGTTAGCTCGGTGCCGGTCGGGATCAGCGGAGATAGAAGCGCGAAGCTCATGGATTGCAAAAAAAGCGCCGCGCGGCGTACGCACGAGACTCGCCGTGCGATGGTTTACTTCAACCCGATCGCGTCCGGCATTGCGACGCCGCAGAGGCTACTTGGTTGCCGTTTGCTTCGCGATCACCAGATCTTTGATCTTGTCGTAGGTGGCTTTCGGGACGACTTTTTTTCGCAGCAGGTCAGTCTTCGCGCGATACGGCCGGCCGTCAATGATCTTCTGCGCGTACGCGTCGCCGATTCCGGGCAGCGCGTCGAGTTGCTCCTTGGTGGCCGAATTCAAATCCACCAGGCTGCCGGCGGCAGGAGCCGCGGCCGTGGACTGCGCCGCTGCGGAATGGCTGTGCGACAACACCGGGACGGACAGAACGAATAGCAACGACGCCGCAAGCACCAAAAACGAAAGACCCAGTTTTCGCTTCATGAACGCGCTCCTTTTTGAAATGCGGGGTGAATATACATCACCCGTGGTGGCGACTCCGGCAGCCCGCCACGCCAGTACGCTTGCTGACGCATACAATAACACCGAGGGCCATTTTGATTCTACGGCGGCAGCCGTCTAACTCTTGCGACACTCACACGCGATGCGCGCATGCGACGCGCCTCGCTTCCGGCCTTATAATGGATGCAGTACCTTCGTGATTCAACAGCCGGCCTGACCGAAAGCGGAAACAGGCATCCGCGTGTTTTGCCGGCAGCTTCGGAAGTAAAGCCCTCTCTGCATTGAATCGTCCCTTTCTTGGTTGGGCATGGAATGCGATCTGGCGCCATTGTGTCGGTGCGCAAGCGCATTCGCTACGGCTGCTGGCAACGGCGCGATTTGCATTCATGAATGATGCTGCGAGGTGCGTTGGATGAAGCGCGTTCTGTTCGTGGACGATGAACCCCGATTGCTCGAGCAAATGCAGCAAATGCTGGAATCGCAAAAAGACCAGTGGGACATGGCCTTCGCGCCCGGCGGAGAAGCTGCGCTAACGCTGCTGGCTGCGTCGCCGTTTGAAGTAGTCGTTTCGGATATCGCCATGCCGGGAATGGATGGCGCGGCGCTGATGAAGATTGTGTGCGAACTCTATCCGGCCATCGTACGAATCGTGCTTTCCGCTCCGCAGGAAATGGAAACGGCGCTCCGTGCCGTGCCGGTGGCCCACCAGTTTCTGCTGAAGCCGTGCGACCCGGATATGCTGCGCGCGGCGGTGGAACGCGCCACAAGTCTTTCGAATATCCTGAGCAATAAATTGCTGGCGAATTTGGTCGGTTCCGTGAAAGACCTGCCGGTGCTGCCGCGCACCTACATGGCGCTGCGGCAGAAACTTGCCGAACCGGACGCGTCCATCCGGGACGTGGTGCACATCGTCGAGCAGGACGTGGCGATATCGGCGAAAGTATTGCAGCTGGTGAACTCGGCGTATTTTGGCTTGCCGCGCGAAGTTTCGTCGGTAAGAACCGCCGTGGGTTTTCTGGGAATTGACACGCTGCAGAACCTGGTGCTGTCCGCGGGAGTGTTCTCCATTTTCGATCAGCTGGCGCGGCAGCCGGGTTTTTCTTGCGAAGAGCTTCAGGCACACTCGCAACTCACCGCGAAGATTGCCGGACAAATTCCCGCGTCGGCGCACGTGCGGGGAATTGCCGTGGTCGCTGGCCTACTGCATGACGTCGGCAAATTAGTGCTGGCGACGCGCGCTCCGGCGCATTTCAAGCGCGCGCTGCAGGGTGCGGAGGCGGAAGGGCGTCCTTTATATGTGGTGGAAACGGCACTGATGGGCGTTTCACATGCCGAGGTGGGAGCTTATCTGCTGGGGATCTGGGGCCTGCCGTCGCCCGTCGTGGAAGCAGTAGCACATCATCATCACCCCGATCGCGTGCCGCAGGATTCTCTGGACGCCGTTGGCATTGTTTATATCTCCAACATTTTGGCACACCAGGTTGCGGATCGCGCGCCGTCTCCGGAATCCTCATCGCAGATGGAAATTGACCCTGATTACCTGGAGAGACTCGGCGTCAGCGAGCAATTTCCCGGCTGGCAGGAAATGGCGAAGGCGAGCGCGGGCGAATTGCACGTCGAGAGCTAGCCTGGCGCGGAAAATAATGCAGCGCGCACCGCGAAAGTGCGTTCGTGCTTGGTGTCTGTGACCTGGCGCGACTCCCGCGGCTGCAGGGTGCCACGAACTCGCCTTCTGAAACGCTGCAAAGTCAGGCGGCCTGCGATGTCACCCTTCTAAATAGTCAGTAAACAGCCCTAAACCGCGAATTTTTAGTTACAATAGTGCTCGCTGCGGGGTGGTGATTCTTGTCGGACCGAGTAGGCAGGGCGGGTGGGGCAGCCGGAGCTTTCTTAAAACTCGCCGAAGCAAGCCGCAGGCATCGCCGCGGCTCCTTGAGCGTTGTGTGTGCCGTCGTGCTCAGCACTGCGCTTGGGCCACTGCTGGCCCGGCAGATATCATCGCGCCGGTCTCGCGTTATGCGGGAGCCGGGTTCCGTTGAACCGGTGCGCAGGCGCGCGGAGTGGTTTTTCCGGCAGCGCGCTTCCGCGAACGGCCATATTCCCAGCAGCCTCCTGCTGCAGGCCTTCGCGCGGAACCGGAAAATGGTCAGCGAAAACGGCACTTTCGTTGAGCACGCCGCCTCGCTTAAGCCGGACATCTCGCCTTCGCTGCATTCCTGGACGCCTCTCGGCCCACAACCCACCGCGAACACGGAGTTCTTCGGAAATGTCTCCGGCCGCGTGACGGCGCTCGCCGTGGATCCCTGCGACGCGACGGGAAACACAGTGTACGCGGGCGGCGCGGATGGCGGCGTGTGGGTGAGCTTCAACGCGTTGAGTGGCAATCCAGTCACGTGGCGGCCGCTCACTGACAATGAGCCGTCGCTTTCGATCGGCGCGCTGGCATTGGCTCCCAAGCCCTGCCAAGTGTTCAACGGCCACCCGCAGAGCAACCTGATTCTGGCCGGCACCGGCGAATCGAACTATGCGCTGGACAATTTATATGGTGCGGGAGTGTTGCGTTCGTCCGACGGAGGGCAAACGTGGGCGCAGGATTCCACGTTCACCAGGAGCGCGTCGCAGGGACCCGGCGCGGGCGGTCCGTACATCGCGGCTCTGGCCGTCCAGCCGCATCAGACGAGTCCAGTGGTGCTGGCCGCGGTGCAGGGAACGGATTTCTCCGCGGGCGGGTCGCTGCCGTCCGGCGTCTGGCGTTCCACGGATGGCGGGAACACATGGAGCCGCGTGCAGCCGGGCGGCGTTGCGAGTCGTCCGCCGTTCAATCCTGCAACCGACGTGCGCTTTGATCCCAGCGATTCCTCGGGGCTGACGGTTTACGCGGCGCTCGGCGACCCGAACGGCGACACGGACGCGAAAGCATCGTGTTCGAGCGCGCGTTGTAACGGAGTCTATATTTCGCAGGACGCTGGAATCACTTGGAATCGAGTCGCGGGCCTCGACGCGACATCTACGCCTTCGCAGTACGGCAGCATCTCACTGGCGATTGCTCCGGGCAGCTCGCCGGTAACTTCAATTCTGTACGTCGCGATTGCCGATGCCAGCACGGAATCCAACAATCTTCTCGGTGTCCTCTCCGGCACGGGAATTCAGCCCAACGGAACGGGTTCGCAGTTCACCACGATCTTTCCCAACGCTTCGAATTTGCCGGATTTCTGCGCGCCGCAGTGCTTTTACGATATGAAGCTCGCCGTGGTTCCCGGCACTTCCGGCCAGGCGATTTTTACCGGTGGCTCCGCGCAACCGCAGTTTGCCAAGAACGCGTTCGGCCATTCGTCGGTGTATCGTTCGCTCGACGGTGGAAACACCTGGGGGGACATGAGCGCGGACGGCAGCGGAAATAACACTTCGATTCACGTGGACATTCACGCGCTCCATTTCGCGGTCGGAGCCGGGGGCGCGGTGCTGGCGATGTTTGCGGGCAACGATGGCGGCGTGTGGGCGTCGCGAGACGTCTTCCGTTCCGCGACGGCTCCCGGCAACCAGCATTGGGCCGACCTGAATACGGATACGGGCAGTGCCAACACATCGCTGGATCTGACGCAGTTTTACCCCGGAATTTCGATTCATCCCGCGACCGATCAAATTATTTACGGCGGAACACAAGGGAACGACGTGCAGCAATTCAGCGGCTCGCTGGTGGCGAGCGGCACCGAGGCTTGTCCTTACGACGGCGGCTACACGGCGATTGACCCACAAACGCCCAGCACAATTTATGCGGCGTGCAGCTATCTGAGCGGCCCCGGCACGCTCACCAAAAATATTCTGAATGGCGTTCCAGGCTTGGATGGCATCAACTGGCCGGCGATAGACACCAGCGGAATCAATTTCACGGACAACGCCGATTTCATCCCGCCTCTGGTGCTGGACTCGAAGGCCAGCCAGAATTTATATTTCGGTACGTATCGCTTGTACCAGACCACCAATGGCGGGACGAGCTGGTCCACGATCAGCCCCGATCTCACGAGCGACAACACCAAGAATTTCGTCACCACAATTGCCGTGGCGCCGAGCAGTTCGAACACAATTTTCGCGGGAACTTCCGATGGGCGGATCTGGCAGTCCGCGCAGGCGCTGAGTGGCGCGACGGACATTCACATGGTGAACCAGAGCAATCAGCCGGGGCGCAGCGTCGCGGCCATCGCCGTGGATTCGGCCAATGCGAAGTCGGCATACGTCGCGTATTCCGGTTTTTCTTGTCCGGGAGTAAGTGGATGCGACGGCCTGGGACACGTTTTTTTTACGAATAATTCCGGGGCCTCCTGGCTGCAGGTGGATGGCAACCTGCCTGATGTTCCGGTGAACGACATCGTCATTGATCCCACCGATGCAACGGACAACACGATTTACATCGCCACGGATTCCGGTGTTTACGCCAGCGCGAACGCCACCGCCGGCGGCGCGACAACCTGGAGCGTGCTGCAATCAGGCCTGCCGAATTCGCAAGTGCTCGCGCTGAGGCTGCGCAACACGTCGCGGACTCTGGTCGCGGCGACGCACGGGCGGGGCTTGTGGAGTTTGCTGTTGCCCAACCTCCCGAGCTTCGCGCTGACGGAGTTGAGTCCGGTGTCGGCCGACGCGGGTTCAGGATCGTTTCTGCTGGCGGCCACCGGCAATGGGTTCACGTCGAGATCTGTGATCAATTTCAACGGCGCCGCGCTGCCCACCACTTTCGTCAACGCGACGAGCCTGACGGCAACGGCGCCCGCTTCCGCAGTGAACTGCGGCGGCGGAATCCCGGTGACGGTTTCCGATCCGGCTCTGGGCGCAACGAATACGCTGACGTTCAGTTCCGTCGGCGCGTCGTGTGATTTTTCTTTCGGCGCTACGGTTCCGGCAAGCAACACGACCAGCGCGGGTAGGACTGCAAACTACCAGGTGAATCTCAATGCCGTGGGCAGCGCCGGCGGCGTAGTGCAGCTTTCCTGCAGCAGTCCGCCCGCGGGCCTCACTTGCAATTTCACGCCGAATCCGGCGACGACTTCCGCGACGGGAACCAGCGTGGCGCTAATGATCTCCGTCCCGGCTACAGCGAGCTTGCCCGCAGCACCTTTCGCCAGTCCACGAATGCCTAAGATCGAAACCGCGCAGTTCGTGTTCGCTGCAATGCTCGCGATTTTTATTATGTTAACTGCGCTGAAGAAATCGGATCGCACGCGCGCGCGAATGGCCTTGGCGTGTCTATCGGCGATCGTGCTGCTCGGGTTAATGGCGGCTTGCGGTGGCGGCGGTGGTGGCGGCATTGTGCCGCAGACATACCAGATCACGATCCAAGGGGTGAGCGGCAACTTCCAGCATTCAACTACGGTGCAACTCGTGGTAGATTAGCCCTCGTCAGCGCGCCAGACGGCTTGTGCATCCGGCCGTAGCTATTCTTCGATCGGGAGGAATTCCGTCATGACCTGCCCGCAATGCAACGAGCACATCCCCACAAAAGCGCTTTGGACGCCGGCGGGACTTTCAGGTGTGGTGTGCACGAATTGCCACGCGGCGCTGTGTCCCAAGCCGATTTCTGCGATTTTGGTTTTTGCGGCTTCCTTCGGCCTGGGGGATTTGGCGCTGATGTTTTTGCGGCACAAGGGCGCGGAATTCTGGCTGGCGTGCGCGGGATTTTTCGTGGTGTTTGCGGCAGTCTTCGCTTTGACGGCGCCGGTGTTTCTGCGCATGCGCTTGAAGGACCACGGCGACCCGCATCTGAGCGGCCACCGCGCCTGAGCTGCAGCCGCGAGGCTCAGAGCATCTGGCGCAGAACGTACTGCAAAATACCACCGTGCTGGTAGTAAGACACCTCGAACGGCGTATCGATCCGCGCCAAAGCCTTGAAGCGAGTTTCCTTGCCTTGCGCATCGCGCGCCGTGACTTTCATCTTCTTGCGCGGCTCGAAATTTCCCGCCAGTCCTTCGATTGCGAATATCTCCAGACCCGTCAGCCCGAGTGAAGTGAGCGTTTCTCCCGGCAGAAATTCCAGCGGCAATGCGCCCATTCCCACCAGGTTGCTGCGATGGATGCGTTCGAAGCTCTCGGCGAGCACCGCGCGGACACCCAGCAGAATCGTGCCCTTCGCGGCCCAGTCGCGCGATGAGCCGGAGCCGTATTCTTTTCCTGCGAAAATTATCAGCGGCACATGCTCGTCGCGATATTTCATGGCGGCATCGTAGATCGCCATCTTCTCGCCGCCGGGCTGGTGAATCGTCCATCCGCCTTCGGTGCCGGGGGCCAGCAAATTCCGCAGGCGAATATTGGCAAACGTGCCGCGCATCATCACTTCGTGATTGCCGCGGCGCGCGCCGTAGGAATTGAAATCCTTCGGTTGCACTCCGTGCGCCATTAGGTATTTTCCTGCGGGTGTGTCCGCGGGAATCGAGCCGGCGGGTGAAATATGGTCTGTGGTGATGCTATCGCCCAGCACCGCCAGTGCACGCAGTCCGTGCAAATCTTCGAGCGCGGAAGGTTTCAGCGGCATGTTTTCAAAGTAGGGCGGATGCTTGATGTAAGTGGATTTTGCGTCCCAAGCGTAGAGATCGCCTTCGGGAATGGGCAGCGCGCGCCAGTGTTCATCGCCGGTGAAGACGTCGGCGTACTCCTTGCGGAACATTTCGCTGGTCACCGAAGAGCGCATGGTCTTCTCGACTTCGTCCGGCGTCGGCCAGATATCGCGCAGATAGACCGGCTTGCCCGCTTTGTCGTTGCCCAGCGATTCGTTGACGATGTCGAAATCCATGCGCCCGGCCAGCGCGTATGCAACTACCAACGGGGGCGAGGCCAGATAATTCGCGCGGCACAGCGGATTGATGCGCCCCTCAAAATTTCGATTGCCGCTGAGAACCGAAACGGCCACCAGATTATTGTCCTTGATCGCTTTTCCGATGGCGTCCGGCAGCGGTCCGCTATTGCCGATGCACGTGGTGCAGCCGTAGCCGACCAGATTGAAACGCAGGGAATTGAGGAAGGGCCACAGGCCGGCCTTTTCGATGTAATCCGTCACCACTTTCGAGCCCGGCGCGAAACTGGTTTTCACCCAGGGCTTGGTTTTTAGCCCGCGCTCCACTGCTTTTTTCGCCAGCAGACCGGC
>Ga0182024_10025289_pt1 | contig 10494 bp, 9 predicted proteins | sample P32metaG_FD_120480 | JGI IMG/M metagenome (GOLD analysis project Ga0182024, IMG submission 120480) | Permafrost microbial communities from Stordalen Mire, Sweden - P3-2 metaG (Illumina Assembly) | ecosystem: Environmental > Terrestrial > Soil > Wetlands > Permafrost | place: Sweden: Stordalen...
CGAAAGAAGCCGATCGCTGCAACCCGGGGTCTCGCACTCCGGCCACGGATGAAGAGTCGGCGATCCTGCCATCGTCGAGTGGGCCGAACCACCCCCGGCTGCTTAGCGAAACGTCCGGGCTAGCAGCTCCCCGTATGTGCCGATCGCAGGTGCGTCCAACGAGTCGGACGCGCTGAAAGGCGATGTTCGGGAGCGCTCGCAAGGAGCTAGCGAGTTGGCAAACTCCCCAGCCGGGACGTCTCCCTCAACCGGCGTTGTGAGAGAGGCCGAGCACCACGGCGCAAGGTTCGACGCCTTCGGTCGTGATATCGCCGCGGGCGGTTCGCCTCCAGTCCTCTTCGCTGAGCACGAATCTGGTCAGTCGCTCCGGTTGGCCACGCCGGAGGCCCCACTCAAACCCGTTCTCCATGTAGCCGAGCGAGCGCGAAACCCCGGCTGACCCCAGGTTGTCCTCGAACGCGCTGCTCTCTGCTCTCGCGGCCCCGAAGCAGGAGAACGCCAGGTGCAGCACGGCGCTGCGCATCTCCTTTCCGATGCCCCGACCCTGATGGAGACGGCCAAGCCATGAGTAAGTGCCGACCGTCCTTAGCGCCGGGAACGTCGTAGCGAACATGTCCTGCATCCCAAGCGGTTCGCCTCTCGCGTCGAACACCGCGAACCTCAGTCGCCACTGATCGGGGCGCAAAGTAGTACGAGCTGCCCACTGGCGGACAAGCCACGACCGCTCGCGCTCGGGCGTCGGCTCATCGGTCCAGGGCGGATCATCGAACGGCATCCACTCGGGCGCATGAATGCCGTCGCGGATGACATCGGTGAGTTGGACCAACTGCTCGTCGGTCGGGATCCGAAGGGTGAGAGTCGGAGTGGTCACCACCAAGTCGAAGAACGGCCAGAGATGTGCCACGGCCCCAGCGTCGCGCACGAGGAAACGAGCCGCCACCACCCTCATCAGGGTTACCGGCGGAGGTTGGTCGACGCGTCATCATCTTTGGCCATCTGGTCCTCGATCAGGCGGGGCCGATCGACGCGATCAACCTCGAGCCCGGCAACGAGCAATAGCTCAGACAGCCCTGCCCCACAATCACGCCCGACGAGGCCGAGGGTGCCCCCAGGGTGCCGTTCTGGGCGCATGCAACATTCGCGAGCAACAAAATCGCCGGAGGGTCCTCTCCGGCGCACATGGCGCTCGCCGGAGACCGTACGCAATACAAGGGGCAACAGATGTCAGTGCACCAGGATCGCCAATCTGTCGCTCTACAAGAGATCGTGAGAGGTGCCCGATAAGCGATCGGCCTACGGGCATACCGGAGACCTCTGACGTGCTCCCCGCAACGGGGCCCGGGGCACTGCTGATGTCATCAGGGGACGCGATGTCGCTACGAGTTCGGGCTGAGCACCTCCGTGATGTCAGCGGCCGGTGGTCCCGTCGATGACTTGGCGGATCAGGTCAGCGTGCCCGTCGTGACGAGCCCACTCCTCGACCAAGTGGATATAGACGGAAGCAAGCGACACCTGCTGTCCATGGACGTCGAAGCAATGTTCGAGCGGCAACCGTGCTACCGCCTCGTCACAGGCAGCCCACTCAGCCGGTAAATCCGCGACCGCCTGCTCTGCGATCGCCGGGTCGAGATCGTTGAAGTCTTCGTCAATGGTCGGAAAAAGCGGAGGGACGTCCTCGCCTGCTGCGCGGATCCGCAGCCAGGTGCGTTCGACCTTCGTCATGTGCCGCACAAGCCCCAAGAGCGACAGGGTTGAGGGTGGCGTGGGCTGCAGCGCCAACTGCTCGGCGGTCAACCCGGCGCAGATACGGAGCAGGGTCAACCGGTGGTGGTCGAGGTAGCCTTGCAGGATCGGCCGGATGTCACCGGTGTCAGGGGATGGGGGGTCGTCGGGCGGCTCAGGCGAGATCCACGTCATCGGGCGATTATGGCTGCCAGAGCAGACAGCGTGCCAGGAGTTCCCGGTCACCCCGGGTCCCGGTGACACCAGCTCGGGGTAACCGCAGATCGATCCCTGACTGACAAGCGCCGATCGACGCCGATGGCCGGTGACGCGAGCTCGTCATCCTCGGATGTCGTCCGGATCCGTTCAGCTGACGAGTCCGTCCCACGACCAGTGTGGGAGGTGCAGACCGTCCGGCACATCGTCTGCGGAACGGTGGTACCGGTTCATCGTAGTGGTGGTTGCCCACGCGAAGTAGTCGTGGAGCGCCTGTCGGACCCGGTCGTCGTCTGCAAGACCAACGTCAACCAAGGCCTGATCGAAACAGGCGATCGCTCGGCGGTCCATCTCCTCATGCGGACCGCCGTTGCCGCTGTGCATCCGTAGCACCGAGGTCTCGTCGCCGTAGGCGGCCGAATACGTCGCCGGCCCTCCGAGCGCTTCGGCCCAGTACGCGGCGAGCCGCTCGCTGTGCTCGGGGTGAAAGCCGTGGCTGAACGCGTGGCTCACCACCTCGTCCGCCATCACCCGTGTATGCCACGCGCGGGCCAAACGAAGCAAGCCGACGTCACCATCCGCCGCCTCGTATACCGTCAGCATGCTCGGATGGTATCGGAAGCAGAAACGGTCACCGTAATCATCCCCCCTCCGGCGAAACGCGGGACGAGCTCCCGACTTCCCCGAGAGAGCGCACCCAGCTTCAGGGTCGGGGGTGCGATCTGGTTGACGGAGCGTCCGGTCACCCAACGGTGAGCGGTGACGCTCGAAACGTTCCTTGGTCAATCGGGTGTCTATTGGTGATGAACGACATTTTCTGGCCTGATGAAGCAACCGGCCCTGCGGATGACTCCTCCGACAAATGAAGACGAGGAACAGCTTGGAGCGGACTGTTGTTGCTACTGACTACGGGAAAGCCGTCATGACCACCTGGCCGATGATGGCTTGAAGGTCGGTGGTTTCCTCGTTTGTGAGAACAATGAGTCGGACGGCATCTTCCGGGAACCAGGCGTTGAAGGACAGAAAGCCAACGTTGTCACCCGTGTGGTAGATCACTGGATGACCTCCGGTGACACTCCCGATATACCAGCCGTATCCGTAGCCCCGGGTGCGAACAAGCCCATCGTCGTCTTCAACCGCCGCGTGGATCTTCAGCATCGCTTGTCTCGATTCGTGGCTGAGTATCTCGCCGGATGCGAGGGCCCGATCCCATCGAGCCATGTCACCGGCGACGGACCAAATATCTCCCGCGCCCATGCCAACGGTATCCAGCTCGAAGGACGTCACGGCGGCGCCAAAATTGTGTCCGACAGCGAGGCCGTACTCGCAAGTGCCGTTACCCGCGAATGTCGCTGTCATCGCGAGTGGTTCGAACATCTCTCGGGTGAGGAACGACGCGTACGGCTGACCTGCGGCTCGTTCTACGATGCGGGCAATGACCACGTAACCAGGGCTGCTGTACGAATAGCTGTCTCCTGGCGGGCTGAGGAGGGGCGACTCTTGGAAAAGACGTAGCTCTTCGTCGGCGGCCATCGGCTTGGTCAAGTCCAGCTCGGGAATGTGCCACCAGTGCCCAAGGCCGGCTGTGTGGGTGAGGAGATGATGCACCGTCATCGAGTCCCAGCTCGACGGGCAGCCGTCGATCCAACGGTGGACAGGGTCTTCGACCGAAAGCACGCCTCGATCCGCAAGTAGCAGTAGAGCCGTCGCGGTGAACTGCTTGGAAATAGATGAAATTTGGAAACGGGTGTCGAGTCTGTAATCGGTGTCGGGGTCGGTCCCTGTTGTACCACTAGCCACTGCAATCAGGTCCTCCTGGCCACGCTGGAGCAGGGTGACACCGCGGAATCTGTCTAGTTCCACTGCATCCAACGTAACGGGCTTTGTCATGTGGTGGATGGGAGTCAATAGGTCGTCCGGCAAATCGAACGACATTCGGAACGCCGAATTCACCGCCCGGGGATCGCCTACGTCGACTGGGATGATCACCGATGACGGATCGCTCAGCAACACGGGTAGTCGCCCGGTGCGCGGCCGCGCGCTGACAAACCGTGCTCCGGCCAAGTGCAACGGCCTGTCAGAGGGCAGCAACGCGGCAAGCCGCGAAGTGGATTTCATACTGGGACCGCCGCAGCCCGGCGGCGAGATACCACAATCCACAACATATCTTGCACAATGATCGTTGTGTAAGGTGGACCATGACCGAACCCCCCCGTAGCATCACCGACTCACGCGTCCTCGCGGCGATGTCGCACCCCCTACGCCGGCGGCTGCTAGACGCGCTCACGGTGGATGGCCCATCGACCGCCACGATGCTTGCCGAGCGCACCGCCCAAGCCATCGGGAACGTCAGCCACCACATGAAAGTGCTGGCAAACGCCTCGCTGGTCGAGGAGGCGCCCGAGCTGGCGCGCGACCGGCGGGAGCGGTGGTGGCGGGTGGCGGACACGAGTCGCCGCTGGTCCAGCGCTTCGTTTCGGGGCGATCCGGCATCGGTCGCCGTCGCCGACGCAGCCAAGTCCCTGAACCTCGAACATCAGGTGGCCAAGGTCAGAGCCTGGCACTCCCAGTCCGAGACGGCCGACCACGACTGGGTTGGAGCCGCCTTCTCCACCGACATGTGGATGCAGCTGACCGCGGCTGAGTTGAATGAGCTCTCCGAGCAGCTCATTGGCCTGCTGCGGGACTGGCGGGCTCGAGGGGCAGCGGACGACGGGGCCGAGAGGCGGCCCGTCTTTGTGTTCACTCACGGTGTCCCCGCTTCGCCATGAGGGGCCTGGTGCGCCGGCACCGGGACTTCCGCCTGCTGTGGATTGGCGAAACGACAAGCCGTCTCGGCAGTAGCGTCACCACGGTCGTCGTGCCGCTCGTGGCTGTGTCGACGTTGCACGCCAGCACGTTTGCGGTCAGTGCCCTGACGGCCGCTGCCTGGCTGCCGTGGCTCCTGATCGGGCTCGCCGCCGGACCGATCGTGGATCGACTGAAGCGTCGCCGGCTGATGATCGTGTGCGACCTCCTCGCTGCGGCGCTGTTCGCCAGCATTCCCTTGGCCGCTGTTCTCGGGCTCCTCACCACAGGGCAACTGCTCGTCGTGGCCTTCGTAGCCGGTTGTGTGAGCGTGATGTTCACAACGGCCTACGGAGTGTTTCTTATCGACGTGGTGACCGATCCGGCCGACAGAGCAGCCGGCAACAGCACCCTGCAAGGCGGGGCCTCCGCCGCCCAGATCGGAGGACCCGGGCTCGGTGGTCTGCTCGCTCAGGTACTCGGCGCCGCCACGGCCCTGCTAGCCGACGGCTTCAGCTTCCTCGTCTCGGCGGTCTGCCGCGCCGGCATCCGGGCGCCGGACGCGCTGCACGTGCCGCCGGCGTCCCAACGGTCCCGAGGGTCACTGCGTCGGGATGTGGCCGAAGGCATACGCTTCCTCAGTCACGACCCGCTGCTTCGGCCCCTGGTTCTCTTCGGCGGGACCGCCAACCTCGCCCTCATCGGCTACCAGGCAATCCTCGTCGTCTTCCTCGTACGAACGGTCGGTCTCGACGCCGGCACGATCGGGGTGCTGCTGGCGCTCGTCAGCTGCGGCGGCTTAATCGGCGCCATGGCGGGGAATCCCTTCGCCCGCCGGCTCGGGTCGGGACGCGCTCTCCTGCTGACCAAGGTCGGGGCGTGCCCGTTCGCACTCCTGATCCCGTTCACGGCGCCCGGGCCTCGTCTCGCCTTCCTCGTCGTCGGCGGGCTCGGCGTCGGAATCGGGATCGTTGCAGGCAATGTGATCAGCAGCGGCTTCGTTCAGGCGTACACGCCCACCGAGCTCTACGCCCGCACGAGCGCCACCACCAATGTCTTCAACTACGGCACGATGCCGCTCGGGGCGCTCCTCGGCGGGCTGGTGGCGACCATGCTCGGCCTCAGCGATGCCCTCTGGATCATGACCGGACTGCTCCCCATCAGCGCGATGATCCTTGTTGCCAGCCCGTTTCGCCGCCTTCGATCTCTGCCCATGGCGCCGTGTGCCGAAGGGTAACTGGCGAAACTCGACTGCCTTGCCCGGCAAATCGGGTGCCCGTAGTCCGATCGCATCACGGTGAAGTAGCGCTCCAACAATGCCCTGAAGCTCTCGGGGTCGGTGTGCTCGCCCAGACTGGTCGATCCTACGATGTCGCAGAACAGAGCCGTCACCGTTTTGCGGACATCGTCGGTGCTTTCGCCGGGCACCTTGGTACCGCACTCGGCACAGAACTTCGCCTTTTCCCCGACGGGTGATCCACACCCGCCACAGACCGCCGTCATCTCAGGAATCCTACCGGTCTGGCCGTGTCCCTTCTCGTAGTCGTCGCCTCTGTTGGGGCCTTCCGCGCGTATCTCTCACCACACGCGTCACCGCCGCTCCCGATCGCGCCACCATTCGCTTTAACTTGAAGTATCGGACGAGTACGTTCAGGTCCAAAGGATGCCCCGTCCGGGATCGCTGTGGCCGAGTGATTGCGCTTGGTCCAGCCGGTCGGCGCTTCGCCGCATACCTCACTACTCCCGGCATTATTTCCTGGTCCGCATCGGGATGGCACGCAAGGACCACGCAAGGACAGGGTGGCGATATAGGTAGCGCTGGCCACCCTTCTCTCGTTCGTCAAATGTCCGACAGTTGGAGTGCTCCCTCAGCACGCCGTTCCACGTTCCCGTAACCGTGGGCCACTGCGGCATTGTGGGCCTTGGTGAGAAGTCCCCTGGCTTTCTCAAGGTCACCAGGAGCTTGGCGCTCGGCGAACATCCTCCCCCACAAGAGATCATTCCGAGTGGCGTAGAACTTCATTCCGATCCGATCGCACATCGCAGCAGATTGGGCGAAATAGGCATCGGCCTCGTCGAAGCGGCCGAGGACGGTGGCCAGGCCGCCGAGATAGTGACTGACCGGGCCTAGAGCCACGGCGGTACCGGTTACGGACAACTGATCGGCCCATGGCGCGAGACGATCGAACAGCGGCCCGGCGTACTTCGAGTCTCGGCATTCGATGGCCGCGTCGGTGTAACAGACCATTCCGGTGGTCCAAACCTGGTCCATAGGGAGATCGAAGTCTGCGGCCGCGAACGAATCCAGCAGGCGGCGTGCATCACCAATGCGGTCGTCTTCCGCATGGGCTGCAGCCAACACAGCAGCGAAAACGGGGAGCCCCGGATTGTCAGCCACCGTCTGCTCGATGAGTGGGACCAGCTCGCCCATGGTTCCGCGCAGGAGGCTCACCACCATGAACTGTGAGCCGAAGACGGTGTCGGCGTCGGGCTCGCCGCTGTCGGCGCCGATCTGGAGAGCCTTGGTGGCTAACTGCTCGGCCTGATCGATGTCCCCGGCGATCTGCGCTCGCGCGGAACTCGTCATGGTGGCTAACCAGGTCAAGGTCGGTTGATCGAGCTGCTCGGCCATCGACCCGATGATCTCGTAGCAACGGTCGACCTCGTCGATGTCCCCTGCCGCGGCGGCGGCCGGGTAGCGAAAATACGCCGCCCAGAAGAGGAGAGCCGGGTCCCCAACCCGCTCGGCACGCACCAGGGCATCGGCCGTCCGGGCCAGCGTCTGCCCGCATTGGGAAGGCACCTGGAGCGGGTAGGAGATGTGGTTGAGGACTCGAACCAGCGTGGCGTCGTCGCCAAAGGACTGAGCCAGAGCAATGGCTTCGTCGGCAATGGCTTGACGGCGTTCGAGGGGGCTCCCGAGGCCGAGTTCCGAACACAAGGTGGCGAGCACGAGCGCCCTGGCGTGATTGTCCGCAGATAGACGAGCGAGGCTCATCTCCAGAATCTCGACCTTGTCGGCGTCGATGCTGCCGGCGGCTGTGTAATACCCGCGGTCGTTCGCCAGGGAGGCGGCCACGAGCCGATCGGTGTCACCGAGATCCGCGGCCCGGCGAGCAGCACCAAGGAGGGTGTCCCGAAAGGCAGAGTCCCCCGTCTGGCGCTGGGCGGTGCCGAGACCGATGGCCAGGTCGATGCCGAGGACGGGGTCGGGGTCGGTGGCCTGGGGGTAGAGGTCAAGGGCCTGCGCGTAGTAGCTCAGGGCGTCGGCCGGGGCAAGCGCTGCGAGGGCGGCGTCGCCCGCCTGGCGGGAGTAGTTGATGGCCTTGGCCAGGTCGATAGGTTGGGAGGCGCTGATCCAGTGGCGGGCCAGTTCGCCGACCCGAGAACCAGGACGATCCCCGCACTGCTCCTCCAACGCTTGGGCCACCTCTCGGTGCGCCCGTGCTCGCCGATTGGGCCCGAGGTCTTGATACAGGGTGTTTTGAATGAGGGCGTGGGCGAAGTTGTAACGTCCGGTGTCGGCCAGTTCCCGCACTAGGGCCACGGACGACGCGGCGTCGAGGATGTCGAGCAGTTCGTCCTCAGACGCCTTGGTCGCTCTGGCCAGGAGATCGAGATCGAAATCGCGGCCGATGACGGCGGCCATCGACAGTATGCGCCCGGCCGTTTCTCCGAGCCGCACGACCCGTCCGCCAATCACCTCGCGGATGCTGTCGGGCAGGGCTATCTGCTCCAAGGAGTCATCCGCCGTCCACCGGCCGGCGGCGTCCTGGTAGATCGCCCCGGTCTCGGCCAGATGGCGGAGCACCTCGCTCACGAAGAACGGGTTGCCGTCTGTTTCGCGATACACAGCGTGGGCCAGGCCCACCCCGGTGTCATCGAGGGTGTGACCGGCAGTGGCTTCCATGAGCGAGATCACGCCGGAGTCATCGAGACCGGCCAGTTCGATGCGGCTGACGTCGGTGTTCCGTCGGAGCACGCCCAGCGTCTCCCGGAGCGCGTGGGACTGCGACAACTCGCTGTCGCGATAGGTGCCGAGAATGAGTAGCCGCATCGCCTGTTCGGTCGCCGTCAGGTGGCGAAGCAGCAAAAGACTTCCCTTGTCGGCCCACTGGAGATCGTCAAGCACGAGCACAACGGGTTGGTCTTTCGACACCGTGGCCAGAAGGCCGACCACGGCAGCGAAGAGAAGGTAGCGCTCGGCGTCGGAGTCGGTGGCCTTCGACGCCGGGAGATCTGGGATCCTGCTAGCCAGGGCTGGCACCAGTCGGGACAGTTCCGACCCGTGTTCCTCGATATGGGCGCGGAGTTGATCTTCCGAGGCGTGGGTAACGTAGTGGCGGAGGGCTTCGGCGAAGAGCTGGTAGGGGGTGGCGAGGTCCTCCTCGCAATGCCCGAACAACACACAGGCACCGTTATCGAAGGCGGCCCGGGCCACTTCGGCTACGAGCGTGGTCTTGCCCAGACCCGCCTCCCCCGAGATGAGCAATACCTCGCGCCCTTCGCCCCCGGCCACGCGCTTGGTGGCGTCTGTCATGGCCTGCGTCTCTGCTTGGCGTCCGACCACGCCAACGGCGGGGCGCAAGGACAAACGACCCGGCAGAGGCAGGACGTCCCCGGTGTCGGTGTCAGCCTCTCCGAGGGATTCCCAGAGCACCTCGACGGTCTCGACCGGTTCGGACAGACCCTTCAAAGTCATCTCCCCGAACGACCGACACTCGTGACGACTGCGCCTACCGGCCATAGCCCGGACCACATCCTTGGCCAGGACTTGCCCGCTCTCGCAAGTGGCACAAAGCCGAGCCGCCTCGACCACTGGGTCGCCGAAATAGTCATCGCTTTCTCTACTGACCTCGCCTCCACTCAGCCCCACCCGCAGGCCCACCGAGTAATCCCGGACCCGGTTGTCCCGTTCGACGCCTTGTTGCATGGCCACGGCGCAGGCCAGGGCGGCCGCCGCCGAGGTGAAGACCACCATGAGCCCGTCACCGAGGTTCTTCACCTCGGTGCCTCCGGCCTCGGAAATGGCCTGGCGCAGGATCGAGAAGTGTCCTCGGCGGATCTCGTCAGCGGCCTCGGCTGACAGGCGCTGCGATAACTCCGTCGACCCCACCACGTCGGTGAACAGGATTGTCGCGCTCTCGGTGCTCAAGAGATCACCTCCCCGCCTGGAGGACACCAGAGTAGGTGACGGGCGAACGGTCCCGCCCAGAGGGCCCGAGACGGCGTTTTTGAGGCCAGGACCGGCGCTTCGACTTCGGGACCCAAGGCGCTCGCGAGCCCGGGCGCGCTCGGGACTCATGGCGCTCCCGGCCGCACGGAAATGTGAGCCACCAGGCGGCCGTGTATATCCATCTGGTCCGGCGCGCAAAGAGGCTTCGTTACGTCACCCTGGGCAGGGCCCTCCGAGGCGGTCCCAGACCATCCGACGCTCCGGATCCAAGGCAGGCACCCGTACCGGGGGATCGCCCCGCAGCCTCGACCGAACTATTCATTAGCCCTCCCCAGGTGGGAGGGCCCGGCTCCAAGGGAACCTGAAAACGACCTAACGAGACCACCCCCGCCGTGGTCGCAACATGACCCCGGCTCTGCGCAAGGCGAGCGCCACGATGTCAGTAGCGACACCGAAGTGATCGGACAGCTTGAATCGGCCCGGGAATCCTGGAGGCTCCTTCCCTTGAGAGGATGGAGCAATGCCAAGGAAATCCCCTTACCCCCCCGAGGTGCGTGAGCGGGCCGTCAAGATGTTCGTCGAGCACCGCCACG
>Ga0182024_10025290_pt1 | contig 10494 bp, 10 predicted proteins | sample P32metaG_FD_120480 | JGI IMG/M metagenome (GOLD analysis project Ga0182024, IMG submission 120480) | Permafrost microbial communities from Stordalen Mire, Sweden - P3-2 metaG (Illumina Assembly) | ecosystem: Environmental > Terrestrial > Soil > Wetlands > Permafrost | place: Sweden: Stordalen...
CCGCTGCCGCCCCGCCAGTTCGGTGACCACCTGGTCGCGGTGCTGGACGATCCGCAGTACGCGACGGGCTTCGCCTTCGGGCTAAAGGGCGATACGGGGATCACGGTCCTCGAGGGAGAGGCCGCTTGAGCGCAGCCCCATCTTCACCGCCGCCGACGGCGCGCCAGGCGCAGCTCTTGGCGCTCGCCGACGAGCTGCGGCCGAAGCTTCACCGCTATTGCGCGCGGCTGATGGGCTCGGTGATCGAGGGCGAGGATGTGGTGCAGGACACTTTCGCCCGGGCTTTCGTCGCCGTGGACGAGCTGGAGGAGGCGCCGCCGATGCGCGCCTGGCTGTTCCGGATCGCCCACAACCGCGCGCTCGACCTGCTGCGCAGTCGCGCGATCCGCGCGGCCGAGCCCATCGAGGCGGCCCGCGAGGTCGCCGATCCGGAGAGCCCAGATCCTGTGGAGGTGCTGATGCGGCGGCAGGCGGTCGAGACGGCGGTGTCGCGGTTCGTGGAGCTTCCGACCGTGCAGCGCAGCGTGGTGATCCTCAAGGACGTGCTCGACCAGTCGCTTGAGGAAACCGCCGCCATGCTCGACCTCACGGTCAATGCGGTGAAGGCCCACCTCGCCCGCGGGCGGGTCCGGCTCAAGGCCATCAACGCCCAGGCGCCGGCCCAGCCCGCGCCGCGTCCACCGTCACCCGCCGTGGCCCGTTATGTGTCCCTGTTCAACCGGCACGACTGGGACGGACTGCGAGCGATGCTGGCCGACGACGTGCGGCTGATCCAGTCGACGTACCCGCTGCGCGCCGGCGCCGCCGACGTGGGCATGTTCTTCGGCATCTATTCGCGCAGCGCTTCGGTGCGGCTCGCCCCGGCTTGGCTCGACGGCCGCGAGGTGATCGCGGTCTACGAGGATCCTCAGGCGGTAAAGCCCGGCTACCTGATGTGGCTGGAGTGGAGGGACGGCCGGATCAGCTTCATCCGCGACTACAAATATGTCCGCTACGTCATCGACGACGCGGAGCTGGTCCTGGCGCCAGATGCTGCGCCTGCGGGCGACGGCACCGCTCGCGGATGAGCCGCGCTGCGCGCTTGGACTGCGCCAAGCTGGCGTGCCGGCGCACGCGGGGATGCAAAGAGCCGCAGCGCTGCTACTGGCAGCGCAAATCGAAGCTGTCCCATCAGCAGAGAAAGGACATGGATCAGACATGCGCGGCGCTACGCGGCTTGCTCGACATCGGCTTCTCGAAGAAGGGCTCGCAAGGGCTGCCGCCATTTTGAGGCGCAGCCCGCTTCGCCGCGCCATTGGCGCGGTCCCCTCCCCGCCATGACATGCGGGGGCAACGCTACGCTTTCCGCTTGGCGCGCTTGCGCTTGCTTGTGCGCTTCACCGCATTGGCTTTCCGCTTCACCGCTTTCCGCTTCACCGTCTTCCGCTTGGTCGCCTGTGCCCGCAGCAGCCGCGCCTTGCGGCGGCGGGCGGCGCGCTTGTTGCGGCAGCGGGCGCATTGGCAGCCGCCGTTCTCGAGGAAATATTCGTAGTATTCCTTGCCGTAGCTGTAGGTGATCTCCTCACCCGGCTCGATCAGCCGCGCCGCCACGATGGCGATGCTGCGCTTGCGCCAGACCGGCTTGGCGTTGGGCCGGCAGGAATGATTGATGTAGCGCGCCAGGTTCCAGCGCGGCGAGCCGTCGATGGTCCATTTCTTCGACAGCTCGAACATGTAGCGGGCGCCGCGCGCCTCGCGCCGGTCGGCTTCCTCGGTGGTGAGGATGGGGCCGCGATAGGTGGCGATATGGCCGTGGCGTTTGATCGGCCTGGTGGCGAACAGGCCGAGCCCGGTATAGGCGCGGCCGAGTCGGAAATTGCGCGACATGATTTGCGATTAACCGCAAATCCGGGCGCTGTCACTCGCCCGCGGCGGCGCCATGAACAGGATTCATCGCCGCACCAGATCGGCGATCACCGCCGCCGCGGCGTTGTGGCCCGGCGCGCCGGTCACGCCGCCGCCCGGATGGGCGCCGGCGCCGCACAGATAGAGCCCGGCCAGCGGCATGCGGTAATCGGCAAATCCCAGCATCGGGCGGGCGGAAAACAGCTGATCGAGGGTGAGTGCGCCATGGAAGATGTCGCCGTTGGGCAGGCCGAACACGCGCTGCAGGTCAAACGGCGAGAAACACTGCCGCGCCATCACGCTCGCCTTGAAGCCCGGCGCATAGGCCTCGACCGTGTCGATCATCAGGTCGGCGACGGTCTCGCGGTGCTCCGGCCACGACGAGCCGTCGGCGAATTGCGGCGTGACATGCTGGCAGAACAGGCTCGCCACATGGGCGCCGGGCGGCGCCAGGGTGTCGTCGAGGGTGGAGGGAATGAGCAGCTCGACGATCGGCGCCCGGCTCCAGCCGTGGTCGAGGCAGTCGCGATAGGCGCGGTCCATATAGGCAAGGCTCGGCGCCATGATGATGCCGGCGGTGAGATGGTCGCCGGCTTCGGGGCGCGCGGCAAATCTCGGCAGCCGCGACAGCGCGACATTCATGCGGAAGGTGCCGGAGCCGGCTTTCCAGTTTTTCATGCGCTTGGCCATCGACGCCGGCACCACTTCGCGCGGCACCAGATCGCCAAACAGCGACTGCGGATCGACATTGGCAACGACGGCGCGCGCCCGGATCGCCGTGCCGTCCGCGAGCACGACGCCGGCCGCGCCGCCGCGCTCGACGATCACTTCGCGGACCGCGCAATCGACATCGATGCGCACCCCGTGCGCGGCGGCGGCCCGCGCCATCGCCTGGGTGATCGCGCCCATGCCGCCCATGGCGTGGCCCCACACGCCCGGCCTGCCGTTCACCTCGCCGAACACGTGATGCAGCAGCACATAGGCGGAGCCCGCGGTGTACGGGCTCGCCAGGTTGCCGACCACCGCATCGAAGCCGAGCACCGCCTTGATGGGATCGGATTCGAACCAGCCGTCGAGCATGTCGCCGGCGGATTTGCGGAACAGATCGAACGCCGCCTTCAGGCCGTCGGCCTGCCACAGCCGCTTGCCGATGGCCGCGAGCTTGCCGAGTTCGCCCATGGTGCGGGTGAAATTTCCGAGCAGCAGGTTGGGCGGCGCCTTGAGTACGAGGCCGCGCAGCACGCCGGCGACGCGGCCGATCTCGGCCGCATAGGCGGCGTAGCGCGCGGCGTCCTTGGCGGAGAATTTCGCGATCTCGCGCTCGGTGCGGCCGTCGCCGGTGAGCAGAGAGCGGCCGTCCGGCAGCGGCAGGAAGTTCTGCGCGCGGCGCTCGACGATGCGCAAGCCGTGCTCGTGCAGCTTCAGGTCGCGGATGACTTTGGGCTGGAGCAGGCTGACCGCATAGGCCGCCGTCGAGTTGCGGAAACCGGGATGAAACTCCTCGGTCACGCAGGCGCCGCCGACCACGCCGCGCCGCTCCACGACGTGGACCCGCAGCCCCGCCATGCCCAGATAGGCCGCGCAGGTCAGCCCGTTGTGACCGGCGCCGATGACGATGGCATCGAGATCGGACATGGTTTTGTTTTTGCGCGCTCAGGTGCGCTTCGGCATATGCCGCGGCGCTTCCTGCAGATACCAGGTCGCGAGCGCTTCGCGCGTCGGTAGCCAGACCCGCGGCTTGGTCTTCACATAGGCAAGGAACTCGCGCAGCGCGCCGATGCGGAACGGCTGGCCGGTGACATGCGGGTGCAGGCCGAGATTCATGATGCGGCCGGTCCTTTCGCCTTCGGCGTAAAGCTCGTCGAAGCAGGCTTTGAGCATGTCGACGCCGTCGCGGGTCGACAGCCCGCCGCGGGCGAACATGTTGAAGTCGTTGACGTCGTTCGAATACGGCACGCACACGATCGGGCCGTGCATGGTGTCGATCAGATACGGCTGGTCGTCGTTGAGATAGTCGCAATAGGCGACGAGCCCGGCCTCCTTGAGGAACGCCGGCGTGTACGACGTGCCGCGGATGGCCGACGACAGCCAGGCCTTGGCCGGCTTGCCGACCACGTCCAGATAGGTGTCGAGGGTGCGGCGGATGACGGCGCGCTCGTCGTCGGGGCGGTGGGCGTAATAGGTCAAGAGATCGTTCTGCGCCCAGTTGTGCGGCACCAGTTCCCAGCCGCGCTCCTTCACTGCCGCGATGATGCGGGCGCGCTCGGTGAGCATCATGCCGTTGCAGGTGCAGGACGGCGCAATGCCGGCGGCATCGAACGCGTCGAGCAGCCGCCAGATGCCGACGCGCTGGCCGTATTCGCGCCAGGTCCAGTTCGCGGTGTCGAGCACGTCGCCGGGCAGCGCATGCGGAATGGTCGCCGGGCCGCCGGCGAACAGCGGCTCCTTCTGGCCGGGCCGGAACGGCTCCCAATATTCCAGATTGATGGTGACGATCAGCGCCACTTGCGCCCCGCCGGGAAATTTGAGCGGCGCGCGGTCCGGCAGCGCCACGAAGTCGTAGTGCGACGGCGGTTGCGTCATGACGATTTTCCTTTGAGCGCCGCGTCGCGCCGCTCGGCGTGGTCGAGCCGCCAGGCGGTGACGCGGCGCATCAGGTCGGGCGCATCGAGAATGGCGATGACGAGAAGAATCCCGCCGGTGACGAGATCATGCACATAGGGCGGCACGCCGATCGCGCCGAGCCCCGAGCGCAGGATGCACAAGGTGAGCACGCCCGCGGCAATGCCCATGGCGCTGCCGCGGCCGCCGACCACCGACACGCCGCCGACGATGGCCGCCGCCGCGGCGGGCGCCAGCACGTCGGCCAGCGCCACCGGCGACGCCGCGCCGAGGCTGTAGCTGAGCAGCACGCCGGCCAGCGCCGCGCACGCGCCGGAGGCGGCGAACACGCCGACGACCACGGCATCGGTATTGAGCCCGGCGATACGGCTGGCGCGGCGGTCGCTGCCGGTGGCGATGATGTCGCGGCCCACGTGGGTGTAGGTCATCACCAGGCCGGCGAGCAGAAACACCGCAAGCGCCGCGGCGCTGCGCACCGAGAGCAGGCCGGCGATCGGCGCGTTGAGCCCGAGCGCCACCGCCATGTTGGGATAGCTCACCGTGGCGTTGCCGGTGAGCACATAGGTGATGCCTTGCAGCGTCAACAAGCCGCCAAGGGTGACGCCGACCGAGCTCAGGCCGAGTTGCGTCATGATGAGGCCTTGCAGCGTTCCGCTCACCACGCCGGCGCAGACGCCGAGGGCGACGCCGATCCAGGGATCGGCGCCGCCGGTCATAACGGCGATGGCGCCGGCGAGACCGACCATGCTGGCCACCGAAAGGTCGAATTCGCGCACCAAGAGCGTCAGCCCCAATCCCAGCGCGACCAGGCCGAGCGTGGCGAACAATTGCATCACGCTGAACACGGTGCCGACGCTGAAGAAATAGCCGGTGCCGCGATCCATCAGCGACAGCACCACGATGGTGGCGGCCATGATCGTAAACGGACGCACCGCCGGGGTCAGCAGGTATCGGGCGGCGCGCGTCATGGTTCAGCGTTTCTCGCCGATGGTGTGCAGCATGATGACGCCGAGCACGATGAGGCCGGTGATGAGGAATTGCAGCTGCTCGGAAAAGCCGCGCAGCAGCAACACGACCTCGATCATGGCGATGACGGTGACGCCGATGAGGGTGCGGATGACCGAGCCGGAGCCGCCTTGAATCGCGGTGCCGCCGACCAGCACGGCGGCGATCGCGGCGTAGTCGTAGCCGGCGCCGAGCTCCATGTCGCCCGAGCCGTAGCGCGCCGCCAGCAGGACGCCGGACACCGCCGCGCAGGCGCCGGCGATCACATAGGCTACGGCGATGGCGGCGGCGGTGCTGATGCCGACCGCGTGCGCAGCGCGGATATTGCTGCCGACCATCACCATGACCCGGCCGATCCGCGTCCACGACAAGATGAACTGGCCGACGATGACGGTGGCAAAAAAGTACAGCGCCTCGACCGGAACGCCGGCGACGCGGCCCTTGAACATCAGGAGGCCAGCGCCGCCGGGATAGATGCGCTGGCCGCCGGTGGCGAAGGCGGCGCCGCCGATCAACAGCGACAGCCCGGCGATGCTGACCAGGATCGGATTGGCGCGGAAGTAGCCGATCAGGAGCCCCTGCGCCGCGGTGACGACGATGCCGAAGCCGAGCGCCAGCAGAAAAGCCGGCAGTACGCCGAACGCAAGACTGGCCAGAAAGATCAGCGCCGACGCCGACACGGTGGCGCCGAGACAGAGCGACATGATGTTGCCGGTGAGCGTGATGAACGTCATGCCGACCGCGACGCAGCCGATGAAGGAGATGGCATTGAGCAAGGCGTTGACGCTCAGCGCCGAGGTGAAGCCCGGCGTGGTCAGCGCGAAGGCCGTGAGCGCCGCGATCCCGACAATGCGCGCCGCCAATACCAGATGCCGCGCCCCGATGCCGCCCGGGCGCAATCGTGCGCGCAACGGCACCGCAGTCATGCCGCCGCGACCGGCGAAGCCGGCGATACCGGATGAGTGATATCGGCCAGCACCCGCTGCATGTCGGCGGCGCCGCGCCGGTAGCTGGCGATTTGCCGGCCGCGGTACATGCTGACCACGACGTCGGCCATGCCGAGCACCTCTTCAAGCTCGGAGGACGCCATGATCACGCCGTAGCCGCGCTCGCAAAACTGCCGGATCAGTCGATAGATTTCCGCGCGTGCGCCGACGTCGACGCCGCGGGTCGGTTCGTTCATCAGCAACACGCCGGGCTCGTCGCCGCCGATCCAGCGCCCGAAGGCGAGCTTCTGCTGGTTGCCGCCGCTCAATTCGTCGGCCGGCGAGCGCAACCGCGCCCGGTCGACGCCGACGGCGGCGGCAAGCTTCGCGGCGGTCGCGCGCAATCCCGACCGCCCCAGCACGCCCAACCGGGTGTGCGCCGACAGCTTGGCGGCGACCAGGTTCTGGCCGGCATTGAGACGGAGGAAGACGCCCTCCCCGGCGCGATCTTCGGACACGAACTGCACGCCAGCGCGTTGCGCGCGGCGCACCGAGCGCAATCGATACGGCCGGCCGTTCACGTCGACCTCGCCGGTGGCGTCGGCGCTCAAGCCGGCGAGCGCGCGCAGCACCTCGATGGCGCCGGAGCCGACCTGGCCGGCGATGCAGGTCACGGTGCCGCGCGCCGCCGACAGATTGAAATCCCGCACGATCGGCGGCACGCGCAGGTTCCGAACGGCAATCAGGGGTTCGCCGGGCTTGCTGTCCCAGCGCGGATACATTTCGCTCATGCTGCGGCCCAACATCATCGCCATCAACTGGTCGCGGTCGATGTCGCCGATGCCGCGGGTGCCGACCAGCTCGCCGTTGCGCAGCACCGAGACGGCGTCGCAGATCGCGAACACCTCGCCGAGCCGGTGGGTGATATAGACGATCGATTTGCCTTCGGCCTTGAGCGCCCGCAGCGCGGCGAAGATGCGCTCGATCTCGATGTCGGACAGTGTCGCGGTCGGCTCATCGAGAATGAACACCCGGGCGTCGCGGGTCAGCATGCGGGCGATCTCGACCAGCTGGCGGCGGCCGATGCTCAGCGCGGCGACCGGCGTTTCCAGCGCCAACTCGCCCAAACCCACTTTATCGAGCGCGGCGCGCGCCCGCGCCCGCAGGTCCTTGCGGCGGTGAAACAGCGGCACCTTGCGGTTACCGAGCCAGATGTTGTCGAGCACCGACAAAGCCGGCGCCAGGCTCAACTCCTGCGCCACCATGGCGATGCCGAGCTCCTGGGCGTGCTGCGGATGGGCAATTTCGGTCGGCGTGCCGTCGACGCAGACCGTGCCGCCGTCGGGCTGATAAACGCCGGTGAAGATCTTGACGAGCGTGCTCTTGCCGGCGCCGTTCTCGCCGCAGATCGCGCGCACCTCCTTGGCATCGAGCGACAGCGAGACGTTTTTGAGAACTGCGTTCGGGCCGAACCGCTTCGTTATCCCTTCGACGGCGAGGATGGGCATCGAGCTTAGTACGAGCAGCCCGCCGCAAACGTGTCGACGTTGTCCTTGGTGATGCCGTAGACCGGGATGATCTCCTGTTTCTGCAGCGCAGTGCCGTTGAAATAGGCGGCGATCTTGGTCGCGGCGAACTCCGCTTCTTCGGTGGGGATTTGCGTGGCAGTGCCGTACTGCTCGCCGGATTTGATGTGGATGATGCCGTCCTTCATGCAGTTGCTGCCGACAATGACGATGCCCTTGTCGGCGACGCCGAGCTTGAGGCCGGCGGATTCCACCGCATTGATCGAACCGGTGGCCTGATTGTCCGCCATGTCGAAGATGCCATCGACGCCGCCCTGGCCGCTGAAACGCACCAGCAACTCGCCGGTAATCTTCTCGGTCGCCGCGGTATTCCACTTGCCGTCCTCGGTATCGATCAGTTCGATGCCGGGATTTTGCGCCAGCACGGCTTTGAAGGCTTCCAGGCGGCTCTTGACGTTGACCTGCTGCGCCAGGCCGGTGATGGCGACCACCTTGGCTTTGGTCTTGCCGGCGGCGGCGAGACCCTTGACCAATTCCTCGCCGGCGAGCCGGCCGAGATCGGCGTTTTCGGTGCCGATGTAGGAGGTGTACAGGTCTTCCTGGTCTTTTCGCATCGGCGAGGCATACAGCACGACCGGAATGCCGGCGGCCTTGGCGCGGGTCAGCGCCGGCACGATGGCCTGGTCGTTGACGTAGCACAACACGATGAGGTCGTACTTCTGCGCGATCGCGTCGTCGATCTGCTGCGACTGCACCGCGGCGTCATAGTTGGCGCTGAGATTCGTCACCTTGATGCCGGCCTGGGTGGCGAACTTGGTGAAGGTCGCGGTCCAGGCGCCGATGTACGGATTGGTGTTGGAGGTGGCGAGCACAACGACGCGCTTGCCGTCCGGCGCGGCTCCAGCCTTGCCGGCGAACGGCAGGCTGATCAGAACAACCGCCAACAGACCCATCGCCAACCGCATGACCCGCTCCTGTGTCGACCGCTCGCCCCGTCGATCGCTCGCAACGGCCAAAATGTTAACGGCAATCCGCCGACGACGCCAGCAGGCTCCGCGCTACGGCGGATTGCCGAAGTGATCTTCGGCGAGCCAGCGCGCCGCGGCAGTGAGGCGCTCGTCCTCGTGCCAGCGGCCCAGCAATTGTATGCCAAGCGGTGCATGATCGACCGCCAGCAAGGGCAGGTTGATCGCCGGCGCGCCGAGGACCGAAGACGCTTCGTTGAAGATGGCGCTGCCTTGATCCATGCCGATGGGGCCCGGCCCCGGCGACGACAGCGTGATGAAGCCGTCGGCGCGCCGCGCCAGTTCGTCATGCATGGCGCGGAAATTGTCGCGCTCGATCAAGGCCGCCCGATACGTCTGCCGGGTCATCGGCGCGCCGTCGGCGATGCCCTTGAGCAGGCGCGGCGGCAATTGATCGGCATAGCGCTCGCGGTATTGCAGCATCGGCCAGTGCATTTCGAAACGGTACAGATTGGCCCACAGCTGCGGCGTGCCAGTGTGCGCCGTCTCATAGGCCTCGATCGCCGGGTCGTCGCGGCGCGTGACAATGGCGATGCCGGCGTCGCGAAGACGCAGCAGGTAAGCCTCGAACGCATCCTTGGCGGCCGGCTCGGCCGCGGCCCAGCCGGCGGTATCGAGACGAATGAGGCGCGCCGGCTTATGCGGCGCCGGCGCGGCGGGCGCGCCGTAAAGCCCCGGATGCGACGGATCGCCGCCGGCCTCGCCGGCAATGAAACGCGCGGTCGTCCACATGTCGGACAGCGTGCCGGCGAACACGCCGAGATGGTCCATGCTGTAGGCCATCGAGAACGAGCCTTGCCGGTTGATCGCGCCGAAGGTCGGCTTGAGCGCATAGGCGCCGCAGAAACTCGCCGGCCGGATGGTCGAGCCGCGCGCATGGGTGCCGAGCGCGACCGGCAGCATGCGGGACGCGACCGCCGCCGCCGTGCCGCTCGACGAGCCGCCCGGCGTCCGTCGCGTGTCGAACGGATTGCGGGTGCGCGCCGGATCGCCGCCGCCGAAGCAGACCGTGACGGTTTTGCCGACCAGCACGGCGCCGCCCAGCCGTAGCGCGCGCACGCAGGCCGCATCGGTCATCGGCTGGTGGGAGCGGAACAATTCGCTGCCGAACTCGGTCGGCATGTCGTAGGTCTCGATCAGGTCCTTGATGCCGGCCGGCATGCCGTCGACCGGACCGAGCGGGCGGCCGGCTTTGTAGCGGCGGCCGGATTCGTCGGCGGCCGCCCGCGCGCGATCGAAATTGAGATAGGCGAACGCCATCACCGCGGGCTCGAGCGCTTCGATCCGGGCGATGGCGCGTTCGAGATAGGCGCGCGGCGTATCGCTGCCGTCGGCGAACCTCGCCGCGGCGTCGTGGAAGCCCAGCATGCGGTGCGTCGCCGGATCGTAGATGCCGGCGGGTGCTTGCTTATCGATGGTGAGCATCGAACTGCGCCGCGATTTTCAGGAGATGTGGGTGTGGTGATTTTTCAAATAACACTCCGCGATCTCTTCGCGGGTGGCAAA
>Ga0182024_10025291_pt1 | contig 10494 bp, 6 predicted proteins | sample P32metaG_FD_120480 | JGI IMG/M metagenome (GOLD analysis project Ga0182024, IMG submission 120480) | Permafrost microbial communities from Stordalen Mire, Sweden - P3-2 metaG (Illumina Assembly) | ecosystem: Environmental > Terrestrial > Soil > Wetlands > Permafrost | place: Sweden: Stordalen...
CCGGATAGACGTAGCCGGTGCCGTACACGACCACCCCCGCCGGCGCTATGACCGTGCCGTAATAGCCCGGCGTGTAGCCCACCACGACGGTCGTCGGGGTCGAGTTGTACACCTGCACGTAAGTCACGTAATGGATCGGGCAACTCAGTGGGATGGAATAGATGACCGACGGCACCGAGGTCGCGACCACCCACGGCCCGACCGGCGCCGGCCCGCAGAACCACACGCCGTTGTCCACCGCGTAATAGGTGTTCGGATCAACTTCGATGACGGGCGTGCGCGTGTTGACGGCGTAGTACAACGGCGTGCCGTCCACCGGCTGGAATTGCGGGTCGCCATCGTAATTCACCGCGAGGGTCGGCCCGGTGCGTTCGATGGTGGCCGTTTGCGGGATGGAATTGGCGATGACCGCCTCCTGGGCGGGGGCCGTGCCGGGCACGCTCACCAAGGCCGCGCCCGCCGGGTGCGATTCGGGAATTTGCGCGAATTGGGCCGGCACCTGTTCGTGCGGCACGTATTGCCAGCCGCCGCCGGTCAGGCTGGCCGACGCAAACCAGCGCCCGGAAACGAGGAAATAATAGCTTTGGGTCGGCAGGTAGTAGAAGAGCTGGCTTTCGGTGTTTTGGGCGTAGAGGATTTGCGTGCTGGCGATGGGCGCCCAATCGGGCGGGCCGTCGGTCTGGATCAACTCGGTTGGCACGGTGCTGACGTACACGGTGGTTTGCGCGGCGGAATATTTGCTCTCGCTGGTCGGATCCAGCAAATCAATGCCGGTGGTGTTTTGGGCGAGAGTCAGCGCCGGGTCCAGGGCCGGCGGCGGATTGGCCGCCAGCGTCCACGGGCCCGCCAGGCCGCTCGCCTGCACCCACGCGCCCAGCAGCCGCAGGTAATAGATTCCGGTGTTGGGATCGCAGAGAATGAGTGCGCTGGTGTTGATCACCCGCAAATACGGCGTGCCGGCAAACGAGCGCAGCACCGGCTGGTCGTCCACCAGCACCAGCATCGCGGGGGCCTCGGAAAAGATAATCTCCGGCGGGGTGTTGAGCACCGGCTGCGGGGTGCCGGAGCTGGAGGCCTGCGCGATGGCCAAACTGGCCTCGATGCGGCCCATCGTGAGTTGCAGGGGGTTCGCGCCGAGGAGGGCTTGCAACTGGCCGGTGTAGGCCGTGCCGTTGTCGGCCAGGCCGGGGAAGTTCCCTTGCGTGAGGTGGATGTTTTGCAGCGTCGCCACGCCGGATTGCTTGTCCAGCAGCGTGGTCGCGGTGATCGAGATGATGCCGAATTGCTGCGACGTCGAGCCGACGGGCTCGGCCGCGACCGCGATCTGGGCGGTGAGCGTGTCGTTTTGCAGCGACTGCACTTGCGGCTGGTAGAGCGTGAAGCTGGTCGTGGCCGAGTCGAAGCTTTTGGGCCAGCCGCCGTCGGGATCCACCGAATCGTTCGCGGCGTCGGGCGCGCCGGGCGCGGCCAACGTTTGGGCCGGCGCGGCCGGGGCGAACCCGAGACTCAGGCCCGCCGCCAGCAGCAGCGCGGAAAATGGAAAAAATCGTCCGTGCCAGCGGGAATTAATCGGGGTGGGGAAAAGCATGAGCATGGTGGTTTGACCCTCCGGGGGTCTTCCGCGTTCCGCAATCTAAGGCCGCCGGCGGGAAATGTCAACTTTGATTCGAACAGTCGTTTGAATAACTGGCCGCTCTGCGATGTCGAAACCCGCCATCGTCCAGGGAAGTTTCGGCGATTTGGCCGCTTTCCAGCAGAGTGGCATGGGGTCTGGCCCATGCCAGGGTTGCCGCATTTCGGCGGGGTCAAATCACGGTTTGGCGGAGGCGTGCGCGGCTTGGAGGGCGAGGATTTTGGCCTTCGAATCGTCCAGGAGCTTTTGCGAGTCGGGAGACAGATTCAGTTTCTCGGCGTCGGCGATGAAGGCCAGAAGCTGCGGGTAAACGGAGGGGTCGGCGGCGTCCAAGGGCTCATTCCAGGTGTCGTAGTGAATGCGCGGATCAAAATCGATCAAAGCTGGCATTGGAGGGATTTCAAACAAACCTCGTACAAGACTGCCCTTGTCCTTATACCGCGGCTCTGAAAGCATGAACTGATACAAGCGAATCACGTTCGGTTCATAGCGATTGAAATTCGGAATGCTAAAAGGCTCGAACCCGATTTGCAGATCGGGGTTATTCCAATAGGCGTCGGAGTTCAGAATTTTCACCAACTCGGCGTCCGCCGCGGCGGAGCGCATGCCCAAGAAAATTAAATACCCAGTTCCTCCAACAAGACGCACCGAATATTCGTGAATGGGCTCGGCCTTCGTGAAATCCACGAGTTGGTCCGGCGTCTGGTAGTGGACAAATTTACCCGTGCGCGTATTGCGCACTCCCAGGATAGCTCCCTCCCGATTGGCGTTTTCATAATAAACCCTTTGGAGATCAAACATCCCTTCTTCGAGGTAATTGAAATACAGCTTCTGGAGGGCGGGGTTATCCTTCACATTCTTGGCGTACGGAATGGTCGGTTCGATATTGGATGCCAAAAACGCCCAGATGCTCTGGTCAAAATGCTTAAAGACTTCGAAAGTCTCCGGACTGGCATGTTCATTCAAAAACTTCCAATATGCACCGGCATTCTCAGCCCAATAACGATGCAGACCTCCAACCACCGCTTCATTAGCCGCGCTGAGTCTTCGAGGCTTTGACATCCAATAAGGGGTCATGAATTCGTGTCTTTCTTCGTCAGAAAGGCTGAGATCCTGCGGCTGGCGGGTGAGCCAATCGTTTGTGATTCGGACGTCTTCCATGGGCTGGTTCAGGTAATCAATCGCTGCTTGGCGCGCGGCCGGATCCAGCGTCGTCACTTCTAGAGCAGCCACGATTTGCGAAAGATCGTCGCTTGTTTTCAGAATTCCGATGGCCTGTGCAGGCGTAAGGGCAGGCGTCGTCGTCTGGGCAAACGTCGGAGGCTGAAAAAGAAAGGCACAGCCTACCGCAAATAGGGCGAAAAATGTTTTTGGAGAGTTCATGTTCATTGCGTAGCATTAGATTTCACTGATTAGGCTCGGAGAAAATCGCGCCCCCTCGCATGATAATTGCTTGATGTAGATCCACGTCTTCTATGAGGTAATTGCTACTCCCTGGTTGATCCATGAGATTGCTGCCGGGTGGGCCCAAATATTTTCCATGGAATGACGGCGGCTGACTTTCCAGGCCGTCAGTATAAGGGCTTGACGGCGTATTGCCAACGCGGGTGTTCAAATTAAGGATCCGGCCGACTTCGTGGGCGAGAGCCATGCCGTTTACGGCTTGGCGGAGGCGTGCGCGGCTGCGAGGGCGAGGATTTTTGCCTTCGAATCGTCCAGGAGCTTTTGCGAATCGGGCGACAGCTTCAGCTTCTCGGCGTCGGCGATGAAGGCGAGAAGCTGGGGGTAAACAGAGGGGTCGGCGGCGTCCAAGGGCTCGTTGTAAGATGCATAGTGAGGGCGTCCAGGTGCATAGTCCTGAATAGCAAAAATATTGTGCAATCCGAACAACCCGTTCACAAGGCTATCCTTCTCTTGGTACCGCGGCTCTGAAAGCATGATCTGATACAGGTAAATCGCTACGGGTTCGTAACGGTTGATATCGGGAATGGAAAGAGGGGCGAATCCGATTTGCAGATCCGGATTGGCCCAATAGGCGTCAGAAGTCACAATCCTGGCCAATTCAGCGTCCGCCGCACCTGAATGCATCCCCAATAGGACCGGATAGACGTTATCCGCAAGAAAGCGCTCCGTATATTCGCGGACCGGCTTCGCCTTCATGAAATCTGTTAACCGATCTGCCGTCTGGTAGTGGATAAATTTCCCCGTGCGCGTGTTGCGCACCCCGAGGGCTACTCGGTCCCGTTTCGCGTTTTCAGAGTAAACTTTTTGGAGGTCAAACATCCCTTCTTCGAGGTAATCGAAATAAAGCTTTTGGAGGGCGGGGTTATCTTTCACGTTCCTGGTGTATTGAACAGTGGGGTTGATTCCGAATTGCATGTATCCCCATATGCTCTGGTCAAAATGCTTAAAGACTTCGAAGGTCTCCGGATTGGCATGTTCATTCAAAAAATTCAAATACGCGCCGGAGTTCTCCGCCCAATAACGTTGAAGGTCTCGGATCACAGCTTCGTTAACCGGGCTGAGTCTTCGGGGCTTGCCGGCGATCCAATAAGGGGTCAAAAATTGATCCCTATCTTCGTCAGATAGGCTGAATTTATGCGCCTGATGGGCAAGCCAATAGTTTGTGATAATGACGTCATCCAGCGGTTGATCCAGGTAATCAATCGCCACTTGGCGCGTCGCCGGGTCCAACGTCGTCACCTCCAAGGCACCGATGATTTGCGAAAGGTCGTTGCTGCTTCTTAAGACCTGTACGGCCTGCACCGGCGTCAACGCTGGGGGCGGGTTTGACGCGTCTGCCCACGCGAAGGGGTCCAGACATGTACACGCGATCAAAAGGGAAAGAACAATTAACAGCGATTTCATGGGAAGCTACGGATTGATATTAATGACCAGGCCCTTGATCCTGCTAGTTGAAAATCGCGCCGCCGCGCATGATGATCGCTTGATGCAGGTCCAGGTCTTCTATGAGAAAAGTTTCATTTCCCGTATTTTCATCCATAAGATTGCTGCCTGGCGGCCCGAGGTATTTCCCTGGAAATGAAGCAGGCTGAGTTTCCAAACCATCGGTAAGTTGACCAGCTGGATTATTGCCAACGCGAGTTTTTAAATTAAGTATGCGGCCGACCTCATGGGCGAGAACGCTGCCGTCCAAAATTGGATCAGAACCGAGTTGCGAAATGAACAAGAGCGAACCGTAAACGTCGGACGCGGTCTCCGTGTTCCCAAAGTTTCCGGAAGTAATATTGTTTGAATTAAGCAGACCGGTGTCAGTACTCCCCGTATCGGTGAATACGTTGAGGGTGTGGTTGTCTGAAAGGTTTCCAAGATCATTATCAGATACTATGTAGGTGTAGGATGACTGAGATATATTTGCGCCAATTGTGCGGCTGGTGCTGTTTTGCGAATAGAAAGTCGTACCCTCATATTCGTTGTTGAGTCCATAACTGCCGACCATCCCAATTTGCAGAATTCCCGGGCGTGAGTTGTTACAAAGAAACTTCAAGCACGGGTCTATGCCTGTTGTCGCGTTTCCAATTTTATAGCCGTTAGCAGGATTCCCGTAGCTGGGGGCAATTGTTGAATTGTCGGTGGTAACATCATCCTCGAAAATGGCCTCGCCATGGTAAACACCAGGATCCTGCGAGACACCGCCAGCAAAATCGCTGATCGTAGTATTTGGATCCGGGCTATTATCATTATTGGTGTCCCAAATGAGCTGAATACCAGCTTGGCGGAGGAACACGTTGGCCACGCCGACGACATTGTCAATTTGTGTGACATTCGGTGTAATCGAGGCCCAGTTTCCCTCCCCGACAAAATAAAACAGCCGCTGCACCCGGCACTTAATCGTTTGTAGCGCTCCGACATTGGCTTCCAGCATCGCCCAGGGGCTGCCGACGGTGGCGTTGCCGCCGGCAGAGGGCAGGTTGAGCACCCGTTCGAGGGGGATTTTGGTGCCCGAGCCTTCGTCGTAATCTAGGTGGAAACGCACGCGGCCGGGGTTGGTGCCATAGACGGCTACGATGTTTCCATAGCCGGCGGTGTTGCCGGTAAGGTTGGCGACGGTGGTGAACGAGACGTTCCCGGTCAAATTGGCGGCGTCAACATCGAGCGTCCAGCAGACATTGCCCGGCTGAAAGGTCGTGCCGTTGATGGTAAGATTATTGCACATCGAGAGATCCGCCTGGAGGATGGCCGGGGTGGTATTGCCGGTGGCTGTGCCATTCATGTAATCGGACGTTCCGTTCATCACGATGATAGCCGGGTTGGCGATGTAGTTCAAGGGCAGTCCGGTGATGTTGGCGCCGTAGTTGCCGGTCGTGGTGGTCCAGTTACCGTTGCTGCCCATGACGAAATCCCCGTACTGGATGGGGTTGATGGGTCCATCGAAGTTTCGGTGGATGGGCGGGCTCGAAATCCCCTCTTCAACTCGAAACTCCAAACGCTAAACCGATTAACTCGATTTCCCCGAGTGCCCGGGACAGGACTCGAACCTGCACAGCCTTGCGGCCAAGGGATCCTAAGTCCCTCGCGTCTGCCAATTCCGCCACCCGGGCGTCGTTTTCTCGGCTGCACAGCAGAACGCACCGCGCCCGCGCTGGCAAGCCCGGCATGGCGCTTACCCAACCGTACCCATCGCCGTGCCCAGGTGCGCGTAGAGCTCGCGGCCCGCGCGGGTCTGTTCCACCAAATCCTCCGCCAGCCGCACCCGCCCGGGCTCGAAGAGGGTCAGGATGGCCGAGCCGCCGAAGGCGAAAAATCCCTTTTCCGCGCCCTTCGGCACCGGCGTTCCCGGCGTGAAGGTCTGCTGAATGCTGCCGATGTTCGTCGCGCCGATTTCCAGCAGCAAGACCAGGCCCGCCGCGCGCGTCTCGAAGGTCGTGATCATTCGGCGGTTTTCCCACAAGTACGCCAGCCGCCGGCGCAGCGCGATCGGGTTCACGCTCCACAACGAGCCGGGCAACCTGCGCGGCGTCGCGGGTACGCCGTCCGTTGGAAAATGAAACCGGTGGTAATCGAGCGGGCACAAGCGCGAGAGCACCAGCGCGCCGCGCGCGTAATGCCGGGCCAGCGCTTCATCGCCCAGCAGCGCGGCCAGGTTCCAGCGCTGGCCTTTGACGAATACGCCTTCCGCTGCCGCGGCGTCCGGAAATCCCAAATGCCGGCCATCCGCGCCGAAGACGATCATCCGCGGATCCGCCTCGATCGGTCGCGCGCCGGGTTTGAGCCGGCGCGTGAAGAACGCGTCGAATGAGGCGTAACATTCCGGCGCTTCGGCGAATTCGGAAGCGTCCAGACCGTACTTGGCGATGAACGGCGCGATCTTGTCGCGGGTGGCCGGCTGGCGCATCCACCACCCGTACCAGCGCGCCAGCCACGCCCGCCGGATGAACGCCCAATTCGCCAGCCGCCCGAGCGGGTTTTCGTACGCCCAGCGCAGCGCCGCCTCGCCGTACACTGGCTCGGTCTCGACGCGCCCGGTATGGCGGTTAAAATACTCGATGGGCGCGCCCATGCGGGGTTGTGTCTTCGAAATAAAAAAGAGGCGGGTCGAGGACGCCCCGCCCTACCCAGGCCCGTTCGCCCGAGCGACTATGGTAGGGCGCGGCCTCCGGACGCGCCAGCCAAATTGAAGTTCTGAAGGACTTGAATGAGAGTTGGTGATTAGGGATTGCCGCAAACCGTTTTCCCCTCTCGCATCCTTCCATCGTAAGCTGAAAACCCGTGCCCCGGAAACTGCATTTTCAAGTCGTCCTCTTCGACGGCTTCGACGAACTCGACTCCATCGCGCCGTTCGAGGTGCTGAGCGCGGTCGCGGCGCGGTTGCCCGGCTGGCGCGTCGAGCTGGTCGCGCTCGACGGCCCGCGCGAAATTCTCGCCAACCACGGCTTGCGCCTACACGCGCCCGCCCGGCTCGGCCCGATGAGCGGCCCCGGCCGGCCGGACGTCGTCATCGTGCCCGGGGGCGGGTGGGCGGATCAAAGTCCGCAGGGCGCGCGGGCGGAAGTCGCCGGTGGCCGGCTGCCCGCCGCGCTGGGCGAATTGCACCAGGCCGGAGCGCTGGTGGCGTCCGTGTGCACCGGCGCGATGCTTCTGGCCGCCGCGGGTTTGCTCAAAGGCCGTCCGGCCGTCACGCATCACCGCGCGCTCGAGGATTTGCGCGCCGCCGGCGCGGAAATCGTGGCGGCGCGCGTGGTGGACGCCGGCGACATCGTCACCGCCGGCGGCGTGACCAGCGGCATTGACCTCGCGCTGCACCTGGTCGAGCGATTCGGGGGCGTGAAGCTGGCGCGGGGGGTGGCTGACGCCCTGGAATACCGGCGCGACAATCGGCCCTGGAAAAAATCGTGACTGCGCGGGGTCGGAGATCCTGCCGGTTTCCAGAGACGGAAAGAAGCGGTTGGCGCTTCTGCGATTCGTCGCCGCAGAAAGGCGTGGACGAAAGGGAATAATTCCAGCCCGGCGCATCTCTCAACCTCGGTTGCTCTCGGCCCGGCGTTTTCTAACGGTTCTTTAGGGTCTTTCGGGACGGAGAAAGCCTTGCTGATGTTGTCGCCGAACGACATAATTTCTCTGTATTCCGCCCTCTCTATGAATAGCCCTTTGGTTCCTTTTCATCGGCGGCGATCCGCCTCCGCTCGCCACGCCGCCCTGGGGCTGCTGTTGCTTGCCCAGGCGCTGAGTTGCGGGCACCTAGCCGCGGTGGAGACGGTCACCGTCAACGCGCTCAAGGTCTGGAGCTCGGTGGCGTACGGCGGTCACGAGGATTATTACTTCGCCGCCGGCATCGCCGTCGGCCCGTTTGGCGATGTGTATGTGCTGCGGGCTTGGCCCGGGACGGTGGTTAGCCGCGTCGAACAATTCACCTTTGACGGCGTTTTTCTGAGAAAGTGGGGCGCGGCCGGCTCCAGCAGCGGTGTGTTCCGCCGACCCACCGGCATCGCTGTGGACCTGGGCACGGAAGATGTCTATGTCGTGGACGCCAGCCAGAAACTCGTCGAGAAATTCGACCGCAATGGCAAATTTCTCAAGGAGTGGGGTCGCTATGGCACCGGCGCGGGCGAATTTGACGATCCGACCTGTATCGCGGTCGGCCCGGACCATTCGATTTACGTGGGCGATGCCGTTAACAACAACGTGCAAAAGTTCGACGCGAATGGCGTCTTTAGGACCAGTTGGAAACTGGAGCGCGGCCCGGGCCCGGGCCAAAACCTGCCGCCCCGGGCCATCGCGGTGAGCCCGAAAAATGAAGTATTCGTATTGGGGCCACCGGTCAGCAGTTCGGAAAAGAACCTGTTGCGATTCAACACCACCGGGCACCTTCTGGCCTCGTGGAACACCCTTACGCCCGACCGCTCCTCGGTTAATCCCGTGGCCATCGCTGTCAACGGCCTCGGCGCGGTCGTCGTGGCCGATGGCAACAACCCGTACCTGCAAGTTTTCAATACCACCGGCAGGTACGAGTTTGCCATTGCGGTGAATGATGCCAAAGGCAGATTCGAAATCTTTCGCTCGTTGGCCTTTTACCACGACGATTACCTTTTTTGCACCAACCGCCTGGATAGTTGCAAGGTCAAGCTGTTCTAAGGCGTCGCGGTTGATTTCGGCGCGGCTTTGCTGGAGGGCTTTCCCGCCGCGGTTTCAGTCGTCATCACCAGTTCGCCTTTCTTTTTGTCCGCGTGGAAGGTGACTGCCTGCCCTTCGCCCACTTCGCCGGCGATGAGCGCGCGCGCCAGGCGCGTCTCGATTTGCTTCTGCAAATAGCGCCGCAGCGGTCGCGCGCCGAAGACGGGATCGTAGCCCTTTTCGCCGACCCATTGTTTCGCGTCCTTCTCCAGCACGATGGTCACGCGCCGGTCGGCCAGACGCCGATTGATGTCGGCCACCAGCAGGTCCACAATATGAGTGATTTCCTCGAGCGAGAGCGGCTTGAACAAAAACACGTCGTCAATGCGGTTTAAAAATTCCGGGCGCACCGCGCCGCGCAATTCCGTCATGACGCTCTCGCGCACGCTTTCCGGAATTTCCCCGCCGCTCACGCCGTCGAGCAGGAAGCGCGAGCCGATGTTCGAAGTCATGATGATGACAGTGTTTTTGAAATCCACCACGCGCCCCTGGCTGTCGGTGAGGCGGCCGTCGTCGAGAATTTGCAGCAGGACGTTGAAGACGTCCGGATGCGCCTTTTCGATTTCGTCGAACAGCACCACGCAGTACGGCTTGCGCCGGACCGCTTCGGTGAGCTGGCCGCCTTCGTCGTAGCCCACGTAACCCGGCGGCGCGCCGATGAGCCGCGCGACCGCGTGCTTTTCCATGTACTCGCTCATGTCAATGCGAGTGAGGTTCGCCTCGGAATCGAAGAGCGCGGCGGCGAGGGTTTTCGCGAGCTCGGTTTTGCCGACGCCCGTCGGCCCGAGAAATAGAAATGAGCCGATCGGCCGGCGCGGGTCCTTGATGCCCGCGCGCGCCCGCAAAATCGCCTCGGACACGAGCGTGACCGCCTCCTCCTGGCCGATGACGCGCTCGTGCAGCACCTCTTCGAGGCGCAACAGTTTTTCCTTTTCGCCCTCGAGCAGGCGCGTGACCGGCACGCCCGTCCAGCGTGCCACGATTTCCGCGATTTCCTCGGCCGTGACTTCCTCCTTGAAGAGAGTGGTCTTGCCCTCGGCGGTTTCGAGCCTGGCGACTTCGGCCTCGAGTTTCGGGATGGTGCCGTGGCGCAGTTCGGCCAGCTTGCGCAGATCGTAGGCGCGCTCGGCGGTTTCCATCGCGCGCCGCGCGGCTTCGAGTTCCTCGCGCGCCTTTTGCACGCGCCCGCGCGCGGCCTTTTCCGCTTCCCAGCGCGCACGCAACGCGGC
>Ga0182024_10025292_pt1 | contig 10493 bp, 4 predicted proteins | sample P32metaG_FD_120480 | JGI IMG/M metagenome (GOLD analysis project Ga0182024, IMG submission 120480) | Permafrost microbial communities from Stordalen Mire, Sweden - P3-2 metaG (Illumina Assembly) | ecosystem: Environmental > Terrestrial > Soil > Wetlands > Permafrost | place: Sweden: Stordalen...
ATGTGAAAGCCCCGTTTGAGCAATTCGACTTCAGTCTGGGGCTGGTGATTCCAGTAAACGCCTCGCCAGGACCAGGGATTTCCGGCCGCCGCTTGTTTGGGCACAACCACAACACACCGTAGCCGTCCTGGGGCCGAGTTTCCAAGACTGCCAGATTCTTCGCCGGCAGGCGCCTTAAAGGGCGTGACAGCCAAGGTCTGCATATCCATCACGAAGTCGTAACGGTCGAATCCGTGCCAGGTGATCTTGTCGCCCTGGAAGGTTTGGGGAGCTTGCATCGCGCCTACGGCTCCGCTGGATTCGGAAGGGAGTCGATTGCCGGCGGCCAGAGCCTTCGCTTCAGCCACGGCGGTCAAGAGAGGGAAAGCGGCGGCTCCCCCTCCCATGGCGGCGATGCCTTTGACGAAGGTGCGGCGCCCTGGGGATGACACCCCGGCGTTGCTGCTGCTTGGTTGATCCGATGTTCTCTTCATGAGGCGCTCCTATTTCGATGGGTAAGCCTTAACGCCAGGTAGGCGTGGCGGGTGGCCCACATCTTACTCTCTCTCTCTACAAAATTGGGTGCCCCACGTCTCGCTTCTGAGACGTGGGAGTGTAGGGTTCCGTTTGGATACACCAGGCCTGGGGGCGAACCGCCTCTGCGCTGCGCCGTCCACGGAGACTCGATCTCGACCGTGCCTCGCTCACCGGTCGCGCAGTGCCGGAGGCTCGACCACGCCGAGTCCTCCGGTCGGCGCACCAGGCCACGAGGAGCCGGATTGCGATGCATGTAGCGCAACTTCTCCACCCGCTTGGCCTCCGTGTACCCGTTGTAGTCATAATAGCGGCACTGCCGGAACGGGCGCCGGCGGCTCTGCACCGCGATTGAGAGCTTCAGCGCTTGCAGCACCTTCGCGAGGATAGCCAGGCGAGGCTCGCTGACCAGCAGATGCACATGCTCCCGCATCATCACGACGTCGCCTGCGACGAAGAACCCGTAGCGCTTGCGTATGGTCTCCAGGGAGCGCTCGAAGAGGTTGCGCGGCGTGGGTGGACCGAGGTGCGAACGGCGGCAATAGCAGGCAAAGGTGACGAAGTGGAAGTCGCCGGCCAGTTGATACCGGATGACGCCTCGTGGCATGGCGGAATCTTACACCGCAATACCCCACATCTCCGCGAGATGTGGGGCACCCAAATCCAGGAAGGACGCGGCGCCACGCCCGGAGGCAGCCCATCGCTATGAATCTGGAGGGTTTGAAATGGTCGGGGCGATTGGATTCGAACCAACGACCCCCTGCTCCCGAAGCAGGTGCCAACCCGTTATTGAACTCTATGGAAGGCTGTTGCCCGCAAGCGGTTTGTATTGGATCTGTTGCGAAAACCCAGTGGTAGCTTGTTGCTCTGTACTGTTTCTGGAGGCTCTGACCGCTACGATTTCGTCTACAGCAATGTGTGTGGCTCGTTGTGTCGAACCCCACGCTCTTAGGCCCCGGATGGAATTCTTGCGGGACACACGCACTGTTCAAATAATGGCGATAAAGCACCAATCGAGATGCCGGCTGGATTCCGTTCGGATGGCCGGCAATATTTCTCGCCGCAGCACACGACAACATCTATGCATACGCGCTGACGCAGTAGTGCAGTAGCATGGCCTCTGCGAAAGATCCGTGTAAGAACAGCAACCAGCATGATCAACCTGAAGGTGCGGGAGTGGTTTCCAGTGAAGCGTCTTTGCCCAGCTTTTGCTTCTTTCCTGTTATGCCTTTGCGCCATTCCGGTCGGGGCAACCCCGGCTGCCGTGCGCGTCTCGCTGATCGAGGATTCCGCCGTCAGTGCGCCGGCTCGTCATGGCTTCGACAAACTGAAAGCAGCCCTTGCGGCGCGCGGCATCGGTTATGAGGAGATATCAGATTCGGCTGCAGCCAAAGGCCAGACGCTCATCGTGGCTGGCCTGCCGTCAAACGGCGGCGCGGCGGCAAACGAGCTGGAGGCGCTGCATCTGAGTGTGTCCACCAAGCCGGAATCGCTTCTGATCCACAAAGCCATCTGGAATGGAAAGCCATTGCTGCTGCTTTCCGGCGCCGATCCTCGAGGACTGATGTACAGCCTTCTGGAAGTTGCGGACCGCATCGGCTGGGCCGCAACGCCCGCGAACCCGCTGAGCGAAGTTCACGACACCGCGGAGTCGCCGTTGGTGCCTGACCGGGGCGTGACCATCTTCACCATGCAGCAGGCGCAGTTTGAAGACCGCCTGCATGACGAGAAGTACTGGGCTCGTTATTTTGATACGCTCGCCAAAGACCGCTTCAATCGATTCCAGGTGCTCTTCGCTTACGAAATGGGCGGCTATATGTGCCCTGCCTATCCATATTTTGGAGATACTCCTGGCTTCCCCGGGGTGAAGGTGGAAGGGCTGAGCAAAGAGGCGCAGCAGAGCAATGCCGCCGATCTCCATCGGCTGATCCGCATGGCGCACGATCGCGGTATACAGGTCACCATCGGCTTCTGGTGCCATCTGTATCAGACGTCTTCCAGCAACTGGACGGCGAGTAAAGGGACGGGCGCTTCCGCCCCCGAACAGGGAATTGTGACCGGACTCAGCCTGGAAAATTTCGTTCCCTATACAAAGGCCGCCCTCGCGCAGTTTCTGCGCTCATTCCCAGAAGTCGATCTGGTCCAGTTTCTTCTCAATCCCGAGTCGGGGCTGCGCACCGAGGATGAGGAGAACTTTTCAAAAAGCGTATATGAAGCCATGCGCGAAGCCGGGCCGAATATGCAGTATGAGATTCGCGCCAAAGGCGTCTCCAACGACCTGATCGAGCAGGGCCAGCGCATGGGGCTGAACATTCGAATGAATACCAAGTACTGGGCCGAGCAGGTCGGCCTGCCGTTCCCTCCGACACATATCCAGGAGCCGGACCAGTTCGACCGGCGCGCCGGTTACGCCGATATGCTTCGCTATCCGCGCGAGTACCCGGTCCACTTTACACTCTGGACCTCGGGGACGATCCGCATTCTGCTGTGGGGCGATCCCTCCTACGCAAAGCGCTTCGCCGAAACGATCAACCTCGGCGGTGATGGAGGTTTCGACATCATCGAGCCGCTGGGAACCAAGATGGCCGGGCACCCGCAGCTCATGAAGCCCTTCGATCTGCTTACTCCGCAATATCGATATTACGACTACGAGTTCGAGCGCTACTGGCACTTCTTCCAGGTATTTGGACGGCTATCCTACAATCCCGATACACCTTCCGAAGAGTGGGATCGCGAGTTCGATCGGCGTTTCGGCAGAGAGACGGCTCCTTACGTGGAGCAAGGCCTCCATCGTGCAAGCGAGATTCTTCCTCACATCGTGGCGTATTGCCTGTCTCCTCTTCGCTTCTCGACGACACGCGGATGGCCCGAGCGCCAGCGCCAGGAGGACCTCGACACCTACGCCAAAACGGAGCCGAGCGATATTGCGCAGTTTGAAAGCATCCGCGATGCGGCGAACGACGTGGTTGACGGCGGCGAGTCAGCGCGAATCACGCCGCTCGAAACCAGCCGCTGGTTTGTTCAGGCCTCAAAGGATGTTGTTCGCCTCGCTGCTCTGGCCGAGCAACACGCGGGGGCCCATCCGAACAAAGAGCTTGTCTCAACACTGGTCGATCTGCGCATCCTGGCAAATCTCGCGGAGTATCATGCGCGCCGCATTCCCGCAGGGCTCAGTCTGGCGCTCTACCGCAGGACAAATGACCTGAACGCTCTTGACGATGCGATTGCCAATGAGAAGCTGGCGATCGAGTCATGGGGAAACATCGTGAAGGCTGCCGGGGACGTTTACAACTCCGACCTGATGATGGGCCTTCCTGAATACGATCTGAGCGGAAGCTGGAAAGACGATCTCGTCAAGCTGAAGATCGGTCTGACCTCACTGGAACAGGAACGCGCCGCGTATCGTTTGGAACCTCTTCGCGTGATTGGCCAGTATGAGCTGGAGACTGGCCCGGTTCTCCAGGGCTTCGAGCGCTTTCCCGCAAAGGGAAAGGCCGGCAATCTCGAACGAGTCGGCCGCGACCTGCTGGTAATGGATGTTCCCGATGGCCGCTATCAGGTGCGCGTTGGCATTCACGACGAAAAGAAGAGCCACGGACCGATGTGGATAGAGGTCAACGGAGCGGCCTACAGCGACGTGTTTTCCGTGCCCGCAGGGCAGACCGTGGAGAAGACGGTAGAGGCTTCCGCCGTGGACGGCAAGCTGAAAGTCCTTTTCGACCGGGCAACCAGCGCCGACTGGTATGCCAGCACGATGATCGTGACGCGCGTCGATCCGGTGATTGCGCATGTGCCGGTGCGCCGGCTCGCTCGCGGCAAGGACCTTCTTCTGAAGGCCACCGTTGCCGGCGCTGCGCCGATTGCCGGCGTTCGCGTCCACTATGGGGATGCCGTTCACGGATGGGCGTCTTCCGACCTTGTCTGCAAAGCGCAGCTCTGCCATGCGCTTATCCCCGCCGCAAAGATCACAAAGGATATGTCCTATTATCTGGAAGCGGCGGACACTGCCGGCCACATCGCGACATACCCCGAAGACGGACGCCTGCATCCCATCTCTTTACTGGTAACGGCGGATGATACGCCGCCCGTGCTGAGCCATACACCTGTCACCACTGCCGGATCCCTGCACCCGCTGAAAATTGTGGCGCATGTGGAGGACCCCTCCGGGGTGAAGTGGGTCCACCTCCAGTACAGAGGCGTGAGCCAGCATCAGGATTTTCAGACTCTGGAGATGCTTCCCACCGGCAGGCCGGGAGAATATGAGGCCGTGATTCCCGGCGATGAGATCGATCCCCACTTCGACCTGATGTATTTCTTCGAGGCGATGGATAAAGCAGGCAATGGAAAATTTATCCGGACCTTGCGAAAGAGACACCCTATATTGTCGTGAAAACAGGAGACGTGAAGGCAAGTAAGTAATAGTTAGCGTTTTTGTTGACGAGGACAGTTTTATGGACCGACGAGATTTCCTGAAGACCACCAGCCTGGCTGCCGTCGGCGCATCGGCAATGCGTACGCTTCCGGGCGCGACTCACGGCGTGTCCATCATCATCGATCCTCAGGATGCGATCGCGTCCGCAGGGCCCGTCGCCTGGGCGATCCGAGAACTTCTGTCCAGCCTCAGTCTTCAAGGCGTGACTTCAAAAATCTATCCTCGCATTGAGGCGGCGCCTGCCGGCGATCGGTACGTTGTAGTGGCCGGTGGCAGCAGCCCTATTGCCCAGCAGCTCCTCAAAACTGCGAAGGTAACGATGCCATCCTCCGCGGAAGCGGTGTGCCTGGTTCCGGCGAGTCTCCGCGGCAAGCCGGTGCTGCTCGCAGCCGGCAGCGACGTGCGCGGGCTGGTCTATGCTGTGCTCGAGTTGGCCGATCGTGCGAAGTACGCCGAGGCTGGGACTACCCCGTTGGAGGTGCGGACGGCCGTTGTCGAGAAGCCGGCCAACCTGATCCGCAGCTGCGGGCGGGGATTTGAAAGCGATGTCGAAGATAAGCCGTGGTTCGACGACCGCAGTTGGTGGGGAGACTATCTCACGACGCTGGCCACGAGCCGGTTCAATCGTTTCAATCTGCAGACCGGGCACGGCTACAACGGGAACCACAACATTCCCGACGCCTATTTCTACTTCGCGTACCCCTTCCTGCTAGCCGTTCCAGGCTACAACGTGCGCGTCACCAGGCTTTCAGATGCCGAGCGCGATCACAATCTGCAGATGCTGCGATTCATCAGCGACGAGACGGTCCTGCGCGGCATGCAGTTCAACCTGGCTTTATGGTCGCACGCATATGAATGGCCGAGCGCCAATACGAACTATACGATCGAAGGCCTGACGCCGGAGACGCACGCTCCGTATTGCCGGGATGCGCTCACGTCGCTCCTGAAGGCCTGCCCGAACATTACGGGACTCAGCTTCCGCATGCACAGCGAGAGCGGCATTCCCCCAGGGAGTTATGCATTCTGGGAGACCGTATTTCAAGGGATCAAGAACGCCGGCCGCCGGATCGATCTCGACCTGCACGCCAAGGGGACCGATCAGCGGCACATCGATATCGGGCAGTCGACCGGGAATCCCGTGAGCATGGTCCCGAAGTTCTGGGCCGAGCACAACGGGATGGCTTACATGCAGGCCTCGATCCGCGAGTTAGAGTTGCGGCCGCCGGCGGCCCGTGCAGGCCGACCACCAACCACCGAAGCAGAGCGCAGTTTCCTGCGCTATGGCTATGGCGACTACCTGAAAGAAGACAGAAGCTTCGGGATCATCCATCGTGTTTGGCCGGGGACCCAGCGGCATCTGTTATGGGGCGACCCGGTGTTTGCGGCTGGCTATGGCCGCGCGTTCAGTTTCGCCGGCAGCTTAGGTGTCGAACTGCTCGAGCCGCTTACGTTTAAGGGCCGGGAAGGGACCGGGAAACCAGGCGGGCGAAATTGCTACGCGGACCCATCGCTCGATACGAAATCCGACTGGGAGAAATTCGACTATCAGTACCGTCTCTTCGGCCGTCTCGTGTACAACCCCGACACGGACCCGGACATTTGGCGGCGCTATCTGCGGCACAAATTTCACCATGCCGCGCCAGCTGCGGAAGCAGCCTTAAGTAATGCCAGCCGGATCCTGGCTGTTATCACCACCACGCATGCCCCTTCGGCATCGAACGACAGCTACTGGCCCGAGATGTACACGAATATGCCGATCGTAGATCCGAAGCGGGCCCAGCCGTATGGTGACACCCCAGTGCCTAAAATCTTCGGTACGGTGAGCTCACTCGATCCCCAGGTATTCGCCACGATCGAGGAGTGTGCCGAAGCGCTCCTGACGGAGAAGGCCCTCGCCAAGTACACACCGCTCGACGTGGCGCAATGGCTTGAGGATTGGTCTGTCGCAGCCTCTGATAATCAGGCGCAGGTTTTGGCTCGGGCGACAGACAAGACCAGTCCCGAGGTGCGTCGCCTGGTTGCAGATGTCGCGATCCAGGCAGGTATCGGCAAATTCTTCGCCTACAAATTCCGCAGCGCGGTTCTGTGGTCCCTGTACCAACTGACCGGAGACCCAGACGCATTGACCGAGGCAGTGAAGGCCTATCGCATCGCGCGCGACGCCTGGGCCGCAATGGCGGAACAGGCCAAAGCGATTTACTGCGCCGATATCACATACGGCCCCATTCCCAATATGCGAGGACACTGGTCGGATCGGATCGCCGGCATCGACGCGGATCTCGGAGACATGGAGAAGCACGTGACGCAGCCCATCGCCGGGCCGGTAACGTCTGCAGATCCCGCCGTCGTCCGAATGGCAGTCAGGGCAGCACTGAGCCGTCCCCAGAAGCCGTCCTTCACCGCCCGGCACACGCCTGCAACGCGCTTTGAGCCAGGAAAACCGCTCGAACTTGCACTATCCCTCGCCCACGGTAAGGGCCGAAAAGTCACCCTGATGTACCGGCAGGCAGATCAGTCGCAGCGCTGGCGTATGGCAGACATGACGTGGAGTGACGGAGCGTACCGCAGCGCCGTCCCAGCGGACTATACGGAATCGCAGTATCCGCTGCTCTACTATTTCGAGGTGCACGAGGCGAGCGGAAGCGGAATTTATCCCGGCTTCAGTAAAGATCTGTCTAACCAGCCTTACTTCCTGGTCAGGAGTAGCCGCGCGCCCGATCCTGAGAGCATCCTCCGCAAATTCGGCATTCCTGACGCGCATAGTGGCTTAAGCGGTTGATCGTGAAGAGGGTGCGCTCCGGACGAGAAAGGAGTTACCGCGAGCGCTAAGACACCTCCGAACATGCGGGACGTTGAAAGACGTGCGGGTTGATGTGCTCAATTCCCGTGAGTGTCGTGTTTCTGTAATTGGCAGGTCAACTGTTGCCGAATGTATGGTCCGCCGTCAGACAGCAAGGGAAAAGTTGGTGGATGAAGAAAGTTTGCGTCAATGTATCCGTCAATCGTTGGAGACTGACAAATAGGCTTGTTCTCTTCGACAGGGTCAACGGTGATCGCTCTCAAGCGCAAAAACATAATAACCCTGCCCATCGGGTGTTCCGGCTTTCCACGCATAGCCTTCGCCAGGGGCACCGCCGGGAGAATGAGCAGCGGCGCAGAAGACAATGTACTCTCGTCCACCGACTTCATAGACTGAGGGCAGGCCTTCGGGGTTACCGCCGATCTCCCGTTCCCATAGCAGTTTTCCAGTGCCTTTATCGTAGGCATGTACTGTGCGATCGCCCCAACTGCCCACAAAAACCAGGCCTCCCGCTGTTACAGCGGGCCCATTCCTCACAGGATTGAGCAATACATTCGAGGCCCCGGTGCTCTTGATTCCTTTCGCCGCCAACCCAGGCGCGGTGCCTAACGGCGCCCTCCAGAGGATATCTCCTTTGTTCAAGTCGATCGCAACCAGCGATGTCCACGGCGGAGTGATGGCCGGAAGCCCGTCGCTGGAGAGAATCCGATTTTCGTAAGTTCCGAAATATCTGGTGATGCCCGGAGGAGCCGGCATCCGCTCCAGGCCGCCCCCGCCACCGCCGCCGGAAGCGACCGGGGCAGAAGCGCTCGGGTTGGAGATGTACGCAACCAGGGCATCGAGATAAGAGGGAGAGAGCGTAGAGAAGCCAGGCATTTCGCCCAGGCCCCCGGTTACGACCCGCTTGAAGTTGTCGATTCCAATGTCCTGGGGCGCTCGAACGCCGACCCGATTCTCGCCATGGCACCCCTGGCACAGATGATTGAAGATGACGTGCCCTTGCGTTTCCAAGCTTGCATCGCGGGGAACGCGAAACGGCGCCGCTGCGGACAGCCTCGGTTTCAACTCCGGCGCATCCGAGGTGCGAAGATACAAAACTCCTGTTGTTGGATCGGCCGCGCCATTCCCCCAATTTGCGCCGCCTACATCGCCTGGAATCTGGATGGAGTCGCGCTTGTCAGTCCCCGGCGTAAAAATTCCATTGTTATTTGCGCCCTGGAGAATGGCCAGGATTCGGGCTTTATCGGCCTCGCTGATATACGGGTCGATATCGCTTGCGGTAAAGCTCTGGCGGGCGAATGGCGGCGGCTTTGTCGGGACCGGCTGTGTAGGCCATGACTCTTCGCCAGGCGCATCGCTCTTGGGAACCGGACGCTCTTCAATGGGCCATAAGGGTTTCCCAGTAACTCGATTGAACGCGAAAACAAAACCGGTCTTGGTCGCCAGTGCGACAATGTCGACTGTCTTTCCATTTTGCCGTACCGTCAATAGCTTCGGAGCGGCTGTAGGATCGTAATCCCAAAGATCGTGATGAACTGTCTGGAAATACCACAGCATTTTCCCTGAACGCAAATCCAATGCTACGAGGCAATCGCCAAACAGATCGGCGCCAATGCGATCACCGCCCCAATAGTCATACGTTGGAGCACCAAGCGCGAAATATCCGACTCCACGCTTCTCGTCGATAGAAAACTCGCCCCAGTCGTTGACTCCGCCCACATATTTCCATGCATCCTTGGGCCATGTGTCATAGCCGAACTCGCCAGGATGCGGGATGGTGTGAAATATCCAAAGTAACTTGCCGCTGAAAACATCGAACGCGCGGATATCGCCAGGAGGCGAGCCATAGGACTCGCTTGTGCCGGAGCCCAGTATGATCGAATTCTGGAAAATGTGTCCCGGAGTGCCGGTTTGTATCTGCGGTATTGTCTTGGGATCGCGGCCAAGCCCCTCGCGAAGATTCACGCGTCCATCCGTGCCAAACGTGGTAATCGACGCCCCCGTGCGAGCGTCAATCTCCTGCAGAAAACTATCTGCTGAAAAAATGAGGCGCCGGTCTCGACCGTCCGCGCTTTGCCAATAATTAATGCCGCGGTCAATGGGAATGCCTTGGGTTGGGTGCGTCCAAATCGCGTTGCCCGTCGCGGCATCCAAAGCAACAATCGCTCCGTCGTCGCCCAGAACGTACATCGTGCCATCCACGATCACCGGATTGAAATCGAATCGTCCGGTCGCGCGCGGTGCGGGGAAAAACCACGCTTGAGTGAGGTGCTTCACGTTGGACTTATCAATCTGCGTGAGCGCGGAATATTGCATCGAGTCGGGCCCGCCGCCATAATCGGGCCAGTCGTTTTTTTGCGATTTCGCAGTTTCTCCGTAAAATATGCCGGCTATGCAAAGCGCACAGCATAGGTAGATGGTGACGGATTGAAATCGTACCTTCATCAATGGCTCCTCCTTCTTGAGCGGCCAACGTGCCCGATGATTCAGCACGCTCATTCTGCGCCGTCCGTATGGTTCGCTTATTTTGTCAGCAACGCACTTGGCGTCGTATCTGCCGGTAAATCGCCAAGCGCGAACTGGATGCCGTTAAGGATCAATTGGGCCATTGCCGGAGTCTCGAAAAGAGTTGGCGTGTGGCCCAGCACGCAGTCGAAGACACGGCCTTTCCCATAGCTCTTGATCCAGACCGAAGCGTAATCCTTATCGGGACGTACCTGCCAGTTGCTCAAATCGGTCTTCTGGGCA
>Ga0182024_10025293_pt1 | contig 10492 bp, 7 predicted proteins | sample P32metaG_FD_120480 | JGI IMG/M metagenome (GOLD analysis project Ga0182024, IMG submission 120480) | Permafrost microbial communities from Stordalen Mire, Sweden - P3-2 metaG (Illumina Assembly) | ecosystem: Environmental > Terrestrial > Soil > Wetlands > Permafrost | place: Sweden: Stordalen...
CAAGGACCTGGTTGATGCGATATGTGAGAACGATCAGATCAGTGGGTTTTGCTACACACAGCTAACAGATACCGGCCAAGAGCGCAACGGCTTGCTCGACGAAAACCGGCGCCCGAAGCTCCCCGTCGCCCAGCTGCGAGAAATCTTTAGCCGCGTGGCCAAAGCGGTCCCGCACGAAGAGCTGGAGATCTCGCGCCGGCTGGTTCGCGACCGCACGCAATCAACAGGTGGTCCACAGTGACCACGGCAGCTACAGCGAAGCGGTCCACGGCCCCGGCACACAAGGGCCGGCTTAGAAAACCCGACTGTTCCAGCACTACCAGCGCCTTGCGACGTGCCTGAACAATTGAGAGAATAAGTGACGAAGGGAGGGGCCCAATAGTTGTGCCAGCACGGTCGGCGACCGCTCCTCCCACCTAGGCTGTTTTCGCTCGGGACTGGCGGCGAGTGGCAGTGGTAGTCCTCCTAATAGTGGGGTTCGTGGCCGGCGTCGTGACCGGGCTTTCGCCGTGCGTTCTTCCCGTATTGCCTGCACTGGCCGCTGGCGGTGCGGCGGGGGCGGGGAAATGGCGGCCGGTGGCCCTCGTAGGTGGGATGGTTATCACTTTTTCGCTTGCGACGCTAGCCGGAAGTTCGCTTCTCAGCTTGCTGGGATTGCCGCAGGACCTCTTACGTGACTTGGGGATCGCCGCACTTTTCGTGCTCGGCGCAGGACTTCTTTACCCCCGCTTGGGTTACCTGATCGAAAGACCTTTTGCCCGCCTAAGCGGGCGGCGCGAGCGCCGCCCGGCTAACGGTCTGCTCCTCGGGGCGAGCCTGGGGCTGGTTTTTGTACCATGCGCTGGCCCGGTGCTGGCGACGATCACCCTTGTCTCCGCCTCCCACCGCGTGGGCTTGGAGTCAGTGGCCCTCACACTTTGCTATGCCGCCGGGGCGGCACTGCCGCTGCTCCTGGTGTCTTATCTAGCCCTCAAGGCAGCTTCGAGCGGACGCTGGTTGAGGCGCCATGCCCAGCAGCTCCGCCAGGGCGCGGGCGTGCTCGTCCTCGTCAGTGCGGCCCTCGTCTTGTCGGGAGTGGCTCAACCGCTCCAGCGAGACCTACCGGGGTACGTCAACTCGCTGGACGCCCGCATCGAGTCCTCGGGGACAATCGCCGCCCAACTCCGTAAATTGGGCGGCGAGCATGTGCTCCGCGCCGTCGTACATGGGGCTAGCGACCTACCGGACGCCTCCAACCCCGTCCTGACCGACTACGGGACGGCGCCCCACTTGCTAGATATCACGAAATGGTTTAATACGCCAGGCGACCGCGCGCTCTCGCAAGCGTACTTCAAGGGGAAAGTGGTACTTATCGACTTCTGGACGTACTCATGCATCAATTGCCAAAGGGCGCTCCCCCACCTCGAGGCCTGGTACCGGAAATATTCTCCGTACGGTCTAGTGATCGTCGGCGTACACACGCCGGAGTTCGCCTTCGAACGGGTGATAGGCAACGTGGAGCACGCTGCTCGGTCACTGGGCGTCAACTACCCAGTGGCCATCGACGATTCCTACGAAACGTGGCTATCGTTCGGCAACGGGCAGTGGCCTGAGGACTACCTGATCGACCAGACAGGTCAACTGCGCTACATCCAGAAGGGAGAGGGCAGCTACTACCAGACCGAGTCCCTGATCAGGGACCTCCTGGCCGTCAATAACCCGTGGCTGCCTCCGAGGACCTCGGTCCCCGACCGGACGCCGAAAGAGACCACTACGCCGGAGACTTACCTCGGTTGGCCGGCTCTGCAGCTGTACACCGGCACGCGCATTGTCCTTGACAAACCGCTGCAGTACCGCTTCGGCGCCCAAGTACCTCTGGACTACGTTTCGTTCCAGGGTGTGTGGACAAACAATGGCACCGGTGCCGTGAGCGGCGCCGGCGCGCAGCTCCGCCTGGACTATCACGCCAAAGACGTGTTCTTGGTGCTCAGCGGGCGCGGCCGGATTACGGTGTACGTCAATCGGCGAAAGAAGAGCACCATCGAGGTGAGCGGCTACCCCCGTTTGTACACCATGGTCACCGGCCAACAAGCTAACACCGCTCTGCTCCAGCTGGACATGACGCCAGGCGTATCCGCCTACGACTTCACTTTCGGCTGAGGCGCAGCGTGACCACCTGGAACGGGCGCAAACAAAGTCCGATTTCGTTCGCCCCTTGGATCTCTAGCTGCTCAGTGGGCCGCTCCAACAAGTCCGTTGTCCACGCCCCCGCAATTGGGAACGGAGCACTCACAGTTGTGGCCGATCGGCCGCCGAGCGACTCATAGCAGCGCACTACGACATCTCCTGAACGGTCATCGGCGGCTTTTACCGCTTCCACCACAACTGCCGGATTGCTCAGGCTGACGAGCGGCACCACGCCGGCCTGGCCGCTGGCGGCGCGCGGGGGCAGGTTGAACCGGTAACCCTCCCGAACGGCATCGCTGATCGTCGCTCCTGGGACGATCCCGTAGCGGAAACGGTGGACGCCCTTGTCACTCCTGGGGTCCGGGAAGGTGGGCCCGCGGACCAGGGACAAGCGCGCCACGACCGCGCGTCCCCCGCCTCGGCGCTCCAAGGGGAGCACGTCGTGGCCGTAGGTGCCCGCATTAACTAGCGCCGCACCGTAGTCACCTTCACCCACATGGATAAATCGATGGGCTACGAACTCAAAGCGGGCAGCGTCCCAGGAGGTGTTGGAGTGTGCCGGGCGCTGCAGGTGGCCGAACTGGACCTCCGACGTGGAATAGGTGGCGTGGACATCGACCGGGAAGGCAACCTTCAAGAGCCGGTCCTTTTCGTCCCAGTCGACTTCGGTCTCCATTTCCAGGACGCCGCTGCCTGCGGCCAACCGCAGCACCTGTACCGCCCGCGACGAACCAAAGCTGTACTCGACTTCGATGGCTGCCTCGTGGGGGCCTTCGGACAACACCGTGACCCGGCCAGGTGCGCCCAGATCAGTCCTGCGGTTGCGATAAAAAGCGTCGATGTCCCAAGCCGGCCATTTGTTGGGGACGTCTGGGTGGAGCTGCAAAACGTTGCCGCACATGCCGGGAGGTAGGACTTCGCGACCGCGAACGAGGTCAATCAGGGAGGCAATGTGACCGTCTTCGTCCAGCGTTACCCTGAGCCGGTCGTTTTCCAAGATGTTCCCGTCGATAGCTCGCGCCGAGCCAGCAGCCGGCAGTACCGGTGCCGCGCCTAACGCGGCAACACCGTCTCGCTCGTGGGGCGCGGCGTTGAACACCAGAGGAGTCGCGCCGTGGCGGGACAAAGCCGATATGGCCCTTTCGATGATGTCTTCCAGGCGCGCCCGAATGAAGCCATAAGCGGCGACGGCCTCGTCGTTTACAACCGCTATCGACGAGCCGGGCAGGATGTCGTGGAACTGGTTGAGCAATATATCCCGCCAGATTTCGTCGAGCTGCTCATGCGGGTACTCGAGCAGCCCCTAAGGTCGCCGCCGTGGTGGACCAGAGCTCGGCTTCACGGACGAGGTGCTCCGACCGGCGGTTGCCTTGCTTTATGCCAACCTGGCTCGTAAGAGTGCCCCGGTGGAGCTCCAGGTACAGCTCGCCGGTCCACACGGGGGCGTTAGGGTACTCGGCCTGAGCGGCCTCGAAAAACTTGGCTGGAGCTTCAACGGTGACCCGCGGTGCCCCGTCCAGGTCAGCCAGGCGCCGGGCACGTTCCATCATTTCACGGGTCGGCCCGCCACCCCCATCCCCGTAGCCGAAGGGCACCAGAGAACGACTTGCAAAGCCGACTTCGGAGAAGTTGTCGGCCGCGTGGGCGAGTTCCGAAGGCTCCAACCTTGCATTGTAAGTATCCACGGGCGGGAAATGGGTGAAGACCCGGGTCCCGTCCAGGCCTTCCCACCAGAACGTGTGATGAGGGAACCGGTTGGTGTCGTTCCAGGAGATCTTCTGGGTCAGGAAATAATGAGATCCGGACAGCGCGATCAGCTGAGGGAGGGCGGCCGAATATCCAAAGCAGTCGGGCAGCCAGACCTCGTCGGTCTCCACACCCAGTTCGGACAGGAAGAAGCGTTTACCGAACACCAATTGACGGACGAGAGACTCGGCGCCTGTAACGTTGGTGTCCGACTCCACCCACATGCCACCCACCGGGACGACCTGGCCCTTTTTGACCTGCGCCTTCATGCGCTCGAAGATCGCCGGGTAGTGCTGCTTGGCCCACCACCATTGTTGCGCCTGCGAGCAGGCGAAGACCAGCTCCGGGTACTGTTCGCCGAGGGCGGCCACGTTCGCGAACGTCCGGGCGCATTTGCGAACCGTTTCCCTTATCGGCCACAGCCAGGCGGAGTCGATGTGGGCATGACCCACGGCCGAAACCCGGTGGGCCGTGCGGGCTGCGGGGGCGGACAGGACCCCCTTGAGCGCATCGCGCACCGGCCCCGGCGTCCCGTCTATGTCATAAATGTCGAGCGCGCGCTCGAGTGCGCGGACAATCTCGTGGTGGCGCGCGTCGTTGACCCCTAACTGCTCCGCGACCCCGATCAGGACCTCAAAATCGTACGCCAGGCCGAGCGCCGCCTCGTCTACGAGCACGAGGTTCGCCCCACCCACAATGTAAAGCGGCTTGTCACCCGCCGTGCTCTTATCTCCCAGGGGGGTCGGGGTGAACTCGCGGTCCGGCCCGCGCCGACCCATGATGCCGGGCATCGCCACTGCTTCCACGTAGCACGACCAGGCCCCCGCCTTGTCGCTTTTGACAGGGACCCAGTTATTGCGTGGCATCACACCCTTGACCGGCTCACCGGCGGGGGAAAAGGCCAATCCTTCCGCCTGGAACCCGGGGTTGCGGTCGTTGAAACCGAGGTCTATAAGTGCCTCTACGCGTGAGCCGGCCCATCCGGCCGGTACTTCGCCAGTCACCCGGAACCAGGTTGTCGACCACGGCGGGCCCCAGGGGTCGCCGGCCCGGACCGGGACGTAGGTTGCCTCCAGGGCTTCTCTCGCCGCGACCTGCTCGCCGGAGAAGTAGGCGGCCATGGCGCACTCCACCTGTTGGTCCCGCAGGCGCGGCCGCAATCGAGCGCCCAACGCGTGGCGCGCCCGTTCCATTGTCTTTCCTCGGTCACTATGCATTGGCGCCTCCGCCTAACCTTTTACTGCCCCGCCAAAACTGAACTTACCCCGCAGGAAAGTCCCGAGGACTATCCATAGGCCCATGGCCGGCAAGGTGTACAGGACTGAGAACGCAGCCAGCTGGCCGTAGTAAACATCCCCGTACTGGTTGAAGAAATTGTAGATGGTCACAGCAGCGGGCAGCTTGTCCTGGCTCTGGAGGAGGATAAACGGTACGAAAAAGTTGCCCCACTGCACCACGAAGGTGAAGATGACTATGACGACCAGGCCAGGCATCATCAACGGGACCACTATCCGCCGAAGGGAGCTCAGCCAGCTGGCCCCGTCGACCCAGGCCGCCTGCTCCAGTTCGATCGGGACGCCGTCCATGAAACCTTTGGTCAACCAGATCCCAAACGGCAGGGCGGTGGCGGTCATGAAGAAAATGACTGCGGGCACATTGTCGACGAGGTTGAAGCGGGCGAACATTGAGTACACCGGGACCAGGATCGCGGTGATGGGAAGACCCGTCGAGAACACGATCGTGTACAAGAAGGGCTTGCGGAACCTCATGTGGTAGCGCGACAGCGGGTAGGCACACAACAGAGATGCCACCACTGTAAGCGCCGCCGTACCGCCCGAAAGGATGGCCGAATTGATCAGCGGCAGGAAGGTCTGCGACCAGGTGAGGACCTTGCCGAAGTTGGAAAACGAGAGCTCGAGCGGGACGTTCTGGCCCACCGAGGCATTGGGCTCGAAGGCGGCCAATACGAGCCACACGAGCGGCGCGATAAAGAAAAACCCGATGATTACCAGCACCGCGTAAGCGGCGACCTTGGCCGTCGTGGCGCGGGGCGACGTGATGTGCAAGCGCCGGTGAACGGTCCGCGCTCGAACTGCCGGGACGGCTGCGCCCGCTGGGCTCTCAACAATCAGGGCACCGCTCATACCTGCTCCTCAACCTTGATCAGCTTTATGTACACCAACGAGAAGAGCGCCCCAATCAGCAACAGCACGATGCACATGGCTGTGCCGTAGCTGATGTCGTAGAGCTGGAGCGCCTGCTGGTAAATGTAAAGGGGTGTCGTCTGGGATTCCTCCCCGGGGCCTCCAGCCGTGAGGACGAAAATCAGCGTGAAGCTGGCGAGCGTCTGCAGTGTGATGAGCATCAGGTTGGTCACGATCGAGCGCCGCAGGAGCGGGATGATCACCCGGTACAGCAGTGAGAGTTGGTTGGCCCCGTCCACCCGCGCCGCCTCCAAGAGCTCGGGAGGCAGCTCGGAGAAGCCAGCGGCGTACACCATCATCGAGAACGCGGTGCCTCGCCAGATGTTGGCGATGATGATCGCGAACATGGGCGCGGTGTAGAGCCAGTCCTGGGAGAGCCCAGCATGGCGCAAGAAGCTGTCCAACGTGCCTCCCTGGTACAAAAATGCGTACCAGCAGAAGGCGGCGACAATCTCGGGCATCACCCAGGCGCCCAATATGAAGGTGTTGAGGATGCTGACGAAGGTGCCGTTCCTGCCGCGCTCGAGCAGGGCGATCAGGAAGCCAAGGGTGTTCTGGCCGATCAGGGCGGAGCCGACGACAAAGATGACGGTCAGGAGCAGGGAGTGGATGAACAACGGGTCGTTGAACATGTGGGTGAAATTGGCGAACCCAACCCACTTGGGGTGAGCCGCCCCCGTCCCCGTCAGCGCCTTGTTGGTGAAGGCGATATAGCAGGCCCAGATGATTGGCCCCGCAAAAAACAGCAGCAAAATTATCAGCGCCGGGCTCATTGGCCCCAGCCACCGCCAGGTCGGTAGCTCTTTGCGACGTCCCAATCGAAGCGCTGCCAATTCTGCTCTCCGTGAAATGGCCGGGCCCTTAACCTTGTGGGTTTGGGGCCCGGCCGGTGCTTGCTAGGTCATTGTCCACAGAACTCGCCGAACAATATCCCACCGCGGCCCATCGGACGGGCCGCGGTGGAACAGGGGGGTTACTTACATTGGTGCTGCTTCAGTAGCCGCCTTGCCGACCACGCCGACGAGGTACTTGTTGTAGGAGGCCGCGCCCTGGGCGGGAGTGGCCTGGCCCGTCATGACCTGGCCCGTAATGAGCTGGATCTCGTTGGAGAGCTTCGGGTAATCGGAGAACGCCGGGCGGAAGTGCGTAAACGGCACGAAGCTCGAGAAGGTCGATACCGCGGCGTTGGCGGACTTGTACGAGGGCGTCGCCGCAACGTCTTCACGGGAGGCGATTTGGCCGGCCCCGTTGTCGTAGAACAGCGAGTTCTGGTAATCAAGGGCGGTGGTAATGAAGTTGAATGCCATCTGCTTGTTGGGAGCATGCGAGCCGACCGACAGCAGCCAGCCGCCGGACATGGACACGTGACCCGCGCCTTGCCCGTTCTCAGAGGGCATTCCGGTCTCGCCCATCACGGTGCTGTACTGCGGCCACGGGTCGACACCACCTTTTATCCAGTCGCTGGCCTCCCAGCTGCCGTCGAGGTCCATGGCGAGCTTGCCTTGAGAGAGCAGCACCGGCACCTGCGACCCCCAGTTGGTGCCGGCGGCTTGCTGGGGCGTCTCTGCCAACCCACTTGAGAAGAACGTCTTGTAGGCGTTGAGGGCGGCGGTGAAGCCCGCTCCAGCCATCTCCCATTTGCCGGTGCTGTAGTCGAACAGGGGGTTGTTCGTCCCGTACAGGAACATCTCGAACCCCTGCATCGTGGTCGCCTCGCCCGGGGCGGTCCCGGAGAAGATGTTGATGGGGATGACACCTGGGTCGGCCTTCTTGATCGCTTGTGCAGCGGCGACGATCTGGGCCCAGCTCGTGGGGTGGAACGGCACCGCAACGCCGGCCTTGGCCAGCAACTGCTTGTTGTAGTAGATGCCACGGGTATCGGTGCCCATAGACACACCATAGATGTGGCCGTTGGCGCTCTTAGCCGCCGCCTGAGCGGCCGACGAGAACTCCTTCCAGCCTGACCACTTCGACACGTAGGAGTCGAGCGGGGCCAGGAACCCGGCGGCGACGTCGGAGTTGACCAGGAAGGTGTCCTCGTAGAGGACGTCAGGGGCAGTTGAGACGGACGAGCTCATCAGGTCCATCTTGGTGTAATAGGGGTTCTCGGGCGCGGCGATCGGCTCCAGGTTGATCGTCCAGCCGGGGTACTTGGCTGCGAATTCCTTTGCTGCCGTGTGCAGCATCTCGTTCAGGGTGATGTTGGTGCCGTAATTTTCATAGGCAACGCTGATCGTGCCCCCAGTGGCGGCGGGGGCCGGCGATGCCGCAACCAGCACCCCTCCCGCCGTCAGGGCCGCTGCTACCAGCGCCGGCAGAGCAAGTTTACGGTGCATAAGACGACTCCCTCCTCTAAGACCGTGCCGCACCAATGGTCGAGTGAAACAGCGGCCGGTCGGCCCGGATACTAAGTCAACCTGACTTAGCCGTCAAGGCACCGGGTTGAAGATCGCGTTCGTCCTGGCCAAGGCGGGACCGCCATCGAGAGTGCAATGTCGACCGCAGGGCCTCAGTACCCAGGTCCTCCCGGGCGCGGCCTAGGGGAGACCTCCCCGCCTGCGGCGGTGAGGCCGGCGGCTCGTGGAGGTGCCACTCCCGGCTTAGAATGTCATCTTGAATTATTAAGGGCAGGCCAACTAAGTTCCATCCCGGGAGAGGAGCGCCATCGGGCAGCCGATCTCGGGCTGGAGGGTCGCCCTGCTGCGACGCGTGTTGGAGGCATCGACGATGTTCAGCGGAACGAACCTCCCGAGAGTCGGGACATACAACGTCAATGTCGTGCTCAACGCCATCCAGGCTTCGCAGGGCATAAGCCGTGTCGAGATAGCCAAGCACACTGGGCTCACGGCCCAAACCATCTCAGTGATCGTTCGCCGGCTCATCGAGCAGGGGATCGTCCAGGAAGTTGGTTCAATGCCATCAGCCGGGGGAAAGCCCAGGACGTCCCTCCGGATCAATCCTGCGGCCGGTTACGCAGTCGGCGTTCATTTTGACCCCATCGAAGTCTCCGTTGTGGTCGTGGACATGACGGGACGAGAGTTGGCGGAGTCACATCAGGCCATCGCCCCCGGCCTGGCTCCCGAGGCACTTATCGCAGAGGCGGCCGACGTGGCCCGTACCCTGCTCACGAAACTGGAGATACCCGACGAGCGGGTGCTCGGGGTGGGAGCTGCCTGCCCGGGGCCCATCGACCAGAGCCAGGGGATGATAATTTCGCCCCCCCGGCGCGACCGGTGGACAGAAGTGCCCATAAAGCGGTTGCTGACCCAGTACATCGGCTTTGACGTAACGATCGATAATGACGCTAATGCGGCGGCCATCGGGGAACGCTGGTCCGGGCACGGGCGCAACAGTTCTGACTTCGCCTTCTTGTACATGGGCACAGGGATCGGCGGGGCCATTTTCCTGTCCAACCACATCTACCGGGGGGCATCGCTCAATGCAGGCGAGTTCGGCCACATCGTGGTCGAACCGAGCGGCACGCCCTGTTACTGCGGAAATCGCGGGTGCCTGGAGGCCATGTGCAGCCCTTCTGCCATAGTGAAGGAAGTGCATTCCGAGCTTGCCGTCGGCCGGGCCAGCTTGCTGGCGGACGCGTACCAAAAAGACCCGTCCTCGGTGGACCACAAGACTATTTGTCTGGCTGCGGCAGAAAATGACGATGTCGCCCGGCGGGTAATCGAACGTGTGGCCGAGTACATTGCGAATTGTGCCGTGATCATTGCCAATGTCCTCGACGTCGAGCTCGTGGTCATAGGAGGCAAACGAATTACGCACGTGGCCGACATGTACCGGGAGAAGGTGAGCGAGGCCCTCCGGACGCGACCCCTGGCCCGAAAGGCCCACATAGTGCGCGTGGAGATCTCTAGCATGGCGAACGAGGGTGCCGCGCTGGGCGCGGCCTCTCTGGTCCTTCACGCCAACTACGCTCCCAACACCGCGGACCTGGTAAGCGTCTGACGTCCGCCATCGAGGCCTCGTCTTCCTGTGGGCTAGCCGGGCCCAGCTGTCGAGCATATGCGCTGCCGTCAAAGACGCGATAGCAGAGCTCGGCTCGTGGAGAGTAAGCCACGTCGGCGAGTTCGAGCAAGAGTGCCGATGCGCCGTCGGTGCCGTGTCAGACAGCGCTCGCCCGTGAGCCCGATCCCATAGCTCGATTTGGCCATCCACAACAGCCAGGTGGAACTACGCTCGTCAAAGCTGATTTCACTCATTCGCCCTCCTTGCTAGCAGATCGCGCTGAATTTCTCTCGTGTGGGAAGACAAAGGACTTGGACTCAAACAATTACGCCCGTGAGCTCCCCGAGAAGTTGGCGACGACGATGGCGGCTCGGGCGGCTCACGTGCTCGGCGTCAACTCTGACGGGGACGTGGTC
>Ga0182024_10025294_pt1 | contig 10492 bp, 3 predicted proteins | sample P32metaG_FD_120480 | JGI IMG/M metagenome (GOLD analysis project Ga0182024, IMG submission 120480) | Permafrost microbial communities from Stordalen Mire, Sweden - P3-2 metaG (Illumina Assembly) | ecosystem: Environmental > Terrestrial > Soil > Wetlands > Permafrost | place: Sweden: Stordalen...
GGTTCTTTGCCCGCACCACGGTTGGCTGTAGAGAACGCGATGAAGATGTCGCCGGAAGAATTTCCCGAGCTGGAGCCGGTGCGGGCGAGCCCCATGGTTGCCCGGCGGGCAAGCCGCTTCAATTGCCCAGGCAAGAGCGGCGCGTCTGTGGCCACCACGATAATAATGGACCCCACATCTCCTTTTACTTCGGGCTCCAACGTCGACTGGCTGGGGGCAGCAGGAATGAGTTTACCGATAGGCACGCCGGCGATAGTGAGTTGGGGACGCCTGCCGCAGTTACACTGCACCAGCACCCCAACGGTGTAGCCGCCGGCGTCGCTCGAAAGCACTCGGGAGGCAGTTCCATCTCCGCCTTTGAATCCGTAGCAGACCATGCCGGTGCCCCCACCGACGTTGCCCTCAGGAACAGGACCACCCTTCGCGGTGTCGAGGGCCGAAAACACATCGGCCTGATGGACATGGAACCCGTTGATGTCGTTCAGGTACCCGTCCCAGGTTTCGGCAACCACCGGCAGCGACCACGGCTGTTGTGCAAGCCGGCCGCTCTGCACAGACCAGGCGATGATGGAGTCGCGCACCAAGCCAACCGAGTGCGTATTGGTAATAGCGAGAGGGCCTTCGAGAAAACCGGACTCTTCCACCCAGGTGGTGCCGGTCATTTCGCCGTTACCGTTTTGCGAGAACCATCCAGCGTAAACCGGATCCGCATCGGCACGGCCACGAGGAAAGATCACGGTCACACCAGTACGGACCGGACCCTGGCCGACGACCAGCTTACCGTCGCCGTGAATCAACGTCGTATCGCCTACTTCCACTCCTTTGACATCGGTGATGGCATCCAGCGGCCCGGGGGTGCCGTCGAACGGTACCCCCAGCGCGCGGGCGCGAGGCGCGGTCTGGGCGAATCCTGTCGCGCAAACCACGAACAGTGGCAGAAGAAGGCGAAAATTCATGCGCGAAGTCTAACACGGGACGATTCCTTGCCCGGCCACGCCGCGTTTGCTTTCGTCAGTTATTGGAGTTGCAATTCCATCCCTTCGCCATCGTCGGCCACATTAATAAAGACGCCTTGCGGAAGATTCTCCGTCCTGAGCGAGGTAGTGCGGTCCGCAGTGTGATTCGCATTGCGATTTTGGATGAGAACTTTGTTTTGCCTCGGCGTCCACCCAAAGACCTCTACGCGAATCTGCTTCCACCATGCTGCGTAGCGCCCTTGGTGCGCACCAATCGAAAGCTCAAGGCCATCGGGAGTCACTTTGCAGCTGAAGTGCATGCGCAAAAAGTCGCCCTGCTCAAAGGCGTACGACTTGCCATCATCCAGATAAAGGTCGCCGCCGCACGCATTTCCTGCATAAACACGCAGGGTCAGCGGGCCGTCCGGTATTTCGCTTGTACTTTGCACCAACGGCTCCATGGGCAGGATCGATCCAGCGCGGACGTAGACGGGGAGTGTAGCCAATTCAGGCTGCACCTGGATGGAGAGTGGCAGGGGGCTCACGACCTGCAGCGAAGTGTCCGCAGCGGCTGCGGGTGGCGTCACCTTGACGCCAGTCCAGTAGTTGTACCAATCGTGCGAGGGAAACTCGATGGTATAGGCATCCGGCGCTTCGGGATACGGAGAAGGGGCGACAAGGAGATCAGGACCGAGCATGAACTCCGCTGCCGCGGCCGGATCGACATCGATGGGATGTCCGTCGGCCATCGCATCGGGAAACTCGAGAAACAGCGGCCGCAACATGGGTAAACCTGTCCGCGAACTCTCGTCTGCGAGTTGGTAGAAATAAGGCATCAACCGGTAGCGCTCCTCGATGTAGCGCCGCCGGATCGCCTCCTGCTCAGCACCTCCGACCCATGGCTCCTGGTCACCCGTACCCTTCTCGGTGTGATCGCGATCGATGGGCTGAAATGCCGCCACCTCCAGCCATTTGGTAAGGAGATCAACGCCCGCCGTCCCGGCAAAACCGCCAACATCCGCGCCGCTCAAGCCGAAGCCGCTCAAGCCAAGATTTTCGAGCATCGGCGTGGTCATGCGCAGGTGGTTCCAGGTGCTGCTGTTGTCACCCGTCCACGTTGCCCCATACCTCTGACCACCCGCATAAGAGGCACGGGTAAGCACCATAGGCCGCAAATCGGGATTCAGTTTCTTCAGGCCCTCGAAGCTCGCACGCGCATTCTGCATGCCATATACGTTGTGTATCTCCGCGTGGCTTGCAGTGCGTTTGGTGAAGCCCGGCTCGTCGATCCGATGAACCACGTCGAGCGGCATGGTCCCTGAGACTGTGTGAAAGATTGAGGGCTCATTCATGTCGTCCCAAAAACCGGAAACGCCCTGCTGGTAAAAATCCCGGTATAAGGTGCCAAACCAGGTGCGCGTTTGCTGCCTGGTAAAGTCTGGAAAGACGCTCGGTCCAGGCCATACGACGCCAACGTAGACGGAACCATTGGGATTTTTGACGAACTGGTCGGCGGCTATACCGGTGTCGTAGGGCAGATATTTCTGCTGCGGAGCATCGGCGATATGGAGATCAGTGATGGTTACCACATGAAAGTTTTCGGCCTTCAGCTGCGCCAGCATTCCGGAGAAATCTGGGAACTTCTTGCAGTCGACGGTGAAAGGAAAATTCTTATCCTGAAAGTCAATGTCCAGATAAATGGCATCAGATGGTATCCGGTCAGCCCGTAGACGATGAGCGATTTCGAGCACTCTCGACTGCGGATAGTAACTATAGCGCGATTGCTGGAAACCGAGTGCCCACAACGGGGGGAGCGGCGGCTTACCCGTAAGCCACGCATACGATGCGAGCACCTGCCTGGGGGAGGGACCGTAAACGAGATAATAGTTCAAAGGACCGTCGACCGCGCCGAAGGAGTAGACCCCCGGCTCCGTCTTGCCGAAATCGAAGCTGCTGCGCCAGGTATTGTCCAGCAAGACACCCATAGCCCGTCCGGCCTGGAACGTCATAAAGAAGGGAATGGCCTTGTAAATCGGGTCGGTCGACTCCTGGAAACGGTAGGCATCGGTGTTCCAAAGACTGAAGGTCTGGTTCCTTCGGTCGAGCGGGCCGGTCTTGTCGCCCAGACCGAAGTAATGCTCATCGACCGGCATGGTCTTGTAAACACGGAACGCTCGTCCATCAAACTGCGCTCGACGTGCGTCTTCGCTGAGCACGTTGCCGGCGCGATCGTAGATCGTCATGCGAAGCGTTTTGCGGTCGACCACGACACGAAGGGCGCTGGTGCGGAATCCAACGGAGGTGGAAGTTACATCTGGAGTGACACTGGCGGAGCTGGTCCTCGCATCCGCCAGCACCGCCCAGGATGCGTCCTCCGGCAATCCACCGCTGGGGACGATACGCACGCGCAACAAATCGTCACGTAGCGCAGTAATTTGCTCCCTGGCATCTGCGACCCGAATATCGATTCCGTTGGGCAGGGAAGTGACTCGATTCGGCTGGGCAAAAAGTCCGCTCGTACAAAACACCACAATGAGGGGCCATGAGCTGCGGATTCTCATTCTTGAACGAAGTCATCTTTCTGACGGCTTTTATTTCTAGGTTAGGGTGTTGCTTTGGGAAGATCATCGATAGGCTGGCTGGAATCCTCCAGCGCCGTGACTGCTCTACTTTGCCTTTGCTGCTCCAGTACCTTCACTTGCTGCATGGCCGCATCTGCTTTCTTGATGTCGCCGGCCTTACGATACATGCGCGCCAGCCTGTAGTAGATGCTGCCGTCCCCATCCGCAGACCTACCCATCTCGAGCTGGGCGATCGCGTCTTCAGTTCTCCCCGTCTCGGCATACACAGTGCCGAGCAGCGCGTGCACGTGTGGGAGCATTTGTGGCTTCGCTGCCAGCCCCTTCTGCAGATACGGCTCCGCACCCGCGAAATCGTGGCGCGCAACGAGCGCCTCGCCCATCAGCACATTCAATTCGGGGTCGCTGGGGTTTGCGGCCAGGGCACTGGTCGCGGTCGAAATAGTGGCGTCGATGTTCCCAACGCCAAAGTATGCATAGGCCAGACCGAGCATCGCGGCATGGTCGGCGGGAGAGATTTCCAACGCCGCCTTGTATTGCGCAAGAGCATCGTCGTACCGCTGCCGTTGCCGGTACATATCCCCGAGCAAAACATGGCTTGGGGCGGAGTTCGGCGCCATCTGCTCGAAATGTGCCAGTGATTGCAGCGCTAATGCCTGGTTTGCTTTGATCGACCAATACAGCTCGCCCGGCAGGTTGGACGCCCGAGTGGCAAGGGTTTTGCTTGCACTTGATGCGAGCACGTAATCGCCGGAATAGTAAGCACAAGTGGAAAGAAGGAGTAGTTCACTTTCGTTTCGCCGGGGTAGATTTTCCTTGAGTGTTGCTGCGCATTCCCCATATCGTCTCGCGGCATAGGACTTTTCTCCGCTGCCGGAAACTGCCGTGCGCATCGGTTCCAGGTTCCCGCTCCATACTTCATGCAATGACTGATACAAATCAGTATCTATTTTTCCAGCGCTGTGTTCTCCCGCCAGGAACTCTAAAAAACCATCGGTGCGAGGCTGGGATAACCCGTCGACCAGGAGCGGGGTTTGCGTATGGATAAAACCGTGGTCCTTTTCCCAAAGTCGCCGGAGCAAAGCCAACGCCCCTGGATAGTCACCGTTCTCGACGTCCAGCCTGGCCTCTCCGAGAGCGGCGATCCCGCACTGGGGGTTCTCCCGTTTGAATTCCGTCTCCGCATCCTGCAGTTTTTGCTGCTTCAAATACATGAACCCGAATTCCGCATGCAGACAGGGTGGCTGCGGTTGGGCGGCAATTGCTTTCTTGAACCCATCCGTCGCCTCTATAAATCTCGATTGACGCGCCATCGACTCGGCGTAGAGCGCCTGGGCGTAAGAAGAGTGCGGGCCATCGGTCGACAGCTTACGAGCATCTTCTTCTACCTGGTCCAGATAGGCCATCCCTTCGCCAAGCCATGCATTACTTTGTTTTGGATCAAGTTCAGTTGCGCGGGTAAACTCCCGTGCTGCCGCCGGGTAATTGCCTGCGGCAGAATAGGCCCGTCCCAGCTCCAGTGGCGCTTCCTTATCTGTCTTGTTCATCCGCTCCGCCCTGAACAGGAATTTGATGGCTTCGCTTGTGTTGCCCGTCTGCATGGAATCGATCCCCATGAACAGATTGGAAACATAGAGAGAAGGCTTGAGACGAATAGCCTGCTGGAAGCTCTTGATCGCTCCGGCATAGTCACCGCCTTCGTGCTCCATCAGCCCCAGATTGGCCCACATTTCTGCGCTCTCCGGATGCATCTTGACGGCTTGCTTGTAACCTTCTGTGGCCGCCTTAAAGTCATTCCTGCTCATTGCTCCCTGAGCCGCAGCAACGACCGCCGCGTACCTCGCCGCTGTGTCCTGTTGGCCAAGCCCGGACGCAGGAATAGCCAACAGGAGCAGAAGCAGCAGTGTGCAGCGGATTTTCAATGAGGAATCACCAATAGAATTTCCCCGCAAATTGAACCGTTCTGGCGGGAAAGGCGTTTGTAATTTGCCCCAGGCTTGAGGAGCAACTGGCTTGGGCGTTGGGATCGCAGCCAGTGTACGACTCACCCCCACCCTGCGGGGCATAGAACTGCGCGTGATTGAATGTATTAAACATCTCCGCCCGGAACTGAAGCCGCCTGGATTCGCCGAGACCCCAATTCTTCATAATCGAAGTATCCCAGTTTTGGTAACCGGGTCCACGCAGATAGGAGAAGAAGCGAGGGGCAGTACCGAACGTTCCGTATGGCGCGTAAGCGAATGCAGCGGTGTTGAACCACTCGTGAATCGTTGGATTCGCAACGTGGACGTTTCCAACCACGTCCGGCCTGGGAGTCCCTCCGTAGGAGGCAATATCTGAGCCTCCCACGCTGATCGGAATTCCTTGCTTGAAGCTGGCAATCTGCGAGACTTCCCATCCGCCGATCACAGCGTCGGTGAGACGGTTGAAGTTTGAACCCACCGGTTTGCCCCGGCCGACCGGGAGTTGATAGACGTAGCTAGCCACCAGGGCATGCGGGATGTCGGATCCATCGACGCTCTTTTCCGCCGCCAGGTTGTAGTTGTTTGCCGGTCCCGGGTTACCGGAATACGACCACTGGTTGTTACCCTCGACATTGTCGAGGAACTTGGAGTACGTGTACGACACCAGCGCAGTCAGTCCCTGACTGAAGCGGTGATTGTAGCTGACCTGCAGCGCGTTATAGTTGGAGAAGCCAAGCGGTGCATCGTTCTCCTGAACTGCGCAATATTGTGGATAGGGAGAAAGCAACTGCGATTGCACTACAGTCGGCTGATCCAAGCCGCAGGAGCTGGTTCCGGCGGCGATGTGTCCATAGAAGGGGTTGGGGACCAGGCTGTTCAGCGCCGACTGGCCCATGGGCAGATACGTCGGATTCAACTGAGTTCTATTGAGGAAGCTGGTAATGATGTGAACGCCATGGTTCCCCACATAGTTCACGTCGAGGCGGTCATTGGCGGTAAACGCATATTGCCAGCCGAGCAGGTACTGTTGCACGTAGCTTGATTTGCGCGCCCGGAAATTGCTGGTAACGTCGTTGCCAACCTGCTGCAACTCTCCGAGTGAGTTCCCCGTGATCGGGATGAAGCCGTTTGGCCATGGATTAGCAATCGTGACTGCTGGGTTTGGACTGATCGTATTCAAGGTGACGGGAGAGACCGTGGTGCTGGCGAACCCAGCGCTTTCCGTCTCAAAGCAGCAGGAGATAGAAGGGGGATAGAAGATTCCATACCCGCCGCGAACCACGAATTTTGGACTCACCTGGTAGGTGAACCCAATGCGTGGTGCAACGTTGCCGAAATTCGTATTGTAGGAGGCTCGGTTGCTGGAGGAAAGAAACTGCAGCGCTCCGGGCAGAGTCTCTCCGATGGCCCCACCGATGGGGTTGGGGGTATTCGGATTGAAGACAGAAGCGACATTGTGGCGATAGGTGGGCGCGGTTTGTATTTCGTACCGAATACCCAGATTTAGAGTGAGCCGGGGGAGGGGGTTCCAGTCGTCCTGCACATACCAACCAAAATAGTGGGTCGCCACCGCAGGGTTGTAGGTGGTACCCGCGGACGTAAGATTCTTACCCGCTGGTGCACTGTTGTCCAGCACTCCAAGCAGTAACTGTGCCACTCCATTTCCGGTTGAGAATCCTGTGGGATTGTTGGGGTCTGGTCCGCTGGTGAACGTACCGCCGGAGTCCAGCGTGGACTGAAAATAGTTGGCCTGATCGTCTTCGAGCTCGACACCCATGAATCCGAAATTCAACGTGTGCCGTCCCAGAGACTTGATGAAATCGGTGGAAACACTGCCGATTGGGCCATGGTTGGTCACGGTTTCATTGGTAAGCGGACCCAGAGGTGATACACCGCCGATGTTGACGATGGGGAACTCCGGGCTGTTTTGGTCAAGGTAACTTGGCAGTCCGATGCTCGATGGTTTGAATCCTCTCGATTGGTTGGTCGAGGTCTCGTGCCAGAGCTCGACCCCGGCCAGGATATTCATCGTGAACGTAGGACTAAAGACCTGGCTGAACCCGGCGGCCATGTTGTACCGATTGTTTGGTCTGGCATTGCCCGGACCGGCAGGATTGTTCGAACCCCAAAACTCAGGAGTTCCGGTCTTGAACTCCTGCTTATAGGAGTACCGGAAGTAAAGCCGCGATGAGTCTTTAATGTTGTGGTCGACGCGAACCAGGTACTCGTTCGAATGCGCAGGAGCTGTGCCAGAGGCGAAATAGTTATTGTTAAGCCCAGATCCAGTGGGGGTCGGATAATAGCCGACCAGCTTGGCGCCGATGGGGTCGAGAGCCCCAAGCGTAGTGATGTCGTTATTCGCGATCGGATCGCGAATATATCCGGTCTTGGTAGCGGTCAAGCCGGTGGTCGGATCGACCGCCCCCTGGGTAATCGCTCGGGTGCTGCGCGGATTGTAAATCTGCCCCACGTAAATCGGACGTCCCAGCGCATCCGTCCCCTGTTGTGGACCGAGCAACTCGGCAAAGTTACCGGCGCGGAAATTCGCATCCGGAACCGTGAATGTCGAATTAGTCGGAGTAGCCAGCGTGAGTCTTTCGAAAAGACCGAAGATGAATGTCTTTTCTCTTTGCCGGTAAAGTCCCGGGATGTAGAGCGGGCCGCCCGCTGAACCACCGAATTGATGCCGGTTGAAACTCTCTCTGGCCTGTCCGTTATGGTTGTTGAACCAGAGATTGGCATCGAGTGCCGAATTCCTATAGAACTCGTACGCATCACCATGGAATTGGTTGGACCCGGACTTGGTCACGACATTGACGACGTTGCCGGTGCTCCACCCATATTGGGCAGTGAAGGAATTGTTCTGAATCTTGAATTCCTGAACTGAATCCACGGAAGGAACGTAGTCGACCGCTCCCCATTCCGGGTCGGTGTCCCACGCGCCATCCAGCAGGTAAGCCGAAGTCCCGAAGAATCCGCCGGCAAAGTTGAGGAAGGAAATGTCCTGGTCGGCGTTGTCGGTGCTCGGGCCGCCACCGCCTAATAGCATCTGGCTCTCGGACGTGTTATTCACCGAGGAGTTCAGGGTCGCGAGGCCATAGACGTTGCGCAGATTGAGGGGGAGCTCCACCAGTTCTTTCGCATCGATATCGGCCGCTATGTTTGCATTTTGGGTATTCAAATTGGACGCCTGCGCATTCACAACCACCTGTTGCGCTTCAGTTCCGAGCGTCAGGGTCACGTTCTGGGCGGCCGACTGCCCTGCGTCCAGCACGATTCCAGTCTGCTCATAGGCGCGAAAGCCATCCATCTTCACCACCAGAGAGTATGTCCCCGGCGGCAGTTGGTTGAATGAGTATCGTCCGCTGTCGTTGGTAGTGGCCTCCCGGGAGGTGCCGGTCTCCGGGCTGGTCAGGGTAACCCTAGCCTGGGGGACGAGGGCGCCGCCCGGATCGTTAACCGTTCCGCTAAGCGTTGCGGTGGTGGTCGCCAATTGCGCAACGGATCGGCAAGGGGCGCTCGCCAATGCTGCCAATAACACCGCGATGATGCTCCATAAGGAAAGTTCTTTGCTTTTCAAACCAGCCTCCAAAAAAACTTCAATTCAACTAACGTCGGAATGCTTCGACGGCAGCCCTTATAGCGGTTGGAATTTTCTCCGCATCAGGTCCTTGCGGTAAGGCATGCATTCTTATCCGTTAAGACTTCCGTAAAGTCACTGATTTGAAAGGAACTTACGATATTGGCGCGTGCGGCGGCCCGGGGCTTGTGAGGCGTATAATTCACCCCGTGCTCGAGAGCAGTCCATGTTGAATGATTTGGCCACGGCCACCACAGCGCTCACGGATGAGGAGAGGAAGGCCGTTCAGGAGCAGCTGGAACGGTTGTTGAGCAACTCCCATTTCAACCAGAGCCGCCGGTTCCCGTCTTTTCTACGTTTCGTCATAGACCAAACGCTCCTTGGCCAGACTGACCTGCTCAAAGAGCGCACCCTGGGCATCGAGATCTTCGGCCGGGAAGCCGACTACGATACCGCCTCCGACCCCATCGTCAGGGTGACAGCAACCGAAATCCGCAAACGGATCGCGCAGTATTACCAGGAGCCTGGGCACGAAACGGAACTACGCGTTTCCCTTCCGGCCGGCTCCTATGTTCCTCAGTTCCACTGGCCACAGGCGGCCAAGGAGAGTGGTCACGCGCAAACAGCGCCCGTTCCGCCGCCACACGCGTCTGTGCCCGCGTCTGTGCCCGTCGAGCCCTTGCAGGTAGAAACCGCACCGATTCGCAAGCGGAGATGGTTTTGGCGACCAGCTACCGCGGTTGCGGTCGCTGCGGTCGTCGTATGCGCAGCCGCGATCTATCTATGGCACTCGGCGCAACGCTCTCCGTTCGACTTTTTTTGGGGTCCGCTGGTGAACTCAAGCGAGCCTGTACTCTTCTGCGTCGCCGATCAAAGCCACTACTCCACCATCACTTTGCGTGATGCCGCGGACCCTTCCCGGCAGACACAACTACAGGACAATTTGACCGCCATCATCATTGACGACCTGAACCCAATCGTCAGGGTGGCGGGTCTGCTGCAGTCGAATGGGAAGAAATACACTTTGAAGGGTGAGGGCGCCACGAATCTCATGGATTTGCGTAATGGGCCCACGGTTTTCGTCGGAGCCTTTGACAACGCCTGGACGCTTCGGCTGACCGCGCCCTTGCGCTACCATTTCGCCGACAATCCGGAGATGACGGACTTCCGCATTGTCGATAGCACCAAACCTGGACAGCCCGGCTGGGTGGTCAATCGCATGCAACAGATGACGACCAATAACTATCGCGATTTTGCCATTGTTGCGCGCTTTACCGATAGCACCACCGGCAAGCTGGCAGTCATCATCGCCGGAGTGGCTCGGGGAGGTACGCGAGTCGCCACTGAATACCTCACCGATCCCGCCGACCTGGCGCAACTCGAGCGGGCCGCCGGCGGCAAGAAGAATATGGA
>Ga0182024_10025295_pt1 | contig 10492 bp, 8 predicted proteins | sample P32metaG_FD_120480 | JGI IMG/M metagenome (GOLD analysis project Ga0182024, IMG submission 120480) | Permafrost microbial communities from Stordalen Mire, Sweden - P3-2 metaG (Illumina Assembly) | ecosystem: Environmental > Terrestrial > Soil > Wetlands > Permafrost | place: Sweden: Stordalen...
CACATCAGGATGCGTACCCATCCGCGCTGATGAGGCGGTGGCGCGGTCGCGGTATCCGACGGCGCCGGTAGTTGGTGATCGGGCCCCACGACTGGGTGTTCAAGTTCAGTAGGCAATGGGCGTCCTTGTCATTGGATGAATTCGCACAATTTTCACACCGCTCCGTCTTTAGCGCTGAATCTTAACCCGTCTGCTACAGACTCGCCAAAAATTGGTGAGACCCTTCAGGCTGGTAGTACACCTTGGCAGTTGTTTCGATACGAATGTATTCAGCCACGGTCTAGTCTAATCTTAGACGCTTCTGAATAACGGAACGGTTTCAGCCGGGACACTGCTCTGGTTAAGCCCGGTTGAAGACCGGCCGGCCGGCCGGCAAAGCTGGGGCCCGGCCTCGCCACGCTCGGGACGCGTATTCGTACCTGCGTATCCATGTTGCCTTGCCGCCCACAATCTCACCGGTAGGCGACTCCATCCCATAGTTCCAAAGAAAAATGCACTTGCCAGATAAACCCGATAAAAATCTATTTCGCGGCTCAAGTCTGCAGCGCTTTTGCCGATAAACTTCGTGAACGGCAGACCGCCGGGAATGCGCTACTGCGCTTCCATCGCGGCAAATTCTGCCCGCTCCACATGTCTCTCTTCGGGTCATGATCCCGCAATGGGGCAGTGCGCCCTTTTCGTCGTTTCCTAACTTCATTCGTTGCACACCATCGCCGCTAACATGTTTGGTAGTCAAACCGCAAGGAACAAAGGTGCGGGCTAGTCGGCAAATTTGTTCGCTGCATTGCTCGCTGCACAATACTTCCAATTCATCAGGTGCTTTTCGGGCAAAGGGGCTTCCATGGCTGCTGCCACTACTGCGCAGACTTGTCTTCCGGGTCGAAACCGTGTGCTGATCGCCAGCGCCGATTCTTCCCTTAGACAGCGCCTTATGCACGGCGCTCTTCACCTTGCTTCCACTTTTGAAGAAGCCGGTGGGGGAGCGCATGCTCTCGCCAGACTCAAGCAAATAGTTTGCGACCGCGTTCTTCTCGATCGTCATCTCCCCGATCTCGATTCCACCGAACTCGCAGGCCTGATCCAGAAACGATACCCGGGCATTTGCGTGCAATTCATAGATTCGCAGCTCGCACCCGAAATTCGCGAGCCCTTTCAAATTAGCGACCAGCCCGAGGACTTTACCTCCCTTGGCGATCAAAATTTCGCCGCCGAATTTCCGTCGGCGCATCCCCGCCCTTTCGTTTCCGCTGAACCGCCGCTGTCTGGAATGATCGGCACTAGCCGTGCCATGCAAAGAATCTATCGCCTGGCGCGCTTGGTGGCCAAACGCGACACCACCGTGCTCATTACCGGCGAGACCGGAACAGGAAAAGAGCTTGTAGCCCAGGCCCTTCATCAGATGAGCTGCCGCTCCCGCCATCCCTTTGTCGTCGTCAACTGTGCTGCCATTCCCGAAGCGCTCTTCGAAGCCGAGCTGTTCGGCAATGCCCGCGGAGCATTTACCGGAGCCTTGCAGTCTCGTGTGGGACGCATCCACGCGGCCCACGGCGGAACGCTGTTCCTCGACGAAGTCGCCGAACTTCCTCTTAGCATGCAGGCCAAACTCCTCCGTTTTTTGGAGAACGGGGAAGTGCAGCGTTTAGGCACTTCTGATCTTTGCCGCGTGGATGTACGCGTCCTCTGCGCTACCAATGCTTCGCTTCCGGACCTTGTACGACTCAAGCGCTTCCGCGAAGACGTCTTTTACCGCTTGGCCGTTTTTCCTATCACTGTCCCGCCGTTACGCGACCGCCTCGACGATATCGCCGCCCTTGCCGCCTTTTTCCTCGCCAGGCTGTGCCGGGCAGTCGGTGTAGCCGAGAAATATCTGTCCGCCGCGGCGCTCGAATTTCTACAGCACTCCCGCTGGGCCGGCAATGTCAGAGAACTGCAGCACCTGCTCGAACGCGCTTTTATTCTGTCCGGCAATGAGCCCCAGATTCCTGCGGAAAGTTTTGGCGAACGCAACGCCATGATGGAGCTTGGAGAACTTTAAGCCTGGAGCCCTAAGCCTGGAGAACGCCCCAGGCGGAAAAGTGCATTGATGCCCAATATGCTCAAGACCGTAAAAATCCGTCAAAAAATACCCAAACGCTCCTTGCGAGTCAGTCGAGCCGCGGCGCAGAAAAATTTGACTCGCGCCTTTGCGACCTTCACCCAGGCAGCTGGATCGCTGGAAAAATCCTACCTCCAGCTTCAGGCCGAAGTCGCTCGGCTGCATCAGGAATTGCGTAACGCCAACGCCGAGCTGGGAAAAACGTTGGAAGAAAATGCCCGCGTGCGGGCCTATCTCTCGCGCGTTTTGGAAAGTCTGCCTTGCGGCATCCTCGTAGTAAATGCTAAAGCGCAAACGCAAATCATTAATCCTGAAGCGCGACGCCTTCTCGGCGTCCCCGGTGACTGGACCCCCAATAAAGAAAACCCGCTGCCGCCCGCACTACAGAAGCTTTTTGAAAAGGTGCCCGAAAATAATTTCTTTTCTGAACAGGAATGGCTGGCTTCCGAGACCCCTTGTAATCGCTCTATCGGCATCCTGCGTGCCAACGTGAGTGAGTTGACCGACGAGCCTGGCGACACCATCTGGATTGTTCGCGACATCACCGAACAGCAGCGCCTGGCGTCCGAGCGTGAAAGTGGCCAACGCTCCCGCGCTTTAGCTGAAGTAGCGGCCGTCCTGGCGCACGAAATTCGTAATCCCTCGGGCAGCATGGAACTCTTCGCGGGGCTATCTCTTCGCTTGATGCGCTGGCCTCCGGCCTGGCCAACTCCGTAAATACGCAAAATCAGGCGGGTGTCGATCTCAACGGCGCCGCTGGCGGAAACATTTTCGTTCCTCCTCCTGCGAACGGCGTGGGTGCCGCCTCGACTCTTTCCTTGGCGATCACCGATCCCGCCAAGATCGCTGCCAGCGCCGGTCCTCCTCCGGGGAATCCCGGAGACAACGCCAATGCCTTGCTGGCTTTGCAAAACCAGAACATCATCAACGGCCAAACTCCTCTCAATTCTTACGCCGGCCTGGTCTACAAAATTGGCAACGACGTTTGCTCCGCCGTCAGCAATCAACAAGCCGGCGGCTTGGTCCTCCAGCAACTTCAGAATCTTCAGGGTGGCGTATCCGGCGTGGACATCAACGAGGAAGCTGCCAATCTCGTGCGCTATCAAAACGCTTACACCGCCGCCGCGCAAGTCTCGTCCGTCGTCGATTCCTTGCTGCTGACCACCATCAACATGGTGACCCCGTAATGGCTATAAGACTCGACCCTGATCTTCTCCCCGGCTTGCTCGCTTCCATAGAGCAGAGCAATCAACAATTGACGCTCGCCACCCAGCAACTCTCTACCGGTCGCAGCGTGAATCAGCTTTCCGACGATCCTGCCGCGGTTGCGTCTCTCGTGGGCAATCACAATCAGGCCAGTCACGATAGCCAGTACTTACAAAGCATCTCCACCATACAAGCGCGCTTTCAGGTCGCCGATTCATCCCTCAGTAGCGTCGTCACCGCTCTTACCAGCGATCTCTCGCTCGCCGTCGAGGGCGCCAATGGCACTCTCACTCCCGCAAATCAACAATCTGTTGCCGCTGAAGTCCAAGGCTTGATCTCTCAGGTGCAAAGCCTTGCCAACACCACCTTCCAGGGTAGCTATCTTTTTTCAGGCACCGCGGTGAACACTCCGCCTTTTACGGTCAACTCCGTTGCCAACACTACCACCTACAACGGGAATGCCGGCGTAGCATCCGTCCAGCTCTCCAATGGGAACTCCGTCAATGGCAACGTTCCCGGGAGTCAACTTTTTCTCAATGCAACCGGAAGCGTCTTCGGTGCTTTGCAGGGACTCAACGCCGCTTTGCTCTCAGGAACGAACACCCCGCCGCTGTTACGCAGATACAAAACGCTCTGACCACGGTGGACACCCAGCGCGTCTTTTATGGCAACGTTCTCAACCAGGTTTCGCAGACCGAAACATTTCTCAACCAGGACCAGATCAATCTCAGCAGCCAGGAAAATTCCCTCATTGGCGTCGATCCCGCCACCGCTGCTACCAACCTGGATCAGGCCACCATCGCCAATCAAGCGGTCTTAGACGCCGCCGGCCGTATCCTCAGTCTCCCCAACCTGCTCAGTTTCCTGAAGTAACTTCCGAGTTGGGTGATCCGTGATGTGGGAATTTACTATCAGCAGAGCTGTTGAAGCCGCTACGTTTGCTTCGTTCACACATTTTCAACTCGCTCAATCAAGAAACCACTCACGCACTATTCCGGTCTCTAATCAGTCGGATCGCATCCGGAATCGCCGCATCCCGATCTCCGTTTCCACCGTTGGCGCCATCCGTATCATCCACGTCAATCGATCCTTCACCCGGAGCCAGAAACAAATTTGCCTCCACCGAGTGCTGCTTCGTATACAGGTCGTAATACCTGCCTCCCGCCGCATACAGCGAAGCGTGCGTCCCACGCTCGATAATCCGCCCCGCCTCCACCACTAGAATCTGGTCGGCTCGACGGATGGTCGAAAGCCGGTGCGCTATCACAAACGTCGTCCGCCCGCGCATCAGATACCGCAATCCTTCCTGAATTAAAGCTTCGGACTCCGAGTCCAGGCTGGAAGTAGCCTCGTCCAGAATCAAAATCCGCGGATCGGCCAGTATCGCGCGCGCAATCGACACGCGCTGCTTCTGCCCGCCGGATAATTTCACGCCGCGCTCGCCCACAATCGTGTCGTATTGCTTTTCGAACGCCTCGGCAAATTCGTCCACGCGCGCGATGCGGCACGCGGCCAGAATTTCGGCTTCGCTAGCTTCCGGACGCGCAAACGCCACGTTCTCGCGAATCGTCCCATCAAACAGAAAAGTTTCCTGCAGCACCACGCCGAGTTGCGTGCGATACGATTCCAATTTCACCGTGGACAAATCGATGCCATCCACCAGCACACGGCCCGTGCACGGCACATAAAACGCCGCAATCAGCCCGATGATCGTGGACTTTCCCGCTCCCGAGGGCCCCACCAGCGCCGTCACCGTCCCCGGCTCCGCATGAAAATTAATGTCGTGTAGCACTTCCTTGCCCGAATCGTACGCAAAGCTCACCTCTTGCATCGTCACTTGCCCGTTGATGCGCGGCAGCCTCACCTCCCGCCCCGGCGCCTCATCCTCCACTTTTTCGTCCAGGATCTCTCGCGTGCGCTCCAGCCCGGTAATCGCTTCCGTGATCTGCGTGCCGATGGCCACAATCTGAAAAACCGGCGCTACCAGCAGCCCCAAAAATATCGTGTACGTTAGAAATGTTCCCAGGGTCATGGTCCCCGCTAAAATGCGATGCGCGCCCATGAACATCACTACCGCGCTGACCAGCCCCATCAACGCCGATGCCGACAGGCTCATGATCGATGTCGCCGTCAGCGTCTTCAACACGTTGTCCAGCAGCCGGTGCACCCCCGCCGAGAAAATCTTCTCTTCGCGCTCTTCTGCGTGATAACCCTTCACCACCCGCACGCCGCCCAGTGATTCCGTCAGGCGCCCGGTCACCTCTGCGGTAATTTTCGGGCGTGCGCGAAAAATCGGCCGTATTGTCGAGAACGCCTTGTTCAGCCCCACGCCAAACACCAGCAGCACGCTGAACGCGATCACTGTCATCAATACGCTGATACGCAGCAACACCACCAGCGCGAACGCCCCGGTCATCAATCCGCCCGCAAACTCCACCAGCCCGGTGCCGATTAAATTGCGCACCCCTTCCACGTCGCTCATGATGCGCGACACCAGTACCCCGGTTTTGTTCGAGTCGTAAAAGGACACCGAGAGCTTGCCGATGTGCGCCTGCACCTGCCTGCGCAAGTCCGCAATCATTTTTTGCGCGGACTTCGACAGAAGCTGCGTTAGCGTGAAGGAAGTTAGCCCCTGCACCACCGTGGCAGCCAGCACCGCCAGCACAATCGGCGTCAGCAGTTGGATGTGCCGCTTCCCGATCACATCGTCCACCAAATATTTGGTCGAAGCCGGCAGGATCAATCCCGAAACGCGGTTCACCGCCATCAGCAACAGGCCCAGCAGCAAAATCCCACGCCGTGGCTTGATCAACTCCCACACGTGCGGCAGGTTCTTCCACGCGTTCTTGGTTTTTTTAATTTTGGAGGTAGCGCTGACTTCTTTTTCAGTGGCCATCGGTGAGGCGGCGCGTTCGGCGCCCCTCGTCTTTAGATGTCCCCGCATGCGCCCCTGTTATATCAATGACTGCAGAACGAAAAATGGTGGCTAGGTTAATCGCGCCGTAATCGCTGTTCAGATTGCCCTTGGGGCGGGTCCCAGTTTCTTAAAGAAGTTTCTTAACGGTGCTCTTCTTTTCTCTTTGAATCAGGATGAGCCACTTCGTGGGCCACTCAGTCGCGGTCGACCAAAGCCTCTAAGTCGTCTTAGTCCCCGCTGCCCACCCGCGTAGCCGGCGACACCAGCGGCGCCTCAATGTTCAAAACATTGGCAATAAATTCGCTCACCGTAATTCCCAGATGTCCCCACAACCGCTGCTTCAAACTCGTATAATCCTGGCTTCCGCTGAATAAATCTCCTACCAGTTGGCGGAATACCGGGCTGCGCCGCATCAACTGCACCATGCGCGTGGTAATCGACGTACCCAGCACCGACCCGCGATAAAATCTCCGCACGATTCGCGAAGCGAATTCCAGTTCCGCCGAAAACGAAGATCGAATCCACGCCGGATATTTCTCCGGGCATCCTTCCGCCAGCGCCCGCCCCAGCAGTTCTCCGGACCGGATCGCGTAAAACAACCCTTCGCCCGTCAGCGGGTCCACCCACGCGGCCGCGTCTCCGATCAGCGCCCAGTTTTTTCCCACCACCGTGCGTTTCGAAAGCGTCTGCTCCTGGGGAGAAGGCAGCACGTGGCTGTAAAATTTTGCGCCCCCCGTCGGAATCTTGTGTTTATCCACGAAGGTCTTCAAATGCGCGCGCAATTCCGGGCTGGTATGCGTCTCCATGCTTCCGCAAATACCCACCGACAAATGGTCGCACCGCGGAAACGACCAGATGTAGCCTTCAAAGTGCGGCAGAAACTTTATCGTGATGGCCTCCGCCGTCTGCGGCACGAAGTAACCTTGTGTCATTTCCAGCTCGTTGCGTTGCAGCGCCCGCGTCTCCGGCACCAGTTGGTTGCGCGCGCCCGCCGCCAGCACCAGAAAATCCGTGTCCCGCCATTCGCCATCCACGCTGAATCGCGGCTTCGACGCCGTGGTGTCCACGCTGAACACATGCGACCGTTTCACCTCGCATCCCGCGTTCCGCGCGCGATCCAGCAGCATCCCGTTCAGCACGGTGCGCGAATAAATCACGATCGGGTGCGTCATTTCCAGCGAAGCATGATGCTCATCGCTGCTGATCAGCTCAATTTCTCGCACCAGTTTTTTTGGATAGGGATTATCCAGCAGGAAAGGGAAGCACTCGATGGCCTTGTGCGTCAGCCCGCCGCCGCACGGCTTTTCCCACGCCAAATGCTCGTCGTAAATCGTGACTCGATTGCCTGCGCGTGCCAGTTGCTCGCCGCACATCGCCCCGGAAGGGCCACCGCCAACAATCGCTACTTCAGCCATGGTTACGTCTCTCTGACACGCTGAATTCTTCCGAATGCAAAAGCCATTTTGACGGGTTTGGCAAGCCGGGGCTGACTGGGGTGAGTCACCAGGGGCAAAAACCCGCGAGCAGTATAACACCGAAAAATTCACACCCCAGCCCGGCACCGCCTATGCGTTACAGCCCTTGTTCATATCCATTCATACGCCTTAAGACACTTTTTCGATGACCCGGGCCGCTCCTTGCCGCCCGCGTGTCCTTCGCGATTTGTCTTTACAACTTCGCTACATTCTCGCCTTGATCCGTCCGTTGACGTTGCGTCCCCCGTCCTCGTCCGCCCCAATCACGTAACTTTGCCTTCCGCGCCTGTCAGTCTGTCGCCCTCGCCTCCACGCCTGCGGTCACCCACGTGTTAAACTACTCCTCACACAAACTAATTTTTTCTACCACTCCCGCATATGACTTCCGCCGCCACCCGCATTCTCTCCTTACCCGACGCCCTCCAGCGCTTCGGCCGCGCCCACCGCGGCGCACAGTGCCTGGTGTTCACCAACGGCTGCTTCGACCTCCTTCACCCCGGCCACGTGAAAACCCTGGAAGCCTCCCGCGCCCTTGGCGACGCCCTGATCGTCGGCCTCAACAGCGACGCCAGCGTGCGCCAGCTCAAAGGCCCCGGCCGCCCCATCGTCTCCGAACAGGAGCGCGCCGAACTTCTTGCCGCACTCGAATGCGTAGACGCCGTGGTCATCTATAACGAACCCACTCCGCGCGAAACCATCGCCGCGCTTCTTCCCGACGTCCTGGTAAAAGGTGGCGACTGGCCGGGCGACCAGATCATTGGCCGCGCCGAAGTGGAAGGCGCTGGCGGCCGCGTCGTTTCTATCCCCGTTGTCCCCGACTACTCCACCACCGCCATTTTGCAGACCATTCGCAATCTCCCGCCCGCCTCACCTCCGGAATCCTGATCGACGCATGATACTCCCCGCCGTTCGCGAACGTTTGGAAGCGGTCCTCCGTCAGCCCTCGGTGGAAGGCGCACTCGCCGCGCTGCGCTCCAACGCCCATCAAATCGCTTTTTCCGGCCTGCACGATGTCGCCAAATCCCTGGTCGCCGCCTATCTCACCCACGCGCTGCGCCGCCCCGCCTTCTTTATCACCAGCTCGAATCGCCGCGCCGAAGCCCTCGCCGAAACGCTCCGCTTCTTCGCCGGCATTTTCCCCGGCAGGACCGGCTCGGCCAACGGCTTGGCCGGCGAAGTCGCCATTCTTTCCGCCTTCGACACGCTTCCGTGGGAATCACAAAGCCCGCATCCCGACATTCTTGAGCGCCGCGCCGCCACACTCTTTCGTCTCGCCGATGGCCAGATCTCGCTCGTCGTCGCGCCCGTCACCGCCGCTCTCTGGCGCTACAACGATCCCTACCTTTATCTATCCCTCGCCCGCACCCTCTCTAAAGACTCCGAAATCCCCCACCAGGAGCTCATCGGTCATCTCGCCGCCGTCGGTTACACGCGCACCGAAATGGTCGAACTCCCCGGCCAGTTTGCCGTTCGCGGCGGCATCGTCGACTTTTTCTCTCCCGAAGCCCAGCGCCCCGTGCGCGTCGAACTCCTCGGCGACACTGTCGAATCCGTGCGCGAATTTGACGCGCGCACCCAGCGCTCTATCGCTCCGGTTGTACGCACCACTCTGCTTCCGCTAACCGAGTGGGCTGTCCCCAGCGCCGAATCCTTCGAACCCACCGCTGCCGCTCCCTGGGAAACGCACTCCTTCTTCGGTCCCGCCGGTCAGGAAAAACAAACTTCACTGTTCGAGCTGGCTGAAAGCTCCCTTCGCCCGCTCGTCTTCCTCGATGAGCCGCAATCTCTCCGCGAAGCTGCCGACAAACATCTCGCCACCGCCAAGGAAAATTACGACCGCCATGGTCAGGCCAACGCTCCCGAAGTCTCCGATTTTTTCTGGACCAGTGAGCAGCTCACCCAATCGCTGGAAAAAACCTCGCAAGTGCTGCTCGAGCAGTTAGGCCTTAGCGCGGATTCTTTCCAGCGCTTCGAGCTTTCCTCTCGCCCCAGCGCCCGCTTCCATGGCGATGTCGTCGCCTGCATGTCCGAAGTAAAATCCCAGCTCGCCGCCGGCGGCACCGTCTTCCTCACCGCCGCCAGCCTTGGCGAGCTTGAGCGTCTCGCCGATGTCTCCCGCGAGTACGAAGTCCCCTACGTCCTCGGCGAATCCGAAGATGCCGCTGCCGGCTTCACCGCGGAAGCCGCCCAGGAATCCGCCACGCTCCTCCTGATCCGTGCTCCGTTTTCCGAAGGTGTCACCTTCCCCGAAGCCCGCGTCACTCTTTTCGGCAACGCCGATCTTTTCGACGTCACTCCTTCCGTCGAACGCCCCAGCCGCAAAATTCGCACTTCTGGTTTCTTCAGCGATTTTGCCGAGCTCAAGCCCGGCGATTTCGTCGTGCACGTCGATCATGGCATTGGCCAGTTCGATGGCCTGCGCCTCATCGAATCCGACGGCCGCCGCGGCGAATTCATGTTGCTCAAATACGCCGACGAAGCACGCCTCTACGTTCCACTCGAGCGCATGGATCTGGTCCAGAACTATCGCATCGTCGAAGGCGATCATCCTCCGCTCGATAAGCTTGGCGGCACCGCCTGGAACACCCGCAAAACCCGCGCCCGCAAATCTGTGGAAGACATGGCCGATCAGCTTCTGGCTTTGTACGCCCAGCGCAAAACTGCTCCCGGCTTCGCTTTTTCTCCCGACGGAAATTTTCAGCGCGAGTTTGAAGACGCCTTCGAGTTTGAGGAAACCGCCGACCAGATCACCGCGCTCACCGATATCAAGGGCGACATGGAGCGCGCCGCTCCCATGGA
>Ga0182024_10025296_pt1 | contig 10492 bp, 10 predicted proteins | sample P32metaG_FD_120480 | JGI IMG/M metagenome (GOLD analysis project Ga0182024, IMG submission 120480) | Permafrost microbial communities from Stordalen Mire, Sweden - P3-2 metaG (Illumina Assembly) | ecosystem: Environmental > Terrestrial > Soil > Wetlands > Permafrost | place: Sweden: Stordalen...
CCGTTTTACAGCGGTGAATGGATCGAAAGCGCGTGGCCGACCATCAAGCATTATCTGGCTCCCGCTTTGGTCGGCCGAACCATCGAGTCTGCGAGGGACTGTGCCGCTTTCATGGGCAAGGTACGCGGAAACCGCATGGCCAAAGCCTCTCTCGAAAATGCGGTCTGGGACGCCGAAGCCAAACAGAAACAGCAGCCGCTGTGGAAGCTACTCGGAGGCAAGCAGCGGGAAATTCCTTGCGGTGTTTCCATTGGGATTCAGGATTCTGTCGAGCAGTTACTGGAGAAAATCGAGACCGAGCTTGCTGCCGGGTATCGCCGCATCAAAATCAAGGTCAAGCCTGGCTGGGATATAAACGTTCTGGAGCGCATTCGTTCGCGCTGGGCGGACATCGTGCTGAGCTGCGACGCCAATTCCGCCTACACGCTCGACGAAGTCGAACACCTGCGGAAGTTTGACCAATTCAACCTGCTCATGATCGAGCAGCCTTTGTGGAACGACGACATCTATTATCACGCCCGCTTGCAGCGCGAGTTGCGCACCGCGATCTGCCTCGATGAATCCATCCAAAATGTTCGCGACGCTGCGCAAGCCGCTGAGACCGGCGCCTGCCGCATTCTGAACATCAAAGTCGGCCGTGTGGGTGGTTTCAGCGAAGCCAAACAAGTGCACGATGTCTGCCTGGCCAATAAAATTCCGGTGTGGTGTGGCGGCATGCTCGAATCTGGTATTGGCCGGGCGCACAATATCGCGCTGTCCACCCTGGAAAATTTCCACTTGCCGGGAGATGTGTCCGCCTCGAAACGCTACTGGAAAGAGGACATCATAGAACCTGAGGTCGAAGTCACGTCCCAAGGGACGATCATTGTTCGCGATGAACCTGGAACCGGACACATGGTACGAGAAGACAGAATCGAGAATCTGACAGTACGGAAGGAAACAATCCGATAGGACCAGTAGGGAGTTCGTTCACACCTAAAAACACCGAACAAAATTCTTAACCGCAAAGTACGCAAAAGCGCCCGCTAAGTTCGCGAAGAAGCCACTCAACCCTCTTTTCTTTGCGCACTTTGCGTCAGTACTCCCCGATCTTTGCGGTCAAAAGCTTTTTTCTATCACTTGATTCTACTGACTCCTCTGAACTTGGCTCTCCTGCAGATTCTTTGCCAAAACAGCTTTCTGCTTCTTTAGCAGTTCCACTCCTTCGGCAAAGCTTAGGTTCGGCGGGGCTGGGTGGAAGTCGCTGTAGGTCTTTGTCGACTTGAAATTCAGAGTCTTGAAAAAAAGCACCTTGCCGGTGAGATTCAATTCCATGCGAGTCACCTCCCAGTTGCCCCCTTCCACGTCCGCCTGGTCCACCAGAAAATGGCCCCCAGGATCGAGATGCCCGAGAATACCCCAGCCAAAGCCAACCTCTTTCGCCAGCGTGCCATCAATCTTCGCGATCCGTCCCTGCTTAGTGTCGATCAAAATATATCCCTGCATTCCGGTCAACACTAGTTCCACGCGCGAAGCTGGATCGTACTTTGGGTTGGGTTTGAACGTAAGCCGTACCAGTTGCTCTCCGGGCCCGGCCACTCCTTGATCGCCAGCTTCTGTTCCGTCAAACTCGTAGAGAAAAGCATCCGGCAGGGCTTTAACGATTCTGGTGATCCGTTCTTTGTTCTCGCTTTCCAGTGCTTTTTTCCGGTTGAGTTCTTCCGGATCTTTCACGAAGCGGTCCACACGGTCATTCTCCGCCTGTCGTTCCTGGGCATTCAGCGGACGGTCGTTTTTCGCAATTAAAATCCCCACCATCGCTTCCTGGGTTTCCACCATCAACTCGGTTTGCGATCCTGCGGGCGACTCTTTGCGCTCACGAAACATAAACTTAGCGCTGCTCTTGTTCGCCTCGATCTCATTTTGGACGGTCCGCCGGACGAGTTCCGCTGGAGCTTCCGACGGCTGCTGCGCAACCGCCACCACGGCATTGGCCAGTAACGCCACCAGCAGCGTCGTTACTGAGCAAGATTGGAGGAAGTCAGATCGGAGTCGCATAAACTTAGACGAGCTTAATTAGACGGGTCTTAGGTGCCCGCAGTTGTACGTCTATGGGCGATTCGTCTGCGATCACTAAAACAGAAGCGTACATCCGTGCAAGATGCCGGTACCGAACGAACATTCCGTAGCAAGTATTCCCCACCCGATTGCTCATACCGAGTTTGTCATCACCACATCCGTAGGATATAGTCATCACAACCCTGCGCGAGGCAGTTTTGCGAATTTTTTGCGGGATATTTTGCCCGGTTCACTTCTTTGGCCGCCCGGCGCGTAGCAAGATGATTTAGAATCCGGTATTTTCAATTGCACCCTGCAGTTCACCAGCCCAAGGAGGCCGAAATTATGGAGACGCCGAAGACGACGGAACTGGCACACATTGGCAAGTCCGTCATCATTAAGGGAGAACTCTCCGGCAGTGAAGATCTTTATGTGGACGGACAGGTCGAAGGCAGCATTGAACTGCAGGGCAATAGTTTGACGGTCGGTCCGCACGGGCAAGTCCGTGCCAATGTCAATGCCAAGAGCGTCATCGTGCAGGGTAAGCTGGAGGGCAGCATTCGCGCCAGCGACCGCACCGAGTTAAGGAAGTCCGCCATTACCACGGGTGACATAGCCACCCAGCGGATTTCGATCGAAGAAGGCGCCTATTTTAAGGGCAAGGTGGATATTCAGAAAGAGAACGATGGGACCACGGTTAAGTCCTAGCCCAAGGCCCGAAGCGCAGGCTGGCAGGCACATCGGAACCAGGAAAACCCCGGTAACTTGGCGGATGGGGTTTTGAAGCGTTAACGTTGACTGACTGCGTTATATTTAAGATCGGGAATTCTCACGAGAACCTGCATTCAGGAAGTTCAATGGTATCCGTAGCGCACGGCTTCATGAGACTCTTTCGGGGTTCATCAGCGGACGAGGGCCAAGGTGTAAAAACCGCCCCGTCTGCCCAACGGCTCACGCGCCGTTCGAGTGGCCTCGGAGAATTGGTGCGGGTGCTGAAACCGGAGGAACCGCTTTACGTCCTCGATATTGGTTCCACTTCTGCCGCGAATATCCGCTATCTCACCGAATTAGGACACAAGATCTACAGCGAAGACCTGCTGGACGCTTCGACCGATCCGTCTCTGGTCATCAAGGACGAGCAGGGTCAACTAACCCTCGACAGCAAAAAATTCCTGGCCGATAACCTGGTTCATCCTGCCGCGCGCTTCGATGCCGTTTTGTGCTGGAATCTGGCTGATTATCTGGACGAGAGCCTGGTGAAACCCGTGGTCGGACGGCTATGGTCCATGCTGAAACCCGGCGGCGTGTTGCTGGCTTTCTTTCATACTCGCGAAGCCGGGCCGGATGCGCCTTGCTACCGCTACCATATCGTCAGCCCCGATACTCTGGAGATGCAGCATATCGAGCCCCGGCGCGAAGTACGGCGCGGGCCGACGGGCGCGTTACATACCGCCATTGGGAATGGCTTCCGCCTGCAACGCGTATTCAATAACCGACATATTGAGACCCTCTTCCGGGACTTTGCCTCCATCAAGTTCTTCCTCACCCGCGACAATATCCGCGAAGTATTGGTTGTTCGGTAACCTCCTCCCAGCGTAAAATCCTTCGAAGACCGCTTGCGGAGGGTCTGCCATGCCGTCCACGCTGCTTCGCCGATTGTCGTATTCTTTGCTGCTCATAGCTTTTTGCTTCGCGATTTCGATCCGCCTCCTCGGCAAGCAGACTCAGCAACAGGATCCCGATCTCACGGCCCACGAATGGGGTACGTTTACCTCCATCGCTGGCAGCGATGGTAAGGCGGTCGAATGGCTGCCCTTAAGCGACTCCGACCTTCCCAACTTCCTGGAAGAATTCCGGGGCTCCAACTTTAAAGTCAACCTGCGTGGGACTGTTCGCATGGAAACGCCAGTGCTTTATTTCTACTCTCCGCGCGATACCACGCTTTCGGTGAAAGTAGTTTTCTCCAAAGGTCTAATTACCGAGTGGTACCCCCACGCCAGCCGCGTCGAGCCCTCCGCCATGGTCAAGGACGAATCCCTTTACCGGAGTCACGCCGATGGTAGCATTGCCTGGGACTCCGTCCACCTGGTTCCGTTTCTTGGGGCGGACTTCCCCCGCGAGAATCGTGATAACCGCTATTACGCTGCCCGCGAAACCTCCGAGACGCCAATTCGCGTAAAAGCACATTCGGGTTACCAGCAGGAAAAGTTTCTCTTCTATCGCGGCGTGTCTACGTTTCCAGTGCCCATTTCAGCGAAAATAACACCTGAGCGCAAAGTGCTGGTCACCAATCTCAACCAGGAAGCGGTTCCGAACGTCATGCTGTTCGAACGCCGCGGCGATAAATTGGGCTATCGCATCGGCGGCATGCTGCAGAGTGAACTGACTTTGGATCCTCCGGAACTTACGGGCACTATCGATTCTCTGAACAGCGAGCTGGAAGGAATACTGGTTGGCCAGGGCCTCTTCCCGGATGAGGCGCATGCGATGGTCGAAACCTGGCGCGATTCCTGGTCCGAGGAAGGCAGCCGCCTGTTTTACATCGTGCCATCGCAGTTCGTGAATACGATTCTGCCACTCTCAATCCATCCCGCACCAGCGCAGACGACACGCGTCTTTGTCGGACGCCTTGAACTCGTCACGCCGGCAACCGAATGGGCGGCGGAAACTGCGTTCCTGGCTCACGATGACGTGATGACAGCAAAGTATTTCCGCTTTCAGCTGCCGATCATGAAAGTCGCCGCGGAACACGAATCAGATCCCGCCAAGGCGAAGCAGCTAAACGACTTTATAGGTTGGTTCTACAATCCACACGCTGCTCCTTAACGTTGTTGCTCTTTGGTATGCCCGCTGCCTTCAGCTGTTTGCATCTGCCGTCTCGGTTTCGGCTATCCCCCTCGTTTTTCTCGCGAGATAACGGGTGAGAGCGGGAGTCTTGGCAAACACGAAGAGCAACGGCTTGCGCACTGATCGGGGCAATCCCAGCAGTCTACGAATTCCTGATGATGCCCGGAAAACTGGAGCCAGACGTTCTTGATATGTCCGACTATACGACTGCACTGCATCCTGCAAGGAAACTTCCTTGCGAAAGAATGGCGTGAGGAACCGGGCCGCTAACGATCCGCTGAGCAGCGCCAGGGAAATTCCGTCACCGACAAAGGGATCGACAAACCCGGCAGCATCACCCACCATCAGCACACCGTTATGCTCCGGCTGCGGGTCGCGAAATAACAACGGCGAAGTGTTTACCGAATCGCTAAGTGGTCGCCATTGCCGACTGCGTTCGAGCAAGATGGGATGCAGGGCAAAAACTTCCGCTAATGTACTGGCCCGATCGGCTCGTACCATGGCGCAGGCATTTACTCTAGAATTGCCATTCAAACTCACCGGTTGAACACCACAGTAGCCGCCATCGAAAAAATACAAATCTGCCGAAAGATGTGGAGAAGGCTCGGAGAAATATGCCTTTAGGCCGAGCCGCTTCTCGGTCAGTTTTCCGTTGAAGGCCGCCTCCGACGTCAGGTTTGACCAGCGTCCAGAGGCGTTAACAACGGCGCGTGCGTCGAAGTCTCCTGCCGGAGTCGAAATACGGAAAGGGCCGGCACCAACGATGCTCTGCACCGTGGTCTGCTGCCGCGCCTCGACACCGACGTTGGCAGCAGAATCCCAGAGTGCAGCATCGAAATCCAGACGGGTGATGCTGGCTGCAGGCGGAGAGACGGGTGTGCACAGGATCGTGCCATCGAGAAACAAACGAGCCTGCGGAATGCGTACGGCATCACCGAGCAGGGTCGCGTGCTGCAAATCGAGCAGTGAAGAAAGCAGCTCCAGCGATTCGGCGGAGACAAATTCACCGCAAACTTTGTGTCGGGGAAAGCGTCCGCGCTCGAGTAACAGGACTGAAGCACCACTCCGCGCCGCAAGAATGGCTACGGACGTGCCTGCCGGGCCTCCGCCGATGACAATCAGGTCATACATGCAATTCAAATCTGAGTAGGCCGCTACTGGCCTCAAGTCAACGCGCCTGGTATTTGGTATCTTGAGCGGCCTGTGGTCGGTTGACAATGCAAAAGCCAACCTTGCCTCTGCAAAGTCGATTAAGCTGAGGACTTGCCCCAGTGTTGGAAGACAGAGATCAGAGGCGGAGGTAGTTGGGGTGCAACAGCTCCGATTAACCCACCAATCACTCCAGAGATGTTACCAAGACTGAACGGCCATTCAGGCCACTTGCCTACGCGTTTGATCTCAGCTATGCAATCATCGATTTGCTGTTGCCGCTCTTCCGTCATATCATCGGGTTCTCCGGCGTTAGGCGATCCATGAGGTCATCCAGCTTGAACAGTGCCGTCCGTTTGCACTCTATCATGCGAGTGTGGAGAGGGAATTGGCAAGCAACGAAGGAGCTGACGAAGAAAACGACTGCCGGTGCTGCGAGGCGAGCAGCGGAATCCACCTGCCCCTCAGCGTCCATGTCGCGGAACCCGTATAGAAGCACCACACGGTCGCGATGAGTCGGTAGCACTTCAGAAGCGTTCGGCCGATCTGAGAACTCCGTATTGATGGCTCCGAAATGCGAGGCGACCCATGTCCCAGATGAACTTGCCGAGGTAGCTTATGGCTGCCAGACGACCCCACAAATGAAGGTGGCGAATCGTGTGATGACTACACACGACAAAAGCATCGCGGGCCGGAGTCCCCTAAATGCACCAGCAAACCAAAAGGCTGTAATCGCAAAAACTGCGTACACCATCCCAAGGCGGCGAGGAAAGCGCGAGGAATTCAGCTGCTTGAACTGCTGTCCAACCCATAACTCGCAGCCCTCGGGGATAGCTGCACCTTGCCGAAGAAAGGTGGGCATGAACTGGACCCCGAGAAGAGGATGGCGTAAATCCACTTCATAGCTAGCGGCGTGATTGCAATGCAGGCACCTAGCAGGGCAAATGTCCCAAGCAATGCTGGGTTGCGTGATCGGAGAAAACCGAGCACAGACAGCATGACAGCCGCCGCTCCCAGGAGTACCCAGGTTGACAGCCGCGTAGCCCGCGGCTTAAGAGAGCGTCTCAAAGTACGTCGGGTTGGACATGCTCCCTGCTGGCTTATCGAAGGAAGTATGATATCGCATTGCGCTTGGCCTGTAACGGTCTAGAGCGAGAACGGGGCTGACTTGATCAAACTGAGGGCACGCGACGGAAGGAATCCCAAGGAACTTGCGGCGATGGACATTGGTGCGCACCTTGATGACAAGGCTCGGAAGACAAAGTATGTGAGAACAATTTTTGACACCATTGCCCCCGGCTACGACAAATTCGCACGGGTTTTCTCATTTGGCATGGATAAGAGCTGGAAAGCTATTCTGACTGCCGAAGCTGCGAAACGGGCAGTGGAGCGCGCGACAATCGTTGACCTAGCATGCGGAACTGGCGATTTTGGAATCGAACTGGCCCGGTGCACGAGCGCTCGTTTCGTGGTAGGCCTTGACCTGAGCCCACAAATGCTGAGCGAGGCTAAGGAGCGGATAGCGGGAAAGGGTAGCAGGTTGATGCTTGCAGCGTGCGACATGCTAAATCTGTGTCTCAACGACAAGAGTGTTGATGTGGTCAGCATTGGTTACGGACTAAGGAATACCGCCGACGTTGCTATGGCCCTACGCGAAATTGCCAGAGTGCTTAGGCCGGGCGGGATTCTCGTCAACCTCGACTTCCATCGGCCGGTCGGGGCATTTCGACGTGAGCTGTTTCTTTGGTACATGTGGAATGCCGGGCGACTCGCAGGGTGGCTCTGGCACCGTGAGCCCGTAACATACGGCTATCTGGCTGCGTCGATCCGACGGTATCTCACAATCCCGGAGTTCGAGAAAGAGCTGGCGTGTGCTGGCTTCCAGATTGAATGGCGCACATCGCGACTCGGTGGGGCGATTGGGATGCATGTCGCCAGACGGACAGCTCATCCGCCGGATCTCTAAGAGGCACGATCGCTGGCACCAGGGCGTCCTAGTACGATTTTATTTCCTATCTGCCAGACACATTCCGTTTGCCTAATCGTAAATCGTACGCCGTGAGTTTCCGGGAACTGCTTCAATCACACTCTGGGGCGCGAGGGTCGGCACGATCCTTGTGAGCTTGTAACCGGCGGCGTCCAATAGGGTGGAGAATTCAGCTCTGGTACGTTCCCGTCCTTCCGTCATCACCAGCATGTTGAGATCGAGGAGCTTGCTGTAGCAGTTTGTATCTCCATCCGGCACAACCATCTCGACAAGCAACAATCTTCCATTCTTGGCCATCGCTTTGCGACAATTTCTCAGGATTTTGATACTACGATCATCGTGCCAGTCATGGATTACGCTACACAAAATGTAAGCATCGGCTCCTTCCGGAACAGAGTCGAAGAAATCGCCAGCGACAGCTGAACATCTGCCGCCGAACCTCTCGCCATTGAGGCGCTGTTTCGCCTTGGTAATGGCAGGTTCCAGATCGAAGATTGTGCCTATGATGTCTGGATTCAACCCCAGAATTCTTTGGAGAAATGTTCCGTGCCCACCTCCGACGTCGACAATGGACGAGATTCCCGAGAAGTCGTAGGCCATCATAACCGCATAGGCCAACATCGACGAGACATCGGTCATGCCTTTGTTGAATGCGTCTGCGGCTTCTGCGTCACGCTGCAGATACTCAAATAAACCCATCCCAAAGACTGAGTTGAATGCTGGAGACCCGCTTCGGACGCTATGCAGAAGGTTTCCCCAAGCCTGGTAATGAATCTCCCCCAAGGTTATCACTATGGCTCTCATTGATCCGGGAACATCGCTCTGAAGGTTCTCACCCAAGCGTGACAGCGCGAAGCAATCGTTTTGCAAGTGAACAAGAATGCCGGTGCTCGACAACGCGCGCATGAGCCGGAAGAGGGCTTGCTCATCCGCTCCTGTGGCCGCAGCGAGCTCGCCAGACGGCTTGGGACCGTCCTTAAGTAAGTCTGCTAGCCCGAGTTTGGCGGCCACATAGATTGCTTGCGATAGCCAATAACCCGATGCCATCCGAAATAAAGCAGGCGGCTGCGAGTTACTCTTGCTGTTTTCTCCTATCGCGCCAGTGGAGGACCATTTGCTAGGCCGCAGCACAGAAAACCACCGCTGCTTCAAAATTGACTTCACTTCCGCCCATTGCTCAGTGCGCCTAGCACGCGAAAGAGTGCGCAGCATTGCCCACGTGGGTAGTAACCGCCCGGCTACCATCTAAGTAGCACGACCTCAGCGGCCATGTGCAGCCCTAACACAACATGATTCCCCAGTCACCGAGACACGGATCGCCATTGCGGACCATTTCCTCAAAACGGCCGTTCTTATTTGAGGGCATGTTTCAATAATTCCGCAGCATAGTTTCGTGAAGCTCACGCCACTGCAGCCAGCGCTGGAATGCCTTTTCGACACGGATTTCCTTTCTGAATCGCGAACTGGCGAATTGTACACCGAGTCCCTTGTCTCCAGAACTTTTCTGCATCGCGCTCACCCCTGAATCAAAATTAACCTACCTCACTCTCAAAACACGCCGGCCCTAGTAAGCATTTTCTAAAATTCCCACTTATACTTCCGCCAATTCCTCTTCCAGTAACTGTTTGTTGTAGAGATCCGTGTAGTAACCGTTGCGGGCGATGAGCTCGTCGTGCGTACCCAGCTCCACGATGCGGCCACCGTGCAACACGGCAATCCGATCGGCGTTGCGGACGGTCGAAACGCGATGCGAAATAAAAATCGTCGTTCTCCCCCGCATGATCTCGCGCAAACGATTCAGGATCTTGTCTTCCGTGTGCGTATCTACACTGGAGAGCGCGTCATCCAGGATCAGAATTCGCGGGTTGCGGATAATGGCACGCGCAATTGCGGTCCGCTGTTTTTGACCCCCGGAAAGTGAAATGCCTCGTTCGCCAACCAGCGTGCGGTATTGCTCCGGAAAGCCTTCGATATCATCCACAATGCTGGCCGCCTGGGCGGCGGAACGAACCGCCTCGTCGCTCGCACCTACCATGCCAAAGGCAATGTTCTCGCGGACGGTCTCGCTAAAAAGGAAAGTTTCCTGCGGCACAAAACCGACGTTCTGCCGCAATACTTCCAGCGGATAATCACGCACCGATTTACTGTCGATCAGCACGGTACCGGGCGCAGCATCGTAAACCCGTGGAATCAAACTCACCAACGTAGTTTTCCCAGACCCGGTTGGGCCAACGATGGCCAGGCTGCTGCCCCGCGGAATCGTCAAGTTGATACCATGCAGAACCAGCGCGCCGTTGTAGGCAAAATTCAGGTGGCGAAATTCAATGTCACCCTCAATTTGTGTGGTGCGGGCGCCCCCGCCCGCAGCTTTTGCTTCTTCCGAGTCCGCGATCTCCGGTTTCTCCACCAGAAGTTCGTTGATCCTCAACATGGACGCCGTACCACGCTGGAAAATATTGATCACCCAGCCCA
>Ga0182024_10025297_pt1 | contig 10492 bp, 10 predicted proteins | sample P32metaG_FD_120480 | JGI IMG/M metagenome (GOLD analysis project Ga0182024, IMG submission 120480) | Permafrost microbial communities from Stordalen Mire, Sweden - P3-2 metaG (Illumina Assembly) | ecosystem: Environmental > Terrestrial > Soil > Wetlands > Permafrost | place: Sweden: Stordalen...
AATACCGCGCGGCCGTCGTGCGGACTCTCCAGGTAGTAGATGCCGCGCTCGAGCCGTCCGGCGAGCACCAGGTGCGCGCCCTGCACGCACTCGAGCGCCGGGATGTCGAGTGCCGGGGAGATGCGGCGCGCGACCGTCTCGGCCCAGGGTCCCGCGGCATTCACCAGCACGCGTGCGTGACACTGCTCGAGCCGCCCCTGGTAGGTGTAGCGTAGTTCGACGCCCTCGGCCTGCAACTGTGCGCCCTCGAACGCGGCCGGACAGAGCAACTGCGCACCGAGCGATTCGGCTGAACGCAGCACGGCGCGCGTCAGGGCGCGATCATCGGTCTGCCCGTCCTGATACCAGAACACCGCCTGCAGGCCCTGGGTGTCGAGGCCGTCCAGTCCCGGCCACTCGCGCCGCGGCACCGTGCCGAAGCGCGCTGCGGGGGTGAATCCCGCCAGCAGCGCGTACAACGCCAGGCCGCAGCGCAGTTGCCAGGGCCGCCGGCGGGTGTGCGCGTACACGGGGATATAGAAGCGCTGGATCTGCACCAGCTCGGGCGCGAGCTTCAGCATCAGGGCGCGCTCGCGCAGGCTCTCGCGCACTAAAGAGAACTGGCCGCTCTCGAGATAACGCAAGCCGCCGTGGATCAACTTGCTTGAGCGGCTGGAGGAGCCGTACGCCACCGCGGTCTGCTCGAGCAGCAGTACCGAATGACCGGCGGCTGCCGCGGCCTGGGCGATGCCGGTGCCGTGGATACCGGCACCGACGACGGCCAAGTCGAATGGCTGGCTCACGCTGCGGCGTGCGCGCGCACGGCCCGACTCATGTCGCTGACGGCCATGGTCTCGATGTGGTGTGCGCCGCGCGCCGCCAGCGACAGCGCCAGCGACAGGCTCACGACTTCGAAGATCACCCATTGCCACGGACCGCGCCACAGCGCGCCTTCGGCCGGCAGCGATTGGTGGTCTGCAAACAGGAACTCGGGCTGCAGCGCTTCGTACTTGAGGCGGCTGTGATGATCGTAGTCGTTGAGGACCCAGCCGATGGCTGCGCCGCCGACCTGGCGCGCGCGGAATATGGCCGCGAGATCGTACGAGATCACCACGCACTGCCGGCGCGCAGGCTTGACGGCCTCGAGCACGCGTCCGACCACCTGGTCATGACCGAAGCGCACCAGGCTCTCGCGCTTGATCTCGACGAATACGGTCACCTCCGGCCGGCTCTCGAGCAGCTGCAGCACGTCGCGCAATTGCGGAATGGTGGTGCCGCAGTAGCGATCGCCGAAGCGCTCCGGCTCGCCGACTTCGACCAGGCGCAGCTCGCGCGCCCGCAGGTCGAAGACACTGCCGGCCACGCCGGCGGTGCGATCGAGGCGCACATCGTGGATCACCATCGGCACGCCATCGGCCGACAGCTGCACGTCGAGTTCCAGGAATTTAAGCCCCAGATCGAGCGCTGACTGGAAGGCGGGCAGCGTGTTTTCCGGGTAGTCGCGCGCGTTACCCCGGTGCGCGACCAGTTGAATCGATCCTGCGGTGTTCAATCTGCTAGCTCTTTTTAGGGGCGCGCTTCTCATCGAACTCAAGGATGGGCTCGCCGCTGGTCACCGTGACATCGCCATCGATGGTGGCGCCACGCGCCATGGCAATCTTGCGAGCCGTGACGCGGCCGCGAATCACGGCGGTGGCGGCGATCTCGATACGCTCGGTGACAATGATGGCGCCGGTGACGCGGCCGGCCACCACGGCGCCGAGCGCGTGCACTTCGCCCTGCCAATGCGCCTGGGCAGCGATCGATAATTCGCCGCGCACGTTGCCATCGCCCTGCACCGTGCCGCCGAGCGTCATCGGGCCCGGGGTCTCGATATCACCGACGACGCGCGCGCCGACGGCCAGCAACGATGGCGTGCCGGCGACGCGATCCAGCAAACGGCGGCTGGGCGGTTTGTCACTCATGTGACTAGTGTGGCGCGGCGAGCCGCGAACGTCATCTGTTACCGGGCTGCTACAATGCCCGAATGATTAAAAAATCATTGCTTGCCGGGGTGTGCATACTCGGACTGCTGCTCAGCGCGTGCAGCCACGAAGGCGCGGATTGGAAATCGGCCGCGGCGGCCGATACCAGCGAAGCCTATCGACAGTTTCTGAACCAGCACCCCAAGAGCACCCACGCCGTGCAGGCACAGGCGCGCATCCAGCAGCTGCAGGAGGATCATGACTGGCAGGTGGCCACCGCGGCCGACTCGCGCGATGGCTATCAGCAGTTCCTGTCGCAGCATCCCGATAGCCAGAATGCCCAGGAGGCGCGCATCCGCCTGGAGAATTTTGCGCAATCGGCCGGCGCGGGCAGTGCGCCGACCGGACCGCCGAGCCCAGCGCCGCCCAAGGCTGCGCCCCAGAAGAAAACTGCACCCCCGACTGGCGGCAAACAACCGGTCGCCAGCACCAGCGGCGGCGCGCATTACGTGCAGCTCGGGGCCTTCAGCAGCCGGGCGCGGGCGGAGTCGCAATGGCAGCGGCTGGCGGCCAGGTTTGCACGGGAACTCGGCACGCTCACGCCGCGCTACGTGGCGGGTAAAACCCGCGCCGGCGGGGTGGTGCGGCTGCAGGTGGCGGTGAACTCGCGCGCGCAGGGCAAGGCGCTGTGCGAGAAGCTGCGAGCGCACGCCCAGACCTGCGTGAACGTCAGTGCCGGTTGACTGTCGCCAGAAAGCTGCAGCAACCGACCAAATTTGCCGGCAGAAGGCGTCAAATGTGTGTCGCCTAGTGACAGGAATTGTCATATCGGCCACGGGTCGTCGCGGGCCTCAGCTAATTAACTAGTTGAATTATATAAAGATTCCTCAGATGGTACGCGGATTGCTTTAATATCCTGGTAAGGTTTTCCCCTAACCTTTGCGAACAACGTTCCCCGGTGTTCGCCTTTAGAGCGCCGCAGCTTCACCGCTTAGCGGCGCTTTTCTTTTGTGGTCCCGATTCGCCTCCCGACGTTGAAAACGCCCGCCTCCGACAGCAAGTACCCTAAGGCTCCCCGTACGCTGTCCATATAGAAGGAGCGAAGCTGGCGTGGATGTATTCAAGAGCTTGCTGACTGAATCACCGTTGACCGTCCCGGCGGCGGCGCCATCGTTCTCGTTTGCGAGCGCCGCATCGCAGGTACACACCCGGGTGCTCGCCAACGGGCTGACGCTGGTGGTCTGGCCGAATCACAACATCCCGAGCGTGGCGCTGCATAACTGGGTGCGGGTGGGCAGCCGCAACGAGCACGACGGCGGCACCGGGCTGGCGCATTTCTTCGAGCACATGATGTTCAACGGCACCAGCCGCCGGGCGCGCGGCGAGTTCGACCGGCTGATGGAAGCGCGCGGCGCCAGCAACAACGCCTTCACCTCGCAGGACGTCACGGTGTACCAGGACTGGTTTCCGAGGTCGGCACTGGAGCTGGTGTTCGAACTCGAAAGCGATCGCATCGCCAACCTGGCATTCGATCCGGCGGTGGTCGAGAACGAGCGCAAGGTGGTGTACTCCGAGCGACGGCTGCGGGTGGATGACAGCAATGCGGCGCTGCTGGATGAACAGGTCCAGGCCAACGCGTTCCAGCTGCATCCCTACCGCATTCCCACCATCGGCTGGCCGCGCGACATCGAATCCTGGAGCCTGGCGGATCTGCAGCAGTTTTATCGCACCTATTACGCGCCCAACAACTGCACGTTGATCGTGGTCGGCGATGTCGAGCCGGCGCAGGTGTTCACGCTCGCCGAGCGCCACTTCGGCGCGATCCCGCGCGGCCGCACGCCGCCGGCCGTGCAGGTCACCGAACCGCCGCAGCGCGCCGAACGGCAGGTGCTGCTGGAGCGGCCGGGACAGAATCCAATGCTGCAGCTGGCCTATCACGCCATCAGTGCCAGCGATGCGCGCCAGCCGGCCCTGAACCTGCTGCAGACCATCCTGGTCGGTGGCGATGCCAGCCGGCTGCACCGCTCGCTGGTGGAAGAGCAGCGACTTGCGGTCGCGATCGGCGGCGGCTGGTCGGAGGGGTTCGATCCGAACCTGTTCGTGCTGCACGCGACGCTGCCCGAGGACGGCTCGCTGGAAGTATTGCAAGGCGCACTGGATGCCGAACTGACACGACTGCTGCGCGACGGTGTCAGCGAGGGCGAACTGCGGCGCGCCAAGAATCTCGCCGCCGCGGACTTCTGGCGCGGCGTCGCCACCAACGACGGCAAGGCGCGGCTGCTGGGTGAATACACGGTACTGCACGGCGATCATCGGCTGCTGTTCGACGCGCCCGGACGCTACGAGCGCATCACCGGCCCTGAGCTCCTCGAGGTGGCGCGCGCGGTGTTCGTCAGCGAGCGGCGCACGGTCGGAAAGCTCCAGCCGTTGCCGGAAGCGCAGGCCGCATGAAAATCCCTGCGCACCAGCGATTCCTGCTCGAGAACGGCGTGCGACTGATCCTGCTGCCGCGGCACGATGTGCCGCTGCTGGCCGTCGAAGCGGTGGTGCGCGGCGGGGCGCGATTCGACCCGCCGGGGCGAGCGGGCGTGGCGAGCATTGCCGCGGAGCTGCTGACGCGCGGCGCGGGCGACCGCGACGCCTATGAATTCGCACAGGATGTCGAAGGCGCGGGCGGCAGCCTCGATGCCGGCAGCCACAGCGAAGCCATATTGATGCATGGCCAGTTCCTGTCGCGCGACCGGGCGTTGCTGCTGGAGCTGCTGGCGGATGCGCTGCAGCGGCCGCGCTTCGACGCCGATGAACTGGAGGGTGTGCGCGATCGCCGCATCGAATTCATCAAGGCCGCCAAGGATTCCGAGCCGCAGAGCCTGATCGGCAGCTACGGCCGGGCGCTGCTGTTCGGCGGCCATCCCTTCGGCTTGCCGGTCAGCGGCAGCGAACGCAGTCTTGCCGAGATCACGCCGGCGGAGCTCGAGCGCTACCACCGGCAACACATCGGCGCCGACCGGCTGACGCTGGTGTTCGCCGGCGACTTCGATGCGAGCGAGCTGCGCGGCGAGGTGGCGCAGGCCTTCGGCGCCTGGCGCCAGGCCGAGGCGCCGCTGACGCCGCTGGCAGCCCCGGCGCGGGTGCAGGGACGACGCGTGCTGCTGGTGGATGCGCCCGGCTCGGCGCAAACCTACTTCTGGATCGGCAATACCGGTGTGGCGCGCGCCTACCCGCATCGCGCTGCGCTCGATATGACCAACACGGTGTTCGGCGGCAGCTTCGGCTCAATGCTGATGCAGGCGCTGCGCATCGACAGCGGGCTCACTTACTCGGCCGGCTCGAGCTTTCGTCGCGGCAGCGTGCCGGGCGAGTTCGCGATCAGCTCGTTCACCGAAGTCGACAGCACCACCCGTGCGCTGCAGATCGCGCTCGGCACGCTCGATACCCTCAAGCAGCGCGGCACCCGTGAGGGCGCACTCGACTCGGCGCGCAGCTACATCCAGGGACAGTATCCGCTCAACTTCGAGACCGCGGCCGATTGGGCCGCGGCCCTGGCCGATCTGGATCTGCACGGCCTGCCGGAGAGCTATATCGATGATTTCTCAGCCGCGCTCGACCGGGTGGATGCGAGCGCCTCGCGCCAGGTCATCGATGAGGCCTTCCCCGACAGTCGCGATGTCGACATCGTGCTGATCGGCGATGCTGCGCGGATCCGCAGCGAAGCCTCGGCCTTCGGGGCGCTCAGCGAGCATTCGCTGGCTTCGCCGGAGTTTGCTTAATCATCTACGTCGCACATCAGCGACGCCTGCCGATCAGCTGCCGCCGCCTTTGGCGAGCCACTCGGCTTCCTCGCCGCGGTTGAGGCGCTCGAGCACGGCATTGCGGTACGGGAAGCGCCCGAAGCGCGCGATCGTGTCGCGATGCCCGATGGCTGCCTGGAGCGCGTCATCGAAGGTGGCGTGCAGCTCGCTGGGCGCCTCATCGTGCAGCCGGCGAAACGCCGCCACCGACTCCTCCTGCACGTCGAGCGATTCAGCGTGCTGCAGCGGCATGTAAAAGAATATCCGCTCGACCGGATCGAGCGCCGAATCGGCCCCGATCAGCATCCCCGAGACACTCAGGGAAAGCGCCTCATGGTCGTGGGCATACGCCTGCGCGGTGCCGCGATAAAAATGCCGCGAGAACTGATCGAGCAGCACGATCAACGCCAGCCGGCGTCGGGGGCTTGAGTCCCAGAAGGCCAGCTCGCCGTTCTCAGCCGCGCGCATGGTATCGCCGAAGCGCTCGCGGATCAGCTCATCGGCCTGCGGCAGCAGCTCCGGGGCGGCGTGCGCACCGAACCACAGGCGGGTGTGGTTCTGGATCGAGGCCGCGGTGTAGGGCCGCGGACCAAACCAGTAGAGCAGGATGTCCTGGGCACGCGCGAGGGAAGCCATGGGGGTGCGCCGCGCCGCGGCTCATTCGCGCAGGCTTTCGAGATAGCCCTGTGCCAGGCCGGAGAGCCGTTTGCGCGCCAGCGCGCAGGCCTTGGGTGCATCGACCAGCGCTTCGAGCGGGCCGGTGACCAGCATGCGCCGCACCGCCGGGTCGCGCGCCGAGACGCGTGCCATCTTGTTCAGGACGGTGAAGCCGCGATAGATCTTGCCGCGCGGGGTTCGATTGGATTCGATGGAGCGGGCCAGGTACTGGCCGAAGCGGCTGTAGAGGAAGTAGTCGTCGTTGCCGCAGTGGAAGCGGGCTTCGGCGAAGAAATCGGGGAAGTTCTTTTCGAGATACAGATTCACGTGGTGAAGACGGTTCAGTTCACACCTCCGTGGGATTGTGGCGCGGCCGCACCTTAGGGCAACGCGCGCGGCGATGCAATAGTCCAGCGCACAGCGCCGAACGCAGCCGCCGGCCCACCGCGGCATGGGTGGCCGGGGTGGGCCGCGGACTTTAAGAAAATTCGCTCAGACGGGATGGCGAATCTTGATGGGCTCAGCCTCGTTCTCCCGCGCCTCGCTCTCCTCGGCTTCCTCTTCGACCTGCTCGAGCGTGCGCTCATCGAGACTGCCCTCGGGCTCGGTGGTGCGCACCGACGGATTGAGCGGGCGCTCCTCATCGATGCGCGGCTGCCAGGGATGGTCCTTGGGATTCTTGGGGTCCATGAGTCACTCCTGCGATGGCTGGCGGGTAATTCCCGCGGATTCTAGGCGCGCGCTGGCGGGCCGCCAATAGGACGCAGGCTCACTCGAGGCGACGACGCCGCTGACGCGCGGCGATGGGGGGCGGCCGTAAGGTCAGTAAGCCTTGCCGTGGAAGAAGGCGATCAGGGCCGTCTTCAGGATGATGCGCAGATCGAGCGACAGCGACCAGTTGCGCAGGTAGTCGAGGTCGTACTCGACCCGCAGGCGCATCTGCTCGACCGCCGGGGTCTCTCCGCGCAGACCGTGCACCTGTGCCCAGCCGGTGATGCCCGGCCGCACCTTGTGGCGGATCATGTAGCCGCTGATCAGCTTGCGATACAGCTCGTTGTGCGCCACGGCGTGCGGGCGCGGCCCGACGAAGCTCATCTTGCCCTGGAGCACATTGAAGAGCTGCGGCAGCTCATCGAGCGACAGCCGTCGCAGGAAGTGGCCGAGCCTGGTGATGCGTTGATCCTGGCGCATGGCCTGAACCACCACCGGTCCGTCCTCACACACCGACATGCTGCGGAACTTGTAGACCAGGATCTCCTCGCCATGCAGGCCGTAGCGGCGCTGCTTGAACAGCACCGGCCCGGGCGAACCGAGTTTCACCGCCACGGCGATCGCCAGCAGCAGCGGCGCGGCCAGCAGCAGCGCCAGCGCCGACAAACCGACATCGATGGCGCGCTTCTTGACCGCGTTCATGCCGTAGAAGGGCGTATCGCAGATCGCCAGCATCGGCAGGCCGTGGATTTCCGTGCAGCGCGCCTGCACCAGGTCGAACGCCAGGAAGTCGGGCAGGAAGTAGATCGAGGCGGTGGTGTCGCGGAATTCGTGCAGCATCACCTCGATGCGTGGCGCGTTGCTCATCGGCAGCGCGATGTAGATGGCGTTGACCGCGTGCTTCTGCACGAACGCGGCCACGTCCTTGCACCTGCCGGCAAAGCGCTCGCGGCTGCCTTCAGGCAGCCGATCCGGGCTGCGGAAGTCGAAGAAGCCCATGAACGTGCCGGCACCCGGGTTTTCGGAAATGCGGCGCGCCAGTTCCACGCCCACATCGTTGGCGCCGATGATGATGTGGCGCTCGTGGGTGGAGTGCGCGCGCGCCAGCGCGCGGGCGCTGAAGTAGTCGCCGATCACGAGGCAGACAGGAGTCAGTGCCAGCCAGGTCCATATAAGGTTGTGTGGAAACAGCGCCCCGAGCTTGAAAGCAAATCCCAGATAGGCGAGGAGTCCCGCCCAGACACCGCACTCGAGCATCAGGCGCAGATAGCGGGATTTCTCCGCCGTGGCCGAACTGTTCGCCAGCATACGGAGCGGGCTGAACACCTGGCGCGCGATCAGGACCGCCGCGAGCGCCAGCGCGCCGTGCCGCAGCGTCAGCGGTACCGAGGTGATGAGCACCGCGAGCAGCAACGCGATCACGACTGCGATGGGCTTGGACCAGTGTTTCCACAGTGCCAGCACCGGCGATTCCACCGTGCCGAGCTGTACTGTTTTCTGCTGAACCGAGGCGTTGGACAGCGCCGAAACGCTGGCGCGCACCGGAAGTTTTATCGCGGGAATTTCGACAGCGAGACTCGGAGGACTTTCATCACTTAGGCGGGCTGGTTGCACTTATCCGTCCGTAAGTAAGAAGGCGATCACACTTTATCGTAAGTGCCACACTCCCACCACGGCGTTATGTAACGATCATAAAAAAATTGTTAAGTCCACTGTCGCAAAATTATGTCAGATAAATTACCGTTGATTGACGCTGAAATTTTTCAGCTGAATCAACTACGAACTGCGATGAGCTTCGAGTCGGATGACAGCAGTGCGCGCTGTGCTTTGCGGCGATTTGCGACGCAGCGTGAGCATGCGCGCCGGCGCATCTGTTGGTGCAGGCATACAGATCGACGCGCGCTGAAGGTGCAAATCAAAAAAGCGCTATAGGACAATGGCCCGACCGGATGGCGAAAAGTCCTACAAGTGAAAGAAAGCGCTCACCTTCGCGGCCGGGTGGGAACTGCCATGAAGTCGCAACCAGCAGCGCCGCGAACACGAGAATCGTGAAGTATTGCGATCGAGAGCAGATCCGCAACGACCTTAGAGATGAACGATGAAGGCGCGACGACGACGAACAACACGGTCCGCGGTCTCTCTTTGAAAACAGTGGGTCAACTTCGTAGAGTGCGGAACCATGTTGATCGCTCATGTCATTACGCGTCTTCTTCAGGCCGGTTCGGAAGAAAACACCATCGCCACGTGCCTGGCACAGGCGAAGGCCGGTCATGAAGTGCTGCTGTTACACGGGTGCGAGTGGAGTGCCCTGCAACGGGACAAGTGCGGCGCCGATATCAAATTGATAGAAATTACAGACCTCGTACATAAAGTCGAGCCAGGAAAGGATCTGAAGGCGATTCTTTCCATGCGCGTTCTGTTTCGCAACTGGCGCCCGACGGTCGTTCATACCCACCAGAGCAAAGCAGGGATACTGGGCAGGCTCGCGGCCCGCTTGGCGCAAGTACCGCTGATAATTCACGGCGTGCACATACTGCCATTCGTCAATGTCGGTTTTGCCGAGAAGGCAATCTACCTGGCGGCCGAACGCGGCGCTGCCATTTTTACCGATGCATTCATCAACGTCAGCGAAGGGACGCGGCAGAGCTGCCTCGAACACGCCGTAGGTCGACCGGAACAGCATTTCGTCGCACATTCAGGATTTGATGTGATGAGTTTTCGGCATGCGGTAGCGCCGGCGGAGTGGCGAACAATTGCCGGCGTATCGGTAGGCGCCGATAGGCCACCCATTGTGCTGATGCTGGCCGCGCTCGAGGAGCGGAAGCGTCACGTGGCGTTTCTCGAGCTATTCGATCGAGTAATAAAACGAGTTCCAAACATTCGTCTGCTCATCGCCGGCGAAGGGCCAACGCGACCGGCAGTGGAAACGACCATCAAGCGTCATAACCTTGCCGCCAACGTGCGTATGCTCGGCTTTCATCCTCGCCCGGAGCAGCTCATCGCCCTGTCGGATCTGACTATTCTCACCTCTATACGGGAAGGTCTACCCCGCGTGATCGTGCAATCCTTCGCGAACGGAAAGCCGGTCATCACCACGTATCTGCCTGGAATCTCGGAAGTTGTGAAGGACGGAATCAACGGCGTTATCACACCAAGCGACGACCTTGCGAAAGCCGTGGATACCGTCGCCGACATCTTGTTGGATAAGGAAAGGTTATGCCGAATGCAGGCCGCCGCCGCGACTTCGGATGTATCGAGTTGGCACGTCGAAGCGATGTGCAGAGGGATTGCCGACGTCTATGAAACGCTCACGCGCAGACGCTCAGATATCTGAGTGTGCCGCGCGGGCAGTGCGATACATTGTCTCTATAACGCCAGCTCCACCTCGAG
>Ga0182024_10025298_pt1 | contig 10492 bp, 8 predicted proteins | sample P32metaG_FD_120480 | JGI IMG/M metagenome (GOLD analysis project Ga0182024, IMG submission 120480) | Permafrost microbial communities from Stordalen Mire, Sweden - P3-2 metaG (Illumina Assembly) | ecosystem: Environmental > Terrestrial > Soil > Wetlands > Permafrost | place: Sweden: Stordalen...
GACCGTGTCTTTCGATAAGTCCATACTCTTGAGCGCATCGCGCACGCGACCCAGGCATTCATCAAGCCGCTTCACCATGCCCCAATAGCCTGCCAGGTGCTGCGGCGGCGATCCCTGATGTCCCTGTAAATCCGGCGGCGTCCAGCGACCCGCATACCGCTCGCGATACCCATCCGGCGGCGGGAAATCATCCAGATCGTTCTGGTGATGCGGCTCAAGAAACGACAGGAACAAAAAGAACGGTTGGGACCGCCGCTCAGTAATGAATCGAATTGCCGCATCGGTCAGTGCATCGACGCGATAGCCCGGCAGGAAGACTTCTTTGCCGTCGCGGTCGTAAACATTCGTGTCGTATGGATGGCTGGTGAACTCCAGCGCATTGGCGGCTAGCCAATAGTCATAGCCGCCCTGCTCGGCTTTTGGCGTCGGATCCTTCGACGCCAGGTGCCACTTGCCGATGTAACCGGTCGCATATCCGGCGTCTTTGAAATAATGAGCCAGCGTCCTGGCATCCTCTGGCAGCGGAATCCCGTTTCGAAAGCAGCCGGTTTTCGTCGCGTACATCCCGGTCTGCAAAATCGAGCGAGACGGCCCACACAGGGGCTGCGCGACGAACGATTTGGCGACGTGCGTACCCTCCCGCGCCATGCGATCGAAGTTCGGCGTCAGGTCCAGTGGGTTGCCATGAATGCCCGTTGAATCGTGCCGCTGCTGATCGGTCAGGAAGACGATTACATTCGGATGGTTCTCGCGGAACATCATCGGCCGACTCCAAACGAATTACGCTGGTCCTCTATACTCACAGGATGACGTGCATGTTTCATGGACAACGATAGCCGACAGCCCGGGCAGCGCCGACTTGATTCGATCCCACAACCAGCGCGAGAGGTTCTCAGCAGTGGGATTTGAAAGGCCCTCGACCTCGTTGAGGTAATAGTGATCGAGCTGCGAGACGACCGGATCCGTGACGCGGCGGATGTCGCCGTAATCGATCAGATACCCCTTGGCCGGATCCACGTCCCCTTCCACGATGACATCAAACCGAAAGGAATGCCCGTGCAATCGACGGCATTTGTGGTCGGGCGGAAAGGTCGGCAGGTCGTGCGCGGCCTCGAAATGAAACTGCTTGGAGAGCCTGACTTTCATTGGGCCGACGCGATTCTAGGCGTGCAGCTTGCGATTGCAAACCGCCGTGGGCTCTGCTTTCCCGTGGCGTGTCAGGCGTGTACAGTTGATGACAATGCGCATTGATCAGGTCCTGGGCCGGGGCAAGCCGGGCATCTCCTTTGAGTTTTTCCCGCCGAAGACGGATGCGGGGTTCCAGCAGCTTTTTGCGACCATCGACGAGCTGCATCCGTTGCATCCGACGTATGTCTCCGTCACCTACGGAGCCGGCGGCAGCACGCGTCAAAAGACGGTTGAACTCGTCGAGCGAATTCAGCGCGAGCTGAAGATTCGATCCGTCGCGCACCTGACGTGCGTTGGCCATACCGCCGACGAAATCGGCCAGATTCTTGACGATTTATGGGCGGGCGGCATTCGCAACGTGCTGGCGCTGCGCGGTGATCCGCCGGCGGGGCAATCGCAGTTCGTCGCCACGCCCGGTGGCTTCGCTTATGCCGACGAGCTCGTGGCGTATGTGAAATCGCGACATGATTTCTGCATCGGCGTCGCGGGATATCCGGAGGGTCATCCGCAGTGCCTGAACAAAACCCGGGATCTCGAATATCTTAAGCGCAAAGTCGATAACGGCGGCTGCGCGGTCATCACGCAACTGTTCTTCGACAACGCCGACTTCTATCGCTTCCGCGACGCGGCGCGCAACGCAGGCATCAAGGTGCCGATCATCGCGGGAATCATGCCGATCGGGAATGTTCAGCAGATCAAGCGATTCGTCTCGATGTGCGGTGCGAAGATTCCGCATCCGCTGCTGACGCGATTGGAAGGACTGGAGAAGGATCCAGAGGCGGTATACAACGCCGGCGTTGATTACGCGACGACGCAATGCCGCGACCTGCTGGCAAACCAAACCGAGGGCCTGCACTTCTATACGCTCAATCGCAGCAAGGCGACCGTGCAGATCTGCAAAGCTCTGGACACTGACCATGCCTGGTGACCACCCGATGCGCTATCAACTTGTTCCGCTTCTCATTGCCGTCACACTGGCTACCGTCATCGGTTGCAAGAAGGCGGAACCGCCGGCCGTGAACGGAAAGATCGACATCACGCTTGACTGGAAGCCGGAACCTGAATTCGGGGGCTTCTACCAGGCGACGCTTGATGACTCATTCAAAAATCGCGGCTTGGATGTCACGTTAAAGACTGCGGGGGCAGGAGCGCCGACCTGGCAGCTTGTGGCCGGCGGACAAACGATGTTCGCGACCACCGCCGCCGATCAGGTGCTGATCGCGCGGGCGCATGGCGCGGATGTCGTGGCGATCTACGCGGTATATCAAACCTTTCCGCAGGGAATTCTCGTCCACAAAAAACGCGGCTTCAAAACGATCGACGACGTCTTCAAGAATCCCGGCACCCTCGCCGCGGAAGATGACACCTGGCTTCATTTCCTGGTGCAGAAATTCGAGCCGGTAAAGGTGAAAGTCACCGGGTATGGCAGCGGCATTGCCGCGTTCCTGACGGAGACCGATTATTCGCAGCAGTGCTTTGTCACAAGCGAGCCGCTGCTTGCCGCAAAAAAGGGCGCGGATGTGCAAACATTTCTCATCGCCGACGCTGGGTACAACCCGTACACGACGGTGCTGATCACAACGCAGCGAACAATCGACAGCCAACCAAAACTGGTGCATGACGTCGTTGAAGCGTGTCGAACCGGCTGGCAGCACTATTTGGATGATCCGTCGAAAGCCAACGCGACGATGTCGAAGCTGAATTCTGAAATGGAACCGGACGTGTTCAAAGCTGCCGCCGAGGCGCAGAAGCCGTTGATTGATACGGCTGAGACCAAAACAGCCGGGCTAGGCTCGATGACGACGGATCGTTGGGATCAGCTTGCTCATCAGCTGGTCAAGCTCGGCGTGATCACGCAAGCCCCAAATCCAAACAGTGCGTTCCTGAATCCCGGCACATCTCAAACAGCTGACTCACAGCCCGTGGGGAAGTAGCCCAATTCCTCTACACGGCACAGCAACGAAATTGTCATCTGCAACATCGCAACGCGAGCGAAACAACTGGCTTGTTGCACATTAAATTTTCACAACCCACATATACTTTCGAAGAAACAAAGTTATCTTCAGCGCGTCTGAACCGGCGATCAGCTCTATCGCGATAATTTGGAGTTCAAGCGATGACACGGACGGCAAGCACGCGGTTGGGAGACATATCAGCAATGGCGCGTGTTGTTCAAGGGATGCCGCCGACCAGCGATGATCCCGTTCAGCAGAAACGCAAGATGGTCGCTGATTTCTGCCGGCTCGTCGGCGCCGATTACTCTCTGCCTCCAACACGAAACTATCCGGGTCTAAGCCCGCGCCAGATTCAGACACTTGACCGTCTGTTGGCCGGTGACAGCGAGAAGCAGATTGCGATCCACCTCGGCATCAGTCAGCACACCATCCACGTCTACATCAAAGCGATCTATCGCCGGTTCGACGTCTGCAGCCGCGGCGAACTCTTCGCCAAGTTCGTTCAATAGTCCGTCGGACGTCGTGACTGCCGCGCTATGAGGGGCTAGCGCGGGCCTAGCAACAGATTCAGTACCCCAACCGCGCTAAGCCCGCCAGCGGGAATCATGATCGCTTGAATGAGCGGGCGTTCGGCCATACTCGCAAACGCCCCGCGTTTGTTGTTTTTGATCGTCTCGATAATGAGGAGAATCTGCTCGACCCGCGCCGCGGCAATGCCCCCGGAACCGCGAAATTCAAGTAACTTCTTGTTCAGCCGTTCCAGCGCCTGGCCACGAGCGCGCTCCGCACTGCGGCGAAGCATGGCGGCGGCCAAGACCGCGAAAATAATGATAAGACCGTAAACGACGAGCATCGAAATGGGCCAATCCCACCGGTCGAATAGGTTCATCCGCGCCAGCAGCAGAATGAAGATGACCGTGAACGGGTAAAAAATAAGCCGGCCAACCGCGTCGGTTTGAATGGAGAGCACTTCAATGTCAAGAAGTTCACCGACGTCTTCGGCGTTCATGTTTCTCTTGTGGGCGTATCGCCTGCGAAACCGCAGTGGCCAGGGAGTTGCTTCGTCGGACAGCTTTCGAGCGAACACTTCACACAGCCGGGTCGCATCGACGACGAAAAAAGTGAGTCCGACCATTGCGACGAAACTTACCCAGGCCGATCCAACGCCGACTACTTCGGAAAACCAGCCACGATGCGGTTGGTTCGGCCAACCAAATCGCCAGAAGATCAGCGCCGAAGCGAGCGTGTAAGTGCCGGTCAGCACACCAACCCGAAAGACGCGGTTGGGTATCGAGGATCGCGTCAGGAACTCACTCCAAAGCTGCCGAACGCCGCTGGGTCGAGGCACCAAGTCCCAATTGATGATGCCGTGGAGTGATTTGGCGCTCCGCCAGCATTCATTAAGTCGTATCCGGTTTTTCGCGCTATTCACCGGCGGCGGGAACTTAAGGCGGTACTGCTCCGCCAACTCAACAGCATAGTGATGCAGCGCATGGCGCGCCCGATAAAGGTAGAAGACCGACAAGAAGATGGCGAAGCATTGAAGCAGAACGGTCGGCCATACGCTCACGCCCCCAAAGACGGTGAAAGACTCAAAGCTGCTCCGGTAGAAATAGCAAAAGAATATGGCCAGGCTTAAGAGCACCATAACCCCCAGATAAACGAGAAAGACATTCAGAAGCCGCCAGTGCTCGACGATGACATTCCATTGGTTGCGATGAGTTGCAATCGCGTCGCGCCGAAGAAGCGTAGTGTGGTCCAACTTAGGCGCTGGAAATCGCCAGGGTCGTCGCCAAAGTTCAAGCCACAGGTCGCGCGCCAGCGCGCTCATGGCAACGGCCAGGAAAGCGCCGAAAAAGATCATTGCCGGCACGACGAGCACCCATGTGACAAGCAATTGCGGAATTCCCCACCGGACTCGGCTCGGAGGATGAACGGGATCGTCGAGCTTCGTGCTAATGTCAACAGCGTCGCCGCGAGCGGCCAGGAAGAGCCTGGCCGTTGACGAACTTACCGTGTCAGGTTGAATCCAGCCTACGGCTAGCAGGCAGGATTCGAACACCGCCGTCTGATAGTTGTCGCGAAACGGGGGAATATCCCCTTGCAGCGGAATGCCATTGATCTCCCGTCGTAATTGCAGCCCGAAGTTGGATGCGATGATCAGATTTCGCGTCCAGTTCAATTCCTTCGGATGCAGCAGACGGTTGTCCAGGTCGGTCGTGAAGAAAAGCGTCGTGGGAAAGCGCTCGTGCAGCGCCTGAAGAACAAGAAGTTTGTCGTACACGTCGGTCCCCAGAACGCCGATCGCGGCGATCCCCGTGTGTCGGAACTGCTGCCGCGTTGAACTCGTGTCCAGCCGGCTTATTTCGTCGGCGATCCGGCGCATGTAGTCGAGCTGTGCCGATCCATCGGGCCGTTCCGACGACACGCCCTGCGCCTGTCCATCAAGCAGGGAAGCGAGCGTTGATTCTTTCGGCGAGGCAGGCTCCGAGTCGGTTTCCGACTTTTTCTGGCTGTTCGTGCCGCGAGGAACGACTCCGTCCACGCCGCGCAGATAACTGAAGCGGTGGAGATTCGGTGGAAAACTGTTGGACGCGGAACTGAGCCATGACTTCATGGACTCCCGGCGCTGAAACTCGTCGCCTCCGTATGCCCGGGTCGCGGCCGCGAAGGTCCGTGGCAGCGCGCGTCCGTACACGGTGTCCCACTCGCCGACGAGGACGATCTGATCATTTTGTACGTCCACCCCGCGGAGCGCCAGCTCGTCACAAAGCGCCAGCGCGAGTCGATCGTCGGCTCCGATGACTCGACGCAGGTTGAGACCCGGGCCGGAGTCTCCCAGCGCGAAGCTTCGATTGAGCTGATCGGACGACATGGCCGGATCGACGAAGATATTCGCCGCAGTGGCTCTGGCCGAATAAATATCGACCCCCTTCAGCTGCGCCCGCAATATGTCCCGATCTGGAAAGGCGCTACCGTCGTCCCCCGCCGTCTGCGGGCACGTCGACAAAATGGGGTCCTTCAAGAGCTGGGTGAGGCCGTTAGAGCTATCAGGGCCGATGACTTTCAGGCTAATGTTGCCGGGAGGACTGGTCGAACTGCCCCAAAGTTGGCGGGCCAGTCGCCCAATATATGCCGCCGGGTGATCGACGAACATTGCATCATCCAGCCATAGTACAACCACGCTTTTTGCCAGATTTCCATTTGCCGCCGGGGCTCGATCGAGCCACTCATACGGGATTAGAAACGTGTTGGCTTTCTGACCCGGCCGCGTGCATGGCGGCGTTGAATTCGCACTCGCCCTGGCCGCCGGTTGTGAGGTCGCGCCGGGCGGCGGCAAGTCCACGAATGTCCGAAAGAACTGGATTCGATCCTGGTTCCGAGGAACATATTGCGCGACATTGAGAGCCGCGAGGATCGCATAACGTTCTCGCAACCGCCATTCGCCATCTTCCGCGTAAGGGCTGTTTGAAACCATTACCGCCAGGATCAGAACCTTGTCCTTCCGGCTCTTGTCCGAGATGTCGCTCCGCAGCTGGCAGACATCGTCATTGATCTTTTGTGGGGGACTCTTTGTTTGGTTCTCTACAAGGAACTGGTTCACGGCCTTGAACGGATCCTGCCACAGGCGCCCTGGAGCCTCGGCACGCACCGCTTCTGTTTGAACAGTGTCCGGCACGGGAGGACGTGATGTGCTTAACGGGAGGACGTGATGTGCTTAGTGGAGATTGCGTCAGGTAATACCCCGCAATCGCCCCGACAAACACTACCAGCGTGCCCACCGGAACGGTGAACGGTGATCCCTCAGATCGTTCGGCCATCCCTTTGCTCCTGAAACGTCCTTTGGGTTGTTGGCTTCGCCCGCCTTTACAAAGCGCTGCCGGCCGAAAAACACTGCCAAGAATGCGCGCCGGTCCAATAACTGGGTTGTGCAACCCGTCCGAAATTGCGTCTGCTCCCGCCGCCAGCCGGACGCTTGACCCCGGATTTATCCCGCACGGGTTTTCGGGTAAGTTCCCCGCTCCGCTCGCCGCGAAAGATTGTGGCTTGCGGTTAGATCCATGAATTCAGCGGCTTCTGAGAATATTCCGGTTGTCATTTCGACCTGGCCTTTTGGCATGCCAGCCAATGAGGTTGCATGGCACGAATTATCGGCCGGGAAGTGCGCGCTGGATGCGATTGAAGCCGGCATTACGCACTGCGAGAACGATGCTTCGGTGGACAGCGTGGGCTGGGGCGGCCTGCCTGATTCAGCCGGTGAAGTGACGTTGGATGCGTCCATCATGGACGACAGGGGTCGATGCGGCGCAGTGGCTTGTCTGCATCGCATTCGCAACGCCATTCGCGTCGCGCGGATGGTGATGGAATTGACGCCGCACGTCATGCTCGCCGGGGAATCGGCGACGCGGTTTGCGATCGATCACGGATTACCACAAACCAATGTGCTCGCCCCCTCGGCGGGAAAAGCGTTTGACGATTGGCGACACCGGGATGAGCCCGTGCAAGGTTCGCACGACACCATCGGGATGCTGGCGATCGATGGAGCCGGTCGAATGGCTGGTGGTTGCAGCACAAGCGGGCTGGCTTACAAGCTGCCCGGGCGCGTGGGAGATTCGCCGATCATTGGATCGGGGCTTTATGTGAATCCGGGCATTGGTTCAGCCGCCGCGACCGGCAAGGGTGAGGAGGTGATGAAGGTCTGCGGCAGCTACGCCATCGTGGAAAACATGCGGCGCGGGATGGAGCCGCGCGAGGCGATTGCCGATCTCCTTCGCGAGATCATGCGCCGCCACAACGGAAGGGTCGATGCCGATGTCAGCTTCATCGCGCTTCGAGCCGACGGCGCGTACGCCGGCTTGACGCTCCGCGCCAAAACGAACTTTCAATACGCGGTCATTTCCAACGGCGGACGTCGACTGATCAACGCCGGCTGCATTGCAGTCTGAGCTTTCTGCTCCGCTTTCTCCTCGGCAACGTTTTTTTGGACCATTACAACTTTCGCGGCTTCTGCCAACATGCGACGCCGGATTACCATTGAAACGATGGATGAGCCGCAACCGCCTTTGGATTACGCTGCGCCAGCGCGAGACAAGTTATCGCCGGCGGTTGTCGTGCTGATCTGGTCGGCCGCCAGCGCGATGGGCCTGGGCGCCTTCGGATTCGTCGTCGGCTTCGCCGGCCCCATCATCTTCATCCCCGACAGCAACCAGGGACCGTTACTCGGATTCTTCGTGACCGGCCCCCTGGGATTCCTCGTCGGCGGGATCGGCGGATGCATCATCGGGTTGATTAAGGTCGCGCGGTCGCGATAGCGATGGCGTGCGAATAAAGCGATCTCAGGGCGCAACAGAGACAATGACACATACTTGATATGATCAGACTAAATGATTGAGTCATTCAAGATGCGGGCAGGGCGCTCGCCGCACCAATCCCCTGAACCGATTCAAGCTCAGCCCATAAACGTGTTCATTGGTCCTAACGGCTCAGGGAAAAGCCGTACCTTGGACGCGATCACTCAGAATTGCACTGGTCATTGGCCTGAAGGCTCACAGCCAGACTGGCTGGTGCAAAAGGTAAGCTATCGAGCTTGTCCTGAGGATGAACTTGACTCTCTACTTCGTAAATTCACATGCCCGCCTCGGCCAGGCATGTCTGCCGAATACGTATTGATCGGCAGTGCGATCAAATCTGACCAAGCGACTCTTAAGGAAGCGCGCGATGTTTTGCGGCGTCCGAACGAGCACTCCGCTCGATTTGTTAGCCTTTTTCTTTCGGTAACCGTTCGACAGATAAGCGGTGAGGACCGCCTTCGGCAAACAAATCCCAACACAGCAACTGACCTAAAGGATCACCACCCTGGAAGCATTCCCGGCATGCTGTTCCGAGATGATCAGCTGCGCCAAAAACTGCAGCGCATCATTTTCGATGCGTTTGGACTGCACTTGCTCATCGATCTGACAGCAATGTCGCAGTTCCGCTATTGCTTTTCGAAATCGCCGGCTCTGAGTGTTGAGCAGGAAAAAAGCCTTAACGAAGCGTCGCTATCGTTATTTCGAGCGGCGGTCGGTATCGAGCGCATGGGCGATGGCGTGAAAGCATTCACCGGCTTGATGGCGCAAGCGATCGCAGGCGATCCACTTGTCCTCGTGATCGACGAACCCGAGGCATTCTTACACCCGTCGCTAGCGTTTAAGCTCGGTCAAGAGTTGGCGCGCGCGGCGAGAGCGGCTTCCAGGCAAATCTTTGTGGCCACACATAGCGCAAGCTTCTTGCGCGGCTGCATTCACTCTGGTGTTGGCGTGAACATCATCCGGCTAACCTATGAGAAGGAAGTTGCGACGGCGCGACCGCTGCCGAGTGCGGAACTTCTGAAGATTACTCGCGACCCGGTCTTGCGGTCTGCCGGCCTCATGAACGCACTGTTCCATCCAGCAGTGGTGGTTTGCGAGGGCGATAGCGACCGTGTTCTTTACGATGAAATTAACGAACGTCTGTTGAAGGACGATCCGCCGAGAGGTGTATCCGACTGCCTTTTTATCGACTCGGGCGGTAAAGATTCGATCAAACGCATGGTTGGCTCATTACGAAAACTTGGAATTCCCGCCGCCGCTATTGTCGATTTGGACATCATCAAGAAGGAAGTCGACTGGCCTACGCTACTGACGGAATTCGCCGTTCCCCAACAGCTCCGTTCGGGCATCCAAGACATGCGGAGCAAAATACGATGTATCTTTGAATCACAAAATCTGGATATGGCGAAGGGAGGAGTTGAACTCCTAACAGGAGAGGATCGTCGCGCAGCGGATGACCTCTTCGATCAATTGGACGGCTACGGTCTTTTCGTAGTCCGTTGCGGGGCGCTCGAACGCTGGTTGGCAATGCTAGGAGTGCCTCCTGGCCACAAGGCAAAATGGTTACCGGCAATACTAGACAAGATGGGCGACGACCCGAGCTCGCCGCAATACGTTAAGGCCGGTCGAGATGATATCTGGCCCTTCGTTGAAAAGATTCGTCGCTGGCTAAAGGACCCTAGCCGCAAGGGAATTTTCGAATAGCATCAATTGTGACAACTTCCTCTGGAAACGATGGCCGTCACAATTTCACCTCTTGAGACTTTTTAGGCCTGTACGCCACCTCGAAATCGCTAAATAACTGTGCGTGCTCGCGCGCTACTCCGAACGCGCGCAAGATCAAGGAGTTACAACGCACGGATGGCTCAAGATCCGTTGTAATTGTTTAGCGCCTTAACCCGTTCCCACCAGCATCGGCCTTTGACCGGGCGTCGCGGTGAGCAGTTGAGTTAAGAACGTCAGCACGTCGCGCTTCTGCCGCATGGCGGTAAAGATCAC
>Ga0182024_10025300_pt1 | contig 10491 bp, 10 predicted proteins | sample P32metaG_FD_120480 | JGI IMG/M metagenome (GOLD analysis project Ga0182024, IMG submission 120480) | Permafrost microbial communities from Stordalen Mire, Sweden - P3-2 metaG (Illumina Assembly) | ecosystem: Environmental > Terrestrial > Soil > Wetlands > Permafrost | place: Sweden: Stordalen...
CTGTGTGTGCCGATCAAGCTGGAAGGCCGGGTGGCGGGGGCGCTGTCGGTCGATCGGGTGTTGACCACGCCGCAGCAACTCGAGGGGGATCGGCGGTTCCTCGAAATTATCACGACGTTTCTTGCCCAGGCGATTCAGGTTCACCGCATGGTGATGCGGCAGAAGGAAGAGCTGCTGGAAGAAAATGCCCAGCTCCGTGCCCAAGTCCGCGACCGCTACCGCTTCGAAAACATCATCGGCGACGCCCCCGCCATGCACGACGTCTTCGCGACGGTTGGCCAGGTCGCTAACTCCCGCGCGACGGTGTTGCTGCTGGGAGAAACAGGTACCGGCAAGGAAATGATCGCCAAGGCGATCCACCACAATTCGCCGCGAAAAGACCGGCCCTTCGTCCGCGTGAACTGCGGCGCGATGACCAGCACGCTGCTGGAATCGGAGTTGTTTGGGCACGTGAAGGGCTCCTTCACCGGCGCGATTCGCGACAAGATCGGCCGCTTTGAGGCCGCCGACGGCGGTACGATTTTCCTGGACGAGATTGGAACGCTTGAGCCGCAGCTTCAGGTGAAGCTGCTCCGTGTGCTGCAGGAGCGCGAGTTCGAGCGCGTCGGCGATACGCAGACCGTCAAGGTGGACGTGCGGGTCATCGCCGCCACCAACGTGGACTTACAGGAGGAAGTGGCCAAGCAGCAGTTCCGCGAAGACCTGTTCTATCGACTGAACGTGGTGCAGATTTACCTGCCGCCGCTGCGCAATCGGCGCGAAGACATCCCGCGGCTGATCGACTACTTCCTCGACAAATACAACGCCATCAACGATCGCAAGCTCCGGCGGATCAGCCGGGACATGCTCAACGCCATGATGCGATATCCCTGGCCCGGCAACGTCCGCGAGCTGGAAAACGCCATCGAGCGCGCCGTCGTCCTGAGCCGCGATGAAGACTTCACCGAGGATCTCCTTCCGCTTAGCCTCAAAATGTTCGCCGCCCAGCGGCGGAGCAACCAGCCTTCCGAAACCGTCGAGACTCTGACCAAGCGCATCGCCGATCAGGCGATGGCCGACTATGAAATGCGCGAAGGCGAGATTTACCAGCTCGTCATCGATCAAATCGAACACGCCCTCATCGACCGCGCCCTGGCCAAATGCGCCGGAGTGAAAACCAAGGCCGCCGACTTTCTCGGGATCAACCGCAACACGCTCAACAAGAAGGTGAAGGAGCTGGGGATCGAAGCCGTGGATTAACCGTCCTGGTGGGGCAGATCATTCCTGTCTGCCGTACTTTGTTGCAGGGACATTCATGTCCCTTCCTTCTGTCCATGCCTTGTTGCTCGGGGTCGCCCAAGTTCCAAACCCGCACCGGCCGCCGCCTTCCAAGCGCTCCCTGCCGCCGCAGCGCGACCCCCCAAATTTGTCGCGCCGAGTCGCGCAATATTTGCATAGATAAATATGTAAACCTATTGCCTTCAATCAGATATGGTAAGGCCGCCATTTTACCTGCCGCGCGACACCCCTTTCCACCGTATCCCATCCGCTCCTCTCCCCGCGTCACCAGTGGCTCCCCGTCTCCGCATCCCCCGCTCTCCCTCCCTCTGTCCGCCAATTTGAAAACTGTCTCATCTGTATCATGGGAGCCCATTTAATCTGCCAATAACTCCATTTGGGTCCGCTATTTGCCGTTCTGAGTCGCCGTCCCAAGATGAGACACCACCTCTCGTGTCTCACGATTTTTGCTCACCTGTCTCACGGCCCGCCGGGCGGCCGATTCCGCCGCATCCTCTTTTCCAGCAATGACCTAACGCAAACTTCATGTCCGAGGGGCCGCCCGCCCATCCGGCCCTTCCGCGGAAGTGTCTCACGCATGGCGCCGACCCGTGTGCAGCCCACCGCCGACCTCGCCCCCAGTCGGGCGCCCCGACAAATGACCAGCGGCAAGGACGATCGACTCCCACTTGTTCGCTATTTGTTAGGACGCTGGAATGCTCGAAATGTTTGCCGAAAAATCCAGAATTTTGCGGCGGGCTCAACGCCGGTGATAACCCTGAGTGCGAGCAGGGCTTACCACCCACATTGCACGCCATCGCCCGCCGCCGCCGCCCGCGGGAACGGCATTCGCCCGCGCCCCACGACGGCCCTTCACGATCCGCAACCCGCTTCCGAATCCCGCCGCGATCAGGAACAGCACCGCGAACAACCCGGCCAGCGCCCCGAATAGCGGATAGTAGCTGCCCATCCGCCTGAGCACCGCCGCGACGACGAAAAGGACGACCGCCAGGCCGAACCCGACCCACGGGTACGCCGCGGCGAGGTGAATCAGTTCCTCGATCAGCTCTTCAAACTTGCTCGAGGCATTCAAACGGGACAGAGGCATTCAAACGGGACAGTCACGATTGCAATTCCTTCCGCCTTCGAGGCATTCAAACGGGACAGTCAAGGCATTCAAACGGGACAGTCACGATTGCAATTCCTTCCGCCTTCGTTTCGGCCTGCCCCTTTTCCCGCACGCTGGAAGCTAAATCTTCTTCCCATCGATCTCCATCTCCGGCTTTTCATCGACCATGCGGCCGAGGAGGTGGAAGGTGCCTTTGGGTCTGCTGACGTCAACCAGTCCGGCGACGGAGTAGCCGCCGTAGGAGACGGTGGCGTCCACTTGGCCGGTGCGGGTGTTGTAGTTTCCGCCGAAGCTGCCCTGGTTGCTCTTGCCGACGAAGGCAACCGTGTCGGGCATCGTGAAGGCAAGGATGGGTTGCAAGAACGTGACGTCGTGGCTCTCGACCGTCGGCTGGCGGCGGTGGGCCATGGGGTCGAGGTCCTCCTGCTTCATCTGTTCCCTCAGCGAGTCGATGACCAGGTCCTGGACATCCTGCGAAGCCTTGGGTTGCAGGGCGGCCCACTGACTCGAGACGCGCATCGGGCCGAAATAGAAAAGGCCGCCGATCAGGAGCAGGGCCCCGAGCGCGCACATGGCGACGATCTGACCGCGCGAGAATGTGAAGGCGGGGCCGGCCTGCCGGGGTTTGACGCCGGCGTTGCCCCGGGCGGGCGCGGAGGCGGCGACCGCGACTTCGTTCCCGCATGCGGGGCACCGCATCACCTTGCCTGCCAAGGCATCGCTCACCCCGGTCCGTTTACCACAGGCGCATTGAACGGTAATTGCCATTCCCACCTCTTTGAAAATGTAAGGGAAATTATATAATAAGGGGTGGCGACTTAAGTCGCCACCCCTTGTTCAATGCTTCCATCGCTGGGCGTACCGCTTGTAGGGGACGCCGATCAGAAAAGCTTTCAACTCCAGGGCACGTTTCACGGCGCGTTCGAGTTCGACGCCGACGTGCGTGTGGGGGTAGTCCTCGGGACGGTTGCAAATTCCGTGTCGAGAGCATTGGGTCAGCACGTATCGATAGGCGCGGCGGCACTGAAGCTCGTCGCGGATGCAGCAGTACCAATGCTCGAAGCGATGCTGGGAACCGAAGTATTCCTCCGATTTGTGTGAACCTTTGCGGATCATGGCGGCGTTGGGGTGGTGTGGGGTTGGGGTGGGTGACTTAAGTCACCACCCCGTTGAGGAGCGGGCGCGAGTTGCTTCTTGAGCGCATCGAGTTCTTCCTGGAGTTTGCGGACGTGGGCGCGGAGTTCGGGGAGATGTCGCAATGCGCCTTGTTCGCGCAGGCTCTGGCGGTGGGGGAGGGCGGGGGTGCCGCTGACGACCTGATTGGGCTCGACATCCTCGGCGACGGCGCTGCAGGCGGCGGCCATGGCGCCGTCGCCGATCTTGATGTGGTCGCGAACCGCGGCCTGCCCGCCGAGCACGACGCCGGTTCCAAGTCGCGAAGAACCGGCAAGCCCCGCCTGCCCGACGATGATGCAATGGGGGCCGATCTGCACGTTGTGGCCGATCTGAACCAGGTTGTCGATCTTGGTGCCGCGGCCGATGCGGGTCGTGCTGAATTTCGCCCGGTCGATGCAGACGCACGAGCCGATCTCGACGTCGTCTTCAATCACTACCGTCCCGATCTGCGGCACCTTCTGATGCTGGCGGCCGTCCCAGCGATAGCCGAAGCCGTCGGTGCCGAGAATGCTGCCGGCATGGATGGTGACGCGGCTCCCGATCGTGATCCGCTCGCGGATCACCACGTGCGGAAAGAAGTGGCAGGATTCGCCGACGACGACGTCATCGCCGAGGATGACGCCCGCATGAACGATTGTTCCGCTCCCGATGCGGGATCGGGCTCCCACGACGACAAACGGCCCGATGGAGACGTTTTCGCCCAGAGTCGCGGTGGGATCGATCCTCGCGGCCGGATCAACGCCCGCCGGCGGGTGAGGCACCTGGGGGGCGAAAAGCGCAAGCACATTCGCCACCGCCAGATCCGCATCGTCCACGCGAAGAACGCGCGATTCCCACTGCGGGGGAACCTTAATCCGCCGCTCGACGATTGCAGCCGCGGCGTGGCTTGAAGGCAATTGAACGGCGTACCTTTCGCTACCGACGAACGTGAGTTGATCCGAGGTCGCCTCGTCGAGCGTCGCCAAACCGGTGATCGGGCGGCGGTCCGCGCCCAATGGCGCGGGACAATTTAAGAGCTGCGCGATATCGGCAAGGGTTGGCATTGATCGAAGGAGATAGATGCGGGACGAGTGAACGTGAGCAATTCAGCGGTTTGACTCCACCACGAAAGTCCAGCGTTGCATCCGCGACTTCCGCTCGATGGACTGGGTTGGCAACGCCTCAATGGCCGCCCGGGCCAGGGATGGGCGCTGGTGCCGGCACAGGCCCCGACTTGGCAAAATTGAACTCAACGGTGGTCAACACTTCCTGTGTAATGTCGGCTTTCTTATTGGCAAACAGCACCGCGCGCGAGGCCAGGACCGCCTGCAACTGCTGCGAAGTGACTTTGTCCATGTCGGGCCCAATATCAGGACTTTCATCGGCAAGCACGAGATCCAGGTGCTGCTGCTCGGCCACCTGAGCCGTGGCAGCGGCGACGTGGTCGTACATGTCCTTCAGCGCCTGCTTCTTCCACCGATCCAATTGCAGGCTGCTGATTCGCCCCCACATCTCGAGGTGGACTTGTTTCTCGTCAATCTTGTTCGAGTCGTCGATGTATTGCTGGCTGCCTGGCTTGTCCATGTTGTCGCGATGCTGTGTGAGGTCCTGCAATTCCTTCTCGAGTTGCTGCTGCTGTTGTTGGAGATCAGCCAATTTTGCACGGCCATCAGTCTGCATTTTTTTCATCTCGGCCATGCCGCGGATGATTTCCCCCGTGCGAACGACGCCAATTGCGATCTGGTGATCAGCCGCGGCGCGGGCCGGGCCGGCAGACCATGGGGTGAGCAGGGCTACGGTGCAAAGCAATGGGATGAAGGGAAATCGGTTTGATGGTCGCATCGTTACGTCCTCTGAGGAACCTGTCGGGGCTAAATCGGAGCCGGAATCATAGGGATTCGGCGGCGGCGAGCCAGACGGCTATTGGGAATTCATCGGACCTTTTGGCTCCCGAACCCCAATTGACCCGGCGATCACTCACGTTACAAAAGCGACTACGGTGCGAGGGGCGCAGCGCATTTGCTCCGAGAACCGCGCCGTCTGGGTCAAGGCGTGGAAGGAGCGGCACATGGACCGGGCGCTGTTCGTGAGTTCCGCGGCGACAAAGCGATTTCAACCGGCGATCAGGTCTTCAAAGATTTCACGAACGAAGCAGGTGAACCCCGGCAGCACGTCTTCCCCGCTGAGTGTGTCGGCATCGGTAAGGTCGCTGACGCGACCGTGAGGGGATGTACGCGGGCGATGAATGCGCACCGTCCGCGTGCTGGGGTAAACCACCCAAACGAGCGCGACTCCCGCATTGAGCCATTGGGTGATCTTCTCTTCCACCTCGTCGGCAATGTCGTTGGGTGAAATCACCTCGACGACCAGATCCGGCGCGATTCGTCCCCATCCTTTGGGCGTCTTGTTCCCCGGAAGCCGGCCGGCGCGAATGAAGCTCACATCGGGGCGCAACACCTTGTTCGGATCATCAGAAAAGCACTGAAACCCCGCGTCCGGCAAGAACAACCGGCCCAAAAGCCGAGTCCGCAAGAATAAGCCCAAGAGTACGATGATTCTCCCCGCAATCTCGCTGGACTCCAATCCCATGTTCCGCTCCACTAGAGTGCCGTCGACCAACTCGAAGGCGACGTTGTCCGGCATCCGCTCGAGGTCCTCGGGAGTCCGGGGCGCGATGGATAGGGTAGTGCTCATGCGATCCTCATTTCCCAGTATAGCAAAGTGGGATCAGCGCGTCCCGCCCGATCCATGCATCAGGCACGCGCGCTGCCGTCTGAGAAATGGCATGCGATTGAGGAGCAGGACCTGTCGTCTTGGCGCGCTGGGGATTCTCCTGTTTTTGTGCTCTTACACAAAGGAAGGAGAACGTCAGCCGAGGCTCGATCACACGCGGCTGATGAGCTACTTGGACGAGCAGGGTGATGAGCATCCGGTGAAGACGCCGGCGGCGTGGGATCGGCGGCGGAGCGCGATCCTTGATGGGATGCAGTCGGCGATGGGCAAACTGCCCGATCGCAGCTCTCTGCCGCCGCTTAAGATGAAGGTGACGGAGACGCTCAAGGGGGACGGCTTCACGCGCCTCACCCTCTCGTATGTGTTGGACGCCGGACACGGAGAACAGCGGATTCCCGCCTATCTGTTGATTCCGGAGCCGGTGCCCTCAGGCAAGCGATCGCCCGCGATGCTTGCGCTTCATCAGACGACTCCAATCGCGAAAGCAGAGGTCATCGGGCTGGGGAAGTCGAACATGGCGTATGGTTTGGAGCTGGCCCGGCGCGGTTACGTCGTGCTCTGTCCCGATTACCCCTCGTTCGGCGATTACGCCTGCGACTTTTCCGACCCGGCATTCGTTTCGGGAACAATGCTTGGAATCGCGGGCCATATGCGCGGCGTCGATCTGCTGCAATCGCTCCCCCAAGTCGATCCCGACCGGATCGGCGTCATCGGCCACTCGCTGGGCGGGCACAACGCGATATTCCTGGCCGCGTTCGATCCGCGTATAAAAGTCGTTGTCGCAAGCTGCGGCTGGACGCCGTTTGCCGATTACCATGGCGGGAAGATCGCCGGCTGGGCCAGCCCGCGCTACATGCCTCGGCTCCGCGACGTTTACCAGCTCGATCCAGCCCAGGTGCCGTTTGATTTTGATGAGGTCATCGCGGCCATCGCGCCACGACCCTTCTTCTCGAATTCGCCACTGCACGATGAGAACTTCTCGGTTGCCGGGGTGCGCAAAGCCGTGCCGGAAATCGAGAAGGTTTATCATCTACTCGGGGCGGATGCGGGTTTTCAGGTGAGATATCCGGACTGCGCCCATGAATTCCCTCCGGAGGTTCGCCAAGAGGCGTACCGCTTCATCGACGCGGCGCTGAAATGATTCGAAGCTCATGCCCGTATCGGAAAGGTCTCCTCATCCCTCACGCCGGGGCAGAGCTTTAGCGCCGCCCCGGATTCTCCAAGCGCGCATCGAGAATCCGGGGCGGCGCTGCGCTCTGCCACCGGCGTGAGGGGTGAGGAGAGCTTTCGCAGTGGATCGAAGGGCTGCGCGGAGCACAGGTATCACTTTTAAGCTGCGCGGGAGACCCCCGGGGCGGACCTGTTGCATTGCATCTACTTGAATCGCTTGATGATGATCGAATCGTTTTGCCCGCCAAAACCGAAGCTGTTGGAGAGGACCACGTCGACTTGCGCTTTGCGCGCGGTGTTGGGGACGTAGTCGAGATCGCACTCGGGATCGGGATTATGGAGGTTTGTGGTTGGCGGCAGGACGTTGTCGCGGATGGCCAGGGCGCAGCAGATCAATTCCACCGCCCCGGCCGCGGCAATCAGGTGGCCCATCATGCTCTTGATGCTGCTCACTGGGCAGGCGGCTGAGCCGAAGACGTGCTTGATGGCGGTGGTCTCATTGCCGTCGTTCTCGCGGGTGCCGGTGCCGTGGGCGTTGATGTAATCAATGTTGGCGGGGGAAAGATTCGCATCGGCCAGCGCTTCCTGCATCGCGACGACCGCGCCCATGCCGTTGGGATCCTGGTCGGTGATGCGATAGGCATCGGCGGTCGAGCCGTAGCCGGCCACCTCGGCGATGATCCGCGCGCCGCGCGCCTGGGCGTGTTCGAGCGTTTCGAGAATCACCATGCCGGCGCCCTCGCCGAGCACGAACCCGGCCCGCTGGGCGTCAAATGGCCGGCTGGCGGCGGGGGGATTGTCGTTGGCCGTTGAGAGGGCGGTGAGCCGGTTGAAACCGGTGACTCCGAACGGGTGGATCATCGAATGCGCGCCGCCGCCGATCATCACGTCGGCGTCGCCACGGCGGAGGATCTCGGTCGCCTCGCCGATGGCTTGCGTGCTGGCGGCGCAGGCCGTCAGGCAGTTCAGCGCCGGGCCGCGAGCGCCGCTCAACAGCGCCAGGTGCGAGAGCGGCATGTTCGGCTCCTGCTCCACCTCGCGCGTGACGTTCATCAACTCCATCGCAAGCTGGCCCCACTTGACCATGTCCAGCGACGACAGATCCGGCTTCCAAGCCGAGAGATTGGCGGTGGTAAACGCGTCAAAATCCAGCGAGCCTTCGCCGCTGCCCAGATAGATGCCGACGCGATCGAGATCGAGCTTGTCTTTGATCAGCCCCGCGTCCTTCCAAGCTTGTTCGCATGCGGCCAGTGCGAACTGCGTATTCCGCCCGGCGCCGGAATGCGGGCCGATGGGATTGACGTGCTCCTCGATCCGAAAGTTTTTCACCTCGGCCGAGATTTTCGTGGGGAACGTGCCGGCATCGAACAGCGAAGTGCGGGCAATTCCCGATTCGCCCGCCAGCAAGCGCGGCCAGACGGACTCGATGGAGTGGCCCATCGGGGTGATCCAGCCCATTCCAGTGATGACGACTCGGTTTGACATCTTCGTATCCGTCGCAATGAGGAGCGCCCACTCCGTTGATCGTTGCTATGCACTCTTGCGGTGTCGCGCAATCAGTTTTCGAATTGCGGGCACCAGGTCCTGCGGAATCTCCATCCACACCGACGCGACGCTTACTTTCGCAACCGTCGCGTCATCGAGCACAGTTTGGTCTTTCAGCCGATCATAATGATCCGCGACCGCCCGCGCCCGACGATAATCCCATCCGGCGGGATAAACATTGAGATCGCGTCGATGCCGGGGAGCGCGCGCGTTGCTCATGGTCTTCTCCGTCTGCGGCGCCTGAAGGCCGCCTTGGCCTTGCCGCTCAGATCATACGCGGTGATCACGAATATCGAACCGTCCAGGTCGCTCTCTTTATAGATCACTCGAAGATAGCGGCTACTCTGAGTCTGGCCCTCGGCGATTCGCGTCCCGTCCTTTCCGGGGCCATGATCTGATCGTCCTTGAAGCACCTCCAAGACTTCCATTGGTGACACGCCATGCTGTTCGATGTGCGGCAGTTCGGAGTCAGGATCGATTAAAAACCGAACGATCATGGCCGCGTCACCCGGTTAGCCCGCTTCGAAAATCAAGCATTTCCCATGCGCTTGAATACCAGCGCCGCGTTTTGTCCGCCCAGGCTATAGACGCTGCTCACCGCGATATCGATTCTGGCGTCGCGCACTTCGGGCCGGACGTTCAGCTTGATCCCGTCAATCATTTTCTTCGTGTTGACCGCGCCCGGGATTTGTCCGTGGCGCAGCGAGAGGACCGCGGCGGCGGCATCGATCCCGCTACCTGCCGCAACGTTTCCGATTTGTGCCTTGATCGGTGCGATCGGCACAGTGGACAAAGCGGATCCGAGTGCCTTTTGCAGGCCGGCGAGCTCCGCACGATCGTGCGTAGGGATGCCCAGCCCGTGCGGGATTAGAAGATTCACGTCTGATGGCGCAACCTGCGCTTCGGCGAGCGCCTTCATGATCGCCTTACTGTAGCTGTGCCCAGATGGATCAGGCACGGTCACGCTATAGGTATCCTGGCTTGCGCCAAAGCCGACTAACTCGGCGTAGATCTTCGCGCCGCGTTTCTTGGCGTGCTCGTATTCCTCCAGAATGAACAAACCACCGCCCTCGGCGACGGCGGCGCCCGTCGCATCGGCGTCAAAGGGGCGCACGGCGGTTTCGGGCGAATCGTTGCAGCAGTCGGTCACCCGGTGCAGCAAAATCTGCCGGATGATGCTCATCGGCACGACCTTGGTCTCGGCACCGCCGCAGATGGCCAGTTCGGCGTCGCCGCGCTGGATGGTGCGGAAGGCCTCGCCGATGGCCAGATGGCTGCTGGCGTCGGCGCAGGTGATGGTGTTCGACGGGCCTTTCAGCTCGTGAATGATCGTCACGTGGCACGCGAGCATGTTCGGCAGATACTTCAGCAGCCAGAGCGGCGTGAGCTGATTCATGCCGTCGCGGCCCCAGCGCTGCAGATCCAGCTTGTTGCCTTCGCGGGCGACGTTCATCGCGCCGGTCAGCTCGTTTAGATCGGCACTAATCAGCCCCGCGCCGATA
>Ga0182024_10025301_pt1 | contig 10491 bp, 10 predicted proteins | sample P32metaG_FD_120480 | JGI IMG/M metagenome (GOLD analysis project Ga0182024, IMG submission 120480) | Permafrost microbial communities from Stordalen Mire, Sweden - P3-2 metaG (Illumina Assembly) | ecosystem: Environmental > Terrestrial > Soil > Wetlands > Permafrost | place: Sweden: Stordalen...
AGACCCTGGGGCAAGCTTTTGTTGACCCTTTCACGGCCGTATTTCCACTGGGCCACTAAGCGCTTCGACAGGCCTTTCTGGCCGGTGGTATGATTTCGTCGCATTTTGCCGGGCCCTACCTTGGATTCGAATACCCCAGAAAAAGCTGATGTACAGAAAGAGGAAGATCGCTATGAGAACGAGCGGATTAGTAAATATCGCTATGGTCGTTGCCGTGTGTCTGTTCACGAGCGGAGGAGCGGTTGCGCATGCTGCGGATGGGGATGTTGATACACAGTCGGCGTGCAAATCGCTCCCCTCCTATTACGATCTGCGTACTGCGCTGGTTGCGGCACAAATGCAGATGAATGGCGGATTCGGGCTAAATATGTGGGGAACAGTCGTCAATCGGGATGGGGTCGTGTGTGCGGTTGCGTTTACGGGTAGCGCCCGCGGTGACCAGTGGCCGGGTAGCCGCGTGATCTCGGCACAGAAGGCGAATACCGCGAACGCATTCAGCCTGCCTGCGTTGTCGCTTTCGACGGCCAATCTGTACACCGCTACCCAGCCGGGAGGTAGCTTGTTTGGTTTGCAGGAGAGTAATCCTGTCAGCACGAAGGTCGCCTACGGGGGAGATCCGACGCAGAATGGCCAGGCGGACGATCCGATGGTTGGCGGAAGGATCGGCGGCGTGAATGTGTTTGGCGGTGGATTGGCTCTCTATAACGCGAAGGGTGTGTTGCTTGGCGGGCTTGGCGTGAGTGGAGACTCGTCGTGTGCGGACCACAACATCGCCTGGCGAACGCGGCACAATCTGAAGCTGGACTATGTGCCCGCGGGGGTGAGTGGGGATGCTGCCCGTCCAGACAACATTGTGTATGACATCGTCACCCAGCCGGGGTTGATGATTGGTGTGAGTGCGAGTGGTTGGGGTCACGCGAGTTGCAGCGCTGCCGCAACTGCCATTTCGAAGACCTTGCCTGTGATTCCCTAGCTGTAGAACGGTAGCAGGGCAGACAGAACAAGCTATGCCAAGTGAAGAAGGGGTCCAGAGAACCCCACTGACTGCTGAGCCAGTGGGGCTCTTCTATCTCAGTTCCAAGCCAATGCCGAGCAAGCGCATAAGCCTTTTGATTTCGGTCTTCTGAACATCAATCACTTCTTTTAATCGGGCGTTCTCTAACGCAACCGCTGTAAGTTCATCCACGTCAGTCTGTGTTTTAGCTCTGGGCTCCACACCGCTAACGCCTCTTTCCAGGCGATTGTAGTCAATCATCCTGCCAGGACCTGCTCGTGCAAGGAACGGTGTGCCGGATGGCAGACGCCGAGAGTAATCAACTCGCTTGCTGTCCTGCCATAGTTGCCCGGCAAAGACCAGGCAAGGCCGCTTTCAATGAGTGACTGAAATAGTGCGATCGTCGTGGGCTCGTCTAACTGCCCTGATTCATACTTAACAACTTGGTCGAGTTGCTGCGAAACCTTTCTTAGTCCAACCCATATATCGTGACGCATTGTTACTCCAACATGTAATGTGTACGTTGCAACCAGGATTGCCGTCGCAACCAGCAGTTGCCGATGTTGCTAATGTACATGTCGCTATTATCCGACGCAAACGCTGCACAATAATTGTGCGTGTTCTCATCTCCTTCACTGGATACTGGATAATTTGTTCCAAGGGCATGTAAATTTTTCCGCAACTGCGACGGTTGCGTTCCTCACGTAATTATGGCGAGTAGAGCCCGGCCCAGAGTGTAAAGGCTTCCTGTAGGTAAGTTGAGGTGGGATGCGCCACTCTTAAATAACAAATCTGCTGCTATTTGCCAGGACACCTTAGAAGAAAAGGTCGATCAGCCTTTGATTGCTCGCAAATACGAGCCTGATCTGGTCAATTGTGATCAGTATTCAGCTTGTTGCTTCGCCTAGCATCCAGGAGAGTGTGGGAGCGCGAGTAGCCGCAGGTTGATCACAGTGCGTGCGTGAGGCTCTCGACGTAGCACCCAGGAGGAATTATGTCCTACCGGAAATATCTCGATAACTCAGCTTTGCTGGTTCTCACTGTTGCTTTGCTAAGTGGTGCAACAGCAGCGCCGGCCCAGGTTTCCATCAGTATTGGAGCCGCGCCCATGTGTCCCTACGGCTACTACGACTATGCCCCCTACAGTTGTTCTCCCTACGGCTACTATGGGCCAGACTGGTTCAGTGGCGGGGTGTTCATTGGAACGGGACCCTGGTATCACGGTGCTCGCGGCTTCTACGGCCACGTAGACAACCGCTATGACCCTCGTCATGGCTACGCCGGACCGATGCCCGCACGCGGAGAGCAGGCGTTCAATCACTTCCACGCAAACGAGGCGCGGGATAGCCAGGGCCACGTAGGCAATGCCGGACATGATGGGGGCGGTGAACACAGCGCGGGAGCGCAGAGGGAAAGTCACGGCGGCGGTGGTCACCGGTAACTGGGAGAGGGATCAGACCTGGCGAGCTACGATCCAGCCGAATTCGTCGTGCTCGCCGGGGCTGCTCGCAGAGTTGCGTGCAAGGCAGAAGGACGGGTGAGCCGGCACGAGCCGGAGCACCAGTGACCGGAATGTGTTTTCGTTTCCGGCGTTCATGGGTACTCTTCTTACATGGCCGGCTTTGTTCGCGATGCTCTCCTTCCTTTGCTTTTGCTCTTTACCTCGCTGCCGATCGGGGCGCAGGCACCTGCGCCCTTGAGCGACGCGCCGACTGCAAGCGGGGCAGCTCTCAGCTTCCCGACTAACGAACAGTTGCGACGATTCAAGGCCTTGAGCGACCCTCGCCTCGCGCCGGACGGCAAGCGGATACTGATACGCATAACGGAGGCAACTGCCGATGGCGCGAAGAGCCACCTGTGGCTAACTGGCATCGGTGGAGAAGATCCACGGCAGATTACCTACTCCCAGGATGCGGATAAGCGCGGAGAGTACGAAGGGAGTTGGATGCCCGACGGACAAAGCATCCTGTTCCTGGCGAAACGCGACGAACATATCTCGCTCTATCGCCTGCCCATGAACGGCGGCGAAGCAAAGCCGTTCGCACTCAAGGTGAAGCCGGTGGTCGACCAGGCCAAGCTCCCTGACGCGCTGCCACCGAAAGACGAGGCGGCGAAGCCGGAAGATCCGCTATCGAGTGACACCCCGCAGCATGCGAAGCCCGACACCAAGCCCGATGCGCATTCCCCTGATGCGCATTCCGACGAAGTGGCCCTCGATGTAACCCGGTACAGAGTCTCTCCCGACGGCAGCTACATCGCGATCATTGCCGCGGATCCGCAGACCCCTGGCGAGAAGGCGCAGAAAGACGCAAAGTCTGACGCCGAGTGGGTGAACCACAATCCCCATGGCTCGCGCTTATACCTGCTGAACGAAGCGAGCGGCAAGCTGACGCTGTTGCAAGTGGAACCGGACGTAAAGGATGCATCCTGGAGCAGCGACAGTACCAAGCTGCTGGCCATCGCCGAGGGTATGAATGGTGTGGGCGACCTGGGACCGGCGATGAGTGGCTGGCTGGTCAGCATGGCGGACTCGAGCCATCCACAAAAACTGGCGGGGCTGCCGCCGACTATCGAAGGCGCGGCATTTGCACCCGATGGCGGGTCGATCTTCTATTTGTCGCAGGCTAAACACGATGCGCCGCCCGGCTACGCCGACCTCTACGTTTATGACATGGCTGCGAAGACCACACGCGATCTGAGCGAAGGCTTCAAGGGTTCCTTGCGCAGGGGCCTTCCGGTACCGCTGGCGGATGGCAGCGTCATACAGCTGGTTGAGATCGGTTTCCACGGAAAAGTGGCCCGCTATGTGCCCGGAGCGAGTGAGCCAGAATTGCTGGCGCTGCCACCCTCGGATTTGTCCGGTCTGGAAACAAATGAGCAGCGCAATGGTTGGCTCTTTCTAGGGAGCGGTGGAGGAGATCCGCGAAAGCTGTACTACACCACGGATCTGAAATCCCCAGCGACGCCGGTCAAGACGCCTCCGCTCGCACCAAAGCACATGTTGAGCGTGGCTCCGAAGCAGCTGCAATGGAAGAGCGACGGGTTCACCATAGAGGGCAGCTTGTACTTGCCACCGGAAGCGGCGAAGCAGCGGGTGCCGTTGATCGTGGAGGTGCATGGAGGACCGCTGGGTGCTTATGCCGATGCCCATCAGCCATGGGTCGACTTTCTGCTCGGTCAAGGCTGGGCCGTATTGCGGACCAATCCGCGGGGCAGCTCCGGCTACGGCGCAGCCTTTGCTGCGGCTAACAAGAACGATCTTGGAGGCGGCGATTACCGCGACATCATGGGCGGCGTCGATGCCGTGCTGAAGACCGAACCCATCGACAGCAACCGCATGGCGTTGATGGGCTATAGCTACGGCGGGGAAATGGCTGCCTTTGTCGAGGGTAAGACCACGCGCTTTAAAGCCATCATCAGCGGCGCGCCGGTGATCGACCAGCACAGCGAATACGGTACGGAAGACTCATCGTGGTACGACCGCTGGTATTTCGGCAAGCCGTGGGAGAATCCTGAGGAGGCATGGCGGCAAAGCCCACTGGCTTCTGCGGGCAAGGCCAGCACGCCGTTCCTGCTGCTGCAGGGTGAGAGCGACACGACCGATCCGCTGGGGCAGTCCATGGAAATGTATCGCGCATTGCGACAGATAGGCGTGCCGGTCGAATTGGTGACCTACCCTCGCGACAACCATGGTCCTTTAGCCATGGCGATCTACGGATCTCCGGTACCCGAGCCCTGGCATGGTTACGATGCCCGCCGCCGTGTCGTCGCGTTTATCCAAAAGGCCTTCGACGGAGCTCCTAAGTAGATAGAGCTGACGTTCCGAGCCAACACCGGTCAGGAGAGTGGCTTCACCACGACTCCGGATTTCATTACCCAGGCCACGTGCTCCATCACCGTAATGTCGTCAAGCGGGTTCGAAGGCACGGCGACCAGGTCGGCAAACTTGCCTGGTTCGATGGTGCCCAGGTCCTTGTCAAGCGACAGGAGCTCTGCTCCGTGGATGGTCGCCGCTTGCATAGCCTCGAGGGGTGTCATGCCGCCGCGTACCAGCGCACCGAACTCCTTGGAAACAGATTCATCGATGTCGTCGTCATCGACCCCGTAGGCAATCTTCACGTGGTATTTCAAGGCGCGCTGAAAAGCAGGACCCTGCTCCTTAACAATGGCAATGCCTTTCGCCATACTGCTGGGTTCGCGGCCTTTGGAGAGCCCGGTCTGTAGATCGTGTTGGAAGCAATAGAGTGTCGGCACCAGCCAGGTGCCGCGATCGGCCATCATCTTCGCGCCTTCGTCGTCGAGCATGGTTCCGTGCTCGATAGAGTCGACGCCCGCACGAATGGCGGCCTTGATGCCGACCGTTCCCTCGGCGTGCGCCATTACCTTGTGTCCGGCGCGATGCGCGTCTTCGACAGCGCGCGCCATCTGGGCATCACTCAACTCCTGCACGCGATAGTCGCTGATGGGATCCATGACTCCGCCGGTGGCCATCAGTTTGATCCAGTCGGCGCCAAACTTGATGTCACGACGGACGATGCGACTCACATCGTCGACGGAGTCCACCTGGTTGGGCTGGTCAAGGGACGGTTTGTCTGGGGAGAGACGATCAGAATCGCCGTGGCCGCCGGTGAGCGAAACACAACTGCCGGCCGCGACAATGCGGGGGCCGGTAATGAGCCCTTTGGCAACGCCTTCTCGCAGGGCAAATTGCGGATAGGACGAATAGGATTCGCAGGCATCGCGTACCACGGTAAAGCCGTGCTTCAGCCAGAGCTGCAGGTTCGCAACTCCACGGACGGTGGCTTGCGGAGCGGACGTGATCAGGTACGACGTGGAAGACTGCGTGGTTGGATCGGAGAGGATGTGTCCGTGGGCATCGATCAACCCGGGGACGATGGTGTAGTGGCTCATGTCGATGATCGGCTTATCAGCGGCCGCTGCCGGCGCCGACAGCGAGATGGAGTCAATTTTGTCTCCGATCACCGTGATGTAGGCATCCGTCTCTATGCGTCCGGTGCGCACATCGAGGAGTTTTCCCGCGTGAATGATCTGCGTCTTTGGAGCAGACGTTTGTTGTGCCCGGGAGTGTACGGTTGCGAAGATGCTGAGGAGAGCAAGGAGAAAACAGTGGCACTGCCGCAGGCGGTGTATCAAGCAGGTGTCCCTCACAAGAACTGGAGTATTTTCGATGGTAGCAGGATGGCGTTGACGGAAAAGACGGAAATCACCCCAGGGAAAGCGATACCGCAATCCAGGCCTATCCTATTGCGCCTTGGCTTGAGAGCCATCATTCTTTAGCGCCGTAGTCAACGCGCTACTAGTTGTCGTGGGCGCCCAGTACTTCTCGATGTGTTCGATCACCAGTTCCGTGCCGGCAGCGTGGGAGACGAAGGGTCTCGACGCAGGGTTATACATGGCGTCGGTGAGATCGCGCACCAACACGCAGCGCAGTCCCCACTTCGACAGCTGGCGCACGCCAAAGCTCCGGTTGAGAATACACATGTTTGCGTGAACGCCCATAAAGAGCACGGTGTCGATGTGGTGTTGTTGAAGCACGTTGTAGATCTCCTGCCCTTTATCGGAGATCACATCTCCCGGTGCGATGGTGAGGGCTTCGGTTTCACGACTCCATGCCTTGTGCGGTTTATCTCCGGGAGTATCGCAGCCTTGATCGCTATCGTCGATGGGGAGAGGAGCGTCAGAGAAGGTGAGTTCTGGAGGAGGAAGGGAGTGCGGGGCGTTTTCTGCAAGGAGCCTGCCGGGTGCGTCACTATAGAAGTCCATGGTCTCAGAGGGCGCGTGGATAATCAGTATGCCGGCGCCGCGGGCCAGTGCGAGCAGGGGTTCCATCCTCTGGGCAATGAGCCCTACCCTGTGCGTGGCCCCCTTGCACCAGTGCTTATCCCACATATCCGTGATGATGATTGCGGTTTTGGCAGGAACGATGGCTGCTTCAAATTGGGCTTCCACCCAGGGTCCGTTTCCATGGAATGGCTGTATCTGGGTTCGCAGCTGCAACTTTATATCCTCATTGTTCGGCGGTATCGGCGCGGACGCCGCAAAAACCCCGGGTTCCAGAAGCGAGACCCGGACTACCCACGCGGACACGGTGAGTGCCAGGAGCGCGCAGGTCGAAAGCACCATGACTGGTCTTCGCATGGGGATATGTCCATATCCTAATCGCAATTCCGGATGATGGGGGAGGGTCCACTATAGGGATTCTACTTAGTGGCGATCAGGATGGATGGCGTCTGGCGCTTATTTTCCCCGGCGCCGTGATACCGTGAGGGCAGCAAATATGGCTGGTGAAGTCAGGAAGTCGAGGTTTGATCTTTTAAGCATGGCGCGGAAGCCGCGTATCTTCGAAACTCTGGCTTTGGCGTTGCTGGACTGCACGATAGCCGCGGTACTTTGCAGCGTGCCCGCTCACGAAGGTTATGCTCAACAGCCGGGATCGGGGTCCGTCTCGGTGGTGCAACCGGGCGCCCCAGGGACTCCCAGCAGGAGGCTGCCGCCTTCTACATCCGGGGTCGCACCCCAACGCTCGCAAGCGGATATTGAGTTCATGCAAGGCATGATTATGCATCACTCCCAGGCGGTAGAAATGACCGCGCTGATTCCATCACATACCAAGGACAAAGCTATTCGCACTCTGGGCGAACGCATCAGCCTTTCACAGGCGGACGAGATCAAGTTCATGAAGCGGTGGCTGGTGGCGCGTAACGCGCCTGTGTCGATGGCCATGCCGGGTATGCCGGACACGGATAACAGTGGTAAGCCGATGCCCGCCATGCCGGGCATGCTGACTCCCCAGCAGATGCATGCGTTGGAGCAGGCGGAAGGCGCGGAGTTTGACCGGAAGTTTTTGACCGGCATGATGCAGCATCACAGCGGCGCATTGGTCATGGTGAACCAATTGTTCGATATGCCCGGAGCAGGCCAGGATGCCGAGCTGTTCGACTTCGCAACGGATGTTGATAACACACAGCGGGCCGAGATCAAAATCATGGAAGGTATGTTGAAGGAGAAAGAATGAACCGCTCGCAGTCTCTCGCTTTTCGCTTGCTCAGCGCGGCGTTCGCCGTGGCTTTTCTGGGTTCTGTTACCGGTAGGTTGCAAGCGCAGACGCCGCCTGCAGCGCCCGCTCCGGCTGCGAAAGCGGCACCGGCGGCTGAAGAAGAAGAAGATCCCTTCGCCGTGCAACCGGCTACACCGCTGCCCGCAGGGACGACGGGTTCGACGACGAACGATCCGCGCGTAGGGCTGAAGCCCGGGCTTTATGATGCAGGCGAGGCGGCGATGGGCATCAAGCACCTCGCATTCCTGAAGAAGGCTGACGCATTTCAGCTGTCATCCACGCAAGCAGACGATCCAGCTGTTCAGAAGACGCTGGACATTCTTGGTGTGAACAAAGCCAAGATCTCAAAGCCCATGCAGCCAGTGATCGCGCAGCTTGCCTTTGCTAACTCAGATTTTGCGTTTCAGGGAACACACCTGTTCCAAGGCAATTTCTACGGCGTAAACATCTACGATATTTCGAACCCGGCGAACATATCGCTGTCTACTTCTCTGGTGTGCCCCGGTGGCCAGGGCGATGTATCCGTCTACGGGAAGCTGCTCTTCATGTCGGTCGAGATGCCGAATGGACGGCTTGACTGCGGGACCCAGGGTTTCCCACCCCTGCCTCCGCCGGAACCCGGTCATGAAAAGGACCATCGAGACCCGGTCGCGAGCCCGGAGCGGTTTCGCGGGGTGAGGATTTTCGATATTTCGGACATCAAGAACCCGAAGCAGGTGGCGGCGGTGCAGACCTGTCGCGGGTCACACACACATACGCTGGTTATCGATCCCAACGACAAAGATAATGTTTACCTCTATGTCTCGGGAACCTCGTTTGTGCGCCAGGCAGAAGAGCTTGCGGGCTGTTCCGGGGAGGCTCCGGATAAAAACCCGAACACTTCTCTGTTCCGTATCGACGTGATTAAGGTCCCGATCGCGGCACCGGAGCAGGCTAAGGTGGTATCGAGCCCGCGGGTGTTTATCGACGCGCGCACGGGTGCGTTAAACGGGCTCAACAATGGCGGAAGCCATGACAAGAAAGCGGAGAAACCCGCGGATACCAACCAATGCCATGACATCACTGTGTATTCGGCCATCGGCCTGGCGGCCGGTGCCTGCTCAGGAAACGGGATCCTGCTCGACATCAAAGACCCGGTGCATCCCAAGCGCGTGGATGCCGTCAACGACCCGAACTATTCCTACTGGCACTCGGCATCGTTCTCAAACGACGGAACCAAGGTGGTGTTCACCGACGAGTGGGGCGGCGGGCTGCAGCCGCGGTGCCGTGCGACGGACCCCAACAAGTGGGGCGCGGATGCGATCTTCAACCTGAAAGACGACAAGCTCTCGCTCGCCAGCTACTACAAGATGCCCGCCGCCCAGACGGCAACGGAGAACTGCGTTGCGCACAACGGATCGCTGGTACCGGTTCCCGGCCGTGACATCGAAGTGCAGGCGTGGTACCAGGGCGGCATTTCTGTGATGGACTTCACAGACGCGGCGCATCCGTATGAGATTGCCTACTTTGATCGCGGCCCCATCGATGCCAAGACACTCATTCTGGGCGGAGACTGGTCTGCTTATTGGTACAACGGATACATCTATGGATCGGAGATTGCCCGCGGGCTCGACGTGTTCAAGTTGGTCCCGAGCAAATTTCTGACGCAGAATGAAATCGATGCGTCCGACCTGGTGCAGTTGAGCGAGTTCAACGTGCAAAACCAGCCAAAGATTGCATGGCCGTCTCAACTGATCGTTGCCCGCGCTTACCTGGACCAGTTAGGCCGCTCGCAGGCGTTGCCCGCGAAGCGGATCGACGCTCTTACTAAGGCGATCGCACGTGCGCAGACATCGAAGCTGGGCACGAAAGACGTAGCCAGGCTTCAGGGTATGGCACCTTCCGTCGAGGCAGATGCGTCTGGCGCCAAGAACACTGCGGACGCCAACCGGCTGCACGCACTCGCAAAGATACTGCAGAGTCCAACGGCTTGATCGTCGGGGAGGGGAAGTGCGGCGGCCTGTCCCCTCCACCCTCCAGAGACCGCTCCGGAATCGCCAGGCTGCCCGCTAAACGCATTTAACCAATTGGTTGACAGCCTGATTGCGCCGACTTATCATTCAACCATATGGTTAAGTCGAATGCTGCCCGGTTGGACTCAATCTTTCACGCTCTTTCCGACTCCACGCGCCGGTCAATTCTGCGCGACGTTTCTGCCCAGGAAAAGACTGTCAGCGAAATTGCCAAGCCGTACTGCATCTCCCTGGCCGCGGTGTCCAAGCACCTGAAGGTGCTGGAATCCGCGGAACTGATCGCCCGCGAGCGACGTGGCAGTTTTCAAATTGTGCGTCTCAATCCCGCCCCGCTTCGGCCGGCTGAGGAATGGCTGGCTTATTACCAAAAATTCTGGGAGCGGCAACTTGACGCTCTCCAGCACTTC
>Ga0182024_10025302_pt1 | contig 10490 bp, 10 predicted proteins | sample P32metaG_FD_120480 | JGI IMG/M metagenome (GOLD analysis project Ga0182024, IMG submission 120480) | Permafrost microbial communities from Stordalen Mire, Sweden - P3-2 metaG (Illumina Assembly) | ecosystem: Environmental > Terrestrial > Soil > Wetlands > Permafrost | place: Sweden: Stordalen...
CCGATCAGATGCAGGCGCTCCGCGACCACGGCAAACACTTCAACGACGGTCGATACGAACTCTACAAAAGCACACTGAAGTACGACAGCGATCTTGGCCGCAGCCAGCACGGTTATCCCTCAGCCACGGAACTTCCCTTGTAAATTTACGAGGCTGACGATTTCTGAAACAAGAGTCAACGCCTGGCAGAAAGGAACAGCTAATGAATACGCGGAGAGAATTCCTGAGCATCGCTATCACAGGGTCTGCCGTGGCAGCTGCAGAAACGCTACTACCCAGGGCGGCTTCTGCCTCTGAGATTACTGACATGAGGATGGAGGGTAGCAGCGTGGAACAAAATGCAGGCAGTGCAAACAACGGCCATTACAAGCCCCCGTTCAGGTTCGCCATGGGAGGCGTTCCGCTCGGAAATGAATTCGAGTTCGTGACGGACGAGGAAGCGTACGCCACCATCGAGGCCGCATGGAATGCCGGCGTTCGCTATTACGATATGGCTCCGTGGTACGGACTGGGCCTGGCGGAGCGCCGGTACGGAAACTTTCTTCATAACAAACATCGCAGCGAATACGTTCTTTCCACCAAGGTTGGCAAGCTGCTTAAAGCATCAACAACAGCTAAGAACAAGGACTATTTCCCTTTTTCTCCTTCGCCCAACGATGTGGTCTATGACTACACGGCATCTGGCGTGCGGCGGTCGATAGAAGACAGTCTGCAAAGGCTCGGCATCGACCGCATTGACATTGCGTTCGTACATGACATCTCCCCGGACAACAAGTACCTTCCGACGCCCTGGCAGGAACAGTTTGCGATCGCGCAGAAGGGTGCATTTCCTGAACTGACCCGCATGCGGGAGGAGGGACTGATCAAGGGATGGGGAATCGGCGTCAACACACCGGAGCCGATCCTACGGCTGCTTGAAGTTGCAGATCCTGATGTTTGTCTTTTGGCTTCCCAGTATTCTCTGGTCGATCACAAGAACGCGCTGAACCAGGTGTTTCCTGCCGCCAGGGCTAAGAAGGTTTCCTTTGTAGTCGGTTCATCGCTCAATGCGGGCTTCCTCTCGGGGAGCCCACGGTACAACTACGGAAAAGAGTCGTATAAGATTCCGCCGGCATTCATCGAAAAACGCAGGAGGCTGCGTGAGGTCGCAGATAAGTATGGGGTTGATCTTAGGACGGCTGCTCTGCAGTTCTCTGCAGCACCCGATGTTGCCGCGGCCTTGGTTGTAGGTTGCAGGAGTCAACAGCAGATTCTTGCGGATTACACCTCCATGCAGACCAAAACTCCCACCGAGTTCTGGGCAGAGCTCAAAGTGCAAAACTTGATTGAGCAAAATGCACGCGTGCCCGCGTGATCGCACCGGTGAAATCTATTCAACCCGATGTCTTCAAAACGAAGAGGAGCAGATTCATGTGGAAAGCAATCACTCTTTCAGCCGCAGCTGCCATGCTCGCAGTAGCATCTTTGACGGTCATAGTCGCCCAAAGCGCACCGATGAAGGTTGCGAGCGGCCACCGTGAAATTCTGCTACAGACGACCCAATCCTGGAACGGTAAGCCGTACACACACTATCCCACCGGACAGCCACAACTCACAACGATCAAGTTGACCATCGAACCGCATACCGCCCTTCCTTGGCACACCCATCCGTTCCCAAATGTTGTCTATGTGCTTTCAGGCGCTCTCACGTTGCACGACAAAGCCAGCGGCAAGACGCACGTCGTTCACCAGGGAGAGGCCGTCGGAGAATCAGTCGATGACATTCATCGGGGTGAGTCAGGTGACGAACCCACCGTGCTACTCATTACCTATGCCGGCACCCCAGGCGTTCCGACCTCGGTCCCCGCGAAGGGGGAGAAGGCAGAGTACTAGATTGGGGAAATTGGTATAGACACCATCCGGCGCCTGGCGTTGCCGCATCGCCTTTTCCAATTTGTTCTGGTGATCAGTAAGCAAAGCATGAATCATCCCTAAGCGCACAAGGAGGAGAAGTTATGCAGCATCAATCTATTCGTGTCGTTCATCCAGAGCAGTTCGACTCTGCCACGGCCCAAACGCCCGGGTCGAAGCGTACTGCCGCAATCCATCCAGGAGCTGGCATAACTTCGCCTATGTGGGGAGGCCTCTTCGTCGTCGAGCCTGGAGCCCATACGGGAATACATCACCATGGAGAGCAACACACGATCGCTTATGTCCTCAGCGGCTGTTCTTACGTCCGCTGGGGTGACCGGGGAGAGTTCGACGCCACATTGCAAGCCGGCGACTTTCTCTACGTTCCAGCGTGGCTTCCGCACCAGGAAATCAATCCTTCAAAAGACGTCCCCTTCCAGTGGATTGTAGTTCGCAGCACTTCCGAACCAATCGTCGTGAATCTGGGTGACGAGTTTTGGGATGGTGAGCTCAATGTGGTTTCGACGAGTCTTCGTGCCGAAGGCTAAGAACCTGAAGGAGTGATCTCAATGACTGTCATAGCTTCCTTCACATGGAGTTCTCTCGAGTAGTCACGGGGTGACGCGCCTGAGGGAGGATCAATCAGGGAACCAGGTCAGACAGGAACTCTGTATGGGTGAGGATTCGGGCAAACATCGGGAGGTTCTTTTCGAAGGTGAAGCGTTGTTCTTCCTCAGAGAGTGTCGCTGCGCAGTCAGCGAGCACAACGATCCTGAAACCCCTCTCGTAGCCGGTACGCGCGGTGGATTCCACGCAGCAATTGGTCAGGAAGCCGGCGACCGCCAGTGTCATGATCCCGCGTGACCGAAGGATGAAGTCCAGATTGGTGCTGGCAAAGGTATCGAGCCCGCGCTTGCCTTCTATGACGATGTCTTCGGGAGCAGGTGCGATAGCGTCCGTGATTGCAGCGCCCCAGGTGCCGCGCACGAACGCATTCGCGTCTACAACACCTTTGAGGATGCCATAAGGATCTGCGGTGATCTCGCGGTACCCCTTTGCAAACGAGATAGGAGCGAACATCACGGTCACACCTGCCGCCCGCGCCTGTGTTGCAAGCTCTACCGAATTGGCGAGCATGTTCGTGCTCTCCATCACCGCCTTCACGCCTTTATGCAGCGCACCACCTTCGCTGGTGAAGTCATTCTGATACTCAATGAGCAGCAGAGCCGTGGTTTTCGGATCGATTGGCATTCTGTTCCTCTACGAAAGAAAATGGCGCACCGGGTGATTGTTTCACAAAGACCCGGGGGATAGAAATTGGCATCAGGCAGTCAACTGCGCTCTGAGCAGGTCTTCGACCTTGACCGGTACCTGGCGGATGCGTATGCCCGTAGCATGATAGACCGCGGCTGTGATAGCTGGAGCGACCCCAGCAAGGCCGATCTCGTCGAGGTCGTCCTCGCCGCGAGCGCTGGAGCGCCGGGGAGCACCACATAGTTGATGGCCGTCTGGCCTTCCGTGCGTCCGCAAAGCTCCATATCAAGGGTCATCCGCGAAGGAATTTCATGGAAAGTGTATGGTTGAACATCCCCGCGCGTTTGAGGATACTCTTTGTATTGCCCGAGCGCGGTCGCGGCCAGAACAAGTCCTAGGATCGCTACCGTGATGCTGGTGTGTACAACTCGTTTTATTCTGACACGCCATTCCGGCGTTTGACTTGAGAGGCTTCTCGATAAGTCTCTACATTGAGCAATGGCAACTAACATGGTTAGGCTGCCTACGATTCATATCCAGTGGGTCGACCGACTTGTGGTTATAGGGTAGCGGCGTCGTCAGGCAGCACGGCGCTGCTCAACCGATGCCGGCTCCAGGATCTCGGGGGCAACTCTCGGGCGACAGCCGGCTAACTGGGCAAATGCATCGTTCATCGTATTCTCTACCCGTGTGTTTGGGCGGTGTAGTTTGCGGGTTGCCTCGGCTGCCAGCCGACACAGCAGAAAGCGGTTTGATTCACAGGCGAGAGCCATGAAGGTTAGTTCGGCGCGCATCGGTCTTCCTCCTGGGGATGTTTTCGGTTGTCCATGGTGCGATAGGTGCGAATTCTTCCACCAATGGTCAACTCTCTCTGCGACGATAGCAGCCGCAAATCCTGGCGCGCAATTATGTCTTGGTATGAGTCTCCGTGTTTATAGAATCGGCCTCTGCAGGAAAAGGATCCCGGCGGAAAGTACAACGCGTGTGGGTGCCCCATCCTTGGCGGTGCTTTGTCGGCGAGCTGGAAAGCCACAAATCCCGATGCTTCCGAGCTGTTTGTGATTCGCTAAACAGCGGCCGTGGTAATGTGGAAAATTACACGGATATGTCGCCGGATCGCCAGGAGGTATTCGCGAATGAGGGTCATATCAAACCTTCAGCGCTACGGATTAGCCACCATCGCTTGTGGCCTCGCATTGGCACTGGCTCGGCTGTGGGATGCTCCGTCGTCGTGTTTTTTTCTCGCCGTCATGGCGAGCGGTCTTTATCTGGGCAGAGGGCCGGGCCTTTGGTCCGCCGGGCTCTCGACTCTTGCCTTCTACTACTTTTTCTTGCTCCCCCGGTTTCAACGCGCGTTAGGTCCCTCTAGTTATTCGCGTTTGGCCGTCTTTGTCGGGGCACTGCTGCTTGTCAACTATTTGCTCTCGGCGAAACGGCGCTCGAACGAGGCGCGGCGCCAAAGCGATGAACAGGCCCGCGGCGAGGCTGTCGAAGCCAGAGCAGCTATTAACGAGGCATTCGACGAAATCCAGAAGTCAGAAGATCAACTTCGATTGATCATCAACACGATTCCCACGCTGGCCTGGTCCACTCGTCTAGACGGCTCGGTTGAATTCTTCAATCGGCGGTGGCTGGAATATACCGGCCTCATCATGGAACAAGTGCTGGACTGGGGCTGGACGGTTGCGATTCATCCGGACGACGTAACCAGCTTAGTAGACTACTGGCGATCCATTCTGGCCTCTGGCGAGCCGGGTGAGATCGAAGGGCGCCTACGCCGTTTCGATGGAGAATATAGGTGGTTTCTCTTCCGCAGCAGTCCATTGCGCGACGAAGCGGGACAAGTCATCAGATGGTATGGAACGAATACCGACATTGAAGACCGGAAGCGCGCTGAGGGTGCCCTTCGCGCGCGCGAGCACAATTTTCGGTCGATAGTCGACAGCATTCCCGGCCTGGTATCTACCATGACCCCGACAGGTGAGGCCGAACTGGTGAATGAGCGAGTCATGCAATATACAGGCAAAACTCTTGAGGAAATGAGAAATTGGCTGCCGACGATCCATCCTGAGGATCGCGCCCTGGTAGCCAGCCGCTGGTGGGGAGCGGTGGAAACCGGGAACCCGTACGATGTTGAAGAGCGCATCCAGCGTAACGATGGTGTATACCGCTGGTTCCATGCACGGGGTTTGCCGCTACGTGACGCGGAAGGCCATATTGTTCGCTGGCATGTCCTCCTTACCGATATTGAAGACCGAAAGCGCGCCGAGGAAGCTCTTCGCGCGAGCGAAATCGATCTCGGCCTGATCGTCGAAACCATACCCGCTCTGGTGTGGTGTGCGGCTCCGGAAGGCCAGGTCACCTACGTGAATCAGCGTGTACTGGACTACACCGGCGCTAGCCTTGGCTCCTTAGCGCAGGCGGGCTGGACTAATTTCCTCCACCCGGACGACCTCGAGCCGACGCTGCGCGCGTGGGCGCATGCAATCGCAACAGGCCAGCCGTACGAAGTTCAATTCCGGCTCCGCCGCTCGGATGGTGTCTACCGGTGGTTCCAAGTGCTTGGTCAGCCCTTGCGTGATAGTGAAGGCCACATGGCTCGCTGGTACGGCTTACTGATCGATATCGAGGGCCGTAAGAATATGGAGGAAGCTTTGCACGACACGCGGACGCGACTTTCGCGAGCGACACAGATTGCGACCGTCGGCGAACTTGCCGCCTCCATCGCGCATGAGGTCAACCAACCGCTCACAGCTGTGGTCGCGAATGGTCATGCCTGCCTTCGATGGCTCTTGGCGGAGCCATCGAACCTGGCCGAAGCCATCCAGGCAGCCGAGAGAATTATTGGCAACGGCAAGAGCGCTGCAGAAATCGTGCGGCGCATCCGGGCGCTCTTCAGGCAGGCTGAGTCGGAGAAAACCCCTCTCGACCTGAAAGAGGTCCTAACGGAGGTCGTCCGGCTGTTGAAAAGCGAGACCGTGAGACGAGGCGTTGTCGTGGAAACCGACTTGGAAGAGGATCTACCGACCGTAATGGCTGATCGACTGCAACTGCAGCAGGTGGTTTTCAATCTGTTGCAAAACGGGATCGATGCAATGGACACGCTGACCGACCGTCCGAAGAAGCTTGTTATTCGCTCGAAACGGCAGAGCGCCGATACGATCTTGATCGAGATACGGGATCACGGTGCCGGCCTGAATGATTTTGACAAACCTTTTGAAGCCTTTTACAGCACCAAAGAAAATGGCATGGGCATGGGCCTGGCGATTTGCCGCTCCATCATCGACGCCCATCACGGGCGCCTTTGGGCCGCGCCCACTGCAGGCCCCGGAGCAACTTTTTGCTTTACCCTTCCTCTCGAAAGCAGGTTGGCATGACGCGTAAAGCATCACAGCTGCAGCCGCTCAGCCATTCTTACCAGCTCGGACAGGGAGTTGGCGTCCATCTTGTGCATGACATGCCCTCGGTGGATCTTTACTGTGATCTCACTGATTCCAACATCGGCGGCGATTTGTTTATTCAATAGCCCTGAGACGACCCAGCGCATGACTTCACGCTCTCGCCCGGTTAAGGAATCAAACCTCCTGCGAAGGCTTGCCAACTCTGCTCTGTCTTTGCGCTCGGCCCGGTCTTGCTCCATGGATCGATGGACCGCGTTCAGCAGATCCAGATCGTCGATGGGTTTGGTAAGAAATTCAACCGCCCCGGCTTTGATGGCTCGCACGGACATGCGTATATCACCGTGACCGGTGATGAAGATCGTCGGTATGTGGAGGTCTGCCTTAACGAGCTCCTGTTGCAATTCCAAGCCATTTATTTCGGGCAAGCGCACATCCAATATCAGACACCCAGAGTCATCTGGGCTCCACTCCAAAAGGAATTCCCTGGCCGACCTGAAAAGCTGGACACGAAATCCGGCAGAACGCAGTAAACTGTCCAGCGCTTCCCGAACAGACTCGTCATCCTCCACAACAAAGACCGTCTCAACGCCTTCACTCATCTTCTGCCATCCGATCACCATTCTGTTGGGGGATCATTTGTTGATCGCTGAGTCAATTATGCTAGAATCCGGCAGTCTGGAATACCGCCGAGCTTCATAAATCCCAGGCCATCGAAGTTGGATGCAGAGGCGGACATTCCTAAATTCCAGCGCTGCTGTCTATATGGTTGGCTCCGGCATGGTCGTGAATTCCGAGCGGGCTGTTGTGTTTGTGCTGGATGACGACCCAGACGTACGAGCGGCGCTCTCCAGCCTTCTTCGCTCTGCAGGGTTCCAGGTTTCAGGGTTTGCATCCGCGGCGGAATTCATGAAAGCTAAAGCACCCGACTCGCCTGCCTGCCTGGTCCTGGACCTACTGTTGCCAGATATCAGCGGCCTGGAGTTGCAACGGGAACTCGCGAAAAGGAATGGTCCGCCGATCGTATTTATCTCCGGTCACGGGGACATCCCCTCGTCGGTTCGCGCCATGAAGGCGGGAGCCATTGAGTTCTTACCCAAGCCCTTCAGCGATCAGGAATTGCTGGAGGCTATCCACCGCGCTATAGTCCAGGACCGGGATGCACGCCAGAGCCGGTCGGAGCTGGCTCGCCTTCGAGAATCGTACGCGCTCCTGTCGGACCGGGAACGTGAGGTGTTTCCATTGGTCGCCGCCGGCCTCACAAACAAGCAGAGTGCTGCCCAGCTGGGTATTGCGGTGATCACTCTGCAGGTTCATCGCGGGCAGATCATGCGCAAGATGCGAGCGCAGTCAGTGCCTGAACTGGTGAGAATGGCCGGCAAATTAGGCATTCTCTAACCCAACCGCACTATACGAAGACATAATAGCCATTCCGCCCAGCTGCCACTACAGTAAAACTGAGTGGGGGCCGCAGCTGAAACGCTCTGAGACACAAATCGTGATCGTGGATGATGACTTACAGATTCGAGAATCTCTCCAAGGTCTGTTGAAGTCAGCCGACTTCAGCACAGCAGCGTTCTCCTCCGCCGAAGACGCTTTGCAATCCGGCCTCCTTGCCCAGGCAAGTTGTCTCATCACCGACGTGCGCATGCCAGGAATGCAAGGTCTCGAACTGCAGCGCCGCGTGAAGCGTGAGTATCCAAAGTTGCCCGTTATTGTTATTACCGGACATCGCGACCGGCAAACCAGGGAGAGCGCACTTTCCGAAGGCGCCGTCCTGCTCCTTTACAAGCCTTTTGATCCCAACGATCTGCTTCGGGCGATTCACTCGGCTGTATACGATTCCGCAAACGACAGCTGAGTATGCGCTGTAGAAAGCCAGCAAGTCGCGGATTCCGTCGTTGTCAGGGGTAAGTATCATCCGGGGGTTTTATCAACAAAGGTGTGGAAGAAGCAGGAACTCCTGACGGAAACAGCCTGGAAACCTTCTATGGAAAGTACTCTACAAGACGCTGAGCTGGGAGGGCGAAGGATGAAATTGCGAAGTGAGGGAAACTCGCTGCGATTACGGGTATCGCGTTCTGAACTCACACGGTTTGTCTCGGGAAAAGCGTTTGCCATTCAGATGGAGGAAGAGCGGTGAAAGTCTACTTGCATGTTCTCACCGGATCGCTGGCGATGTCTGCTGTTGTCGCAACTTTGTTAGCGCCTGGAGTCGGTGCTGAAGGCCCCGCATTTCACCAGTCGTGCTCTGCGCGAGCTTCAAAGAAACACGGATAAGACTCCGTGACACAAGAAAGGTAAAATCATGGCAATTCCGGACTTGATTGGCTCCAGCGAAAAATTCCAGGCTGTGCTCGACGATGTACGCGTCGTAGCCCAGGCAGGTTGCTCTGTTTTGCTTCAAGGAGAGACAGGGACGGGTAAGGAAGTGATCGCTCACGCGATTCATGATTCCAGTTCGCGTCAGACAGGACCCTTCGTGGCGCTCAACTGCGCGGCAATCCCCGCCGCCTTGCTGGAAAGTGAACTATTCGGTCACGAAAAAGGTGCTTTCACAGGGGCCATTGCGCAGACCATCGGACGTTTCCAAGCTGCGCATGGGGGAACATTGTTTCTGGACGAAATCGGAGACCTTCCCTTGGAGCTTCAGCCGAAACTATTGCGAGTGCTCCAGGATCAGCAATACGAACGTCTGGGAAGCACCCGCACATTGCGCGCCGACGTACGAGTCATCGCCGCTACCAATCAGGATCTCAACCGCATGGTGGAGCAGAAAACCTTCCGTGCCGATCTCTACTATCGATTGAGTGTTTTCCCCATCAGTCTTCCGCCGCTGCGCAAGCGGAAAGAGGATATTCCGCCTCTCGTGCATTACTTTATCCGCAGATTCTCGCGCCAGATGGGTAAGTCTATCGATCAGGTTCCCGACGGTGTTATGGACATCCTAAGAGCCCACTATTGGCCAGGCAACATACGCGAATTGCAGAACTTCATTGAGCGCTCTGTGATCTTGACCCAAGGCCGGGTATTGTCTCCACGGATAACCGAGCTCAACCTTCTCATGCAGGCGGCTGTGTCGGCACCGCCCCAGACATTGTTCGACGCGGAGCGCGCACACATCCTGGAAATTCTAAAAGAAACCAAGTGGACAGTCGGCGGACCCGACGGTGCCGCGGCCCGCCTGGGCGTTCCACGGACCACTCTCATCGGCCGGATGCAAAAACTGGGAATCTCGAACAGGCCAAGCGGTCTTCGGCTGGCTTCAAGTCGAAATGCATCACGACTGCTGGCCAGCTAAGACCTACGATCGATAAGCGGACAAAACAGAGCCAGTGCTCAATGATGAATGTCGATGACCACCATTGTGATGTCGTCTTTCTGCCCCGCCTGAGCCCCATTGCTCGACCACGCGACCACTTCTTTTAGCAGGAGATCGACGAATCGCTCAGCTTCAACTTCCTGCCTTTCTTCGATAAAGGCAGGAAGTGCCGTGTCGCCAAAGGAATCTCCAGCGGCGTTCTCTGCTTCCAGGAGGCCATCCGTGTAGAGCAGAAGCCGGTCCCCCACTTCAAAGGAAAACTCGCTGTCAGCGTACGCCTCGTTCGACCGCACGCCGAGGAGAAGGCCCGTTTCTCCCAGCACGACTAATTCCTGCTTGCTGCGTCGCCACAATAACGGCGGCGGATGTGCTGCGGCCGAATACCGTCCGATTCCACTGACAGTATCCAGGCATAGATACACTGCCGTCGCATACTGTCCGTGGGCTTCGTCCAAGAGTATTGCATTCAGCCGAGCGATAACCATTGCGGGCTCACTATCCCACCCGCACTGTGCCGACACCGCGACCTTAACCATGGATGCAACAAGCGCCGCGGGAACTCCATGCCCCATGACATCAGCTACGAACACTGCCATGCAATTTGGCCGAGCCGCCGGAAAGTGATA